>JAABUS010001345.1_pt1 | contig 54252 bp, 62 predicted proteins | sample 5560161 | NCBI WGS metagenome assembly JAABUS01 (sample SAMN10711885, study PRJNA513376) | rock metagenome | isolation source: Antarctica rocks | place: Antarctica: Victoria Land, Trio Nunatak nord | collected 2016-01-04 | reverse complement strand
GGGCGCTTTAGTGAGCGCTTTGGTGGGCTGGCGCTTTGGTGGGTGTTTCTATGTTCCTATGGGGGTGTTTGGTGAGCGCTTTGGTGAGTGTTTATACAGGGGCACTTTAGTGGGCTGGCGATTTGATGAGCGTTTCTATGTACTGGCGCTTTGGTGAGCGCTTTGGTGGGCTGGCGCTTTGGTGGGTGTTTCTATGTTCCTATGGGGGTGTTTGGTGAGCGCTTTGGTGAGTGTTTATACAGGGGCACTTTAGTGGGCTGGCGATTTAATGAGCGTTTCTATGTACTGGCGCTTTGGTGAGCGCTTTAGTAGGCTGGCGCTTTAGTGGGCGCTTTGGTGGATGTTTTTATAGTAAGTGTTTATATAGGCTGTCGCTTTGGTGAGCGCTTTAGTAGGCTGGCGCTTTAGTGGGCACTTTAATCATTTAATGAGCGCTTTGATGGGCGCTTTGGTGGGCTGGCGCTTTAGTGGGTGCTTTGGTGGGCTGGCGCTTCTGTCCTGGCGTGTCTATGCTGGTGGGTCTCCGATGGCGTTTACTGTCGGATGTTAGACGGTCTGGTATAGCGATATGGTGCAGCGATTTGGTGCAGCGATTTGGTGATGAAATACCGAAGACATATGTAGTGCAGTGAAGAAGGAAAAGCGCAAGAACAAAAATCATTTCAAAAACTCACTTGGACACCAACAAAACCGCTCCAAGACCTATTCGTACAAGAGATTGACAAAAGAAAGCTTTCGAGGCTTCTCGGGTGGACTTCTAGAAGTAGATCTGTTGCTAAGAATGCACCGCAAGGAATGGCCAATATGGCAAGCATGACTGGCGAAGCAACATTGACAACGATGTTACCATCTGTGCAAACATGCTTTGATTCTGAATGATCAATCATCTCTCTCCAACAACTCCACGCTAAACCGCTCCCAAATAACAAGCACACCACAAACCCTACCAATTCCACGTCCTGGAACCCGCCGTAAAAACAGGCGGTTTCCAATTCAACTTAGCAGGGTCAATCATCCTCCTTGTAATCCCTGTCGCCTTCTCCTTCTGTCTCTGCTTCTCCTTCACCTCCAGCACCGCCTCGGTCAGGACAATAACATGCTGCCCCTTACTATACCTCAACATATTCAAATTCTGCAACGTATGCAAAACATCATTTGTCGTCATCGCACTCGCCGCTCCAATATCCTCCACACTGATCTCCCCATTGCCCTTCCCCTCTTTATGTTTCTGTTCCCACTCCAACAGAACATCTGTGACGGTTTCGGCCCAGTAGGCGCGATAGCCTAGCAAACCGAGATCCGAGAGAGGTTTTTCGGGGGAGCCAAGTTTGGCTTCGCGCTTGGAGAGCTCGTAGCTGAAGGCGATTAGAAGTTTGCCGAAGCCTTTGCGTTGGTATTGAGGGAGGGTGAGGATGCAGGCTACGTTGTAGCCTTCTGCTGATTCTTTTTCTTTCGAGAAATATCCTACTAGGTGGCAGCCGTGTTGGTCGCGGGTCGTCATGCAGTAGAAGAGGAACGGGTCGACGTCATAGTAGAGGGTTTTGTGGTCGAGGAAGAGTTTGCTTAGGAGGCAGAGGTTGCGGCACCAGCGGCGTTGACGGCGGCCGTCGATTTCGAAGAAGGAGACGTCGTCGTCGCGGTATATTTCGTTGCCGGGGGGGTGCAGGAGGATACACTTGGCGCGGTGGCGGGTGAATGTCTGGTTGGAGGCGAAGTAGCTCAGACAAAATTCGCAGATGTGGACTGTGTCTGCTGCGGTGAAGTTTGAAGGATATGGTGAGAAGTACCAGGGCTCCATTTCGAAGGCTCCCATTTGAATGTGGCCTAGATTACGCACTCGGGAAATTTCTGTCTGGTTCTGTGTCATACTACCGCCTGTTCGCAGCTTCTCAATCTCTTCCTCTCGTGAGTAAGGAGCGTTGTGTTGGGGGTTAGAGGCCTTAGCGGCTGCGGCTGCATCTTGGATGTCAACAAGATCGAGCTCGGAATCTTCGCCTTTGGGAGTGTCGGTGGTGATTTCGGGAGCAATGACAGAGATAGAGCCATCACTGCCAGGACGGTTTTCCTTCCCTCCTACTAGTGAAGGCCGCGTTGCTTTGGCAGCGTTGCCGCTTGTGGTCGAAAGCTCAGGGGTTTCGGAATTCATTCGACTTGTTGCCGCTGTGGTAGATGCCCGAGGTCGCTTCTGGCCTGCTTGTGATTTGGGAATGGTAGCGGATTTCGGGGCTGGAGCTGTAGATTTTTGGAATTTCTTTGTTGGCGCTTCGGGTTGTGGCCATTCAACCTCTTGGGAGAGATCAAGCCGTGTTGCCGGTATCCATTCTATAAGAGGTAAGTACAAATGCTTGGGAGATCAGAGCTGTGAAGCTTACCATCTAGGCGTTTGTTGAACTCTTCGTAGTGAACGCTAGATCAGGGTTAGACTGTCTGTATTACTCCGGGGGGAATGCTTACATACTAAAAATTCGCTTCGCCCTTCTTGGTATTTATCGACAAAATCTCAGCTCTTCGTTTCTCGCCATCCTTGGGTCCAAGTCAGCATCAAGCCCTTTGCAAATGATCGTTAAGAATAAGGAGGACGAAGGCCACAAAGGCAGATTTCTTCTAGTTAGGTAAAAGCAATAAAAATACCCTTAGCAAGACTTGATGACATGACGTTGAATCCTTCAAGACGCCTCTGGATGAGAAGGAAATTCGCGTGTCGAGAGTAACGACCAACATATTACACGAGGAGCAAATAACTGCGTAAAGGGAATAATAGCCAAGCGAGCGTCGCGAAAAATCAAATATCAGACTTACTTTCTCAACGAAGGCCTTCACACCGATCCTAATATTCCTGTGAGTGGTTTTTCCACTATCTTGAAGACTTGCGACAGCACTGGTGTCATCATTGATGATTTCACGCTTACCTGATGGTGTTGATCGTGGCGATGCCCTTTTCTACAGTATCTGGCGTGCCAGTACGCTCCTGCGAGCCATCTCTGGGCGCCATATTTGTCGCACTGACCTACACTACCACAGGAAGAGATTTGGGGATGATCAAGTCCGGATTTGAATTATGGTGGATGAAGTCGTGGATAAAGAGGTCGTTGCCTTTCGGCGGGATGTTAAAGGCTTAGTCATTCACTTTTTTGGCTACGAATCTGTCAACATTATTTCGCTTTTGATGCGAAACAATGGGATTGAGTAAGAAAACGAAGAATGTAAAACAGGCTATGAGCACTGTCCGCGCTCCATAGAACTGTCTCCTTCAACTCCTCTCGCTGTAGCTCCCTTACGCATGCGTTCCGTAATATCGTAACGTCGTGACCTCTATTCACATAAATCCCAAAACTCCACGCGCAATGAAGTGATATGCACTTTTCAATATTACCACCATCCATTGTTCGCTCCAGTATCTGCCGAACCATTTCCGTGCACTGCGCGATGTTGTCGATGAGAAGTACCGTTTTCGGATTCCTCATGGCCGTTCTGCGCAGGATCGAAGCCGAGCTCCAGACGCTCTGGGACTTCCTTTTTCGCTTCCAGTGCCTTCTGGTATGCCCATGAGCGATGATTGACAAGGTCGAAGAGAGTTGCCTTTGTTCGCTCTTGGACGCTGTTCAACAATGCTTTGTTGACACGTTGGGCGACTTCTTGGCGGAGGGAAGGGTGAAGCAAGGCTGCGAGAGGTGGCGCGAGATTGTCAGGCGGGAATATGAGTAGAGCCATTGTGCGCTCGAGATCTTCGAGGAACTCTGGATTCGTTGGTGCGCGTGGTGCTAGGTGTGTAGTTGCAAAAGAGAGAGCGGGTGCAATGTCGCCGTCTGGAGTGGCAGTTGCCTTGCGGATGAGCTCGATGAGTTGGAGGCGCAAGAGAGAGAAGTGTAATGCGGGTTCCTTGTCGAAGAGCTTGCATTGCGCATTAGCAGCTGCATGAGGTAATACATAGACTTGTAGACTATAGGAGGGACAGATATTGCTCAGACTGAAGACTGAAGTAGTTTGGAGTATTTTTCTCATCAACACCCCGAAGGGTCTATGAGTGGTGCATGAACAAAATCTAATCATAGCAATGTGGTGTGCTTTGGAATAGAAACTCTCCAAGCGAGGACTGGGAATTGAGCTCACCTCAGGATCCAATTCATTGATCATCTCAATCGCAGTCTTAATATCCCCGGAATGTATAGCCTCTCGAACCTGCACACGGTCCTCTATCGATTCCAGATCCGGCATGGGCTCGATGTTTGCCTCGTGTGCGAACTTCTGCGCAGCTGAGGGGTATCCTTCGGTTATTAGGTAGTTCATGATCACCGCATTGAGGTCGCTGGTGAGACCCGGGTCAGCCTTCGATTATAGCTTTTGATCACGAAGTATCATAGCTGCGAAAAGAGGATACATAGGGTGTGCAGGCTCAGAAGGACAAGTCTATGTGTATTTTTCCGCACGATGACTCGGAGAGATTCCCAACTTGATTTTGAAGACATCATGCTAGCACGGCTGAGACGGAGTGTGGAGAGGCAAGCAACGGACATACTTCTTTGAGAGTTGAACCTCCTCCATAGCAGCGATGAAGCTATGTGTAGGAGGAGTTGCGGTGGAAGCTGTGGAGGAAGTCTGAAGCTAGTCAGTTTTACGCAGTTCGATATTTCTTGTAAGACGCACCATGACAGGTCTTCGGGATGTGGATACTACGGCATGCCTTGCTATGCGGCCTCTAGTAGCATCTGAGCCAGCAGAGGCTGAGAACATCAAATGGTAGGTAAATCTGTTTCTGCGAGGAAGGAAGAGAACGAAGTGAGAGGTCCCAAATGTGCCTGAGCGGGTAGGGCTGACAGGGATGGCACGCGCTACGGCTTTTTGGGATCAAATCTTTGATTCGCGTGTCTCAAACTGTCCAAACACTTTCTTTCTTTCTTCTTCCTCTTTGAGTATGAACCTCCAGTCTCCCTTCTTCCATAGCCTTCTGTACTTTGTCGTACTCATACAGGCGATGTTCCTTCGACCTAATTCAGGCTTTCTTGATTCGTTGGATTAGACAATTGCTCTATGCAGTCAGCCTTCTTTTGATTAACACAATGGAGCGAGCACACTACTCGCCGCCGTGGGCCGACACCAGTATAATCGGTGTAGCTGGCAGCTCTGGTTCGGGGAAGACTAGCCTGGCTGTCGAGATCATAGCCTCCTTGAATTTGCCATGGGTTGTAATTCTGTCTATGGTAAGTAAAAACACGTGTGTTAGAAGGTATCGCTCTCATCAAAATAATTCAGGACTCTTTTTACAAGGTATTGACTCCTGAGCAACACGCTCTCGCAGCCAAGAATGAGTATGACTTCGACTCGCCAAGCTCGATCGACTTTGATATCTTAGTCGAACGATTAAGAGACCTCAAAGCTGGGTAGGTTGTTTTGTCTTTCCGTGAAACGATGAAGGGAACTCATGGATAGCAAGGCGCCGAGCAGAAATACCTATCTACTCTTTCGAGTCTCACAAACGCCAAGAACAAACCACATCTATCTACTCACCCCATGTATTAATACTGGAAGGAATCTTTGCACTGTATGATCAGCGAGTGTTGGACTTATTAGACTTACGGATATTTGCAGAAGCGGACGCCGACGTCTGTCTCGCGCGAAGAAGTATGTACCCTCTCCGCAGGCCCTCGCAAGGCTGGAAGCTGATGCTAAATCAAAGCAAGTTACACGTGATGTTAGAGAACGAGGACGAGATATTGAAGGCTGTATAAAACAGTGGATGTCATTTGTAAAACCAAACTTTGAGAGATATGTTGAGCCGCAGCGGAAAGTCGCAGGTAAGACTTGACCTAGTAATTTTACCAGAACGGGACTAAAGGCTACTTGCAGACATCATTGTACCTCGAGGCATCCAGAACCGAGTCGCTATTGATATGGTAGTAGAACACGTCCAGCGCAAGCTAAAAGAGAAATCAAGAAAGCACCAAGACGAGCTTGAAAGACTAGGAAAGCAAGTTGAAGACGAACCACTGTCCGATAACGTACTTTTGCTCCCCCAGACGAGACAAATAGTAGGTATGAGCACGATGATTCAAAATCCAATGACGCAAGAAGTGGATTTTATTTTCTACTTCGACAGGATGTCCACTATCTTGGTCGAGAGAGCACTCGAGAATCTGCATTATGTTGCAACAAAGGTAACGACTCCCCAAGGAAACGGATACCAAGGCCTCAGATGGGTTGGCGAAGTCTCTGCAGTTGTCATCCTTCGTGGTGGCTCCTGTATGGAAACAGGCCTGAGACGAGTCATACCAGAGTGCAAGAGTGGAAGGCTCTTGATTCAGACAAACTATCGGACCGGCGAACCCGAACTGCACTACTTAAAGTTGCCTGAGGACATATCGACGCATGACAGCGTGCTACTCTTGGATCCGCAGATGTCGAGCGGGGGAGCTGCATTGATGGCTGTGAGGGTGCTGGTGGATCATGGTGTGCCTGAGGCGAAGATAGTCTTCGTTACGTATTTTGCAGGAAGGATGGGCGTCAACCGGCTGCTGAGCGTCTATCCGAGCATGAAAGTGGTGGTTTGTAAGATCGTGGAGGATTTTCAGGAGAGATGGATTGAGAAGAGATACTTTGGTTGCTAAGCTGGAATGCATGGATTTTTGCTATGTTGCTCAATGAAAACACATGCTGAGCGGACGCAAGGGTCGTCCAAAATAAGGAAAGAAAGCAACGCGAAGCGTAACCTAGACGCCCATCGCGTAGATACAATGAGTCTGAAGATGGGTATCGCGAAAAGGTTCTGAGTAGTGCATAGTCCCACCAGCCAACGCTCCACCTCGTAGGCAACCATGTCCGCTTTAATCGTGGTCCCAAATATCCATGCTGTTTTCAAACTCAAGACCCGAAAGAGTCTCCTCCTGCTTATCCTCGTCGATGCCCTTTTCCTCTGCCTTCTTCTTAATTTGCTTACATGGTTCGATTCCAAGCTTACGTCCGAGCCTCGCGATGTACTCCTTCAGCGTTCGCACATTGTGCTGCTGGTACCAGTAGGACCTACCGAATTTGTTCTCTGCTATTATGTTACTGAGTGCGCGGCTAAAGAGAGAGAAATGACTGAAAATGCATACTCTCCGACGTTCTGGACAGGTAATCCAAACTGCCCTCCAACTTATACTTCGCGAGGTTGAGCTTTGAGATTCGCTCATGCCTCTTAGCTTCCTCAGCCTCGCTCTTTCTCTTGACCTTGCCCTTCGAGCATAGATACGCTGAGGAGTGACCATTCTCTGCAAAGACGTCCGGGAGTTTACGACTGCCGATGAAGTGAGCAATAGTGTTCCACGATTCTTCACATCGATTTCTTTACCTTCCAAACTTAGCATCTTCTCCACTCTTAATCTTGTTGAGAGAGTCGATGAGAAAGCGACTATTTCGTAGTTCATCTGCCTGCATCACTGTCGGAGTCCACGGGCCCGCGAGCGTAGTTCCAAATGGCTGGGACTCGCCAAAATCCACCTTCGTAAGGTCGCTTAGAAAGAATTGGATAGGCTTCATTAACGGATATCCCCACCCAGGGCTCGCTTGAACGTAGACTTCCAGCTCCTGGAGATTCTTGCACGACTTTAGGTATCTCAAGGGGATGAAAGTGTGTCTGGCAAAAGTGCAGTAGATGAATCTGAGCTTGGTGAGTAAGATTCGACCACCAAGGCCGACTGCTTCGAGAAATTCCAAGAGCGGTCGCATCATGGAGAACTCGAATCCATTTCGCGAGTAGAAGACATGGGAGGACTCGATGTAGATCTGCTTGCATGAGGTTGCAAAGGCCAGGTTACGCCACATGGCAGCGTCTTTATAGAAGCGAGCTGTTGCCACTGCCTTGCCATCATTTGATCCGATGTATGTCGGCTTGACACAAACATAATCGTAGACTCTGTTGCGGATCTCCGGAGCGAACTTGAGGAAGTCCATGACGCGGTCGTCTGTGAGCATTGATCTGAGTTGCCTTGACTTCTTGGAACGCGGAACCTTGGTCTGACGAGGAGGCATCTTGAGTGTTGGTGACTGCTGTGAGGATTTGAAGTCAGATAGGTGTAGGTAGAAACGAAAGAGGTTGCACATGGACAATAAGGTTATAAGCACTCAACTCACTTTATGAGCCTCACTTGATATAAAGTAGGTGACCGTTCGTAGATGAGATCGAACTTCCTCACTTGACCACAAGATGCAACGTGAGTGGATTCTTTGACAAGCAGTGAGGTAGATCTGAGATGTAAATCCACTTCGCTAGTGCGGCGTGAATTCAAAGCTTCCTAGATGAGCCCAAAATGTGTCAAGTGTCGGGCAATGGAATTGTTAAAAGATAGGAGATTGGGGAGGAATGACATTTATAAAGGCGGTGGCGTCAAATCAAGAGGCGGTGACGATGATGGTTCTAGAAGTGAGGTCGCAAGAGCTCCTACTTCACTCCATAAGGTTGGGGTAACGGAAGTGAAGAAAGATGGGGTATCGGGAACTAGAGGAGGTCAGTAGAGGTGTAGAAGAAAATTGGAGAATACAGCACTGGAGGCTACGGGATTACAGGGAGGCAGGTGGTCACAAATTAGACCTCAGACAGAAAACGATGCTTTGTGTGTTTCCGAAGAACATAAGGCTTGACATGGTTCGTGCAAAGTGGCAGCTTCAGTGATGAATGATGCTTGATGATCAGATAAAACACTGAACACGAGGCGGTCGAAGATGGATATACTGCTTTGGCTAGATTTCCCCGAGCGGCATTAAAAAGTGAGAGGTATGTGTCACATTCCACTCCTTAGATGTTCGATGTGTGGATAGAGCTCCTGAGCCCCGTCAGTACGCCAGATCTATCATGAGGGAGATCATCGCAAATTCGCTCTATTGAAAGCTCTGCGCTATATTCATTTGGTCAAGTGCAGAGCTCACTGGACCGTAGCTAGATCTCAAGGAGGCGCTGGTGCAAGAAGCGAATCTGTCAATGCCTACTCACGTGGTAGTCAATAGGTGCAAAAACTGGCTCGATCCCATCAGCATTGAAAGTTCACCTTGGGCTCTTTGCCAGTGAACCCTTCCATATCTTACTCTTCATCTTGTTGATTTGTCGAATGCAGAGCTCAGCTGACTATGGATGGTGTCATATACAGACTGAAGCGGCGAGAGCAACGTGTGATTGCTCACTCGCGTCATACTCAATACGCCGAACATGCTGCTCGATCCTGAAGAAATAATGCGGACATCGTACATCTTTTTTATCTGCGATATCAATCCAGCGCGTACCTTACCAAATCAATGATTTTTGAAAAGATTTTTGAAAGTGGCAACAGAGCGTGTTCATGACAACATTTCCTTCCACTGGCGAGCAAATTTGGTAGTAATAATCCTGCTATTATGTAGTTTCAAGGTTTGAACGCGTGACTTCTCGCTCTATGTACGAGTACATTTGGCGATCTCTACACAGAGGCATCATCATTTCGTCGGTATGACCTTCAATCTCTTGGGCTTGTACACAAAGTTGTTAGCATAGGCTTTCGGCACTATTTTCCTCTCATTCGGCTCCTGCACAAAGTATTCGTAGCCCTGCTTCATCGCAAATTGAATAGCATCGTCCCTCGACTTGAAGTTGATGTGCGTTCCTTGCATAGCATCTGCCGACGATTGCCATCCCATCAATGGGTTTTCCCATCGGTGTCCCTTCTGTAGAATGTCCCAGTCCATGCGCCATTGATGCCCATGCCAGTCTCCGGATTGCGTAGCTGTCTTTGCGGGTCGGTATATCCTGGAAATTCACTCGTAAGCTTTGGCCCTTTGTGCGTCTCTCGTAGCGCATGGTGCCTACCGGACTGTTCGCGCTTGCAGGTCTACAGGAGCTCCTGATAGCACAGCAGCAGGTAGAATATCAGGTTCGCTACCATCCATGACCCTCTTTGGAATGGGTGAGAATTGCCTTGCCATGGGTGAGCATCGCATACGCCCCTGGTACTGTCGGTACTCACGATGTTGCATGATCAATTGGCGCGTGATAATCTGGCCGGTGGTCGACTAAGCCCTCGCTAGCACCCTCTTGTCTTATCATACCAGAGTCACCTGATCGTGGAGCTGGAGAGGTCTCGGAATCTGATTTTGGCGCTGGCTGAACAGCCCTGTCTTGATACTCGCCGCTGGATGTCTTGCTCGCCCGTCTTATACCCTGGGGAGGGATGTGTTGGTACCTCGCTGCATTGGCTTGCAGGAGCCGACTTGCAAGTTGCGGCCATTTCAGAGGCATGCTGCCAATTTGTTCTGGATCTGAAGGGCGGAGCGGAGGGAGATGGTATGTCGTTGCGAGCGCTGCGTCCATTGTCGGCTTACTAAGCTAGCAGCTTCGCAAGAACTCAGCAACATCGATCTCCGCCACCACGAGTCCTTGACCTCTCACCTTCAGCGACTGCAATTGATATCAATTGGTATACTAGCGCAAATCGTGTTGTCGATCTCTCTCTAAATGCTGATTGATATCAGGAGCCCGCTGTCTTAGATTCACAATGAGCTTCATCGCCCGGCGTGGTCTTTCGACCTTAGTCCCCCCAAAGGTCTGCTCCTCCTTCGCGATTGGTGAAAGCTACTCTCGCTGACCCTTCTCTAGATTGCATCGCCATCTGTGAGTCTACCTATCTTGTCGCGTTGTCCTGTCTCTTCGCCAAATCACCGTGTCTGAAAAGACCGAGCCGCTCTATTCCTCAAACACTACATGGACCCACAGAAGGCAAGGTCGTACTGACGTTTCCCTGCGCAGGCTATCGGTGGAGCACAAGATGCAGCACGTATGCAAAGGGTCGTGAGCTTCTACGAAAAGCTACCTCGAGGTCCGGCACCAAAGACCAAGGCGACGGGCTTGATTGGAAGATACCAGGCTCGGTACTTTGGGGAGAATCCATCAGCAACTCGTACGTTTCCTTCAACTGAACTTCCTCCCACCTTTGTACTGCTACACGGTAGCTGACAGCAAATGAAAGCTCTTATCCACGTCATTGGTGCTCTCCTCCTTCTGGGCTACGGCAACAACTACTACTTCCATCTCCGTATGAATCCCATACGTTGTGCACCCATACAATGCCAAATACTGACACACTGTACAGGACATCACAAGAACAATGCTCATTAGATAGTGCTGTTGAGGGGAAAATAATAAAGTGACACAGATGTACATACGCTAGTCTCATGCCTTCACCACCTTTCACTTTGTGCTCCATACCCACGTGATGCCTGATCCACTGCGATGCCATTGAGAACCTCTCGTTGTCCTTCCAGGCTTCGAATCTCGAGTCTTTGAAACGCTCAAATTGAAGCAACTTCTCCCCGAATCCATCATCTCTGCTTTCTATAGACCCCAATCGAAGAAAGAATTGGCCATAGAGCTACGTAGATCCTCACTCGCCATAAAGTTTTGATGGCCTACCACCTGAGACCTCGCGTTCTCTGAGTTATACGAGTATGCAGTACGGCTCAGCCGTAGTAAAGGAAAATATTGCGCGTGCCAGCAAGGGTCCCAGTCCAGACCTGGCCATGTCGGTGGAGGAGTCCGCAGGATGAATTGGGCTCGGCAAATAGCTGTAATAATGGCAGATGGAGAGTGGGAAATAGGTAGAAGAGGATGCGGGCTTGATGGGGATCTGAGTTCCAGACAATACCATCGATATATGTCAGATCGACATCATATAAGACAATTTCGTGGTATACAACCACGGGAGCGTCGTTCAACGGTGAGATCGAGACCAATGATGCTGAGCTGGGGCAAGCAGCAGTCAGAAAACATGCAAGGAAATCAGCTTGCGCGCCGCTGGTAGAAGAAACATCCACGAGGGACCTTTGAATTTTGATAGAGCGTTCAGATCCATTACACATGGGTGAGATAGGTCGCTTTGCAGACAGACTGGTGCAGAAATCTTTACAATAGAGACAGATAGGTATGCGAGCCGCACATATGTTCCCTTGCCGCCTAGCCCTCATTCCCATTTGCTCTCTGGTGCACACTCTTGTGTACCGTCATCCTTGGGTTGCATGTTGACTTATCGCCAGGGCCCCGACCTCACTCATTCACTCCCTACCTCACAGACTCATCTGTCGTCAGGCCCGCGTCTTCGTGTGCACGAGAAGCTGAAGAAGATGAGTACAAGATCTCGGAATAGATGTCTCAACATCTAAATGGTTCTCGAGATTGGGTCATCGAGGCCCGAAGAGGTAGTTTTCGGATCTTTGTCAAAGTCAAAGTTGCGATTACCTCCGACGTTCAAGGCAACGTCTTCCGGTATCGCTTAAAAACATCAATCGTCCTTTGGCTTCCAGGAGACTAGCCAGCGCATTGGAGCTTGAGACTCAGAATCAATTGGCGGTCGCAAGTTCATCCGCCGGTACACTACAGGCAAGTCAATTCTTGCAGCAATGCAGGTTTGGGGGAATTTGGAGGAGTAGCACAGCGACTTGCCCGTGCTGATGGCGGAGCGGCAGCATGGAAGATCCTCTGTGCAGCATCGATGTTCGAAGCTGTGCTTTTCGGTGAGCATCACATCCGCTTACCTCCAACAAACTTCATCAATAAACGTGGTCACTAACCAAAGCGAATCCAGGCTTCTCGGTTTCATTCGGTGTTTTTCAGGATTATTGTGCAAAGCTTCCAGAATTCGAGGCTAATCCGTATATACCCGTCGTTGGAACAATGGCGTCTAGCATACGCCGTACTTTTTAGGCGCAATCAAATTAGCTCTCTTATATCGTTTGGGTCGGCTGGCCAATCTGTATTTTAGGACTTATCGTTGTTTTGGTTTCCCTGCATATTCCCTTAGTGCCTGCTGATACCTATCATCTAATGTTTACGTTTGTTCTAGAAGTTGTTTGCCATCTTCTTTGTTAGGACTTGCCTACATAAGGGGCTAGATCCTCAGGTAGATAGGAAAATCAACCATCTTATGCATAGTCTCTGAGATTCAAAACATATCGCTGGTTCTTTTGCGAACAGTCTAGGGCTTCTCATTCTAGCCCAAGGTATCACGTACGGTGGAAACGCCGTCAAATGTCACGTGTATTGTGTTGACCTCGGTGCCAGTTGGTTTTGTCATCTTCTACTACCCCATCATTAGCATAGTAAATGAGTGGTGGATAGCCCGGCTAGGAATGGCATTCGGAGTCGTAACCAGTGCCGCAGGCGCTTCGGGGACTGTCATGCCTCTTGTTATCGAGACCCTGCTGAACAAATACGGCTACAAAACGACACTGCGAGCAATCGCCGTCGCTAAGGTAGTCCTTGTTGGTCCTTTGATTCCCCTCGTGAGAACCAGGCTGCTTCCTTCACAAGCAAACAGTGTTACCAGAACAGACCGGTCATTTGCTTCGAAGCGCAGTTTTCTTATTCATTATTTCGCGAATGCTTTGCAGGGTCACGGGTTCTATTTCCCATCGCTTTTCTTACCTCTATACGCTACCTCGATCGGTCTCAGCGCGAGGCAGGGCGCGGTGCTACTATCTGTAATGAGTGCCGCACAGGTGCTGGGTCAGTGGACCTTCGGCATACTCTCTGATAAATCGGGGCTGAATTCCTTGTTCCTGCTTTCGACCCTTGCTACTGCCGTGACTTCTTTCACTTGTTGGGTGCTCGCGCACGATCTCGCAGCTCTCCTTTTTTTCTCGCTCTTATTCGGCTTCTTGGCCTATGGCTTCTCTACGGTGCGGGCGAGAATGGGTACGGTTGTCAGCGAGGAGCCTACAGCTGCCTTGGCGATTTTCGGTATGTTCACTTTCTGTCAGGGCGTGGGGAACATTCTTGCAGGACCTATTAGTGCTGCTCTTTTGTCTGAAAGGGTCAAGCGAGAAAGCCATGGCATTGCCAGGTATAGGGCTGTGGTCATCTTCACCAGGGCTTGTATGCTGCTTAGTACTTTGAGTATTGGTACCCGGTATATCAGACCTCGGACAATACGAGCCGGGTAGGTCAGTGGTATGGCTTCTATTTTGAAATTGAGCTACTCGAGTAGTCCTACACGTCAGCCTGTAGAAGGAAATGAGACGAAACGCTACAGAATCGTACCACGTGACCTTCTTGACGCGTATGATCCACAAGGATAGCCTTACCGCTCACAACGTTCATTAGCCATAAAGCTACCTACGTTCGCCATGATTAGACTGTCTTTCTGAACCTGTCCATGATATTTATGCCTATCACCAGCTGGTGGAAGTCGCCATCTTAGGCCGACTGCCTCGAGCTACCGCTCTGCAATATCTCGCAGTAGTCGATATGATCATATTGAGCAGCCTCATTCAAGAAGACTGGCCTCCCATCAACGGAAGAGGTATCCACTACATGGCTCTAGCCATATACACGAGTATCGGTCTTCGTTGCATGCTGACTTCGAGCTGACGGCAGTAGCTGCCCCTCGTGCCAAGGCCAATGTTCTGCCCCTATTTCAGTAATGATAGGCCAATTTTTTATTTTTATTTTTTTTGCGCACCCCACCAAATCCCAAATGAAAAAATCACTTATTTAGACTACCACTTTATAACCACTTATCGTAAAGCTATCAAAATGCTAGAAGATATTATTCAACTATACTTCTATCATGATCTTAATTCTTAGATAATTAAGATCTATGGTCATAAGGGTATATAAGGTATTACTGATTTCGCGCTGATTTTGTACGGAGGCTTGGCGTAGGTCGGTAAAATTTCGGGATCTACCGACCTACGCCAAGGCTTCGCACGAAGTCTACGAAACTATATATACCCCATTAAAAATAAACCCTGACTATTTAAAAGTTAAGGTTATTATAGAAGTATAGTTGAATAATATCTTCTAGAATTTTAATAGCTTTACGATAGGTGGTTATGACGTAGTAGTCTAAATAAGTGATTTTTTCATTTGGGATTTGGTGGGGTGCGCAAAAAGAAAACTTTGGCCTATCGTTACTGAAATAGGGGTAGCGCCAACTCTAGAACAAAGTTGCCTTGGGGTGCGCCTTCACTCTTCTTCGAGTCCAGCTGCAAGGACGACTCAACATGTGATGGCCAACGGAGTCGCTCCAAGTATGGAGCTCAAAGATCTCTCCAGCAACTGGAAGAAGCTCCAAGCGACCCTGAAGGCCGATACCTCAAAGCCCTCAAAACGAAAAGCTGCCAGGGAGAGCGTCCTGCAGCCACAACGCAACGGCGAAAAACGTCGCAAGCTGGACCCCAAGTCAAGAATGCCAGACCAGTCGAAAATTAAAGATATTGCTACATCTAAGGGCATGGGACTCAGCTGGTCTAGCACAAGGAAAGATGCTCCCTCAGCATCGCTAGCCCTGTGGGCCGAAGACAACGACATCCCAGCCAAGGACCTTGCAGCCGCGTATGGTACCTCGCTGAAGAGCACATCGGTACCAGATCCCAAGGGTACGGAAGACAGAATCAATGAGGGCTTATCAAGTACGATAGAAGTGGGGAAGTACATTGCCATTGATTGCGAAATGGTTGGCGTTGGACCTACACCTGATACCGATTCTGCTCTTGCACGTGTATCTTTCGTGAACTATCATGGTCATCAGATCTATGATTCCCACGTCCTGCCTAAAGAGGTCGTGACAGACTACCGTACCTTTGTCTCTGGAATCACACCTGAGCTTCTCAAATCAGCACGGACGCTTGAGACTGTTCAGGCCGACGTGGCCACGCTATTGGATGGCAAGATACTCGTCGGGCACGCCATCAAGAATGATCTTGCGGCACTACTACTGGGACACTCAAAGAGGGACATCAGAGATACAAGCAGACATCCAGCGTTTAGACAATTGGCAGGCGGGAAGACGCCCAGCTTGAAGAAATTGGCACGGGAAGTCCTGGGGGTAGACATTCAAGGTGGGGAGCACTCGAGCGTCGAAGATGCCAGAGCAACCATGTTACTATTCAGGAGGGAGAAAGAAGGCTTCGAGACGGAACACACGAAGAAGTGGGGACAAGAGCACAGGAAGCCTGACAAGACGGCAGACGACGATGCCGAGAAAGGCCGTGGGAAGAAGAGGAAGAAAAAGAAAAAGGCTAGAAAAGGAGACGGTAAGGGTGATTAGAGATCATTACTTCTGAAGTATCATGAGAGTCTATCAGGCGACAACGCCATCCTGGGATTACCATGGAGGCTGGCAAAGCTATGAAGGTTGAACGCTCAAGTCGCTCGAAGACTCCAGGCTCGCTAAATGCAATCTCAATACTTCGCTTCAAACATCACGGTCGTCTATAAAGGGATCTCTTCCAGCATTTCCGCCGCTCCCTCTCTTCCGACTGTGATGATCACGTCGCCGAGAGTCTTGGTATTGAATCCTGCTTCACAATACGTGAAATAGTACTGACCAAAATATCAGTAAGCTGTACACAACCATCAACGGACATAGCTGAACTCACCTCCCATTTCCGTCTGAACAGCTCCGCATCCTTCTCCGTCATTCCTTCATGCTCGTCCAACAATGCCGGCTTAACCTCATTATCGAAATTGGCTTCGAATTTTTCTCTCCACAGCCTCAGGGTCTTTGCATAGTGTCCTCCAATGTTCAACAGTGCTTCGACCACCAATGTCTTCTCCGAACCACGTTCAATGCTCCCAACCAACTGGCTCACTGTCGGCAGATGCCCTCCAGGGAAGATATACTTTCTTATAAAGTCTTCGCCTTTTGCGTATCCTTCATACCTACCCTCAGGCATCGTGATACACTGGAACACTCCAATCCCGCCTTCGGGCTTCAGCATTCGATTGACACATTCAAAGTATGTGTCCAAGTACTCGCTGCCGACGGCTTCCAACATCTCGATGCTCACAACCTTGTCGTACAGTCCTTCTCTTGGTGTCGGCAATGCTCGATAATCGCAAAGCAATACCTCAACATTGTCAGTATAGCCAGCTGCCGCAATTCTCTCTTCTGCCAGCTCTTTCTGCTCTCGGCTTAACGTCAAGCTTGTGATCCTGCATCCCGTCTTCTTCACTGCTGCAATGGCAAAGCTTCCCCATCCTGTGCCAATCTCGAGGACGTGATCTGTGGACTTTATTTTTGCGGCATCTATGAAATACTGCAGCTTGGTGTTCTGGGCGCTCTCAAGGCTCTCATTCGGAGATTTCGGACTGGAAAGCGGCTGCCAAATCGGACAGGAGTACGTCATGTCATCGGAAAGGAAGGCCGCGAACATGGCATTGCTGATGTCATAGTGGGCGGAGACGTTCAATTGGGAGTTTGCCATGGTGTTTGTGCTTCGGGCAAGGCCTGTGACTGTCGAGGCAAGACAAGACGTCAGGGTGGTGGCATTCGACAATTGGGCGCGATTAAGGATGAACATCTATTGGAGTCAGCGACTGCTCTGATCTTACACAGCTGTATTGGAGACCAGCATACCCGGAAGAAAGAAACAAGGTCTGGACACGAGATCTCGCCCAACATAAAACTTTCGGCGAAGCCCTACATTATATCCTCAGCTCGTGTGCAGGGCAGCGACGCTTCGAGGAGCACTCCAGTGACCTACCATGTCCGCAAACAACATGACTCGCACCCAGAAAGCTTCCTTAAGCACCCTCAATTCTGTCCGTGGAGCCCCATCGTTTGCGCCTGCCGGACCGCAGAGTGTCACCTTCCCATCCGAGTCTTTGACAACCAATTGGCCAATCTCAACCTTGCTCAGCAGCCCAAGGACCGTACTCCGTGAGAGCTTGACAAAGGGTGCCCATGTGAAGGAACCGACGTAGCTGCGCAGCGAATCGAAGGTTTGGGAGAAAATTGCCATTTTTGAGCGGGGCTTTTCACTAGACAGGCGGAATTCTTACAATTAACGAGGATTATCGAGGCACTGAGGTCTTATACGTGAGCGCAGTTGCTACCTTTAATGAAGGACCCGAGCAATTGCTACGAGGGATTCGTATTCGCGCTCCAAGTGACATTCAACAATTTTTGTCAGGTAACGGCGAGTCGTGACTTCACTGCGCGCCGACAAGGATCTGCGGCAAGATATGCACTAGCATTGGTGGTGGGGTCAAAATCGGACTTTACAAAGAATACGAACAAAACCACAACACCATTGAACCAGCGCCATTAAAATCGAACCCAATATGATATGTATTGAAACCCAGCAAACGACTTATAACCATCAGGCGTCCAGCCCCCGGACAGGAACATCTCGGGAGATCATCCCATGGGTTTAGAACCAGTACTGCCGAGCGTAGGGAACTTTAAAAATCTGCGGCTAATGGCGCTGCCAAAGAATACGAACAAAACCACATCACCATCGAACCAGCGCCATTAGAAATCGAACCCAATATGATATGTATTGAAACCCAGCAAACGTTTACCGCAATTGTTTTATGCTAATGATGCGATTTTCCCAACACGAACACGATCCAGCCTCCGGTTCGGACTTTCCATCGTCCGCAACCCACTTTACTCCAAACCTCAAGGCGAGTATGATATTACTGCCGATGTCGACGGCGCCATGAGCTTGGTGTAGACTGATTCTGTTCTCAGAGGTACCAAAGACAACAGATGACGTACGTAAATGGCGCCTGTCGGACTCTGCTCCGTTGATTGCCAAGACCCGCCTTGTGCCTGACGATCAGATCTCCTGCATATAACGCAGGAACACTAAGGCAAGTGACATTCTTCAGTTAAGATGCTATAGTACTCGATGAATTGCCAGGACAAATTACATCTAAAATATCGGATGAAGCCCATGATAAGCATGCGATAGCAAGAGAAGCTGCCTTTCTTTACCTCCTCTCCCACGCGAGCCCGCCCACAGCGCTCATATATTGTACTCGTCATTTCAAACATTCACCCCCCAACATCTGACAACCTCCCCATCAGCTCTTATCGCGATGCCTCCTCCGGCTCCTAGCCACGTCAAAGACGTTCAAGCCAGACAAACTCCCCCAGTCCCGACTCCACACTGGGGCTCCCAATCCAGTCCCGCCTTCACGGTCCGCGCAACAACCACCATCGCCGCCTCCCCCAACCTCGTCCTCAACACCCTCCTCGACACTTCCACATGGCCCCAGTGGAATAATTTTGTCCCGCGCGCAACTCTCAAAGACTCAAAAGATGGCCGACTCCGCCCTGATACCCTTTTCACGGAACACGTCGATATGTTCGGGCATGGCAAACCGAGCGGGATCGTCAGGATGAAACTGTCAATGACTACTCTAGAGGATATAAGGGAAGACGGGAAAGTAGGCTTCAGGGTCGTGTGGCTGGGCAAGGGATATCCGAGTTGGGCGCTGCGGACGGAGAGAGTGCATGAGATCTACCAGAGGCAAGGCGAGGAAGGCACGGTCTATGATGTCTTTGAGACTTTCAGTGGGCCAGTTGCTTGGGCTGTTAGGGTTTTCGTGGGAGGGGCGCTGGTGAGGAGGTTTGGGCAGTGGAATGGGGAATTGAGGGGTTTCGTGGAGGGAAAGGGTGAAGGAAGGGGTTGAGAGGGAATCAAGTAGGGCAGGAATTGCGATTGCAGTCAAACTGAGAGCAGCATATATACTCTAAGTACCAAGTTCCAAGCAGAGGCTCGCTGTGGCAATTGAGGCAGGTGACCCCTACGTCACTGCTGCAATGCCAAACCAGCTTTCACAAAAACACCTACAAGCACATTCAGAGCAATAAGAACTGTTCGAATCTCAATCCAAGTCGAATAATCACCGCAAGCATCATCAACATGCCAGAAGGTGACACGGGAGCTCCACGTTTTGGCGGGTCTGCGCAAGGGTTGGTCCTCATCCATGTTGCTTCAAAAACAGTCACTGCTTTCCCAAAGCCAATATCATATAAAATGGTATATCTAATACATAGTGATCTAGAGATGCCTTCACGAATCGTGAAAAAGCCAGCGAAGATGCGTTCATCAAGCAGCGGGAAGCGGAGAAGTTTGCTGCGTTGAAGAAGCAGAAGGTGGGGCTGGGGTATGCTCACTCCTTCGCGTTGAGCTTGGAATTTTGTGATTAGAGGAGTGGGCTGATGTGGGATGATTGTAGTGAGGGAGCGGGTCAAGGTGGTGGGATGAAGTAGGTGGATGGGTGCTATGGATGGATTCGAGGCTTGTGAGATCAGGGGATGATATATATGAATGGACGATTGGTACGAGGTTGACATTGTTGTTACTTTGTATGCTGTGTATACACAATGCTTTTCCCAATACTCTCTACCTAGCTCAAATTCACTTTCGTCCCGTTCCCTGGCAACTTGCTCCTGAGCAGAACGTAGGGTTTGACCCTGCGGTCAGTCCTTGGGTAGAACATCGGCGTCCTCCACAGCTGGTTCTCGGTGAGATATATATACCCATCTGTAGCCACTGCAAAGGTATCCGTCCAGCCAACCCTCGGATCCCTCGCAAATACCATCACAGTCCCATTTGCTGGGTTGAAGAAGGAGATCGAGTTATCTTCAAAGTTCCGCCGTAAATGAAACCGTTGGTATCCGTCTCCAAACCATCCGAGATATCCTTTTTCCCGAGCGAAACGACGGATTGCGTAGCGAGGAGCTCGCCAAATTGGCTCTTATCGCGAAGACGTGCGGTGGGGATAGAGGTATCGAGACCCGACAGCGGAGAAGTACAAAATACAATGTTTCACCATCTGCGCTCAGCGCGATACCGTCGGCGCCAAAAGTGTCTTGGGAGATTGGCATGGTAGGTCCGTTGGGAAGGGAATAGACGGAATCGCCCCAGATGAAAGGGAGGAAGCCAGTCTCGGGATGAACGTAGGACGTGCCGTCTAGCTGGCGCCAGCTCTCGCCGGTACCGAGATCGACGATTATAATGCCGTTGCGTCCTTCTTGGCTAGAATTGGTGATGTAGCCGATGCCTTGGCCTGACGCAGTCACCGATGGACGTAGATCGGAGCGGATTTCGTTGGTGTAGCTATCTGAGAAGACGATGACTTTGAAGATGGTGTTGTTTGTTAGATTGACGCCGATGAGCTTGGGGCCGCCGACGGAAGAGGGCACGTTGGTGCCGTTCATCAGCTGGGGTTGTGGTGTAATTTATGGCGGCGCCTGGGAGAGAATTGATCGCGGAGCTGGGTTATGATGTCTCGGTATTGTTCGAGGTCAATTCGGCAATGGTATATGCGATGTTATTAGGATCCAGAGACCGCGCATAGTTAGAGAATTTGCGGCCAGTGGAGGAGACGGCGATGCCTGCGACGAGTGTCAGCTGATTCAAAGGGAGCTGTGTGAGGGAGCTTACCCTGAGGGAACTGGTCATTGTACAGGTGAACGAATTCGATTGAAACACCGCCACGACCTGAATCTTGCGCAATTTGCTGACACAGAGCTGAGCCAGCCAAGCTGGCGAGGACAGCTAGGGAGCTCGTTGAAAAGTACATGATGCGGTTTTGTAGTTCGCAACTAATGGGACGATACCATTGCCAGGCAGGAGCCTGCCATTTGTAGACCCTTCCATTATAAGCATTCTGGACGTCATAGCTCGAAAGATTGGACTGCCGGCAGCTGCGTCAACATCTGCATTGACCGGAATGGAAATAATAAAAGTTGTTAACGTTTGCTTCCCCTGGTGCTCCGCTCTTCTCCGCATTTCACTCGGAAGAACGTTTCTAGTATTAATACCGCTAGTCTAGACCAGTAATAGAAAACACTTGAGCGCGTCTGAAGGGTCGCGTCCTCGAACTCGTTCCTGGGCCGCGTATCTATATTACTGCAACAATGCTCAAAATCACTTCCCCGGCAAATAAAGCTTTGGCGTCTTGTAGTCCAAACCTTTTGCCGTGCCGCATCCACCATGACGGACCTGTAGACGCTTCGCCAAGGTATTGGGCTCCTGAGACTGCTGAAGGTAGATGCATCCTCACTTAGGCTCAATTCGAGACGCTCATAAAAGGCAGATGGAAAGCCAGAAGCATACTTTCGCGGAAGAAAGCTGAAAGGAAAGGAGATAAAAGTTCCAGATGGGTACCAAGGTGTCATAGTCAACGACGCTGGGAAACAAAAGAACGCAGCGAACAAGGTGGGCATGTCGAACTCAGTGGGAGATAGAGCCCGCGCTATGTATGAAGATAACGAGGATGAAGAGAAAGAGGACGATATCGACGTGCTAGAAGAAGTGTCTTCTTTTAGCGGAATCATGATCTGGGGCCACGAAACCATAGCTGAGAATGACGACGCATTTGTGAAGGGGATGGGGGAATGGATCCGCTTTGCCGAAGCGGTATGCATTCCAATCCAAGTCGCATGAAGGGGACGAAGTTGATGCTGACTCAATGGACGGACAGATGCATAAGTCAGGAACAGCCGAGCAAGCATGACCATCCAATGTATGGAGAGATGATAAAATTCGAGTATTGGTGGGGGAGGGTTTGACCCTTAGATGTTGAAGGACATGCCAATTAGATAGCTTGCGTGAAGCTAGAAAGCTAAAGCCCCTTGCGTACAGGCCGGCAATAAAGGCTGACCAAAGGTCCTCGCGACTGGATGCGACGAGGCCATCCAGAAATTAAGGAGTAAGCTAATAGAGCCTCATCTCGGAAACAATCGACCAGACCAACGGTTCTAGCTGGTGTTGGGATGTGTTTTGGACACCCAACTTTTCAGACTGGAAAAATCCCAGAGCATAGCCTTTGCTCCAATCTTTTCGACATCAATGCAGAAGGTGTCAGCAACCAATCCAGATCAATCAAAATGTACAAAGTGAGACCAACCAAAATCGTTCACGCATTCTTTCTTCTATCGCCATCGCATTTCTCATAGCAGACACCTCTCAGATCACCACTGGCAAGCATTCATCCATTGTATCACCCTTCTGAAACCCACGCGCACGCCCATTTTGCCTCTCCCTTGAACATGCCACCTAGTAACGATACCTAGTCGAATAATCCTTCGGACTAACCACCAACCCCCTCCCCTTCTTCGCCCCTCTATAAATCGTCTCAATGATATCAATCAACTCCTGCTTGTCCTCCAACACCCAATTCAACTTATTGTTATTCCCCGTCCCAAAATCACACATCATATGCTTGTTCCTGAAAAAGAACATGAGGGTCACCGGATCGTAGAGCTCATACATCTGCTTGAAGTCGGGCACTTGGTCCAAGTCGCAGACGTAGAGGACGGCGAAATTTTTGACGCGGTCGGCGATGCGGTAGAGGACTTCGTCTTGCCGCATGCAGTCGGCGTCCCAGTCGCGGCCGAAGCGAATTACAACTAGGCGCTCTTCTTCGGACATTATTGCTTGGTCAACGTGCCTGTTGAAGGTGTTAGTAAGGGGGGTGGAGGGGGGAAAGGGGGAGCTTACCAGCCTGTTACCAGGTGGGGGAGGACGACGGAGCCCATGATTCTGCTGTAAGACTGTCTGGGGGGGTTGTGAATAAGTTGAACGTAGAACCCAAGATGGCGGCGTTGTCTTTGAGGTTTGGGAAGCTGTGTAGCGGCGACGATGTGTTTGGAGTTGGAGGTTCAAAGGCGGAAAGATCTTGGTGTGGGAGGCTCACAAGACTCAGAGCGGGGCGCCAAGAAATTTCACCGCAAAATCACTACCAGATTTTTGCATCTTCACTTCCACAGTGACGGTAAAACTACAGATTCTCATCATGGCGCCAACGGCTATTTACCCTCAGCACCCGCCAATATTCTCATTGATGGCTCCCTCAGTAACGACCACAGAGATCGACTCCGCCACCCCACAACCGCAACCAGACCCCATACCCCCCCTCCGCGCCGCCCTCATCTCTGAAAAGACTCCCCTCGCAGTACGCTTTAGGGCGCTGTTCTCTCTCAAACATCATGCTTCCGAGCATCCTACAACACCTCACACGATCCCCGCCATCCATGCTATTGCCGCCGCATTCTCCTCACCCTCTGCCCTACTAAAACATGAGCTTGCCTACTGCTTGGGACAAACACAGAATTTGGCTTCTGTGCCATTCTTACGACGTGTTCTAGAGGACCGAGGAGAAGATGAAATGTGCAGACACGAGGCGGCCGAGGCGTTGGGCGCATTGGGGGATTGGGAATCATTGGACCTCTTGAGACAATTGCTGGACGAGAGTGACGAGGCTGAGGTTGTGAGGGAGACGTGTGAAATTGCAGTTGGAAGAATCGAGTGGGAGCATAGCGACCAACGAAAGGCGGAGATAATCAGGGACAGCGATTTCACATCGATTGATCCAGCTCCCTCACTCGCCCAGGAAACGCAGCAACCGTCGATACCGGAGCTGCAGGAAAAACTGCTCGACACAAGGTTGCCCCTCTTCGATCGCTACAGAGCGATGTTCGCCCTTCGAGACCTCTCTTCTCCGCCTGATCTACCAACCGCTGTTCCCGCTGTCAAAGCTCTAGCATCAGGTTTCGCCGACCCCTCAGCACTTTTCCGCCACGAGGTTGCCTTCGTCTTTGGCCAATTGTCCCACCCAGCTTCGATACCAAGTCTCATTGAGACGTTGAGCAATAGCAAGGAGGAAATCATGGTACGACACGAGGCAGCTGAGGCGCTAGGAAGCCTAGGCGACGAGGAGGGCGTAGAGAATATCTTGAGAGGTTTCTTGGATGATCCGGAACAGGTCGTTCGTGAGAGCGTGGTCGTTGCCTTGGATATGGCCGAATTCGAGAAGAATAGCGAGATAGAATATGCTGTTTTGCTTGAAGAGCAGGGATTTTCGCCGCTGACGAAACTCAAATGATACATGTCTTAGATATACCAACGTATCAATTATTCGTGCTGAATTTGTAGCCGCATACGCAACTGTAGAAGACCGTTGTGCCTTCGTCTGCGCTTCTCAATTGTTGTGTGTAATATCTCATTTCTTTTCTGGCACAGTTGGCACAAGTTTGCTCGATCACAGCGTCCTTCTGGACATCCTCTTCGGTCAATGTCTGCACTGCTGATCGCTTCGAGCGAAGGGCGGAGGGGAATGCTGTGGGTTTTGATCTCGTTGTAATCGTAGTTGCCGAGGTATCTGGAGCAGTATGGTCAGGTATACGCATCGCACGACGCATTGGGAAGCATCAAATTGATGTACCTTTATTCTCTGTTCCGCAGACATCACATTTCAAGATAGCCCTAGCGTCCCCAGAAGACGCATCGAGGAGGTTACCACAGTCTGTACAGAATACTAGTGATCCAATGGCCGCCATGCCTGAAGCCTTCGACGACTGATCTTGTCTCTCGTCTTCGGGAAACACCACAAGCTTCAGAGGGAAAGAAGCAAGATAATTGAACTACCATGAGGAACGTTTTTTCTTACCACGCTAATATCTTAGGGCCGCAGATCTGCCGGGCTAGCTCCCGCGATATCGATCATCTGAAAGGTAAGTCGCCAGTCTCATCAGCAGTGAAGTCCAAGATGAAGCTCCTCAGTCAACCAACCACCACGAGCTTCCTCCTCTTGCAGTAACCATGAACACGCCAACACTCCTTCGCTAACATAACATACATGGACAGCATTGTCTGCCCCACTAGCAATGGCATCCCCAGACCACAAGGCCGGACTGGCAGTTGTAGTTCCAACCACCGGGATTCATAGCCCAACGCGGGTCAAAGTCAAGCAGCATGCACACAGCTCACCCCGAAAAGGGTTATCACACTCCAATGGATTCATGCCCATCCAGCAACCAAATGGATTTCCTACTCCTGGATATTCGAATGGGACGAATAGCCAGACAAGTGGAGTAAGCTCCGCAGTCCAGCCCGTTCGCCAACAGTCAAATGGCTATACTATTCAGCACTCAAATATAAATCCACCGGTTCCATCAAGGCTACTTGGGGTGGACGAAGCGTTACAATACTCCCCATTCTCGTCAATCGTCCCATTCGGCTCCGGTGAATGCCCCTCCACTCTAGTCTGTGAATGATTGCTGATTGTCTAGATGTCATACCCATTCCCAATTCAAATCTCCCTGGCTCACTTACAATCTTCCCGACTCAATCTGAGCAGTGCACTGCCAGGCGGCCCCTTGACTACTTGAATGAAGAGCTCTCTAGAACGAACGGACAATCGAGCATTGCTCAGCGCACCAAAAATGACCTCAAGGTTTATTTGGACCAGGATGTCATTACTGACTTGTAAGACTGTTTGTGTATTGATTTGGGGTCTTTTGAGCTGACAGACGTTCTTAGTCAGTTTAAGGTGCCAGCAAGGCTGAAGCTCAGTCAAGGGCGCCCTACCGCTGCTTCAAATGGCAACGGCCATGTAAAACCTCCCACCAATATTGGCTCTTTTGGAAACATGATGCTGCGCGCAACAGATCTTGCACACAGATGTAAGTATTCTCAAATTTAGCTAAAAATGAAACTAATCTCTCCGGCTACTAGACCCGACTCCAACAAGTCCTGAGCATACATCCCCTATACCTCAACCGTGTCCAGCTTTGCCGCAGCTAAATGGGATCCCAAAGGTCAAAGCAGTACCTGTCCCCCCGCCCCCTCCACAGACCCACTCAAATCCCAAGCCAGAGGTACGGATATTACAACAGCAGTGGCCAGTTACTCCTTCAAGCCAACGCTACGTAAGAAACGAAACTTCCTACTCGCAGAATGCCAAGTTGACGATAGATGGCGTATCCATGTCTTCTCCGATGCAGGCAGCCCCCATGGTCATTATTCCTCCTCCGTCGGCAGAGGCTAGACAGAGCGATTTTGTGACCTACGAAGAGCCTTCAGAAGCTTCTCGAAAGCGGAAGCGTGGTAGCGGGATTCAGGTGGGGGCGAGTTTCGCGCAGACAAGAGATCAAAGAGCAGCATCAGACGAAGCAATCCGGCAGCTTCGAGAGGTGATTCAAGACATATTCGAAGCTGACGACCAATCGCAGCCGGATTTTGTGGGGGCTATGTCTTCCAGAAATGCTCAATACTTCGTTCTGGCCAATCATGAGGAACGAGATGTACCTACATTGGCGCCAGCTATTCACGTGAAATTGGAGTCTTCATTGCAGAAGGTCATCGCCGTGAGCAGATTAGGCGAGATCCCAGTCGAGCATCTGCAGCGACTACAGAGGCTCTGTGAAGCAGCTTTGTCTTCAGCGGAATCATCAGAGCTACGCATCGAACCTGAATGGAGCACCGACGACTTCGCTGGCTGGATTCAAAGGCTCGAGGCAATGGATCTTGGACTCCGCTCTTCACGGACTCTCGTTCGAATGATGACAGGAGGCCGCGAAGAAAAACAACTGTATCCGGAAGAACTGCTGCAGAGCGTGCTGGGAGTGGTTAAGAAAGTTCTGGACCAATGTATCATCCCCATCGTCGAAGCGCGCAGTTCTGGCTCAGACTCGCCAATTTTTGAAGCAGCTTCTGCGCACAAAAAAGTCATCTCACAACTGCTATTTGATACGACTAAGGTCATGGCGCTTTTGGCTAAGCTCTTGGCCAAGGTCGAAATGGCTGAGATGATCATCACCAGCATTGAGTTCTTTGCAACGCCGCTCCTGTTCGTGGAAAATTCGCATAGTGAGAAAGAGTCTGTCCTCGGCATCCAGAAATTTGAGGCTCTCCGCCGTACCGCAATGGACATGATCGCTATCATCTTCTCGCGCTACCCAGAGCAGCGCATCTTCCTGTTCGACGAAATCCTCAGTTCTCTGCAGAAGCTGCCTGTAATCCGACAGCATGCGCGGCAATTCAAACTGGGTGATGGAACAAGTATTCAGCTTGTCTCCGCCTTAATCTTGAGATTAGTACAGACAAGTGCAACGCACTCAGACACGGTGAAGAAGAATGTCGAAACACGAAGCGCATCTCCATCTGAGGGAGAGCAGGGGAGCGGATCAGGGCCTTCTGGAAAGCATCATTCAAGGCCCACCAGGAGAGCAGAGGATTCCGAGGAGTCTGATGAATCCGAGGATGACAATCAACCAAACCGCAGCACGGCTATGCAATTGTTGAGCAAGGATGCTAACTTTCTCATGGACAACGCTGCCAGAAGTGCTCATTACGTGGTCGGACATCTGGTACAGCGTGCGATGACGTCCTCCAAAACAGGTGATCAACCTCATAGGCAGCTACTGGATATATTCGTCGAAGATCTGATCGCAGTCCTGAGTCTTCCAGAATGGCCAGCCGCGGAGCTTCTGTTGCGATTGTTCCTAGCTTCCTGTCGAAATATCGCGGAAAATTCGAAGTCTTTAGCCCCTGCAAAAAACATGGCCTTGGAGCTCTTGGGCCAAATGGGCTCTGCCATCTCCGAGCTGGTTTCGAACACACGCCTCGCTGCGAGAAGCCTCGAGAACGACAATTCAGAGTTCAATGGGTATCTTCAGCAGATGTTAGATGACTACACCGACGGATCGCTAGAAAGCAGTGAGGTTGTCATTTGGGGTGGACCTTTCCATGCTGTTGTGGAACACCTCCAGCCTGAAAGCTCGGACGATCCGCAGACGGGCAGCGCTGAAGGTTACTATCTGGCAAGGTGGGCCAAAGCCTTTTCTTCTGGGGATGTCAAGCCAAGTGTGGAGCGCGAGGGGACTGCCTCAAAGCTTCGCAAGATGCTTTCTGGGGGAGACTGGTTTACTGCAGAGTACGTGTTCTCTCGCCGTCATCTTGAGATGACCTATACTGACGAGATCTCAAGTACTCTCCACACTCTGAACAACAGCCAGATTCGTATTGCTTATTCCGTGACATTACTCAGCATGGATTTCTGCCGCCATTTTGACTACATTTTGAAACTTTTGCTCGATTCTGTCACCAGCGAGCAGATCACTGTTCGTACTCGAAGTCTAAAGAGTGTTACTCAGATGCTCGAGAGAGACCCCTCAATTCTTGATCGTGCAAGGAGCGTCAAGATCCTCATCTCCAATTGTTCTACCGACGCTTCCTCTATGGTCCGCGACTCGGCATTGACCCTCATTGGGAAATGCATTGTCCTCAGGCCAGCCCTGGAAGAGGAATTCCTGCGACATGTGCTCAGACTTACTGACGACCCGGCTGCTGGAGTACGCAAGCGCTCGATGAAGTTGCTGAAAGATATCTACCTTCGAAATAGTGAGAAAAACGTAAAGCCAGCGATTGGAGATAGCCTCCTCCAACGGACAAAAGACCTTGACACTGGAGTCTCGGATCTTGCTCGTCAAACTTTCGAGGAGATTTGGCTGATGCCATTCTGGAGCTTCCCCGACCTCGCCGATGCACCAGTTCAGAACAAGGTCGCCCTAAGAAATCAGGCGAGCCTCATTATTGAGACAGTCCGAAGAGGCGAGAAGGTGTCTTCTGTTCTGGTTCATGTGCTGAAAGAAGTGCTCCCCAACAATTCGAAGAGTGCCTCAAGCAACTTCAAGGTCTGCAAATCACTTGTCGCCACGGCATTCGACATGATCATCGATAATATGCAGGAAACAGAGCGTCTAGAGCAGCGTCATATCTTGCAAACTTTGACCGTCTTCGCGAGAGCCAATCCCAAGCTTTTTACACCAGACCAGCTTCAAGCTCTGCGACCTTACATTTCCAACCTTTCAGGAAAGGAGGATCTCGACATCTTTCGATCGACCGTCGTTATCTTCCGTTGCGTGCTCCCAGTCTTGTCGAATGTGCAACATGGCCTGCTACGAGAGATTCAGAAAGCATTACTTCAGAGCATCGCTAAGCTTGGCAGATCAGAGCTAGATGAGGTGGCAGAATGCTTGTGGACCATTAATGGCACATTGCAGAACCCGGAGATGCTGCTGAGGTTGACGGTATCAGTACTCAAGAATCTCCACAATATGAAAGGTGTGGCCTTTGCCGATCCGAGCAAAGTTGACGATCTCAAACGTGTCAAGAAGTACATACAGATCGCTGGCTTCTTTGGCAAGCACTGTAATTTTGAGAGTCACAGCCACACCTTCCAGACTTCCTTTGCCTGGTGGAAAGGCACTTCAGTCGCTGGGCTTATCGTCGAGTCAATCAACCCATTCACGGATAATACCCAGCCACTATCGCTCCGGGTCGAGGCATTTGACAGTATCGGGCTCATCTGCCAATCTTGGCCCTACCAATTCACACAAGAGCACATCAGCAAGGCGTTTCAAGACGTGCTTCGTACGGGCGAGCCAGAACTACAAAGCATCGTGCTATCGAGCTTCCGAGAATTCTTTGCTAAGATTGATCGCCAAGCGGAAATCAAAGCCCAAGTCCTCCCCACACCCGATGGTCCTGCTGTCTCAAAGCTTGGGGGATCTATGACCGCAAATGATGGCGACGGTGCCTCAGCCCTGATAGCGCAGCGTTTCCTGAAAGACACATTGGCCATCGCATTAGCAAGCCAAGATACCTCTGCTCTGACTGCCACGGAAGTCATCGCCAGCATAAATCGCCAAGGTCTTGTACATCCAAAAGAATCTGGCCCGGCTTTGGTTGCCTTGAGCACCTCGGCGAATCCAGCTATTGCTAGTGTCGCTTTCGAAGAGCACCGTCTTTTGCATCAGCAGCATGAGAGTATGTTCGAGCGAGAGTATATGAGGGCGATACAGGAGGCTTTCAGGTATCAAGAAGAGACTGTCAAAGATACTCTGGGATATACCACGCAACCCTACGCATCGAAGCTTGCTGGCATGTTCGATATCATCAAGACGAGCAAAGGGAAGTACCAGAAGAAGTTTTTGTCTAATTATTGTGGTAAGATCGACTTCGACGTGCTCAAGATGGATCTCTCCGGGTCGCCGCCAAATGTTTTACAATTCTCTAGGTTTCTTACTGAGAACCTCGCCTTCTTTGACTATGGCCGCCTTGATGAGCTTCTACATACTATTTCGTGCATGGAGAAGACCGTTGCGGACACCGGCTCAGGCATCGCTCACAGCATTAGCACTGAAGTCTTCAATCTCACTGTGGAATCTGTCTCTGAAACCCCTGGCGGGACCGCACCACAAGATCAGAGCTCAGCTGACGCGCCTGCTACATCTGCAACACCAATTGATCCCTCCAGACTCGTTCAACTTACAACGGCCTCGATCATCCTTGCGTCGCTCTGGGAAGCGAGGACCTATCTTCGACGGCTCTATGGCCTAAACGCCAGCCAGCAGAAGAAGGAGAGCAAAGCCAAGGCGGCCACGAAAGATCTCACCAAAGCTCCTAGTCGTGCTCAAGGCGTGTCCGGAGAAAAGCTCGTCACAGCTATAGCGGATAAAGTCAACTCTCTAGAAAATCAGGAGTCGATGATCCAACAATGCAAAGAATTCGTCGAGTTACTCTCGGTCGACAGCGAAATTAAGGTCGCAGCAGAAGGCGAGGAAGACTTAGAGCGTCCTCAAACACCTAGTGGAGATGAAGAGCGTGATACACCAATGAGCGGTGGATCAAGAGGATTGAAGAGGAAGTCGTCAGTCTCAATGGCAGGGACACCAATGAAGAAGAAGAAGGGAAGACCTCCGCTCGGGAAGAAGAGGAAGAGCGGCAAGAGGTTCGGCTCAGATGAGGACTGGGATTGATTGATTGACTGACTGTACAGCGCATCTCCACCATCTGAAACAATTACAGTGAAGATTTGAAGCAGCATTTCGGTTAGGGTGGACCCAAACGATTCGAGCTCTCTTATTTGCATTGCATCACCTGGCTATGTCTACATCAGAAGAAGGCATATGGAGGTTTGACTCTGAGAAGCCGATGCCTGCAAGGTCAGGCATCTTTTGCTAGACCTTTTGCTGGACCTTTTGCTAGATCTTTTGCACATAGACATAGCTACGAAGAGCTTGTTCGTTGAGGACACGATGCCTAACGCTCTCGTTGGCAGTCGCCACTCGCTCATCATGTGATATTTACCGTGCTCTTCGATGATCGTTTCCGATTTTGAGCTGATTGCGCGCTTCATTTTCCAACTCACGTCTACCATTCTCGCCCCCATTCACACGTAAGGGTGGTTTGTTCACACATCCTGCAGAATAAAAGCCCCCAACATTTGGTTTTTCGCCTTCTCTTCTACAACATCCCACTTGACCTTCTTGCCTTTGCAACACAATCACTAAGCTGTACTTCTACTCTGCACTTTATTCTACTGTTCTTGCTCATTTACCAAGTCCTCTGCACACCGTATATATATATATATATATATATGGTTTCCTCAAACCCAGGGCAACTGGTTTCTGTGAGATCAGCATCCTTCCATTCGAATAATATGATGGTGTAGGTTTCCTTACAGCTTCTTGCGGGGTTCTGCATTTTCCCTTTCTAGCCATAATATACCAGAAACGATATATTATGTTCAGTAAGCGGTGATAACTATTTCCCGAGAACCCGAAAAAATAGGCCTTTCTATCCGTCTCATGCGCCAATTCACCACTCGGTATTTCTGAAACGGACCCATGATGAAGGTATCCGTTGAAGGCCATCCTTTGTTGATATAATTTGATCACTTCAATAGGGGCGTCCTTATCCTTGTAGACGAAGGCCAAGTTGCCGTCTCTGCCCTGCTGGATGTAATTTCGGTGACGAAGCAGCGTAAACCTATCTGTCGTTGTTAGCTTCGACCAGCCCTTCCTAGCCCTGAATGGGCAGTTCTTCTCGCCGGCGATGGGAGACTCTTTCTTGCCATTCATGATGCGCGGACGACTTTCCGAAGGGCCTAGAGTGCTACTGCTCATGCCCAATTCCTCATCGACATCAGAGGAGTTGATTTCGTGACGGGCGCCTTTCAATGTTTGCCGTTGAGCCTATTTTCTGTGATTGCGCCGGTGAAGTCGTTGGTGATGAAGACTCTGAAATAGTGTTTAGACTTGACGAACCAGCCCGTGGCGCTATAAGTATATTTGGTGCCGGAGGGGATCTTCCCCTTGGACAATTCGACACTAGCAGATGTCGTGGGGGAATGTTTTGTTGAAAGTGACATTAGGTTGAAGGATGGTACGAACGTGTACTGTCGTAAGGAAAAGAGGCCAAGATCAATGCGTAGTCCATTCATAGCTCTCGGTGGTGAAAATTTGTGACGAGGGAGATGCTTCTGAACCTAGCCGAATGATACCAGGAAGGGGCTGCGAATTCGAGCTCAAGTTGATGGTGGACTTGTGAGTTGTGGTGAGGCAGGTAGAAGACTACAATTTATCTTGGAGAGGAAGATGGGATGTGTATTGGACCAAGTATTGTAAGTGTGATTCCTGAGCGAGTGTGTTGCAATGTATTGGTGAGAGGTATTCGAGTCTAGATGAAAATGGCAGGCTCTCTATCCTCATCGATATATTGTATGGTACGGCCCCGATGAAATTCAATCATTCGCCTATACCTTATTACGGATGTTGACGGGAGAACCTGAAATAGTCACAAGAGCTCGTGGAGAGGAGGGAGAAGGAAGGAGTCCAGGTATTCGTATTCTATATGCTCAACTCGAGAAAGCAGGGTCTTCAATGTTGGACGAGAAGTGTGTGCTATTGCAGTAGGAATCTCAGCTTGTGCGTGCATAACAAAGTTATCGCTTATAAATTTCATAATCCAAAAGTTTAGAGTATTATAGCCTCCCGTCGAATGTGAAGACCTACAAAGACATTCCCATTCATCTCAACGCCAGGTGTTTTGGCCTGTCCGCAGAATCAGCGAGCAGTAATCTGTAAATATTATCCTTCATGTTGTTAGATAGTCGTCAAAATGTAGATATGTACCAACCGAAAATCAAAAAGCACTTGCTCAACTAAACCCACATACCGCCATCCATCAAAATCCCGTCTCAAACGAGCTATTCAAGTTGCCGCAACATCATAGGCGTTTGGTTGCTTCTAGCAGATTCCCCAAGCTCCCCCACGCCAGCGCCAACAGACAAAAAGCGCCACGATGCGTAGTACGCGGTGATAATCAAGTACTGGGTATCCACCAAAAAGACCGACAAATCGGCCTTATAGCCTATAATATCAGTAGGATAGCCAGGAACGGACCCAAACAAACAGCGATTGCGGACACTGGTGCAATCAAAATCAATAAACAATACCCCCAATTTAAGCAGTAAAAAAACGAGGCCCATAGTACAGATCCTCTATCATCTTCTTACATACAGCGAAACCTTTTAGACATCGGACCGTTGAACCATCGTCAATCCCGGCGAAATTATCTTGGGCAACTTCGCGCAGACAGGGGCTGAGAATTCAAGGAGTCCAACAAGTGGAGGCAAGGTATATCATGGTAAGTATGCTTGTGCGCTGAGACTGGAAGAGCAATATTGCTGAGGATAGGGCGGTTTATTATTGATCTCGAGAATTTCTTGTTCAGGGTCAGGTGACGGTTGTGGTGTTTTTTTTTTGACTTTTTGCAAGCTTCCGAAATCTCCGGACTTCAACGTTGGCGGTGTAAATGTTCATGAGCAGGAGAATCTCGCAATTGCTCACTGCGGCTCTTCGCTGGGCTCGATGAAATTTCTGCAAGAGTGCAAATATGAGGACATAGTAGTCGTGTGTAATTAGTCTATTGATTATCCATTCTAAAGAAACTCTATTTAGATATCCTGTGTTCTGAGACAATCATGGCTGAATAAAGCACAACAGCAGCTCGACTCGTTCAAGGCGAAGGAGGAGGGGTATCTGGTAGTCTATGGCTGCAACAACGGCTGTGATGATGCTAGGACAGAACATCAATGATTTTGTTTCCAGAGTTATCATGGACGATGTGGACGACTAGTAAGCGGTAATAACCATGTCCTGCGTATCCACGAAATAGTTCTTCTTGTTCGCCAGCTTCGCTGCCGCATTAGGCTCCTTGCCAGGCTTGGATCCAGGAATAACCAGCGGTAGAGGGTGAGTCGTTGCATAACAAAAGTCCAACGGAGAGGCATGCACTCCCCCTTTATGTCGCTGGAGGAACCACGATCAGGTCCAACAGAGATCGATGAGCCAATGGTGCGGAAGTAGGGGAAGGCTGTTTGTCCACGCGAAAGAGCAAAAGATCACCTACAAGCTGAGTCTCTTCTCAATTGATCCTCAGTTCGGATTAGGCGAGATGTTCACGAAGCATCCAAAACGAGTAAAGGTCAAAACGTGTGGTGGAAAACGCCCTTTACTTTCTGGTACTGCGTAGTAAGCAGAGTTGCGATGAGAGGGAGTATGCAATTTACTAATGGGAGGAAATAGAGGCGCTATGATGAAGCGGGCTTAGAAAAAGCTGGAAACGCCTTCCAAGCTTCCCAAAACGCCTTAGTGGAGAGCAATCGGTGCTGCGCGGAACATCGAAGGACAATTGACAACCACTTAATTAATTTGAAGAGGTTACTGTCAAAGGCGCTATAGCCACAGCAGGATGAGAATGTCTTGTGGTTTTCTTGACAGGTGTTTTCCTTTCATGACATGCAACAAAAGGCAATTGGGTATGGAATATTCCCGGATGACCCATTCAGGCGTAATTGAATATGGTGGCTGCAAGAATCCGTATGGTTCTTCATCTCGAAGAAGATGTGATCCATCTGTGGGTCCTCCTTCAAAGCTCGGTCGTGCGCACATCGTCGAGCGTGTTTCTGCCAGCGAGACCTCTTTCCTCCCTGCTGCCCTCTGACGAGGTTAAAATGGTTCGTGAGTCAGACTTGTAGGGGTTGTGCGAGGACAACATTGAATTGGGAAGGAGCTGATCACCTAGGCCAAATGCCGTCTCTGTCCAACGGGTTTGGAAGGCGTTGCTCCCGGTGACGTTCGAGGCAAGACCCCAGAAATAGTCAGCTATTTACTGCGCCTATCATCATCAGTCACTCACTGACCAGAACTACGACACGATCACAACAGAGTTTTCACGGTCAGGTCCGGATGCAGGCAGGTGTAGGGTTTGGGCAGGTCAATGTGGAGGTGGGTCAATCAATTCAAATTAGGGGTATCAGCCATCACAACGTCCATAGTTTTCCAAGAAAGAGGGATCCCCTCCTCAGTGACAACAACTCTCTCATGTTCTCTTGCTCGTCGCCGCTGGAACATGCTGTCGCTGCTTGGTCTTTCTGTCCTGCAGGTGCATGAATTCCACAAGAAAAAGCTGGGCTCGCCCGCTTCTGACACGAAACCTGAGGGATGCGCCTCTTCATGACCCCAGTCATCAGATTTCAACTTCTTCCTGACACAACTTTGTTGGCTTGTCAAGTTTCCGATTGGACGAGGCTCAGTGGAAATACCCCACAGACCCCATTCGAAGAAAAAGCTTCTGGTACACATTGGAAGCTACATCGTGGGAAGACATGGCCATTGTGAGTGGATAATGACGTCGAAGTATGAAGCTTAACGTCGAAGGTGGTGGAGAATATCGTCACGGCGTCGTCAGCTCAGAGCTTGGCGTCGGTCATACTTGAATTTAGTCTCCAGACAGTCCAAGCAGACCGGAAACATTGCACATGCCACTCATGCTTTCTTCGCGGCGCTCCACTCTCAAGTAGGTGGGAACTCTCTCCTCTCTACGATCCATCAAGTCTCGTATCTCTGCGGATGAACTCACTGGGGAACTAGTCGTCAGCATTCCATCCTCGCATCTACATCAAGGTTTGTGGCATCCTCTTCAAACTGCTGGCGTTGTGGCCAGCTACTAAAGATATGAAGGCATGTCCTCCCTAGCACGCTGGCTACCATGTCACGTCATGTTAAAAATGAAAATCAATGAGGGCCCAGGGCTACCCCAGAGCCTACCCGGGAGATCCTCCTACGAGCGCCTTCAACCACTCTCGGGGAGCCTTTAGGGGCTCGCTTAGGGGCTCTCAATGTATTTGATTCTTGACATGAAGTGAGTGTGTGCCGAGCTTGCTGTGCCGCAGCGTATATTAGGATCTGGTGCCGATGGTCGATCTGCCCAGCGAGATCTCTCATCACAGAATTCTTCAACCAAAGTCAGGGGCGCCCTCGGCAGCGAAGTCGATGCCTAGGCCTGTCTTAAGTTGGGTGGCGCATAGCCCCCATCGAGTGCGTCAGCGACAGAGTTTCCTTGAGGAAATGCAAATACTGATGATAAACAACTGTGTTAAGTAATTGAGCGGAACGCCGAGACTGACAACGTAACTGTTCTTGGTTACGGAGGTGTCTTTGCGTAGCAAGCTGACGCAGCTCAAAGGTACGTGAGGTTTTAGGTCAGGTCTTGTTGGCAACTTGGCAAACCCAAACGGTGAAAGCTAGGCAGGCTTCCGCTGTTTACATACAGACTAAAGACTGGCTCGGTATTTTTCGTCCCAAGTGGTCACGCGCTAATGCAGGAACAGCAGTCCACGAATAGACCTACACATTCATTGGCTAGCCACGGCGACTGGCAGACGCTAGGGATTCCCTCCACATTCTACTCCGTACACACTTCCGCCGGCGGACCCTGCTGCGTGATAAGGAGGTCAAGTACTAGTGTGGGTCTATTGTTTCTCTGGTTGACCAAGAAATCCAATTTCCCTTTCATTTCTGACTCTCCAAACCCACATCCACAAAATCTTTTTCGATCTTGAGTTCTTAACGCTCCTTCAATCCTTTTGTCTTAAAGCTTTCACTCATTCAAGCCTCAAGTCCATTTTCACGTAGAACATCTTTATTATACTCTTTATAATACTAATAATCAGCACGATGCAATACTCGCTCGTCCTCCTTGCCCTGGCGGCGGCTGCTACAGCAAACCCACTGAAGCAAATTGTTGCACGACAGGCTGTTACTGCCTCAATTGCTCCTGACGCACCAGCACCACCAGGGTGCACAACCTCAGCCTCTGGCTCCTACGGCGTAGTTGTGCACAACGTCTCTACCACTGCTGCACCAGCAAAGAGACAGGCCACACAGATCGCTGAGTAAGTACCCCAAAACATCGCATGAGAAGACGCGTCAGGATACTGATATTATACGCACTAGTGGCCAACCTCAAATCACCCACGCCTCCGTCTCAATGATCACGGATGGCCAAATCCAAGTCGGCATGCAGACCAAGGTCCTAATGCCCGTCGCCAACCAAATCACCGACGGCCAAATCCAACTCCAAACCACCATGGCCCCTGTCACTGAATTCAGCGACGGCCAGGCCCAAGCCCCCACCATCGCCACCGCAACTGCAACCGGCGTATCCCAAGCCCCCGACGCCCAAATCGTCGCAACGACTGCTCCAGCGGCCCCAGCCACTACCTCCGCAGCCGCAGCTGAATCCTCAAGCGCCCCCATGAAGATGGTCGCATGCGATGCACCAGGTGAGCTCGCTATCACCCTCGACAACGGCATCCTGAAGGATGCTAAGCAGAGGACTGGATACATTGCGTCGAACTTCCAGTTACAATTCGATGGACCCCCTCAGGCTGGTGCTATCTATACTGCTGGTTTCACTGTCTGTGGAAACTCTTCGCTCGCGCTGGGTGGATCGAACATCTTCTACCAGTGCTTGAGCGGTAGCTTCTACAATCTTTATGATCGCAAATGGGCGGCGCAGTGCTCGCCTGTGACGATCTCTGCTCTGCAATTGCAACAGTGCTCGTAAAGAGTTGGGTCTGGTCGCAATACGAGATGAGGGTTTAGAATGTGAGGGTTTAGAGGGGGAGGAATAATGGGCGGGACGATGGGTTTATGGACACGGATATTAGATTCGAACATGTTGCTTGGATACAATGGTCACCGTCATACCAACTCTTTGCACATATTCTCACCTGTGAGCGACTATTGAATTCTTTGGATGCGTTCACGAGGAGGGTGTTTTGGTTCACTGCGCGTCTTCCAGACTATTGTTTGATCTTGGCCGATATGGGACGAACCACGCCTTCGCGCAAATATGTATAGTAATTACAGTGAAGCACAAATTGTATTACACATTCCATGTTTCGTCAATCACAATAAACATCCTGATACATCTGCCATGTGCCTGTATGATTAGTGTCTTGCTTTCCTGCCCCTGTCTCTCGCTTGGCCTCTACCAATCTCCGGGTTTTGGCTCCCTATCACATTCTATATGGTACTACTTCAAATGTTTAACGTGTCACCTTGGCAGTGACCGTAGCACCCTGAAATTAAGATTGACAGCAAGATGTTTTCTCATCTTAGAAAGCTATTGCGACGAGAACGGTGCCGGCTTTCTCCACCACACATGATACTTGACTACTTGCAGCTCGAATTTGTTGATAAAACACTACACAGCTTCCCTACGTTAGCATTTCCGTTTCTCCCCAGGCGCAAATTCGGATCGACTTTGTCTACTGCTGACCCCAACCATGGCTGTGGCGGCCTCGTCGACGAAGGCCGAGGGGTTCTGGTTCAGCCACAAGCAGTCTCGATTACAAGAAGGCATTCGCTGATGCCTTCTTTTCTGAGCCCTGAACATCTTGTAGATTGGCAGCCTTACGATGTCAATGCAATGGTCATGTTATTTCGTTAGGAGGCACGCCCTTGCCAAGATAGTTGTCAATGAGAGCCCTAGGGCTACCCCAGAGCCGCCCCTAGGAGATCCCTATTCTAGCGCCTAAAGTCACTCATTGACAAACTTTTGTGGCAAGAGCGCTGGGAATTGGCCTCTCCGATCTGCAACAGTTGCTCTGAAGATTTGGGAGACCGCTTACCACCATGTACCAAGAACCTTTGGGGGCGAAGGCGGTTGTCGCGCGCAAGGCGCACAATAACGTCAGATCGTTTCTTCCAAGCGGGTTTAATAATACGTTTATTCATCGGCGCTAAGTACGTCATTGAGGCCATCTTCCCCTCGTCCCTTGACATGTACATTTTCTTAGAAATCATTAGCATCATTGTGGGGGAACCTAACATACTTTTCACTAAACCGTACTTGACATCTCGTCTTCCAATGGAAGACTGTCTTTCGAACGGATGGCGCGGAGGCGATTCACTTGTGGAGGAATCCAGCAGAAGAGATGCCGGCTGATGGCGTCTATTTACGTAGTCAAGCGTAGGGTTGTCGTTGCTTACCTGATCATGATATCTAATCTTGAAGGTTACATGTTGATATAATTCTTCCCTTTCATCATCTCTACGTTTTATATGAAAGAAAAATCTAGCAAAGATGGGTTCGCTAGGAGTACACAGCGATGTGTCCATTGTCGACATCCGCCAAGGAGGACTCGACTTCTCTATCATCGACGACATGCGTAAGAAGCTCAATCCAGGCAAAGGAGAAGAGAAAGAAATGCCGACACTATTGCTTTATGATGAGCAGGGTCTCAAGCTATTCGAGGACATCACCTACCTCGAAGAATACTACCTGACGAACGCTGAGATCGAAGTGCTTATCGATCACGCCGACGAAATAGCGAAATCTATTCGTCCAGGATCTCAGGTGGTTGAACTTGGAAGCGGGTATGCCTGTCATAGCCTGCGATGATCCCAAGGGCGTCGAGCAAAAAGCGAGTTCACTCGAGGTTGCAAATACTGATCATCCCATAATAGCAATCTTCGCAAAGTCAATGTCCTTTTACAGGCCTTTGAGCGAGCTGGAAAGGTCATTGACTACTACGCACTGGATCTATCAGAGCCAGAACTAGAGAGGGCTCTCGCCGCGATCCCAAAGGATTACAAGTATGTGCACTGTCATGGGCTTCTCGGGACCTACGACGATGGACTTGCCTGGTTGGAGAAACCCCAGAACGCGGAGAAGCCGAAATGCATCCTCTCGCTGGGTTCTTCAATCGGCAATTTTACTCGCCCAGAAGCAGCGGACTTCCTGAAGGGCTTCTCGAAAATATTGAGAGATCAGGATACCATGCTCATTGGCTTGGATGCCTGCCAAGACAAAGACAAGGTATACCACGCCTATAACGACAAGGAGGGCAAGACGCATGAGTTCTGGTTCAACGGCCTCAAGCATGCTAATAGGCTTATTGGCAAGGAGGTCTTCCACCCAGATGACTGGACGGTGATTGGGGAGGTTGATGAAGTTGCAAACCGCCATCATGCATTCTATGCGCCTGTTAGAGACGTGGTGATCGAGGGAACACCAATCGAAGCTGGCGAGAGGGTTAGGATAGAGGAGAGCTATAAGTACACTCCGCAGCAAAGTAGTGACCTCTGGTCACATGCAGAACTGATGCCACTGGCCAGGTTCGGTAATAGAAGCAATCAGTATCGTAAGTCAGCCCCGCATAACGGCTTGCGCCAATCGTTTTCCCTCCCAACATATCAAGAACTTCTCACCCTCATGTGATGTTGTGCACCTGGCAGCTGTTTGCCAAGTATATCTAAACCACTTTCAGTCTCGGTACCGCACTTTGAATCCTTTGTTACATCATACCTCGTTACCTTTATGCAACCACAAAGTCGTCCCCATTTAAGCCTTATGAACATCTAGATTAACGGAATACTAACAAAAATGGCTCTAGATTTGCATGTGGTCTCTAGGCCAACCTTTTCTTACCCTCTCAAGGCAGTCGAGTATGCCGCTCGTCCGGTACCGTCTCTTCAAGACTTCGAACAACTATGGCGAGCATGGGACGTCGTGACCCGGTACATGATACCAGAGCAGGAGCTCCATTCGAAACCGATTAAGCTCCGAAATTGCTGCATCTTCTACCTTGGGCACGTTCCGGCTTTCTTCGACATTCATCTCACCAGAGCAACTGGAGATGCGCCGACCAAACCGGCTCTTTACCAGAAGATGTTTGAACGAGGCATCGATCCAGATGTCGAAAACCCCGAGAATTGTCATGCGCATAGCGAGATCCCAGAAGAGTGGCCGCCAACTGATGAGATCCTGGCTTACCAAGAACGGGTTCGAGATCGCGCGAGATCGCTCTACGGAAGTGGAGTGGTTGAGGCTGATCGAAAGATCGGACGGGCTCTGTGGCTTGGATTTGAGCACGAAGGTAAGGCGATTTTTCATGGTTGAAAATATGACCGAAAAGAATATTGACGTACTTTGAATAGCCATGCATCTAGAAACGCTCTTGTACATGCTTGTCCAAAGCGACAAGACTCGCCTACCTCCTGGTATGAATCCGGATTTCGAGGCTTTAGCCAAGCAAGCGAAAGAAGCTGCCGTTCCCAATGAATGGATCAAAGTACCTGCCAGCACCATCCGTGTGGGTATGAACGACCCAGAAAACGACGAGGGACCTGACCGGTACTTTGGCTGGGACAACGAGAAGCCACAGCGCACTATCGATATTCCAGCTTTTGAAGCTCAAGCCAGACCCCTTACAAACGAGGACTATGCTCGCTTCCTCGACCAGACGAGCAAGAGTTCCATACCGGCTTCCTGGATGCTCAAAGGAAACGGCTCCTCCAAGCCCACAACTAACGGACAGTCTCACATCAATGGCAACAGCACCTACCTTAACGGCGTTAGCCCCCGCCTAACGAACGCCTACCTAAAAGACAAATCCGTCCGAACCGTCTACGGTCCCGTTCCCCTCGAACACGCACTAGACTGGCCCATCTTCGCCTCCTACGACGAACTGGCCCGCTGTGCCGCGTGGATGAACGGCCGCGTCCCCACAGCCGACGAAGCCCGCAGTATCTACAACTATGTGGATACTAACAAGAATAAACATACTGACAGTATCCTTACCAGAAAGGTGTCCGCGGTCAATGGACACTTGTCTAACGATGGCGTGGAGATCTCGCCCCCAGAACACCATTCAAGTGAAGACGCCAAGGGCGTCAAAGGGAGGCTTGATCCGAAGGAGCTTTTTGCGGAGCTGGAGGAGTGTAATGTGGGATTCAAGAAGTTTTGTCCTGTGAGTGTCACGCAGAATGGGGGAAAGCTGAGTGGCCAAGGGGGTATGGGTGGGGTTTGGGAATGGACGAGCTCGGTGCTAGAGAGGTGGGAGGGGTTTGAGGCTATGGGGTTGTATCCGGCTTATACCGGTATGTGGTGCTCTTCCGAGAGTGGCAGAGGTGCATCAGCTGAGGGTGAGCAGATGACTTCTTTGATGGGAAGCACAATATCGTTTTAGGTGGCTCTTGGGCTACCCATCCGAGGATCGCGGGGCGGAAGAGCTTGTGAGTCAAGATTTTCCTGTGCAAACAGTGATTGAAAAACTTACACAATACCAGCGTCAACTGGTACCAGCGGAACTACCCCTACGCGTGGTGCGGAGCGCGCTTGGTCCGAGATATCAAGTAATCGTCCGAGAGATCTTTGTGCGACTTAAGGTGACTACGTTATTTCAAGAGAGGGTGAACCGCTGGTCTGTGCGTGACTTTCAACAAGTCTATCCTCTGAAGCGTTCAGACAAGATCTATTGACGAATCAACTTCGTTTAACGAACGTGGCAATGCAACATTATGAAGACTTGTTATACGATATTGCCTCGGTCCCGTGAGACGGAAGGAATCGATCATATTGAATTGATGAATGAGACTTCTGCTGCTAACTTAGTATTGGAGCATGTGGTTCTTGTGATACATGACTTTTGCCTCCACTGCCTTGTTGAAGCCCGGTTCCCCAGTGAATGTCTTGCTTCGGCGACGTCGACTGACCCAAATCGAGCTTCTGGACTTTTCAAAAAAATGATCCAGGTCTACTCGTGTCACTGCGGCTCACTAGGTGGAACTGGGTCCAATCCTTCGCTCTAACCTGCAACACCCCGGCCAAAGCATTGCCACCAAATGTCTTCGAGAGCACTGGCATTGTTTTCGGTAAGCCTTATTCAAAGCACAATAAAATTCGTATGCTTATGGAGTTGGATGTCGTTATCTGTGTCGGCGGTGAGGCGCTTGCTGACTTGGAGAAAATGTACATAGATCACAACGTAATACAGGGACCTTGTGGCGTACGCCTGACAGTTGACAGCGGGAACCAGAGAAACGATTGATCAAGAGCTGGGGCAAGACAACCTCAGGAAGGGTCTGATAAACAGTGGTCAGACAAACAAGGGAAGAACGAGGCAACCAACACTAACCATTCAAGGCAGAAAATGACTACAAGTGAGTATATAAGCGTTTCCAATCTCCCATGATCAAACCGATGAATTGAAAATCCAGAAGCTGTATGTCAAAGTCCGCCTTGACGGCGGAGGAAACGGCCAGATACAGGAAAGGTTGGCCCCTCCCCCTCTGTACTACGCGGGCTTTGACCCACAGATTGCGAGCGAAATGGCCTTTAGAATCGGTAAACCTTTCATTAAGTCTACCGCTCATCGTGTTGGTAGGATGCTCCAACCTTAGTGCCAGCTACTGGATGGACTCGGCAGCCGACTACTTGATTCACAGGGAAAGCTCCTCTTTCGTTGAGGGACCTCGATCGAGGCGTTACGTTCATGCATTTGGTATAACAGTACAACATCTGGAATGGTCGAGGCCTGTGATAGATAGCATTGTTCGCCCATGCTTAACAGAAGCAGCCAATTTGGTCGAAAGGCAAGCACTAGGAACCTTGGTAAGCTTTTCCGCTAACGGCATATGCTGCTCCCGTTGACCTAAAAACTTACACTCTACGAATGAATTTCCAGGTCAGAAGCACAAAGGCCATATGATGCACAGTCGTCAGCATATATGGCGAAAGTGGATTGCTCCATCGTACAGCAGTGCGCAACATGCCAAGAAAGTTGTCAGAGATATCATCAACCTTTCGTCGGAACATCGTTAGACTCTAACAACATATGATTGATCTCTTCCACATCTATTGGGAGGTACCCATTCTTCCATGCATTTGAGACTCGTCACCACGATGCAACGACCCGTTTTCTTTGTTTACCTCCGAGACAACCTGCGCGTTTCCTTCGAGCCCCACAACACGAAGTATTCACTGCCTTGCCACAAAATATACGTAACCCAATTTCCTTTTCCTGGGCAACCCTTGATTTTTCAAATACCTCAGCCTGCATCACATCCTTGCAATATAAAATCTTCACACACAACCTCCCTCCTCAGAAATTGTCCAAACCAAATTCGAACATTCCCCAACGAGCATACAGCTTCAGCTACAACTACTGCCTAAGCACAACAGCGCTTTGGTACTTCAGAAGAATTATCCATAAGCTCTAGAAATCAAGCAACACAGTAGCATTATGGGCATGGCTGTTGGATTTCTTTACCGCTGGGAGGTAAGTCGACCCCGGCCAGTGATCTCACCGGATGCCTTCAATAAGAAGCTAACGCGGGTTTGCAGGACCACAATCATGGTTTAGGTATGTCTACTTCACATCCGGCGGCCAAATTCTTCCGGACCTGGCAGCACTGTTACTGACATAACCTTCCAGAACACAAATGTGGCACGTGTGCAACTGTTCTCTCAAGTCCACGCGCCAAAAAGACTTGCTTTGGCATCCATGAGGAAGTGTGCACCAGATATCACAAGACGCTGTTCTACGTTGGTGAATCTTCATTGCTCTACATTACTGCTACTTGGGACTCTACTAATGCGTGTTGATCTACAGGCCAATCTCACCATTGTGACGCGTATGTTGAAATCTTACCCCACCAAGAACCACCTTTTGCTAACACGTAGATAGTTGCCACAAGTGCATTGAGCTCCATGATAAGCGCCATCGCGAAATTGCTACCATCGTCCAAGCCATTCAAAGGCTGGAGGGAGAGACTAATACCGAGGCAAGTCCATTGCAAGACAAAAACAGGAAGGATAGAAAAAAGAATAAGGAGAACATAATCAACCTTAGCCAGGGAATCAAGGAGGTAGATCTTGACCAAGAACCAGATTGGGATGACGGATCAAGCAGCACTCTGGTTCCAGAGGAGGTACAGGAAAGAAAGCAGATGTGGAATGGCGAGAACAGAAAGGCTGCGAGAGATGCAAGGAAGGTGGCGAAGAATCAAACCCGCTTCAACGTGATCACCAAGGAGGAAATGGAGAGTGTCCAGGAAGCTCTACACCCAGAGATGAGAGAGGCCGCGGAACGAGCAGACCAGGTTCCAAATGGCCAAGGTCTGGCTGATAATGACACCATTGATCAAAACATCACCTTCAATAGTCATTGCTTCAAGTATGGAAGTCTTCGCCAAGGCGTCCGTGACAAGAAAATTGCCAAAGCCAATGATCCTAGGAGCCCAGATCCCAAGTCTCCAGAGGAAGAACGAGCAATCCTCGAACCAATCCTGGCAAGCCTTGGTGTTCGCAGCGACGTTCCCAAGGCTACCAAGGAGCGCAAAAACCTGTATGCCAGACTCCGAACAGCCATCGCTGGGGATCTTGAGGCCTTTGAAAATGAGCAAGCGGAGACTATGAAACGTATGGCAGGGTACTGGCGTTACGTCAACAGGCGCACCTATAATCAGATGGTCCGCAACAACGAGCTTTGGGACTGGGCTACAGGCCAGAAGCTGCCCGAGGTTGAGGAGGAGAGCGATCTCGAATCTATTCAAGAGGAAGATGAAAGTGAGCCAGACTTGACGGACGCATCTACACCAGCTACGACGCCTATAGGACGCTCGAGCCCATACAATTGCTATGATGCTGATTTCGACCTGCCAGATGGGACGCCAATCAAGATGGGAAGATTCTTCGGAGCCAGCGATTGGGTTGAAGAAGAAGAAGATCCGAAGACACCCACCCAGTCAACTTTCAGGCGTGCTCAAACAGATTGGGAAGATGACTTCGATACGACATCAGGCCGTCTCAGCAATCTGCATGTTCCAAAGCTTAGTGTCAACACCGGACACTATCCAAATTCCACTGCAACATCTACCATAATTCCTCCATCCCTAGAGAACAACAAAGTCGAAGCCATTGCGAATGGACTCCGCAATCCCTTGGACGGACCCTCCATCCACCACCCTAAAACCGCCCTAGCCCGTGTAAAGCTTCACGCACTGACTCCTGATACTCCTTCTCCCGCGTCCGCATTTGAAGGCATCAAAGACATCCGCGAAGGAGGACAACTCGCGCACGATGCCTCCCCCCCAAAGCTCCAAAAATGTCACCGCGAGCCAAAGCCCTTCCGCGACATAGGTATAACAATCCCACCAATCACAACCAACGTCTACGGCCACCTCGACCGCGAGCTGCCGGCCCCCTGCGAAGAGAGGAAGAAACAGCCCCTTCCCCTTCACAGAAACGTGATGAATATCACCATCGCAGCGCCCAAGCCTATGGCCGCTGAAACGGGTTGGCAGATTAAGGGGATGAAGGGGCGGGCGAAGAAGAGTGTTTTCCCACCTATGCCAGTGAAGGGGTTGGCGATGAAGAAAGTGGTGGCTGCTAATGTCGCTGCTGCTAAGGCGGGAGCAGGGATGAATTTCGCCGAAATGTTGAGGAAGGGGTTGTAGGGGTGTGGGGAATACGTGAGGAATATTGCGTGCGGGTCATGCCAATTTTTCGATTCAAATGTCTTCGATACAGGGCAGTCAGCTTGCGTTTCTTTCAAGCTTGCATGCCAGATTTTTAAGAAGGCTCTTCAGTCTTTCGACATACTATCGTGCAACATCACCACTCATTCACGGGTTTTTTCGACTTTAGATAGGTTTTCCAACTCTATGGACGTGATACACTACATCACTCACGAGCGACGCACATCACGTCCGAGCAAATGGATGATTGCGAGGATATCGCTTTTACCTTATCGTTCAAGAGCAAAGAAGAATGAGAAGAAGAAAATAGCGCTGAAGACGGCTTATTTTCGGGAATGGTGCTGGCGGACTGATGCACAGAGCTCGTGGGATTGTCATAGCTTTGTTTAATCCGATAGATGAGGTGGATTGGATGTCGAAGGCGTCGTAGGTAGTGGTTTCATGTTGCTTGCACTTGTTTCGTTTAGATGGAATTCTTTACTTAACTTTAGATCTCTTGAATGATTTCGGATGAAATTATGGGGATGCGTCAGGTATGATGTGATCGAATTTTGATTGCTTGGTATGCACGTGTACTCCCAAAGGGGCAACGCACGTGAAAGCCTAATGTTCTACAGGACGAATGTTCTAGGTATCACAATGTCCAAGACGCTGGATCTTTAATACAAGCATCTGATCTCTGCAGGAGAATTGCGGCTAATGGGTATCTCAATATCCAAAAAGCTAACAGCTCAGACAAGGAAGATGGGTATCTCATCCACGCCTACTCCGCCACTACTCTTCTTTCGTTCTCTCTCTGCTCTCTCTCGCCGGACTTTTCGCCGTCTTATCGCATCCTTGTCAAGTATAGAAAGCCGTGGTAGTTCTGCCGGCTCTTTTTTGACTGGTGGAACTGGGATCCGCGGAGGTGGTGGGTCTGGCGGCTTCGATGTCGGTGTAGATGTGACTTTCGGGAGGGGTGACATATCGAGGAAAGATCTTCGAGGTAGCTTACGGGCTGGCGATGTCGGTCGAACTTGTGCAGCTCGAGTAGGTGGCGGTGGAGCGGCTTGGTGAACCCGAGCTGCAGTTCTGGAGATAAGTGCAGGTGGTTTTGATGGGGCGCGTGAGGTTGCACGAACGGGGGCGTCAAGGTCATCGTCTGACTCGGATGTAGAGTCATTCGCTAGCTGGGGTGTTGTGTTTCTGACTGGTGTAGTCTTCGTAGTTCTGGTCTCGAATAGACTTGTTGGTTTCTCAATCGGCTTCTCAGGCCTCTTCATACCCGCGGCTGCTCTTGTGTAAGACACAACTCCTTGTAATCCAGTCAAACCCGTGAGATTCTTTTTGGGAGATTTTGTCATGAAGCGCTGCAACTGGGTCCCTTGCCAGGGATCATCGATCCTCCCCTCGTTTTCGAAGTCGCTCTCTTCACTCTCGTCTGCTGCCTTTGACACCGGCTTTATGATAGCATCGACCCCTGCCTTCGCTTTCATCTCCTGCGCTTCTGCCTGTTTCTTCTTCTTTGTCTCGTCTCGCATGGTAGTTACTGAGTCTGTAGGGCGAGATATGCTCTTGATAGTCGACACGTTCCGATTCTTCGCTGCATTCTTGAGGCGGACGTATTCAGCGTGGTGGAGGTGCTTCGTGAATTGCTGAGCGACTGCATGAAACTCGTCCTCTACCATTATATAGATATCGTCCTTGTCGAGGCCAGGCCGCATGAATTCTTCGGATGGGGGTTCTGGGGGTGGGGACGTCGAAGGCGTCCGCTCTAGGCAGGATTAGCCAGAAAAGCTGGGACTTATGACAAGTGAACTTCTACCTGCTCTTATTGCTGCTTGTCTCCTCTTGTCCTCAACGGCACGGTGGGAGGCATCATCTTCTGATTCTGAGTCTGGATCGATAAGTCGCTGCCGCTTTTGCGGTCTTGATCTAGAGATATGGACTGCGGTTGCTGATGCTGCGGCTGCGCTCTTCAGCCATGGTAGAGTCCTGGCCATGTTGACACCAGTACACGACCTCGTAGCTCACAGTGTAGCTGTCTTTACCGAGCTACTGGGTGTTTGAGGCCATGCCAAGATCACGCCAAGATCGAGGCATAATTTGAGGCGACAAACCTCGGACTTTCCATCGTCACTTCACCACCGTGTGCGATGGACACGCAACTCATTTTCGCCCTCAAGGCTGCCCTTTAACATGTCAAGATCAATATAGACAAATCTAAGGATCTAGACAATGACGGAAAGGCCACTTCTTACACATTCTCTTCACTACTTGTTGGAACAGAGGAATACAGAGGAATGATTTCCACAACCGAATCGTTTCTTACGGACCTCTTGAGGAAATTTGACAAGGCTCTGGGCGTATGAATGCGGTGTTGCATAGCTTGAGCTGGCCACTGAAGAAGGAAGATATCAAGAGTGAGGTGCAGCGACTGGGAAGGCTGAAGTGCCACTTCGTACTTGCAACGACCACTGATAATGTGTAGGCAGGATGGGGAAGCTGCCTTAGAATTTACTAAACCCGAGTGCAGGGAGCTTTCTAAGCAGATATGTATCGAGGTCTGCTCCCTTGCACATACTCTTAATGCTCGGCAACATGAGCATGACGGAGTTGCTCAAGATATGACCTTCAAAGCTCTTCATGTATACTGGAAGCTGAACAAGAAGTCAAGAAAATTTTCGTAAGTCTATGATTCAATGGCTGGCCCCTTACAATTCGACTTCATTGTACCGGGCAGCTCTTGCTTCGGATCAGGCTGGGACAGGCCGATGGTTTCTCGATGGGCCATTTCACGAGTGGGTATCGGGAATCCTCGCTGAATAGGTCCTATTATTGCGAGGCAAACGTTCGTCGGCCTTAAAAATATTTGGCGTTACTTATACTGACCCTCTACAAATCTGGTATCGGCAAAACTAATTTACTGTATGCCCATTAAGGAGGCAGATCTAATCATACAATTGGACTAATTTGACAGTTTCAGGTCTGCTGCTTTCAGCGAGACTCACTTACATGGCTCTGGTGGCGGTCCTTTTGCCTCAGCATACCTCTGCTGTTCGTTCACCGCTTGGTCTTCGCAAGGGCCTATAATCCTTTTCGTATCTCTTCTAGTCCAGTCGTGCAGTGCAGAACCCAGCTTGTGGGACGACATTGATATTGAACATCGTATCGAAGAGAGCAAATACCCTTCCAGTCCAGCGAGACTTGGCCTTGCCGATATCGAATTCATGATCCACGGCGTCTACAAAGGTTTGCCATCACTCCGTTTTTATGTCGATGCCATCAACAAGAGCAAAGATTCCCTGCTCATACTATCTACACTATAGAGCTTAGCCAAGAGTAATAACAACCTGCGGATCATTATCTCGAGCACGGAAGAGCTCGTCATGCCACTTCTGCAACCCAATGTACCGTCATCACTCAATATATTGATGACTTCAGGTACGGTGGGTGGCGATATAAAACAATACGTCGAATGCTGGCTTGGTCAATACGAGCGACTTCGTGATCTTCCCGCTCGCTTGAAAGACGACATCAGATTTGAGTTACTATCAAGATCCGATGGCGTGTGGGTATTCTGCACCGCGTGAATACCCACAATCAGGCTGACTGGCCAGTTTTCGATGAGTAAAATGTCAGATACAATCGCTTGTGCTGCCGAAAACTCTTGTTGGGGTTCAAGCTGCTCTTGACGCCGTCCCGGCCACACTTGAGCAAACCTATTGCGACATTCTCCTCAGGATTCCATCAGAGGATCGAGATATGGCTAAGCAAGCGTTCTTGTGGCTGGCTTGTGACACAAGAGCTTTGTGGTTCGAGGGACTATGTGAGACGGTACTCGTAGATGAGGAAACCAAGGGCGTCGACGAGGACGCCTGACTTCTCCGGCCCAAAGACCTTCTTTGGATCTGCTCAAGCCTTATCAGTCACAATCCAGGCCGTGCAAATGTGTGAGCTATCTGTGCTCTGGAAGTCTTGAAAATGGCTACTGCTATACCCCTACCGAAGTAGACACCAGATGCGACAAAACGCCATTGCTTGAATATGCCACTCATCGGCCAATGCACGCTCAATCCTTAGAAGAAAGTGACATCGACGACTTAACCAAGAATTTCCTCCTCCATTTCTTTGAGACTGCTCGACGCCCTCGCGGTGGTGCAGGCTTTTCTATACTTTACACAATTGGTTCTTGGGAAGTCAACCCCATGGTACAATGTATCTCGCTTTGGTCTCCACACCATAGTGAAAATGATACTCGCAGCGCAGGGCACTGGTGACCTGGAAGTGCGCGTTGGACATCGGGGTTCGAACCGCTTACACGCAGCAAGTGCATTTGGCAGCGTTGAAGTGGTTGAAACCTATTCGATGCGGGCGCTGATGGGCGAGAAGTCAATGAAAAAGGCGAATATTGACTAATGGGCAATTGTCATGTTTGGCTCTCGCACTATTGTTCGAATCTTGCTCAAGGCCGGCGCTGATCCCAATATCAGAAATCAGGAGGGGGTTTCTACCCTTTACTTTGCCACCATGTATCGTGAGACACACTGTTTACAGGCGCTATGGGAAGCTGGTGCAGATACGGAATATATGGATGAGGAAGGTTCATATGCTGGTAGAGCGAGGGGTCAGGATCCCGAAATTAGTTGGAGCGAGCTATGAGGAGCAGGTATATTGTTAAGAAGAAGGATTGATATCGGCTACCTTGGAAGCGGAAGGTGGAGATTTTTCCATCGATGGCATAATCCTCATGCATTTCATTTACTTAGACGAGAATGATACACGGAATGAAATCCACAGCATGGCATTATTTATCCCTTTATTGTTGGGATTCACAGCAGTAGGCCAAGTTGAGCATGCATGAAGTCACGTCAACTTATATAGCTTAGCCTATATGGGACCTGCTTCTGTCCTGCCTTGCCTTACCTTGTCAAGATCAAGAGCTGCGGATACTTTGCAATTGGTCCAAACCGAAATAGAACAAACACCTTGCCAACACCAGAGCCAGAGCCAGAGCCCCAGCCAGATCTAGCGTTGGCAACCGGTCCGGACTTAGAGTCATCCAATGTTGGATCCACAGGACTACCTGACCTTAAGTAGGGATAGCGGTCCGGTCCAGATTAAATATCTCTACTAGGGACCGGACAGTATCTTACTTACCGGACACGGACAATTACCACATGATTGCGGCGCCTTGCTATATCAATTACTGTAGCGCTGCAGCTTAGGACGTTCTACTTGCATAGTCAGGAAGCATAGTTGAAGGCCCAACAAGCAGCCTCAACAACCTAACGAAGAAAGACAAAGAGGCCACTATGGAAGTGGCATCCGCTGCAGAGCTAGTTCGACGCTTCAAGTTGGAGAAACTCCTAAACCAAGGTCTTGTATACCATCCCATGAAGAGGAAAGAAAGGTATTGACAAAGTTGCACGTAGACCAAGGTGGACGTCGAGTCAGCCTCCTTGGCTCAATCAATGGCATGCAGGCATTGCTCACCGCCGAACGAGCAGCCTTCCCGAGCGATGTCAAAACGCTGGAGGCTTTTCACGCTGCTCTCGCGGAAGTCAAAAATATAGGCGACAACGACATTTATCGTTGGTATCTCGCCTCTTCAGGCACCACCCCAGCGGCCCCGCCAGACCTAAAGTTGAACCTCATCTACCCGTGTACAAATAAGCATATCAAGAAATACGCCCCTCAAACAGTCCGCATGGTGACCGAAACCCCCGAAATCTACGCACGATACGTCCGCCCGTATATGCAGAGAATGCGAGACGAAGGCCGCCTGAATTGGGTCTTCAATATCATTGAAGGGCGCGCAGAGCAAGAAGACGTCCTGCTACGAGACCCAGGCCACGGCTCTGGGGACGATGAGCGCTTCCTGCTCACGCCAGATCTGAATTGGGATAAGAAGACTGTTACGAGCCTGCATTTGCTTGCGTTGGTGGAAAGGAGAGACATCTGGAGTTTGAGGGATTTGAAGAAGGGGCATGTGGTGTGGCTCAAGCATTTGCGGGAGAAGGTGCTTGAGGCTACGGTGGGGTTGTATGAGGGGTTGGAGAGGGATATGCTGAAGCTTTACGTGCATTGTGAGTTGTTTATGGTGCCGATGATTTGGGGTGCTGAGACTAACAACCGTTAGACCAGCCGACGTACTACCATTTTCACATCCACGTGGTGCACGTCATGACCGAAGCCACTAGTACGCAGTCCACAGGCAAGGCCTTCGGCTTGGAAATTCTCATCTCGCAGCTTGAGTCCATGGCTGGAGGTCCAGAAGCTAGCATGGCAGACGTAGATCTAACATACTATCTCGGCACCCAGAGTGATCTTTGGACTGAAATCTTCCTCCCTCTCAAAGAGGGCAGGAAGAACTAAAAACCTCGATGGAAGAGACACCCCAGAAAGTGGGGCATTTCTGTGGTTTCAGAAATTTTCTGGGAAATCTAGCATCGTCTAATTAGACGAGATCCAAGATGCCTTGGACCTAGGAGCGTGACGGTTCTCTCCTCCCCCAGTGTAAAGATGGGGGCGCAAGGCTCAAAGAAAGCCTAGTGTCGTAATGACGTTGGGAGGACATCTCCCCTTACGGCCTTCAACCCAAAAAGTGGGTTTTGGATAGGAGAAGGCTTTCTGAGTAGGTTCTAGAATCTGCAGCTGGCTTCACTGTCGGTGAAGCCTGCTTACGTTCCCCGGGCATTCGAGATTGAGCTGACGTATTGCAGGGCGAGCGGGTCACAAAGACTTCAACGACTGCCTGCTGCCACTCCGATTCCTACCGCTACGCGGATCTCCTCGGTTGGTTTGGTCTTGGTTGATGTCGTTTCAGTTTCTCTTTTGGCACTTCAACATGCCCAACTTCTAAAGCATCTTAGCATGCACGTGCTCCTACTCACGAGAACTTCAACAATCTCGCTAAAAGCCATCAACGAACAGACGCTTCAACAGTCTGTAAAAAGCAATAGGCATCTCAACATGCTTCTTCAACTATTTGATATTTGGTAAGCGTCATACACTCTTTAGGTCAATCCAAACAAATTCTAGCCTTTCTCAAACACATGATTTTCATCCCTCCTCTTATCCGCTACCTTCCTTTTCACTCTCCTCCTCCCTTTCATCTTGCTCTTTCATATCTTCTGTATTCCCACATTCCCCTCTTCAATCCCTTCGTTTTCACCTTCTTTCTTTGTACCTCCATCCTTTCCAGCCCCGTCCTTTTCACTCCCCTCATTTTCACCCACATCCTCTTCACCCCCGTCTTTTTCATCCTCTCCCCTTTCACCCTCTCTCTTTT
>JAABUS010001344.1_pt1 | contig 54254 bp, 57 predicted proteins | sample 5560161 | NCBI WGS metagenome assembly JAABUS01 (sample SAMN10711885, study PRJNA513376) | rock metagenome | isolation source: Antarctica rocks | place: Antarctica: Victoria Land, Trio Nunatak nord | collected 2016-01-04 | reverse complement strand
TGTTGCTGAATCCGACATTGCATGTGGAGGGGGAGGAGGGGGAGGAGGGGGGGAGGATGCCGGTGGCGAAGGGGTTGAGGAGGGAGAGGGAGAGGATGGAGGAGTGGCTTGGGAGGGAGGCGGGGAGGAGGGGGCTAAGGAGTTGTTTGAGGAGGTTGGAGGAGAGGATTAGGGAGGGGAGGAGGAAGTAGAGGGGAGGGTGAGGCGTTTGGATGGAATGGCGTGCGTTGGATGGTGTCGAGGCGCTTGTCCTATGCCGATGTTCGATCTTTGCAATCAATGGCAACGATATGAGTGTTTTCTATTCCGGTTGCCTGAAACCGTCATGGACTTCCAGTTCCGGAAATACCACCAACCTATGCTCGATAGCGAGAGATTTGAGGAGCTTTGGTATCAGACCATAACAGATCCGAGAAAGAAATAACGGCAGGGAAGAACCACCCATCACTATCCCACACGTACAAGCCGTATCTTACGCAGGCACAATTCCTCCCCAAACATCAGAAAGCATGAACATCTTGCTTCGAGCAGCACATGAACATAACTTGAGCGCCTCATATGATCGCTGGAGACGGCCATCTATCTACCGACAACAGGGGCAACAAATCAATCAATCAATCACACCACCATCAGCTACAATCCCCAGCCACTAGACGAGCCTTGTATCAGCGTAGCAAAATAGCAAGCCCCCATGCCCCAAGGTATCAAGAACCCCCCCTCTACACCGTCCTCATCTAGCCCGTTGTCTACCCACCAGTCCACACCTCTCAAGCGCAGCGAACGGGTGGGAAGCAGGTGATTTCTGTCTTCATGCTGAAGATGGTTCTTGGAAGGTGTTTGCATGGCAGTGGAGAAGGGGTGAGATCCCACACGGGTGAAGTATGTGTTGGGATGATAGCGGGAGCGGGGGATTGCTGCGTGGAAGCAGATGGGGAGGGAGAAGGGAGATGTATTGGATTGAGGATTGGAGCATGGGTGTCATGCGATGGGAAGGATGCGCGGCGTTGCCATGGATTGCGGGTGTATCCAGCGGGGTTGAAGTGTGTTGGGGTTTGCGTCTGGAGATTGGGTGAGGATAACCTCGAGGTAGGAGATGATGAATAGAATGTACATGAGAGCAACGATAAAGGGCCGAGAAAAGGCCTGGGGGTACAGATGGGAGTCGTGTCAAATTAACATTGGGTTTGAATCCGTATATATAAGGCTATCGGAGTCCCAGGTGCCTCCGGAGCGGAGGTCGGTCAACTTGTGTGATAGATTACGTTGAAGGAGAAACACGAGTTCGTGTAAGCATGAGTGGACAGGAGTCTTATACCATCAAGAGGTCGGGTAAGAACATATAGGCATGTCAATAATCGAGGATAAATAAGGGACAGATATAAAAAAAGAGTGCAAGTTCAAGCATAATCTACCTGCTGCGCAAGTACTCAGTAGAGCGGTCTAAATACAGACATAACAACCCTAGCGCCGAGCAGCTGTATCTGCTTTCAAATGTCCCTTGGAGAGGGGTTTAATGCATCTTAGCTATCTCATGAATCAATTTTCTCGTCGTCTGGCATGCAATAGAACCATATCTCATATCTCAATGATGCTGTCGAATGTTCGGTTGGTCAAAGATAAAAGTAGCTCGTACCCAGAAAAAGAATCCTGGCGTCGGGGCTGGGAAGAAAGAGAAATAGAGATGAAATGTCATTCTCGTGTCGTAGATCCTTAGTAACATATGGCTCGTATCAACGTCGCAGTGGACGGTCTATGGCAGGCTTGCAAGTGGAAGCAGCCTGACCAGGTTACTGCATCGAGCTATCCTGAGAAGCAGCCTCTGGTGTTGGGTTTGGCTGGCTGCGAAGCAAGCGACTAAGGTCATTGTTGTCATCTTGGCTCAGACGCTGCTCGATCGATGAGAACGTGCTTGGGTCGTATGCTGAGAGACTAGCAGTAGCCATGTGCCGTAAGGGTCGTCGAGACGGTCGACGACCGATACCCGCGAAGGGCGAGCCCAGACGGCCAATAGAATCTGCTGTCGGAGGATTTAAAAGCGTAGCTGAATGGGCTGATCCTACTAGCAGGTCGGGGCTGGTCATTTGTTCGTCTACAGACGGGGGTGTGAATAGTCCTGCTAGCCGAGCTTCGTTGCTCATGTCGCCAAGACTAAACCCTCGGTTCCTACGGCGATGGCGACCTTCTGCAGGAGCGCCGAACAAATTCTCAAGCATTTCTCTTCGGATGTCTGTCCCTCCTGGACTTAGCTCATCTTCCAGCTGATGCTGTGCACGACGCTTGGTCATACTCGGGTAAGGAAAGGTGTCGTGCAAACGGACTGGCGACCTCAGCGTGGGCCCAATAGTAGTCACATCGCTCGATTGAGTTCTTGGAGTAGTCGGGCGCAAGTGCTGACGAGATCTGCTAGGTCCCCACGTATGGAAGCCGTTAAAAGGGGAGCCAAGCTGGCCGGCGCCCACGATTTCCTCATAACCCTGTCCTAGATCAGAGGGTATGGCTGTCGGCGATGCCCATGGCACAGGGGGCTCATTGAACCATTCGCTATCAGGATTTGGAGCCGCAGCGGCCGGTTGAGCGAACTGAGCAAGAGGTCCGTCAGGCTGCATAGTAGCTGCAGTGCTTGTTGTAAGAGACAACTGTATGTCACGGGTGTTGAATGCCGAGGAAGACTTGCGGCAAGCGAATGGGCTACATGGGCGCGATGATCGAGAATTGGATCGTGGTGAGCTGGATGATAAGGGCGAAGGACTTCGACTCTGGAGCAAACGTTGATAGTGAGGAGCTATAGTCGGCTTGCGTTTGCAGAGCTCTCGCAATCTCCTGCGTGTCGAAGACCCGCTCTTCGGCCACGACGGCGTTTTGGGAAATGTCAAGCCGGTAGGAGTATTGCTGCCGCTTCGTTTCGCTGTAATGGTATCGGGAGAACCGTTCGTAGCGGCTGATTTGAGATCTCGAACTGGATCAAGTGGGCTAGAAATCTCTGGTGATTTGCAAGATGCTTTGGTGCCTTTCCACGTACGTCTTGCCGCCCTAGCTACGCGATGACAGACCCCTAGAGGTGGTGCAACTCCAGGGAGCAATTTGAATGGCGTGACAGTGGGGTCCCGGAGATACACAAGGTATGTTGTCCACAGATGTCGATCCATCTCTGGCGTCCACTGGAAAAGACTTTGCTTCTTTTGGGGAACAAACAGGCTCGCTTCAATCCTAGGCCTCAAGATGGATTTGGGTTTTCTGATCGATCGAGTCCCGAAGGGGTCTGCCGCATCACTTTCGGGGCTGGTGCAGCTACCGCCCTTTGACTGGTATGATTGAAGGCTAATATCAGACTCATCCGAGGAGTCTGAGAGTAGGGAGCAAGCCGACATTGGTCGAGATATACTGTCTCCTATGTTGGACTCCTTCGAGCTAGTCCAGGTTTCAGGAAGGAGAGTTTTCTTAACTGTCGGGGTACGTGGGGCAGTCAGAAAGTGACGAGGGACCGGTGCTAGGAAGCCATACGCGGGCTCTGTCACCCGTTGTTGGAAGGATGGTCTTGTTGACTCTGGGGGCATTGTTGTCTCTATAGAAGGTATGGGAATATCCTGAGTGGCATCTTGGGCAGCAAATGTACGTGTTGCTACCGTGGGGCGACTACGTCGCTTGATACGGTAAGCACGAGGAGACTTTGGTACTGGAGGAGGCTCCGGTTCTTGCTCAGGCGTCTTGGGCTCATCGCCTTCGGTGTAGTGGAAAGTAAAGTTGCGCGGGAGGGTAATCGAGAGTTGCGGACGAGCTCGAGGCATGGTGTGGTGAGTGTAGCGAGCAGGATCGCTGGGTAGCTGAAGCGAGGGTGCAACAGGGTCGGATGAGAACAGACCAGGCCTGGTGCTTGTGGTGTCGAAATGTCTGACCACGAACGTTTCTCAGCCCGTGCTCAATTCGTGTCCTGGAGAGACGATAGCGGTTCTGTCTTAATCACAACATCTTCGGTGAAGTAGTGAAACAGTTTTGCGTGGTGCAAATACCAGCCAGGCTGTAGGCAGAAGCAATAGACCGTCCGAAAGCCTGAGCAGACCAACGTGAGGTTCCGCTATTGGTAGAGATTTGGCGGCTGTTTGCCTTAAGACCGCTTTTCCACCTAAGCAACCAGTATAGCGAGGGACTGCAACCGACGTGGTGTCCTAGGCTACAACCTTCAAGTGTTTTTCTTTTTGCGGAAACCTGCTACAAAATCCGAGTGGGTAGAAGCAATTCGTGTGCTGAAAGTTTTGAGTGCCAGAGCCGAGCAATCGATGACCTCGCTGGGAGGGATGTCGCACGGAAAGGAACTTTGGTGCCGAACGGAGTTGGACAACGCTGGACTCTGAATCAGACCAGCAGTGCGGTGTTGCAGCAGGTCTCGGACCACTGCTGCGTCAGGTCTCGGATGACTGAGGTCTTTACTCCAAAGATGCTCCAACAGGCGCAAGTGAACAGTATTCTTAGTTGTTGTCACGATGACCCAGAATGGCTGCGGATGGAGAAAGGGAGGACAGTCGAAGCAAAGCTAGGCGCATCACATACAAACCTCTCCACGCCTGCAGTGCGACCAGCAAATTGGTAGGATTCGGCGACTACAAGAGCAAGAGCAGTAAGCGTGTGATCATTGAAGCCGTAGCGCGTTGGGACGAACGCTAGAGCTTGTGCAACCGGCAACGGTCTGCTGCAGGCGCAAGGATGTGAGACGCGTTGAGGAGGGGCTGGACTTGCCTTGACGATCGGCCAGCTAGTGAAGGGCGCTGCCGCTATCAGACCGTGCAAGGACGAGGGCGATGGTCGATATGGACTACAGCGTGCAAGACAGCGACGTTGATCTAGTAGCAGACGTCGAGCGAGGGTTTGTGCTATTGCCGTCGGCTTGCATATGATGGATGCATCACAGGTCCAGCCAGCCGCAGAGGCGATCTTTTTCCGGTTCGCTACGCGAACCTTTCGCGCTTTGGCGCGTCTTATCTCGCGCCTCCGGATTTGTTTCAACAGCGCAAACAGAAGATCGACCTGCTTGACGTTTGCACGTGTTCGGGCTTTCCAACACTTGCAGCGAGCTGCTGCCTCGGTCGTCAGCCTATTTGTTGCCTCGAAATCCTCAGCGATGGTAGACTCCACTCCACACTCCACATGGACCTGCAGACCCTCTCAGCGAGCAGCCTTCGCTACCGGTGGGGTTTGCACAAGCAATGCTGCCCAATGCGGCGATTATGGAACCCCTCACCTGAGCACAGGAGCCCAGCTGTCAAGCTTGCTGTGAGATCTGCTCTGTGCATATGCGAATCAGAAGCCTGGTCTGGCAAGCGTCCTTGGCTATCTCGCACGTGGGGTAGAGTCCTCTGCTGGTTTCATGGTCTGCTTTCTGTGGAGGGAGAGGAGACTAGGCGAGTGCCAGGAAAGCGACGTGCATATTGAAGCTGCTAGCCCTGTGACCACTCAGGGAGAAGGGTCGATATCTGGAGCAGATGTTTGGTCACAAGTTAAGATATAGTGGGATTAAACGCATCACGGCCGGTTTGTATCCATCATGTATGATAGATTGCATTCGTCGACTTACTTGTCTCACGATGCTAGAATCCTGCTTCTCTGGATGGATCTAAGCAACCAAGCAAGTAGGTAGAAGGCGCTATTAGTCTCTCTTGAGTCTACCGACTTTCCTGTCAACTAACGGGCATTTCCTCCTTGTTTCTCGTTCCCAAATCCAGTATCATGTTCCAGGTACCATATTCATGTCTCATAGATATCGTCTACTCGGAAGTTTTATTATCATGCTGTCACCTTCAGCATAGCCGATGCGGTAAGATTTCCCCCATTGCGCGCTCCTAATTTTCTTTCCTAGCAGCTCTCATTCAATGTATCTTTCTTTGACACTGCGTTTCGCAAGTAGAGGTCAGCATACGAACCTTGACCACCACAACGGTACTGCAAGTTAAATGCGGATCTCTCCCATAGCTTCACCACGCAGCAGCTGGACAACAGCTCAAGCGAATCGAGCCTGACTATCGGTCCAAGAGATGTTAGTCGAGCTTTGAACGGTTGCGAGGGAGATTGAATTCTCTTGCACTTGAAAAGCCCCAGTCAATGTGTTTCCACCTCTGTGTCTCTCTCTCTCTCTCTCTCTCTCTCTCTCTCTCTCTATCTCTCTCTCTCTCTCTTTGTGTCTCTCTCTCCATCTCTCTCTCTCTCATTAGACATTTATACATCTTCCACCCGGATGATTGATTGGATCATCTTTCATTTCAGTCGTAGAGATCTGGTTGAGAGATCCTCCATATGGATCTTCCAGGAGATGGCAATTGATCTCACGGCTGCGCTTGTTCTGCCATCACAATCACTAAAGCCGATTGACGTCCACAAAGTCTTTATCGGCAAATTTGCCTGTAATCCGCCTTTGAATCTCCAAAGCAGCGAAAATATCGTGGTGAAAGAACACGCTACCATATCACATGCTGGCCCAGACGAATGCAGCAACACGCATGGCGGGGTACGCGAACGCAAGACACTCCGAGTACCATAGAGTATTCTTGGCACTCCCCCCAACGACCCACGATCCGAGATCATATTTCACTATATGGGTTCATACGCCCTTGTAACCGAAGATAGCCGCGACGAGATCAACGTGTTCGTAACAGGTTTCGGAGTACGTCAGAGAAATCGTGTACCCCTACCCACCAGCTAACTCACCAAGCGCAGCCATTTCTCGACTTCGACACCAACCCCGCCTACCTCATCGCCAGCGCTCTCCCAAAGACCCTCAAACCAGCGCATGGCCCTCGCATCAATATCCACGCGCACCCCAAAACCCTCCAAGTCGCCTACAGCCATGTTCGCTCCGCCATCCCTAACCTCATCTTCTCGAACGACAAGCCTAATTACGACATAATCCTCCACATCGGCCTGGCCCACAACCGCACCTTCTACACCCTCGAAACCCTCGCCCACCGCGACGGCTACAACAGGAAGGACATTAATGGGGACACCATGGCAGACGACACGCTCTGGAACGACGTCTACAAATCCGCAGAGATCCTGCACTCGAGTTTCGATACCGAGGACGTGTGGAGGCGATGGAAGGCGGGGCTTATGGGAGAGGATGTTCGGCCCTCGGACGATCCGGGAAGGTATTTGTGCGATTTTGTTTATTATACAAGCTTGGTGGAGTATTGGCGGCACGAGAAAGAGGGGGGGAGGCCGGTTATGTTTTTGCATGTGCCGGAGGGGTATGGGGAGGGGGAGGTGGAGAGGGGGAGGAGGGTGGCGGTGGGGTTGATTGAGGCGCTGGTCGGGAGCTTAGTGAAGGCGAGGGGGAAGCATGAAAAAGAGAGTGAGGAGCTGAGGAGCTAGAAGTTCACATAGAATTTCTGTTAGGACCAGTTTTGTCTTACGTGCACTGCTGTCAAAGGCTTGGTCCTTCTTCATGGGTGACTTGCGTTCTGATCCACTACTTGATGGAAGAAGACATGGTTGCAAGAGGCGGACAATCATGCTGATCAATGTGTGATAGGGACTTTCACCGAAATGTGCTGTGCTAAAGCTCTGACAGACTCAATCGATCCACGCAAGAGCTTCGTCCCCGGTTCAGTGTCCGGAATCTGCTGTAGTCAATAGTTGCGACCGGAGACGAGCGAAAGCCGAGTGGTTGCTTGCAGGTATCTCTCGTAATACATGATGCTAGAAAGCTCGGAGCTTTTGCTTACGTAGTGGTTCATGTACAGCCCCTTTGATTTTGGCACCTGCTCGGAATATATGTAGGACGTTACAGTGACTTCGGCGTTGCTAAAGGCGTCCACGTTGCGGAGACCAGCATCATTGTACGCGGAATGAAAAAGCTCGATTGTTCCCTTCAAGTCCTTTGGCTTCTCAAGCTTTCTGTTTCTCCCATTCTGCGTACCACACTGGAATCATGTGATCGTAGCTGGGGAGTTTGATGCCGCAACGGACCAGCTCATACTCAATTTTGTGGATGCTTGCGGGATTCCCCTGCATTGCATCCTGGATCTGCTGGGATCGCGCGGGCAAAGGTATCTTACAAAGCTCCATGAGACTCGACCGATCCAATCTTGGTCCCAGGAAGAAGAGCCAGAATCCGCCAGGCTCCGAATGGAAGATGTACCGGTATCTCAGAGTCAGGGTACTGAAGCTGGACGCAGATGTGTTGTAAAAGGGCATGTCATGATGTGGTTCCAGCCCAAGATCCTTCTTCATCTTGGAGAGACTCCAACTCGCGTACTCGAGGACCGAGTCGGGCATTTCTGCACGATCAATACCTTTGTCATTGAGTGGGATTATCCATGTGAAACGATCGCCCACTCGCCGGGGCACTAGCATTGATCCGTGTGATGCTTCGTCTTCCGGCCACAGAACATCCTGGGATTGCCAACCTCGTTCGTCATACTTCGCAAGTAATCTACCAAAGTAATCGCTCATAAACCGAAGTAGGTATGTTTTGTGGTACAGGAAGCTTGGCTGTGGGTAGAGTGCGTACGCCTTGTTCCACGACAGGGCGTTAAAAACAAGTGTAGTATAGAAACCGCTCGTGATTTCGAGGAGTGGCTGCTTGCCCGTCTCTACAATTGTATTTTAGCCTCGGACGAGTGTGTCCTCTGCATTGAGAACGTTCGGATCTGCACGACATCGTCAATGATGACCTTGCAAATAGTACAATGGTTCTGTCAGCGATGGATACCCTCAGGACATCTTTCATGTTAACATATTGCTCGTTAGTGCCTTCATGGATGAAACGATAGCCCTCTTTACTGCACAGGTAGAGTTCCATAGCCGATGCCCCAAAGTCGCCCTCAACGAAGACATCTAGATCGGCCTCTTTCCAGACCACACGATCAAAGAATTGAACCACAAAGCTTCCGGAGATCAGCGCATTGTGGATGCCCATTTGGCTTCTAAGCCCTTTGGGATCTTGGACAAAGCGATTCAGACCGCGATCGACGTTCCACTGCGTGGGGATCAAGGATTGGTACAACGAGGCAAGCCCTCTGCAAGTTCTTGTTAGGCTGATAATATCACCGACGGGAAGGAGAGAGCAGATGCTTTTAGAGACGGGATAATGGGCTACACTTAGTGTAATTCAGAACATCGACCAAAGTAAGCTTTCGCGGAGGCAACGGCACTTCGGTCGACTTTTGAGGCCGCCGTTGCCTGGCTGGTGGCATGTTTATACCTGGGGACTTTATGGATATTCCAACAGCAGAGACCGGGAAATGACTTGGATAAATGAAGAACTGAGAGCGAGAGCGTCCTTCCTATACTTACTTATGTCTGGATGGTCGTCGCTATGGGAGTTGTGTCTCTTCGGGACCACATGATCCAAAGCCCTTGTTGACCATGTTATAAAAGGACCCATTGTGTCGATTTGGGGAGCCGAGAGATGTAGTAATTGGTCCGCGAGAGCGATCAAATACGTGTACGTGCACCAACTTTGCAGCACTATCAATCAAATAGTGTGTACTCCTGACAATTATGGGCTTGCTTTCTGTTGGGGCAGTGTATGATGTATGCATACTGCCAACTGCATAACGCATATGTACCTTATCCCTCTCCACGGTGACTAACCCGCTTACTGTTCGCTTGCGACAAGTCGGGACCAAAGACCGGCCAGACTTTGATTGGTCATAAGAAAGCTGCTGGCGCGAAGTAAGTCAAGACAATCAAAATACTCCACACTAGACATACCTTAGAGCTTTCCATGCACATGCAAGCTTTGTTCAGGTAGCCAGCGAAGACAGGTTCAGGAAAGCAAAACTTTGCCGCCTGGTTTTCCAGCCTTCACTCTCAGCCATTGCGCATACCACTTCGGTACCTCATCATCGTAGTACTTCCATCGAGTCGACCTGTAGAAGCTTTCCCCTGCGAGTTTCCGGTGTCAGCATTCCTTTCTTGGTTTACTAGATGGAGCCAAGAGGAATATCTTTCGAGCGAATACTGCATGGACAAGTCCCAGGGCTCCCAGTAAGCTCAAAAGGGAACACAGGTGTTCTGAGAGTATGACTTACACCCTGGTGACGCAGGATCATGAATAAGGTCCCTGAAATTAAGAGGCCGCAAAGCCGGGTTCTCATTGAAGAGCTCGAGTTCCGTCAACCGTAGCACCCTATCGACAAAAAACCGGCTCCACTCCAAACAACCGCTCAAGTACTCAAAACGAAGGACCTCGCCCCGGATCCTTTGTGTTTTAATCTCATATCGTTCCAAGTGACTGACCCCTCCCTTGATATCAGCTGAGGCGTCCAGCGACTTCTCGACTGTGAAACCAGCATATTCAACCACAAAGTCTGGGACATTCGAGGGCTTGATCCCGGCTGTACTGAGCGCAATAGTCCAGGTATGGCGATCTCCAACACGTCTGAACCCTTCTAAGGCAGGAACTGGATCCTCACCCTCCCAAACTACGTCCCGGATCCTCCAACCACGTTTACGGTATTTTGCAAGGTGCTCACCGAGGTGTTCATTGAGACTCTGTAGCAGAAAGCCCTTCTTCTCAACGAAGTCGGGCGCGGGAAAAGCGCATAGGCCTTGTTCCAGCTAATGAAATTGACGACGTGGGTGCTGTAGAAGCCTGTAAGGATCTGCTCTACGGGGAGGCCGTGCGAGATGCAGATCTGAATCTGGATTTCTGGGGCGTTCGCCGGCCGTCTTATAAGCGTGCGAATCTAAGTGTATTCGATCAGTATAACTCAAGTACGGCAAAAGGTTCAAAAGGTTAGCCCGGCAATGGTAGCGAGTCCGATGCCTGCATTAAATCTACAGTGGAGAAATAATACCTTATCAACGCCAAACATGTTGTACCTGTCGCCGTCTGTCGATCTTTGCAGCGTATAGCCCTCAACACGACATAGATATGACTCCAAAGTATCTGATCCTTGCCGAATGTTGATATCCAAATCAGACGCCGGCCAGCAGACTCTGTCGAGAAACTGTAGAGCAAAACTCCCGGATATCAGAGCATTGGTCCTGGCCATCTGACACCTGAAGCTCGTTACGTCACTCACAAAGCGTGCCAAACGCCATTCCACATTCCATTGGGATGAGATCAAGGATCTATAAAGCTTGGAGAAGGCTTTGCATGTCTTCGTAAGATTGATTATATCTACGATAGGAAGTAGCCAACATATGCGTGTACCGATAGGATAATTCGAATCGACATGGAAGAGCCTCAAGAGCTTCTGGGCTTTTGTCGAGACAGGCTGCTCTTCATTCGGTCGTCGCTTCATTGGCTCTGCCATGGATTTGTGGTTGGTGGGAGGGCAATGTGCGATGCTTCTTAGTAAAGATACCCTACCTTTATACCCATACGCCGGTAAGTGGTGCACTCGGTTCCTTGGCACCAATAGAAATAACGAAATGACGGATTGACGATGTACCAATTTTCAAATGGAAGTCCATAGCCAAAAAGGTAAACAGTCAAAGCATGTCACTTGCACAGGCCTCGCACCCAATCGGAAGGCCTGAAGTGTGTAGGACGTATGCATAGCCTCCATTTACACATGGGACTGCGCAAAAGAGGAGGGTATGGGATGGATTCTCCAGCAGTCGTTGATTTTTACCTAGGATGGTAATGTTTGAAGTCGTGAATAGAATCCCAGTATAAAGCTTCGACGCTTTCGGGCGACTTCTTTAAGCAGGGATAGGGGAGCAGTAAGATCAATTTTGGCAAGACGTAAGACCTTTGAAGCGTGAAGTCATGCTTTCGCTGATGCATCGTGTGTGATGCCGACGTAATGTTTATCGTAACGCAGGGCAAAAAGCCCACGATGTGATAAGTCAAGCCCACTACCATACGCCACCGTAGAACATCATTGAGGAGATGGGGATATTAGCCTGTGCACTCCATGAATATACTCGAGACTATACCGCTTATAAGCTATATAGTCTCGAGTATATCCCTGAAGTCTTTTTTTTAAAAAAGCGTCCTTCCTTGGCCAAATACAAGGAGAAATGCCTCAACGTACATTGTGCATTTTGCGATTGGCGAAAGAGAGCGCAACGAAGGCATTCGATCGTCCTCGAGTCATGGAGCAACAATGCCAATTCAACAAGGCCTTATTCCTCGTGGTGTCACAATCTGAACAGACGATCCCAGGACAGCGTGGAGGCTGAAACATTTGTATGGAAGGCGTCCGGAGTCTACCCATGCCTGATTGGTTGATGGCTAGCTAAGCGAAGTAACCTATCCCCTCTTGGGCCTCGCTTCATCGCTCCACTGACAGGATTCTTATTGTACTCAGGTCATAAGATACATAAAGTACTTTACTTTATGATTACATCGCTTCTGTTCGACGCCAAGATTCCATGCTGCGCAACCTTTTCATGCAGTCGTCCCTCTTCTCCCACACAATCTTTGAGTAGTTGAAGCAACATCCCCAAGCGATAACAGAGAATCAGACCACGCCCGTGACACGCCGAATGTTCCTCCTTGGTCCCTCACCGCTGATGGACACCTGCCCTTCCTGCTCTAACGATCTCAGTGCCTCAGCAAATTCGGTACCCTCGACCTGAGCGCTACCTTGCTCACTGATCCTCCTAAAGACCTCGGAGTATCTGGCGGCACCACCTTGCCTTGTCATCTCATCCAGCAGATCCGTAATTGCCTTCTTCAGATCTGCCTTTCTGCGCCTCTCACTAGCACTCGTGCCTTCCGTCAACAAGCCCATATCGATAAGGCCCGTCCTGGCGTCAGTCGCAGCTTGCTTGAGTGCAGACTTGATCAGACGGACTGCCTCGGAGACATCATTTGCTGTAACTTCTTGCGAAAGGCGCATTTTTGCGTGAGCCTCTGCCAGACGGATCATTGACTCGAGCTGCCGTGTGGTCGCGGTGATGCGTCGTTCGGCTGCGCGTACGTCTTCTCCTAGCTTACGCATCTCAACGTATGAACGGACAAGCTCATCAGAGGCGGCTCGAGTGATGCGTGGCTGGCAGTGCGCGCGAGCATAGGATATGTATGAGGTAAGAAATTCCACGGGCTATAATCTCTTAGTGACTGTCATTGCACGTTAAGGTGCTGGACTTACTAGTATCTCTTCGTTGCTTGCGTTTTCAGATCTGTCTTCAAGGTACATACCCACTAGATGTCTTGCCAATCTCCGGTCATTCTGCTCATCAATGCGATCCAGCACCAGGTAAACTAGATCAAACCTCGAAAGAAGTGTCGGCGGTAGATCAATGTTTTGCGGTACTGGCAAGTTGATGTTGTATTTGCTTCCGATTGGATTTGCAGATGCCAATATGCTGGTCCGAGCGTTTAAGGTGGTGATGATTCCTGCCTTTGCAATTGAGACCGTCTGCTGCTCCATGACTTCATGGAGTACAGATCGAGTCGAGTCCGACATCTTGTCGAACTCGTCAATGCAGCAGACACCGCCGTCTGATAGAACGAGGGCGCCCGACTCAAGCACAACCTGACGCGTTTCAGGATCTCGACTAATATAGGCGGTGAGACCGACCGCAGAGGAACCTTTGCCGCTAGTGTACACGCCTCGTGGTGCAATCTTATGAACGTACTGCAGGAGCTGGGACTTCGATGTGGATGGATCACCGCAGAGGAGGACATTAATGTCTCCTCGATATTTTGGGCTGCCTCCCTTTTCAAAAGTCTTATTTGTACCCCCGAATAATTGCAGTAAGATGCCTTTCTTGACGTCGTCCATCTCGTAGATGCTTGGTGCTAAGGATCGTGACAACAACTCATAGACATCACCACGAGCTGCTGTGGCCTTGATCTTCTGCTCTTCCTCCTCCGTCACTTTCTTAGTCTCCTCCACTTGGAAAGCGACCTGGTCAGAGATCTCCTGCTCTATAGTTGAAGGATCAATGCCAAGCCTCTTTTTGTCGGTTTTACGAATGTGGAGGACATCAACATAGGTCTTGAACAAAGCTTTGATTGTCCGCTGCCGAGGATTGATTCTTACAGGATTACTCCTGAAGATCCCCGTGACTTCAATACGATCACCTGCTTTGCAAACATCAACGAGCTCATCGTATGCGCACAGTGACACGGAATGCGGCGTTTGTCCATCTGGTACACTGTCTGGGGTTTCTTGGAGCTTGATGACTTGCCTGTCTGCGTATTCGCAGCGATTGTGCACAATCTGCATCGAGTTCTGAGATTGGCACGCCTGTCGAGGGCATCTTGTAGGTTCGGCAATCTTTCCTCTGTCAAGTGTGACATTGATTGCGTGATTGCACACTTGGCACCGAAAGAATGCTGTCTTCATGTCAGGGATAATTGGAGTTGTCCGAATGACAAGCCCTTTGATGCTGATGATTGTGTCCATATCTGTTCATCCCAGTAAGCCCTTGACGACTGAGATCATGGCCTCTTTTCTATCATTCAGTACGTACCATTTGGATTTAATTCTCGCATATTGTAAGACTTCTCTAAGCCAAACGGCTTGACCTTATAGAGTTTCGTCTCCACTTCCAAAACCAAGTCTGGGATTGCCGCTGGCTGTTCGTTGGCTTCAGAGCTTGGTAGCGCGGGCATTGAGCTGGCCGGTGCGTGAAACGGCCTGTCTTGTCGTTGCTCGGCCCGTAATCTGCTCATCTCTTCCTCTGCCTGATCAACCATGATATCCTTGATAGCCTGATCCATGAGCGGCACTATCTCATGGGGGTAGGCCAAGAGCTGGTGATATAGCTTCACCGTTGTTGGATACGCTTTAAAATTCCGTAGGTCAAGGGTCATCGATGTGACCCCTAATTGTCGCATGGTTTTCAACATCTGGACATACTCTTTCTCGTTTCCTCCACTGTCAGGCTGTGATGTCTCCTCCTCCGTGGCACCTTCTACCCACATCCGGTACTTCTTCTGATAGCCGAGGATGAAGTCCTTGAACGCAGACATTGCGTCCTCGACGCATATATTGGTTCCCCATATAATCCTCCTTGAAGGACCACCAAGGGCATTAGCTTCAGAGGTGTTAGGATTAATGTTCGAGAATGTTCTGGCATCTGAGCCTGGCTGATCGTCTCGTGCAGGAAGGCCATTCTCGTCAACGAACACGCGTCTTCGTCTGTTAGGCGTAGAGCCAAATACATCGGAATGAATGTCGCCTCTCTTGGAGTTGTTGTAGCCTGAGGCGCCAGGAGCTGTTGATCTCGAAGAACGTATGAAAAGTCCACTGCTGCTGGTTGGGACGTCAGGCTCATGATTTGTATTGCCATTAGTAATGCGTGTAGGGCTAGAGCTAGATGCGTAGTGGATCGGCGACGATTCTTGTAGGGAACTTAGTCAATGCAACGTTGGACAAAATGTGGATGCTTTCTAGTATTCCATACCTCCAAGAGCCTGCACTCGTCCTCTCGGCGTGTTGTCTGCGACGGACGTCTGCCGTAGGGGAGAGCTGATGTTCATCCTGCTGGCCCCGTTGGCTTCGTCTGCACCAGCTGTAGGTTGAGACCCATTGAGCGGAGAGGAATGGTAGATCAACGGTGACGAGGCAGCGATATTGTTCTGTCGTGAGGCTTGGGGGGTAGCCTGCGATCCGTTTTGTTGCGCTGATCGTGCTGGAGAAGGCACTTGCTGTGAACTACGGGCTGAGCGCTGTGGTGTTGCAGATCCAGAATTTCTTTGCGAGCGGCGAGAAGCCGGCGACGACATCTTCGCAGAATACTTGAATTTTGCGCTGGAGATGGCTGAATGGAAGCTGTCAAAGGTTGCAAAAGAGAGAGAGCGAGCTGGGACGCGCCTGAACGCGTCGCGTGTAAAGTGGTTCTTGGCGCACAGGGGTGGCCAAGTTTCAGCTACTCGACTTCACAATGTCAGCAAGAGAGCATAGTTTCAAGCAATCGTCATTCCGAGTATCGTAATGCACAGAAAACGGTAGCTCTTGGGTATCTCTTTCGACCAGCGTTCCCCGCCAAGAAGTTCTAGATTTCCACGGCGCCTAAACCCCTTTGCTTGACAGCATTCTGAATCCCTTCGTTCACTTTCAGCGCAGCGCTTTTCCACGCAGTGATGCCTGGGGCACCATCTGACTCGGAGTCGCTTTCCTCGGCCTCTTTTATCGTCCACCACAACCATTTGCCTAGCCCAACGGCTTTCGCCATGTCCCCTTCTTCACGCACTGCCTTGCCGAGATAGTCCACTAGCGCGTCGACGTCTTCCTCGAAAGGACCATCTTCTTTGAACTCCTCGAACCATGCGCTCAAAGCCTTTCTCAAATCCGGGAGGGTGGTTAACTTTTTCGCGGTAAAGGTAGGTTTAGGTGGTCGGGGCTGTAATTGAAGCTTGCGTTGACCCACATTTGCCGATTGAGCAGGCTGCGTCCTTTTTATTTTCCTCGATGTGGACAGGTCAATCCCACCTTTCCTCTGGAGGCGGTCGCGGCGGGCTTGAGCAAGGACTTCGCTACGTATGTCAGGAGGGAGAGCGGAGAGGAACTCGTCCGAGATATCCACAGAATCTGAGTCCTTTTCCTCCTCGGACTTGCTTTTCTGTAGTTTAGGCTTATTCGCAACGAAATTTGACTGTGTCAACGTTGAGATGGCAGAGGCGCGGTTTGTACGCGACAGCAGGCCGCCACGCTTCTTGCTCTTTGTCGGCGTTATCTGCTTCTTGACATTTATTATACGATTCTTGTGTGGTGATTGGGGTAGCAGAGTCTGAGCATTGTTTTTGCGAGGCGAAGAGCGATAGAAGGCAAGAACTTCGGCGCGGACATCCTCTGGAAGGGCCTCAAGAGTTTCCGCGTCCAGTTGAGAATGGGAAGGAAGCCCTTCAGGGCGTCGAATAGGCGACATTGATCGAGACTTCGGAGGTGTCGCCGATGGTGCCCGGTCGGATGCTTCAACCGGAATTTTGGATTGGAATTTCGATCTAATATCTTGGGGAAGCTCCGCAAGAATTTCAGGATCGACTTGCGTTGGAAGCACAAATTGAGTACCGAGTGTGTTCAGAGGCGATCGCCGTTTACCGCTTGGCGAGACCTCAGACGCAAACGCAGCTGCTGGATGTTGAGACAAGGCGCCAGGCTTCTTCGGGCTGTTGGTGTCGTCAATCGGGTCATTCTGAATTGGTAGGGCATCTCGAGCATTCGATGTCTTAAAAGTGAGTCGCTTCTGACTGCTAGGCAAAGGGCTGTCTACTCGACCTTTGAGAGGCTCTAATCTTGTCATCTGCACTCCGATGCCTCTCAATTCCCCCGGAGAGAAACCCCAGCCTTTCATAACCGAGAGGGCTTCGAGGGTCAAAATGTCCTTGTCATGTGTCGCAACGCCCAGCACGACGCTCTTGTTGAAGGTGTCGCATTTCCCATGGCCCAAATGCTTGGGTGGATCTAACGGTGCGTCTGCCGCACGCCTCATGATCTTCATGGTCAATTGCCGTCCATTGACTTTTTCAGAGACCAAGCGCTTATGCAACTCTTCACACAGACTTTGCACAAACTCATCGGCTTGCTCTTGGGTAACGAAGCGAATCCCCCAGTTGACCTCAGCAGAAACAGACTTGCGAATCACCTGCTCTCCAACTTCGACTCGATCTATGCCTCGAGAGTAATCCCATATCTTCTCGCCAGTCTTGGGTCCAAGAGTCGACATCAGTCTTTCCTTGGTCAGCTCACGGACATCTCTAACATATTTTACGCCGATCTCCTCCAGCTTCCCTCCTATACTGTAAGCGACGCCTGGGAGCTCTTGCACCGTCAAATTGCCAACGAAACCAAGTACCTCTTCAGGCTTGATGTGGTATTGACCTGCTGGCTTTGCTCTTCGTAACGCTACCTTTGCAAGCAGTATGTTTCCTCCTATGCCGACAGATACCGCACAACCTGTGGTCGATTTTACCCGATCTCTGATACTTTGTGCGATTTTGTCGGCTTCGGCTTGCTCTCGCCAAATGCTACCTTCAGAAACTCCAACACCTTCGTGGCCGCCAGCCTCAATACACGCAACACTGACGTCGACAAGAGCTTCGTCAATGCTGACACTCTGTACAACACCTCCAGTGTCCATGATGGCCACGTAGAATTGCTTGCTCGCGTCTTCATAAGCCGTGAAGTCATAAGGAAGTACTTTAAGCTCGGGACACAACTTCTGTGCATGCTTCATCCACATGCCATTCTTTATGCCGAATTTACGCGCGGGGTAGTTGCAGCTGGCTATCTCACTACCTGAACCTCCTCCATGAGCCACTACGACAGGTTTGTCGATGAATTGCGGGCATTTCTTGAGTGAAACGGCAGCGAAGAAACAATCAAAATCTACGTGTAAGATGTATCGCCTAGCTCCCGAGGGACGCTTTTGCCGTGCTTTCTGGGATAAGGTTCTCTCTGCCGCTTGGGCCTGCAGCTGAGATTTGAGGTCGGCTTTCCAGGCAGACAGATGGTGCAATCGTGACTCTTCATAATACTGCTTCAAGAAGCCTGGATTGACGACGGTCGACTTCCAGACCTTTGGATCAGCTAGGAGCATCGCGTTATGTTCCTCAGCAGACACATCATTCATGGCATTTGCGTTATGCGGCGATACCGAGGGCTGGTCTTCGGACTCAGGTGAAGGCCCGACCATTAGCGACACAGCAGGCTTTTCTCTCGGAGTAGCTGGTGATTTGGTTCCAAGTCCTTCCGCGTCGACCTCGGCGGTATCTGGGAGCTTTGATGCTTCCGCTTCAAGAGCCTCAATGAGATCTTCGGTTTCGAGATCGTTTTCTTCCTTATCAGCCAAGGGCTTTGTACGCTCTAGCTTTTCTGGTGTCTTGTCGCCAGCACCATGTCCATGGTGCCTTTTCTGACTTATCAGATGACCCTGCTTCTGCTCTTTGTTCTGCTCGTTGCCATGTAATAGTGAGCCTGGTGAGAATCCTTCTTCAACTTGGGGTTTGTGCGCGGGATGCTCTTGCTCGTCCTCAAAGCCAATATCTGGGGTTCGTTGAGCACTCAGAACTGGCGTGAAGGGCGTCTCATTATTCAGCTGCTCCGCAACATCTTTTATCTGCTCTGTATACCAGCTCGTATCCGTCTGATCTCTATAGCCTGCTCTTTGACGATTCGCCTGACTCACGATATTGCCATTGTCAGAACCCAAGATTTGTTGCCCAACTCCTTCATCCACGACTCGGTAAGCGTTCCAGGGTAGCAGCTTCCCAGCCTTGATACTATCGATTACCCATGCAGGCTTCACAATCCGATATTTGCTGAACTCAATCTTCTTCTTCGGTGTGAGATTGCTTGCGATGATATGGGTTACTGTGGTCTTCCCGTCAAGATACTGCATAAAACCACCACCGTAACCCACAATCAGGGTATGTAGGTCGTTCAACGATGGTTGCGTATAGCCGTTGACATGCGCAACGACGCCACGGAAGATTGGGGGTTTGTCCGTCGAGGTGGATCGGAGCTCCGCGTCTAGATTCTGGAGCTTGATCTTCTTCCGCCGAAAATATTCGTTGAAGCCACCGAATTTCGAGCCCCCATATTCTTCCCCTGCTTCGTCGTCGAACTTATGTTTCTCGATCCGTTTTCGGACGGCAGAGGAATTCGACTCCAGCCGAGAGCCCATACTTCTTGCCTAGGGCGCAGTAGACGAAGCCCTTGTGGATGGATAATTGCTCATTATTTGGGCTGGTCCGCTGTGATGGCGTCGAAGGCATCGTCTGATGGACCGACGTAGCTCGAGCACGAGCTCGTGACAAGTGTACCGAACCAGAATTGAAGAGCAGGAGGAGGTTGTTAGTGGGCGGAATAAGTTCCGTGAATGCACGCGGGATGACGGAGCATTATCCATTAGCGTGGCGCGATACACACTAATCGAAAAATACGACGAAAAAAGTGCTGAACCGCAGTCAGTACAAACACAGAATTCAAAATTATATGCAACAACAAGGCATTGTCGCCCGCATACTCGAAGATATATTCATTAAGCAGCAGTGATTCTGCTATATTTGGACTATCCCGACAGAAAATTAAGCTGACATCCGAGCTGCCAACATGTCAGGCATGCTACCCGTAGCCCTATATGGGCTCAAAGTCCCAGCTGGCGATGTCATGGTGCCAGCGACAATTGACTTTCCTGCAACTGTAAGTTCCCTGGGAGAGTCCCTATCTCTAGAGGAACTCTGTATAGGGTAGCGTGGCTGACGCACATATAGTTTCACGTCACAATGGCTGCTATCGACCCAAGCGTGACCCCAGAGCACACTGGTACTGCCAACGGCGAGCAGCCTCCGCGTGCGACGCTTAAACTTATTTATGAACCAATGGCTCCCGAGGACAATGAGGATGACGCGAAGAAAGAGGAGTTATTGCGAGCGCTCTTGGGGGGTCCGTCGGACATGGATGATGAGGACGAGTCGAAGAAAGAGTTACTGCGAACACTCTTAGGGGCTCCGTCGGACGAGGATAATGACGAAGACGAAGACGATGAGGATGAGGAGTCTTCCGACGACGAGGATGAGAAGAATGGCGGGCCTAGTGATCCTTCGAAGACCAGGAAGGCGCGCAAACAAGCTGCTGCGATGATGTTGCTGGCGGCCCTCCAGAATGGCGCTGACGAGAGCGACGAGGAAATGGAGGATGCGTCTCTGCCCAAAACCAATGGTGTGTCGCCGAAGAGCAGCAAAGGTAAAGGCAAGGCAGTTGCGGGTTCCGAGGAGAGCAGTGACGAAGAAGACGATGAAGATAAAGAAGTCAAGGAAATTGTCCTGTGCACCCTTGACCCCGGCCAAGTGAGCTTCCTTCCGCTGTTTCTGGTCCTTGTTCTTGCTAATCTCTTCAACTAAGCATTACCAACAAACTCTCGACATCACAATCCCAGAAGGTCAGAATGCTTACTTCAAAGTCTCGGGTAACCATGCAGTCTACCTCTCCGGCAATTATGTCATACCGCCGGACGATGGTCACAAGCATCATGATAACATAGATCCAGAAGAGTATGACATGTCACCAGATGAAGACGAACTTGGGGAAGACTTCGACGGAGACGAAGAGAGCGACGAGCTTGATGACCTCGAAGATCCTCGCGTCACCGAATTCGAGAGCGAAGACGAAGCCCCCAAGCTCACCAAGACCGAGCAGCCCGAGCCCGTACAGAAAGGCAAGAACAAGCGTCCCGCCGACGAATCCGACGAAGAGCCAGCCACTCTCGACGCCATGATGGACAAGTCCCTCAAGCCCGCCGAATCAGCACCGGCCCCTGAATCCAAGCTCAGCAAGAAACAGCTCAAGAAGCTGAAGAATAACGCCGGCAAGGCTGTTGAGGTGGCGGTAGAGAATAAAGATGTCAAGAAAGAGGACGAGGCCAGCGCCGCCAAGAGCGACAAGAAGGTGCAGTTCGCGAAGAATCTCGAGCAGGGCCCTTCGGGCGCTACCAAGGAAGCGAAGCCTACCAAAGAAGCGAAGCCTACCAAAGAAGCGAAGCCTATCAAAGAAGCTAAGCAGGATACTAAAGGCGATGCTAAGCCCGGAAAGCAGGAGCACGACAAACCAAAGGCAAGCTTGGGCCCAAAGACACTGCAAGATGGCGTCAAGATCGACGATAGGAAGCTCGGGACAGGACCTGCCGCGAAGAAGGGTGACAAAGTCGGCATGAGGTATATTGGGAAATTGGAGGACGGCAAGGTCTTTGATGGTAGGCATTGAACATCACATCGATCGCAAAGCATGGAAGTGCACGCTGACTCTTTCCCAGCAAACAAGAAAGGCGCGCCCTTCAAATTTACCCTCGGCCGCGGCGAGGTCATCAAAGGCTGGGATATCGGCATCGCAGGCATGTCCGTCGGCGGGGAGCGACGTGTCAGCATTCCCGCTAAGGTGGCATATGGCAGCAAAGCTCAGCCCGGGATCCCGGCAAATTCGCCGTTGCAATTCGACGTCAAGTTGCTGCAAATCAACTAAGGTTGGGCTGATCCCGTACTCCTCTCAATACCGGTGGCTACTTTAGATTTCCTTCCAGCCAGGATGCGGGCGCTCTACTGGTCACCTGTTTCTAAATTTCTGTACTGGCATGCTTGTGCTATTGTTCAAAGAGATATCCGATATGCGTTGTGGTTTCCAGCATAGCAGGGATGAGGAAAGAGATATCCGACTTGCATGGTGATTTCTAGCATAGCAGGGATGAGGATAGCTTTTCGGACCTGGAAAAGTTCTTTAGATAGGTGTTCATACGGTAGCCTTGAAGATAATACTAGTCGTGAGCTTTTCCTCTGACTTCTCCAGTAAGATGAAGCGCCCAGAATCGCAAAATGAAGCACTCGAACAAAAGCATATATCCTACTGCCATTTCAGCCCAGGGCTCATGAATGCGAGGCAGCAGAATTGACAATCAAGACAATCTTTAAGGTCATTGCTCCGTCTTTTCCACCTACTATATCACTCATGCTTTGTCGGGTCGGTAGCACGAGCTCCAAGAGTCCCTATCTCCATTCTAGTCTCCGAGCCCAGGCGATGCTCCCAGCGAACGCAGCTTTTAGTCGGGCTTCGCATGCCGAGAAACATGGAGGTTGGAAGATCTGAGGCCGTCGTGAATCGATTCCACGTTGCCGCCGAGCCTTTCCGGCTCGGAGCTGCTCGCTGGAAACCATCTGTCCCTGGTACTATCTTCATTCACTGGCTTGATTCGCTATAGTGCCATTGATAGGCCAAGAGCTCGAGTCCCTCTCGAAGGTCTGGCCAAAAGCCCCAGCCTTCTTTGGATATTGGTTCATGGTTTGCTCCAGTCCCAGGGTCTTCGATAGCCAGTCTTTGGGAGGGTTTCGTTCCAGAACGGGCGTGGAGCCGCGTAACGGACGGAGGCAGGAGGGAAGCAAAGCTCACCAACGAGTCAATAACCCACTCCGTTGCCCCTAAGAAAGGTCGGTATTAACCCAGATAGCGCTCAAGGTCTGGTAACATGCGAGTGTGATCTTCGAAACTGGAATTGACGAGTCCATCGTGTAAAGACCATTGGAGTTTTGAATGTGCAACACATGGGTGTCATGGACCATCCCGCTGTTTCTGCTTCGAGCTTGCAAAATTACCTCCCGACTCAATCTCAAGTTGTCCGTATCCGATCTCCTCCCTTGCAAGAGAAGAGGGATGGACACCATAGAAATCCAGAAGCCCTGCCCAAGGCCTGTGATGCAGGACGTAAATGCAGGCTTAAGTAGCGTTCCTCTGCACTACCGTAGATATAGCCACAACGGTCTTCTAAGACACTTACAATCTTGTATCCGAACCTCTCAAGCGAGTAGCATCCCAGTCCTAGGTTGGCGGTTGAGTCGCCTGCTAACGCTGACACCGTGATTTAATGCGATGGATATCCATTGCTATCATTGAAGCTAGGAGGTGTACGTTTAGATGGAGGTCGTGACATGCGGCAGCTAGAGGCCGCCTCAGCTTACGGGGGCGAAGGGTACCGACTGGGAAAATGATGACCCCACGGAGCTGTGGCCCAAGACGTGGCTCTTGTAGTTCAGGAACGAAATGCTCAACGCTGTTATTAGTCGACCGAGCATGAGCGTCCAAGCTCAGACTAGCCCATTGGCTCGCAATCGATCAGCAGTCATGTTAAGAACTAATCATCCAACCACGAAATCCATCGATGCTAAAGTATCGATGAAATCGGTCTCTGGAAGCCTTCTCTTGGTGTTTCTCTAAGTCCACCAATATTCTTTGCCATTTTGCCGTTCTGGCAGTAAGAACCATCTGTGGATAACCAGCGCACCGTTATTTCGTCAATGTATCTTTCATAAGTATCTAAGAAAAGGTCCTTCGTACCCATTGCAGGTCTTTGAAACGAGCACCTTGCCAGCGCGTGGTATACGTGCAATGTATGCCAAAAGGACACTTTTCGTAAAATTATGTGATGAGTTTATAAGCGACAAGCATTCGAATGGATTATAAGTTTCTCCACGCTTCTGACTGCTTGCGCAGCGTTGAGGTAGAGCTGACAGCACCAGGATATAAAATGTCACAGCTGATATTGACTTTCAAAGGAAAATCGATCGAAATTCATGTTGCAAAAGAAACGCAGCTTGCACAGGTGATTATAAGGAAACTATGATGTCACATACTCTCTGACTGACGTGCCTGAAGTCTACGCACAACATGGTAGCTGGTTCGAACAGATATCGCCGTTGGGGACTCGTACTCTCGTGGCAAGGCTGCTAGTGATATGTCCCAACCAGGGTTTTCGATGCTGCCACGACTTCACTCTTCTAAGCTCAAGGTGTTCAAGCCCCCTGAACCTTTAAGAGACGCGTCAGGAGAATGTAGAACACTTCCAGTCCCAATAGTCTTATCCCGCGTTGACAGGCCGGTATCCTCAACCTCTACTACCGAATCGTGCCAAAATCTTCCTTCGTAGAGAAAGGTATTCAGAGCTCGAAGGATCAACACAAGCCGGCTATACTTGAGACGCTGATGACTAAGTCGCCCTTTATTCATCGATTCTAACTCGATCGTGCATTTTGGAAAGAGTCGGGTGTCACTGTAAAAGGGATCGTCGCTCGCATGCAAATATGTGGTTCCCTTCCACACTGCAGCCTTCTCTTGCGCGGTTCGTATAGTATCAACGAAGGTCTCATACATCGCGACCGGATCGATTGGTGCGTTGTCGGCCACGACAATGCGCATAGAAACAGTAGTATCCGTAATGTCAATATCGTAAACCCTAAGTAAATTTCGGAGTCAGCATCCCTCCTGTCAGTCAATGCAATGAGCAGAGGTGCATGCTTTCCGAGCGCATACTACTGATACATGTTTCAAGCATCTTGAAACGCTCAGAAAGGGGCGAGAGATGCTCAGAACTCTACTTACTTGCCACCTAAGAGCGATGATTTCCTGGGGGTGACTTCGATCGGGATGTAGCTACACCTAGAGTTCAGCTTCAACCATGTGCGATCAAACGAAGAGGGGTCTTACTCTGTAGTGTCCGCAGATAGATTCACCAAACCGCTTGGTCTTTCTTCACTAAGGGTAGTGAGAGGGTAAGTCGCGGCGAGAACAGCATTGTCCATGAGCAAAAGGCTGAGAGCAAGAACAATATATTTCCGCATGGCCAGATCTGGTCGATTCGCAGTCTACCAGCAGGAAGATCTGAGGATATCGAACAATGGAGACGGCGGTCCAGTCCAAAGAATGGAAGATACCCACGGCAAGAAAGAGCCAGCGACTAGCATCTGGATTGTGTCGCCTCGCAGTGGGGGTCATTCCGATATCCGCGGCTCAGCTGGCTGCTACACCGAATCTTGTGGTCTGTCTAATCAATAGTGGACAAAGGAACCAACACACTCTCACCGTGGACTTATAACATCGTCTTCGCATATCAACGGCTCGAGGTCGCTATGCGGTCCGGTAGATCCATATTTCTGCGCCGCTGGTTGTATGCGACAGCCGTTATACGACGCCCCTTGCTCGCTATTGCTCGGTCGAAAAGACTGGCTATAGGCTAGATGCGGATTCTAGGGATCTGTGGAACACTCACGGCGTTGTTCTCACAAAAAGCTGTGAGGCACCTTGTTCTCTCATGTTAACAAGCTGTTCGAGAAATGTACTTGGAGTATCAATTGAATAATCACAAACGGACCCTTGTTTTGCTATTGGCGCGGAATTCTGTTTGGACTTGACCTCTGACAAAGACTTGATGTGAATGACTGACTAGATACACCTGTTCTCACACTGCTTCGGCTTTGAGACCAATATGCGCTGAGTAAATCCGTATGCACACTGCAGCATCTAATGCATACCGGATCGAGATAAACGCAACCTGAATGATGTCGACAACAGACGAGGCGAAACCAGCAGCGAACAACCCGAACAGTTGCCGTAAATTTCTTTGTACTACTACTAGGAGGAGAACTTGACACAAAAAGGAGTCTCAAAGAACACGAGAACGGCGTTGAGAGATGAATGTAGGGAGAGAATTCCCATATCGTGCATTCCTTAGCCAGGTAGTCCAACGTTTCCTATATAGGATTGAACGAGGTCACATCGGTTGACCCGCCACTTTTGCTATTTTCACTAGGTGTCTCACTCTGGGAATGATGGTGATCCGATTGCTCAACGACTGGTCGCTCGTCAAAGGTTAATGAATGACACACAAGTGGCATGATCGTCTATCAAGAAGCAGGACCAAAAGCCGGCAGTCCCAAGAGGTAAATCTGACTTCCAGGCACAGCTGAATGCTCAGTATACTATTGACCTTTTCTTACCCAGCCTTCCACTAATAGTCGACCATCTCTGACGACGTCTTCACTCCACTCCCGTGTCCTCTCGTACCGAATTTTTGCCTGCTTCCAACCCTCCATTGCAGCCCCTCGAATCCGCAAGTGATTGACGGCAACGAACTCGCTTTTTTCTTCAAAACTCCACATCAAACCGCGAACGTTGTTCATAGTGTGCGGCAATACCACATATGCTGCACCTATTCCCACCGCTGCTGGTGTCGTAGCTCGCAGCAATATATTCCTGTTCCCTGATATTATACTACCAGCCATGGACGCGACTAGAACGTAGAGTACGCCAGGTAACAGGCGCTCGCCGGTCTGAGGGGGTGGAGCAAGCGAAGCGATGGTGGAGGTGAAGTTTTGCTCTTGGGTTAAGAACGCGGACATAAGCTGATTGACGCGTTCCTCGGCGGCTTTGCCATTGGCGTGAATAAACGTTCGACATCGGCGTACTTCAGTCGCTAAGCGGTCGATTGGAGTAGGATGGGTGGTATCGGGAATTGACAGTGGAGGCTCGGACTCTACAATATGAGATCTTGAGGGGCTTTCAGTATAGATGGGTTTTCGGATGAGCTGCAAAAGATGTGAGAAGATTGACTCCCGCAAAAATATATTCCGAGGGCATACGGTCTGCTCCATAGGTGCTTCGGCATGCAACCTCACAGGAGGAACGAGGAGTGAGCTTGCTGCCAACGCGACAGCGGTAGTGGGCACTAGAGTGCGCTGGAACCCTCAGTCAATTGTTTCCATCCTTCAATCATAGACGCTTGGAGCTTACCAGCCGAACTGCGTACCTAGTGGACATTGTGCGAGATGTGATGTGAGAGTGTACGAATAATGAGCTCGACGACGACCTAATCGCTAAAGTAAAGTAAAGCTTCCATGGGAGATACTCTAGTAAGCTAGCAAGGCGGTTGCTTGTCGGCCCGAGGCGGGGGATCCACTTTAGCTGAACCATGCCCTACTCCGTACTTAAAGTACGAGCTCGACATCACCGGGCACCTCAAATATTGTATTTTACTCAACTCCTGAACACTTTACTCATTCTGCCTTAGTAAGGGACAGGATACCTCCAGATCGAAGTATCGGAAACGGCTTTCAAATCAGGCACTTCATCTTGTCAACGATACTTCCGCTATGGGCGCCACTGTGCGCGGTTGGTAAGGTACAAAAATTACTATGCATAACCTCACGTCTGGGTGTCTGTTCAAATAGAGAATCGACCTCGAGAAGAACTTCTTCTGAGCTCCCGTAAATTGTACACAACAGTAGAAATCAGATTCACTCGCTATCCAGCTACGACTACGTCCTCCCTAGTCCCTGCGGCATGGTATCCCTAAGATTATCCCAGAATCCTAGGTCGTACAGGTTTTCCACTTCCTGCATGCTGTTTACCTTTCTCCAGCGAGCTTTACGCGCATGTGGAGTCATAGCCGCAACTTCCGCGAGATCAGCGTCCACCATCCCATGGCCGTCCGGCGGCCGCCCATCTTCGCATCGCATCACTTGCTGATTGCTAAAGGCCGGCCATTGCACGATGGGCTCGATCTCGAGGTTTCTCCCTTGGTCGCTGTCAAGAATCGCTGCATTTTCGGTCCGGAAAACATGACCGTCGTGGACGGCATCTTTCCAATCTTCCCATTTGGAACTCTCATTCGTCGTCATCCCCGCCCATATCAGATAGACATGATAGAGGAACAGACCCCAGCCCAAGGGAGCAGTAAGTAGAGCCAGTAAGCCAACAGCCCCTATCCGAACGTCTTGCGCAAGCGCCCAACTCCACATACCGAAATACTGCGACCAGGTCGTGCCAGTACTCCAATACTTCGTGGCATGCTGCTCTTCCGGTTGATCCCAGTGACTTTCCTGCATAAATTGCGTGAGAATCCCATAAGCCAACCGCGCGCCGTAAGTGAGCATTGTGGACAAGGTGAACAGCATAGCGACGAAGTATCCATAGTTGCCTTTTCCCAAGCAATTCATCACCCAGATACAATGATGGTCGTGTTTTGAAACGCACGCGTTGCATAAACTGCAGTGCTTGCTTCGGGCAGGTTTGAGAAAATGGCAGGTGGTGCACATGTTGCCGGGCTGGAATAAAACATGGTCGTAAGGATACTGGCGCATACACGAAGAATGGTTATTCAAGGTGATGATTGAAGAAATCGTGGCCACAGATGCATATACGAAGGCGTAAGGAACGAGGCTGAGGAATAGTGCTAATGCTCGCTGAAGATTGGTGAGGAATGGGAAGGCGGCAGGTAGGAAAAGTAGCTGCGATACTGAAACCAGAATGACAAAAAAGCCCTGCTTCTAATTAGACGTCCTGTAGACTTTGCTGAAACATCCTGACAGACCAATATCAGAGGATGGTTCTCATTCATCAAATAGTGTCCAACCCTGGCCATGGCAGTGGAGAGGTAGCCATTGGTAAGTCGCTCATCCAAGCGATAGAGCAATGCAGGCAGCTTTACCAACAACAGGCGGTTCAGTGCTCCCACAAAAGTCTTTCTAGATTAGATTCAGCAAGCTCGTGGTACCTGAGGAGTGTCGAAGTACTGACCTTAGAGCAGGAAGTCGACCAAATAGCGCAATGAATGTCAATGACGATATTAGAAGAATCCATAATGCGATCTTTTTCCAGGCATTCATGTTGGCTTGAAATCAGTGGATGCAAGAGGTTGTACCCACATCTGAGGACAGGAATGTCTGGCAGCCTCAGGGACGGTGAAGGAAAACTATGTACATTACCGAGACCACTTCAATGGTCGGCTCGCCAAGTGGGGTTCACACCTAGAGTTGACATCTAACACTTGAAGAAATTCATAACCTGAGTTGTTGATGAAGAAGCAAACATGTGACTCGGTGATTTCCCGTGCCACGACGCGCTCCTTGCCCGCACTAAATCCCTCACTTACATGCTCAAACGATCAGCGGCTTATCGGTCGAACGATGGCTGCCGACCCAAAGGCCAAAGCCGTGGGGAGCTGAAAGGATGGCAGAAGTCGTCTACTCCGAAGTCTCTGGAGACAATGATTTTCAAGGCAGTCTGTTCGATGGCATCAAGTTCTGGTTGGCGCAAACGGTCCCGCAGCGGTCAAGGTTCATTGATAACGTGAAGGCAAGAGTCAAAGGATCAACTCGCATATTAAATCTTTCTGATCGCTTCTAGGCCAATGGTGGAGAGGTCGTCCTCCTGGATAAGTTGGCGGATGTTATGATTGTGGATCATGCGAGGAAACATGCTACCCCGGGAACGTAAGTCAAATTCGGCCACCATTTGCACGAGCTCCTACGATACTGACTCATCCGTGGCCAGTTACTCGTTTACCTTCATCGAGAACTCGATCCGCAATGGCGTCCTGGAAAACCTCGAAGACCACATAGTGGGGCCTGCTCCGGGCACTGTCAGGAGCATTGGCTCGACGATACAACCTTCGAAAGGCACTCGAAGCAAATATACCGAAGAAGATGATTGCGTGCTATGGCAATGGGTCCACAGTCATACACAAAAGGGTGGAGGCACAGACGGCAACGAGATATACAGGCAGCTGGAGGCGCAGGTAAGCTTTCCTGCAGACATGGGGTATCAGGGCACTGCTGATAAACGGTAGAATGCGCGTCATCCGTGGCAATCGTGGAGAGATCGATGGATCAAACATCTCAAAGGGAGACCACGCCCAGCTTCTATTCCTGCCAACGCACCACCCACACCACCTTCAGACCATCTTCCTCCACAATCAGAAATCGAAATGGCGCGGAAAAAGCGCAAGAAAAGTACTTTCTCTAGCAAAGATGCCGAAGCGCTACTCGAGGTTGGCAAGAGTATAATGAACGTATTGCCGGAAAGAGTGGATGATGCATGGGAGGCGTGGGCCGACCAGTACGACGTGAGCATTATTGAAACACAAGGTTCTTAATCTCAGAACTGATCCATCCTCAGGTAGAAGGCCGCCGTCCAGCACGGGATTGGCAGTGTTTTTGGGAGAACAACGTGCGGCCTATCTTTCTGAAAAGGCAAGCAAAGGAGCTCAAGAATGCCCATACTACGACTACAGGCGTTGAGCCTCAGCCCCCTTGTGTGGAAGGGAGAGAAATCTTTTCGAACCGCATAAGTTCGCCTAGTAGACGTAGAACTAGCGCTGATAGCGCCGCACGAAGAAGCCCGTTCCTTGGACACGAGTCTCTGAAGGGATACACTAAAATTCCTTCACTCCCTATCCGATCTCCGTCAAAGCTGTACAAGAAACCTGGGCCTGGTATTCGGCAACTCGAATCTCTTGAGGTCGACGCTGGCGATGGTTCTCAGCTTCGTCCTGAAGTAAGCTTGAAGGCCACGCATAGGGGAAACGAGAGTAAAACATACCCTAAAGATGTGGAGGGTCGTTTGACAAGCATCGGTAAAGATGCTACAGCGCGAGATATGATGGAGACTGCTCCCTCCAAATATCGCGCTGAGCCGACGGCCAAGGTTTTGAAAGCGCGCTTGGATGTTGAGACGAAGGATCACTATCCGCGACCTTTACCCCAACGTTCTCCGGAAAGTGCGGGCTATCGCAGAAATCCACGATCTGCTCTGGGAAAAGCTCGAGAAACCTCTCCTTCTCCTCTTACACCTTCGTTGGCGCTAGCAAAAACCCCAAAGAGGAAGAGAGACGTCGCGGACGATGACGACCTTCCCAGTAGCTCTCCCCTGGGACTTCCACTGCCGAGATCAGCTTCGCCGAAGCGCCAAAAGCGAGGACGCTTACAAGCAAAGCCCTTAGAGATTGCCTCAACACCAGAGAACAGCCCGCGACGGCCAGACCTCGACGCTGAACTGCAGCTTACTGGACGCACCAACAACGCGATACTCATCCCAGACGACAGCGAGTCTGAAGCCGAGAGTTCAGAGAGCGACGATAACGCAACATTCGACGACAGCCTACTTGGCCGCCCAGCATCGCCCACACTATCCTCACCCAGTCGCACGATACCAAACACCCAACCCAGTTCGCGCCGCTCAACACAAGCCGTCTTCAATGACCCAACTCAGTTCATCGATCTCGAGATTCCAGATCCCGAAGGAGGCTGGGATGAAGACGTCGAAACCCCACTCTCGCCAGAAGAACTCGATCCTAACAGCCAACTCGTGGATTCACCACCCGCCAACGTCATCCCCGAAACCCAACCGGATCTACCAGACACACAGGCCCTCCTAGACAGCAGAACCCAGATGCCTGACTTCTCCATCGCGGAACCGGACGGCGGTTGGGATAGTCTGGACCTCATGCCCTCTTCCCCACCCTCCATGCCAGGCCAACACTCCTCCCCTCCTCCTCCTCCCACAAAAGCCCCATCTCCAGACCCCAAGAAGCTAAGAGCCGGCCTCGACACCTGGGTCAAAATCCAGATGACAGCGGGCTATCCCCTCGAGAACGTCATCGCCGCACTAAAAACCACAAGCAACGACCTCGAGCTCGCAAAACTCGTCCTCAGGTACATGACGCGCAAGGGCAAGGGGAGGATACCGAGCAATGAGAAAGGCATTTGGACCGAGGACGATGACGAGGATCTGGAGTCTACGGATGCGAGGCGCATTGAGAAGGTGCAGGCCAAGCATGGGGCGGCGGTTTGTGATGTGAGGTTGGCGTTTTTGCATGTTTATCGGCAGAGTGAGAAGACGGCGTGAATCGTTTTTGGGAGTATTGGCGTTGCGTTCGTTTGGGGAAAAGTGCTGGTTTCTTCGAATGCTCGATTTTGGCCTTGTTCGCTGTCTAGCCAGACTTGGGGCCCCCGTTCGAGTGATCGAATCGAAGCTTTAAAAGGTCCATGAGTCTTGCAATTTGATCTCACAGCTGGGGTATCTTCTATCCCATGCGCGGCAAAAAGTGGTGTACTATGCCCTGGCATCTTTGTCAAGAAAACGTCCTGACATGATGATGATAGGCTGTTTGGCCAGTAGAGACGTCACAGCTAAAGAAGCAACCTGTTGAAGCATTTCACTGACTCAATGAAGGGGTCATGAAGAGGGGCCGAACGACGAACCGATCAATTGAATGGCTCGAAGAATTCTGAGGAGTGCACCATGCCAGCGCATGGCATACAGTCAATTAGTTCGTAAACTTGATCATGTCACCAAGGTTGGGTCACGTCAAACCATCCTCTTCCATAACCGCCCTTCGACCTCATGAACCCACCTTCGTTCCTCCCCGCCGCTTGTACTTCCTCGGATCCTTCCTGCTCATCCTCGCTTTATCCCTCGTCCCTTTCCCGCCCTCCCAGAAGCCTCCACTCCTTTTACCCACCAGAACCTGGGACACCCCAACGTCAACAACAGTGCCTTGTTCGAGACGAAGAATTCCCTTACCGAATGACAAACCCCACAATCCTGGGGTCTATAGTTCTGCTCCCTCCCACAAAATCCACAGATCATGCGGTTCGCATGCTCGTTCGGATGCTCCATCTCCGCATCGTGGCACCGATCACATGGGAACACCTTCGCGCAGCAACTGAAGCGGAACCAGCGATGTGATTTGGAGTAGTGCTTGCAATGCCCGTTTCGGGGTAGGGGCTGGCCGGCGACGATGCCGAGGGTCTCTTTGGGGCGTTTGGTACGAAGGGGCAGAGATTTGGAGGTTGTGCTTATGAGGAGGAATTTCGTTTCAGGGATCTTGAAGGCTGAGGAGGTGGGTTACTGGGGGTTGGAAGAGAGGGAATGAGGAGGGGGTACTCATTTTGCGGTGGCATTCGCGGCAGAAGGCAATGGAGGAGGCGCCGCGGACGGAGGTCACGCCGGGGGAGGTCTGTGTGGTGGAGCATTCGGAGCAGGTGGGGATGAAGGTGCTGTACATATGTCAGTGCGTTGTCGAAGAGACATTTTTGTTGAGAGTGGATTTTACCTGGGTAGCATATCGACGACGGTGCATCCATCGAGATCCAAAAATCCAGCACGGACTGCATTGACGTGCATGAGCTCTCTTCGGAAGTTGAGGCCAAAGCTGCTTGCGCATTTCTTGCACGATTCTGAGCGGGTGTCGGACGCATTGCGGAGATTGCTAACGTCGAGGGTGTCTTTGCATCGCTCGCATTTGACAGTGATGCTCAGAGAGACCAGCTCCAACAGCTCGATGCCGTAAATCTCGAGGTCGGGGAATGAAAGTGATATACCACGCTCTGGGCGAGAATCTGAAGGTGCTTCAGGCGCGGCTTCTAGGGCAAGACCTTCGTTTTCTTCGTCTAGGAACTCATCACCAGAATCGTAGGAACCAGAGTAGTCGCTGTCATCAAAGGCTTCGTCGTCGCTGCCAGCTGCCCACTCAGGTGGCCTTGGAATGAATTTGATGTGGCTTCGAAGGTCCTCACTATCATTCAATGGAGGCTCTCCACGCGCTATCGCCGCCTGGCTGGAAGACGAATCTCCAACTAGTGGAGATGGGTTTTCGTCCTGGGTCGGTTGATGAGGACTTTCGGATTCGGGCTCTGTAGCAAAGATATGCATATGCTGTGCCAGATAATTGACATGTCCCATGAGATTCATCTCGGGGCTTTCAATGACTCTCCGTTCGAAGGCCCTTTCCGTCTTTGTAGCAGCTTCTCTAGTCACACCTTGTATCTCGATCCTGCAGTGCTGTAACGGGTACAGTAACGGGACAAAAAGCCTGACAGTCTTAACGGCCTGCAGTGGAACCGGCAGATCGTCGTGTCGTCTCGGCTCTATTGGTATAATGTAGGCAATGCCATCGCTAGATTTGGAGTATAGCGGTAGGCGACCAAGGCGAGCCTCCAGCTGGCGCGTTTCTGCTCCGCGTCTAGCTTCTGCCATTCGTCCTTGCTGGAACGTAAAGACCTCTGCACTCTGAGTGGCTTTTGGAGGCCTTAGTCTCTCTGAAGATGGTGGTGCTTGCAAAGGTTGCGGCTTTGTCGTTCGTCCTGATCCCGAATTCGGGATTATTGTGACTGTCTTGGCCTTTTCTGCTGTGAGCAATGACTCAAGCTGCTTGTCAAGAGCGTTCATGAGTCCAAGCAGCGTGGGGTTGAGCGCTTCTGCAAACAATGCATCAAACCCGCGCTCAATATTGATTTGGTAGCCTCGACCCATCTCCTTGTTCTTGACATCAATCGATGGCTTTCCTTCTTTGGGGTATGTCGAGGGAACATGTAGAACACACTCAAGTCCTTCCAATTCAAAAGGAAAGTCGGGGTCCGATGGAGTCATCCGGAAAGTGAGTGCTGTACCACCATTCTCAGGCGCTTCGGCGGGAGAAAATCTCCGCTTTAGTTGCTGTATTTGAAATGCTCTGGGATCTTGCGTCTGAGTTTGTGGGGTAGGGCGTTGGACTACGCGACTTTGATCTACAGGCGGAGACACGTACTGACGACCTGCCTCTAGATGAGCTAGTGATTGCTCTGAGGTAGATGCCGAAGCGTCCGCGATTGCCGTTTGTGCTGCTGGGATATCCCCATCATTCGAAGATTGAGTTTGCTCCTTGGATGATGTATTAGTCCTCTTGACTCTTGAGGGATCGTGGCGGAAAAGGCAGGTATCTCCCGCCCTGCATCCTGAATGCTTTCTTAGCAACTTAGTCAATTATCTTACAGCTACATGATTTGCAGCCTTGAGAGCATCAAAAGACCGAGCAGTAGGGAAACCAGTTGACAGTAGATAGAAGACAGAATTTCAAGGGTTGCGAGAGATAGAGACCAAATAGAAATCGGTCAGATCTATTTAATCGCGAGGCTCAGGTCTACAACAATAGTCTCCAACGTCTTTGCTTTGGAGAATCGGTAACAATGAACGTACTGAAAGAGCTTGAAAAACAAATGCACTGCACTTCGATGGCTGGACTGGGTTTTGGGCGACTCGGCTTTACGCACCGTTTTTGCTACCGGGATACCGACAGTGTCTAGTTGACGTCTTAGGCGCTGGCGGCGTTGAAGGTGCTGAGACTGGCGTCCCTTCAGAGCAAGCGTTAACACCAGCATTGGCACATACACACACAGTACTCCTTACGATCGCCAGACTCCGGCTGACGTTCCGCCGCCATAGCGCTCGGAAGTCGTCAGATATAGCAATATATTCGGGATCAAAAGCCGCGACAGAAATGCCACAGAAGATGAAGGGATTATAATTGTAGAACGAATGGCAACGGAAGTGAATGGTAGAGTAGAGATTGGGTAATTTGATGTCATATTTCACAGTTCTAAGTTGTGACTCAAAGGCTGTTAAGTCATAGTCATGTAGACGGACCACTACGATGGAGGACCACTTCACGATCAGATCAGATAAGATAAGGTATGATTGACACATGCGGAATGAAGGCGGAAAGATCTCCGAGGCTAGTGACCGATGGTTCAGTGCACCATGCTTCCGCCACATAAGGTACTGTAGGAGCGAGTCCACAGATCCACAATAATGTCTGCTTCAAGCACAACCATTGAGCTTTCCGTGTTCAACGCACCTACTAGCGCCCAGAACTCAGGAAGAGAATTGAGGTTAAACCTCGAAGGGCAAGGTCAGGTGCAAGACAATGCTTCAGGTGTAAACTCCGTTGTCTCGCGAACGAGAGCACTCTTTATCGTCTTCTTCCTTAGCGGCGTCACCTTCCTCAATTCCATGGGAACAGGTATGTTCTTGAGATTGTCCAATTCACGTAGCTACCTAATCCTCATCCAGGTCTTCTGACCACCGCCCTCCCAGCAATAGCCGCTGACGTCCGCCTGAGCGACAACTTGCTACTATGGCCAGCCTCCGTGTATTCCCTCGCCGCCGGTTGCACCCTCTTGATCTTCGGTTCCGTAGCCGATCTCGTTGGCAGCAAGCCCGTTTGGCTCCTTGGCGCTAGCTTGTACATTGTGTTCACCGTAGCCTGCGGAGTGGCCAAGACTGGTCTTCAGTTGATTCTATTTCGGACTATGCTCGGGATTGCGATCGCCATGTGCCTGCCCAGCGCGGTCAGTATTACGACGAAGTCGTTTCCGCGTGGTAAGCGAAGAAATGTTTGTTTTGCGTGTATGGGCATGGGTCAGCCTATCGGGTATGCTGTGGGATTGCTTTTTGGAGGCATATTTGTAAAAACGATTGGGTGGCGTTGGGGTTACTACCTTAGTGCTGTTATCAATGCCACGATAGTTGTTGGGGCTATCTGGGGCCTGCCCTCCGAAGAGCGCAGAACTGTCTCCTGGAATAACCTTATTACCGGCATCGATTGGGTTGGCGCTGTTTCCTTGAGTACTTCTCTCGGTCTGCTTTCTTACGTCCTCGCTATGGTTACAGCGAGTTATACACGTATGCAGGATGCGCAGAACATAGCGATCTTGATCATAGCTCTGCTCTTGCTTCCAGCGTTTGTGCTGTGGATGCATCGTCAAGAACGTCTTGGCCGGCCAGCAATTATCCCGAATGGTCTTTGGAAGCAAACTGCTTTCACGACGGTGTGCGTGGCTGTCTTCTTGACGTGGGGTACCTTCAACTCGACGCAATTCCTAACCACGTTGTATTTCCAGCGAGTCCAGGGTATTTCGGCGCTGCAAGCTTCGATTCGATTTGTGCCGATGGTAAGTCATAGTCTATGAGTATCTTCGCCTGTTCTGGGCGTATCAAGAATTCCGAGACCTGTCTATACAGCAGTCGCTTCAAAGATTCATCCCTGCACTCAATCTGCTGTCTAAAACGGGGATGCTGACTCCGAGTTCATTGTAGGTAATCACTGGGATCGTAACGAGCATTGTGGTAAGTCATGTCTTCTGAGCTCCCTTCACTTTGTCATACCAGGAGTAACACTGACCTCGAGATGTTGTAGACCGGCTATCTCGTCGACAAAGTCCAAGTTCGCACTCTTGCCGCGGCCTCGGCTGTAATAAGCCTGGCATCACCCGTGCTCATGGCGGTCACAGAACCGCAGTGGCCTTACTGGTCGACTGTTTTTCTAGCAATAGCCTGCGCGCCAATTCACGCAGATGTGCTCTTCACAGTATCGAATCTCATCATCACAAGTTCCTACCCAGCTGAGCATCAGGCTTTGGCCGGGGGCGTCTTCAGCGTGATGTCGATGATTGGCAATTCTGTGGGGTTAGCAGTCTCTGCGGCTATCGCGGCGTCTGTGACTATACGCGAAAGTAAAGGCGCCACCATTGACACCCCAAGGGTATTGCTAGAGGGGTATCACGTATCTTTCTGGACAATGCTAGGCTGTATGGTGCTCGTATGCTTCGTGACGTTTTGGGGTCTAAAGAATGGAGGAAAAGTTGGTGGAAAAGAAGATTGATTGGAGAGCTCCAAGCCGCTACGGTTGTCTGACCCGCCAAACTGGTCTCTCAAAAATGGACATATCCATCAAGATGCGCTGCATTGCAATTTCAAGAGGTATGCAAAGGCCAGCGATTCGAACGTTGGCCGCCACCACTGGAAGAAGCCATCGTACATGAGAAGTACCCCAGACTGAGCGAAGAACCTCAAATCTCGAGAAATATTGCTCTTACAGTTTGAAACTCTCAAGTCCCTAACGACGATGGGGACATGCCAGTTGCGCTTACGAAACGAAGCCAGCAGTTAACATTATCGCTGGTGGGAGTATCACTTACAGACTACTGTCTGAGGTACGAAAATAGAGCCATGTGCGAGAAGGCTCAAACCACGAGAATACCATGCACTTGTAGGAGGTGGTGAAGCCATCGTTGTCAGTCCTTTGAGATACATTTCAACGAATGAACGACGTGGCCGCCCAAGGATGACCAGGGCATATGAGAGGAAAAATCAATCAATCGGAGCGCTTGAAATAAACGATGTCGAGCGATTTGCAAGCTTTACGTGGCATTGCAGAGACAGCGGAGCAGAGCCAAGAATGCCTTTATGCATATCGATCGGCTTGAGCTTCCCTCGTTATTTCCCTGCAGTTCACGCCGTTTTCGCTAGACCTTTGCTCAAAACTAGAGCAGCGTTTCTATGGAGCACGATTCTGGCATTCCCAACCTATTGCTGGGTACGATCAGTTCGGAGGCTGAAGTACCTCTCTTTACTCATTCCACATATGCGGCAGCTGTGTCGTTAATCGCTTGACCGTATTGCCTCACCAGCCCAGCGGTCTGCTCAGCCTGTCTTCACAACAAATGTCGCGTGAAGTGCAATTGCAAGCCGATGTTGGCAGCCTTCGCCTCGATTTTGGCGACCCTTTCGGCCGATACTATAGTTCCCATGGCACTCATTCAGATGGAGAAGCTAGGAACTGCTCTCCCTACCAGTGGCGAATACGCAGAGAGCGTGAAAGACCTTTTGCGATGCTGCAATGATGTACGCCTTGATCATCTTGCGCTAGTGATCGGCCGGCGCAAAAATGACACTGCGTCTCTCATGGCTGAGTCTGCTGGTAGTCAGGCTATCGCCCTTCTATCTATGTGCTTGACCAGCCTGTTCAAGCATTCTGACACCGGCACAATTCTTGCACGTCTATGTACGAAGCTCTGCTCCCATTCCGCAAATGTTTCGAGTGTCTCCCAGCTTGCGGATGTTGCAAAGCTGCTTGCCGGTAAAGTGGATGCTTTGGGCTTCGGAAACCTGTTGGCCAAAGAAGTCATAAGGGTACATAGTGCGTACGAGGCACTCGGCCATACCTCAGTGCCGGCAAAGCTTTTGGAACGGTTGAGTATTGAATTTGTTACGGATATGCTTGACAAGATCAGTCATGGACTTTGTCAAGAACACAGGATCTGTCGAATATCAGGCAGCCGCGGAATGGGCCATGTGGTTGGATTAGTCCAGGCTCTGTTTCCCCGTGACACAGTCCTGACCATCGAAGGCGTCGTAATTCAGGACGTGGAGCACCCGAAGATCCGGTGTGATACGGGGATACTGACGGACTCACTCAGATTCAGCTCGAAACCTCTCTATCACACACGTTACCCATCAAATGGCCTATCAAGCCTGTAGATCCCACGTCAAACCCTGTTTATCATGATACAACCTACAGTTTCGGTTGGTCGAGATGGCTGGCCGACTATTTGCGGCTGATATTCATGAATTATGGTCTTAGGTGTAATCGAAGTATACTGGAGGCCTGCTGCAACCTGCTTGTACATATACCAGTATCGCTTGATATTGGTACCAGTGTTCCGTCTTCGAAGATGGACCGCACAGAGAATATCCCAACAACACCACTGCTTGCCCTATTAGCACCGTTACCACAAGCACGTATGTGTTCGATATGCGAGAATCTGCTTGATTGTTCACCTACGGAAGATCATACAGACATCCAAACGGCTTTTGAAGCACTCGTGGCAGCCGTGAGCTACGTCGCTCGTGAGTTGACCTGTCGCTGTACACAAGATCGATGTGAATGGAGTCTGGGTTGGGGTTTCGACAACGCAAAAGCCCTGGAACCAAGAAAGAGATGCCAAAGATATCAATTATGGAAAGCCATTGGTAATGGTCTGAACTTTGGAGTCTGTTCGTTCTTCATAGACGCGGGACCAAATACCAGCATTCGCCCTCCGGACGGCTACGCTTCTTATGAATCGTCTTGGTATATCACAAAGGCTATCAGGAAAGACCAGCAGAATATCGTGAATCCTAAATATTTCTTGGAAGATATTTTCGCTTTAATCGCTTCGGGCCCAGAGGTACTTAAGAACAGTATCATCACAAGCTCCGAGTCAAGCACAGTGTACCCCAGAGTACTGACAGATCTGAGGCTACCATCCCGTCAGCTTGTGACATTCTTACTCGTGGACGGTCAGATTGTGTATGAACACCGCTATCATCGGCATCTTTGCGCAGCACAAGCTCGGGCACGTCCAAAGGAAAGAAGAGGCTTGATAGCAACCTTATCACCAAGTCACACTGGAGCTCATTCGGGCAGCCCTTTACTGACAATCAGAGAAGGTTTCAGATTTTTGGAGATACAGTGCTCGGTTGAATATGCTAAGAACGAACTAGGATTAAATCTCAAGGAGGTGATTCTGGGGTATATCGCAATGCGATGGACTAGCATATGCGCCCATCCAGTCACTGATAATATGGACCCATTCAAATACGCTCCTCTAGCAACATCCATCGCTTCACCTTCTGCTGGTGGGCGGTTGGGAGTTGCTATGACACGTTGGAATCCTGTGGCTCAATTCTTATGCTGCGAAAACGGAAATCAAGCTATCCTGCAAAGAGAGTGCTGTCTCAATTGTGCTGCGGAGACCTTGGGTATTCGTAACAACGCTGTCATTATTGTCGGATGATCATGATTGCTGGGTACCCAACGCCGAGTGCTCTAAGATAGTCGGCCTCAGCCAAAGGCTCTAGCTCCGCTATCAAGGCCTGCTCTCTGGCCCAGGTACCAAGTATCATCCCGTTACTCCTGGCCCCGGTTCATTACGCGCGCTACTTCAGACTTAGTGGCCATCTAGCTTTAGATCAGACAACGTCGGGCAGTCATCTCTGGACCGTTGCCCAACAGTGGGCAGGCCTTCTACCGGCGACCTGCATCACGTGCCTTATTAATGCCGTGGTGATGGAGCATACAACACTTTGATAATGCCTATCGGCAGACTTCACCATCAGCTATACTCATCATCCTTTCGTGTTCCTGAGCTGCGATCTGTGGTCTCAGGGCCCCACGGGCAAGGCCGTTAACCCGAATAAAGCGTGGACAGCTGCAATCCAGTTCAAAGTCCACATGATACCCAGTGTAGGTTACAAGCTTATGGTCTGTATGCTTTCATCCACTACTCACCGGCTAATCTTGCGGAAGAATCAAGCGCCTTTGTAATCCAATACAGACCGCACAAAGCCGTGTTTCGAATCCCCGTATCAAAAATACCATCCACTTCCCCCCTTATCACCTTCTTTTCTTCGTTGACGGCCGCCGGCTTCTCTGCAGAGACCACCAATAGCCCTGCGCGTCTCAGGACCTCTGTCATGGCAAAGCCTTCTCTGGATAAGCTCTATCGAGCATGCTGAGTCTCTCCCTAGTTGAGTTGGAAGCAGGTAGTGTGGAAGGACCCACCCAGCTGTTCCTACCCGTTATGAACCTTGTTGAAACGATTTTCTCGATAAAAGAAGACGCGGCCAGTGTTGCGTGGTCGCACTGATGATAAGATAAAACAGATGAGATAAGATTCTCAGGGCAGGGTTACCGGTCGGAATGACGAATGATGAGCTGGAGCTGGAGGAGAAGCAAGAGAAAGCTCACCCTAAAGCCCGTATCGCCAGCCACGAAACCTCGTCCCTGATCTCATGGAACGCATACCTCCATCCGCTCTATCTTGGCTACACAGTCACTCTCTCGTGGCATGGCTCGCAATGCTAAACCAAGACCACCAATACTTGCAAAAAACCCCGCCATGCACCCCCTTGGTTCCACGCCAGTCTACCAAGGGGACATCATCCATTGCGTAAACACCTTGTGTAGCATCAATGCTGGCAAGAGGGCCTCGATGTCAGCCCTGACTTTTGCAGAAGACAGAGGCATGGGATTTAGGTCGGCGAGGGTTTTCACCATCTGATATATATCTGCCGATGAGGTTGGCTCGTAGGCGATAGATTGCAGTGGGCAGTGCTTTGAGGGTATTCGCTTGTACAATAGCATTGCTGTCAAATCTGGCATTGCGGATGAGGCCTGAGACATGGCGACAATGTGTCTTATGATTTTTGGTGATTCGATGGACAATGTAAGATTGCAAAGCCAATGGAAACCTCCATGTAAATGAACATTTTAAACCAGGCGCAGCGCTGAGGCACATGCTATGTAGTTGTTGACATTGTTAGACTGATCGCGGCTTCAGTAGCTCTACGCTTTTCAAGGTTGCGCCTCACGCACACACTGTAAGATCGATTACTGGTCGAGTGACTGTAACCATGGAAGCACATGTCTTCGTCCGCATAGAGTATGGAATGTGGTCCAGCAAGGCCAAGGATCGCCGCGTTGAGCATGTTCTGGGGAAACCTGTGAGGATTCTTCAAGCTGTAGGTGTGGTTGACGACACCCTGAGATGTAGGCTGCCAATCACTAAGGCAACCTCTGGCAGCGACAGCGTGAATTCCATCTAGTTTGCACACATTTTACCTCCTAGGAAAATTCGAGTACTGTTATGATGAGCTCGGTTGGGATGATAGGTGTGGTATACTTTGCGTGTATCCCATGCGCCGGCAGGGTGCACTTTCAACAACGCCACTCAGTCCTCGGCACTCTCAAGAAACGTGTCGACAGTATGACGCTTGCAAGATCAACCAGTGACAATCCCTTGCAGAAGAGGCAAAGAGTCAAAGCGTATCGTGCCCTTGAGGAAACTGACCATTGAGCGACATTGGGAATTGAATAGAACCAATACGAAAAGTCTCATCAGGCTTTTGCTAAGACGGTAAGCACCCATTGCTGCCGGCGCATGGTTTAGAAATAGACAATTATAAAACAAAGATCCTAAAAGTGTCTACAAAATAGAACAGAAACTTGCTCTTACTTTATTACTTGAACCAAATGTTCAGGCCTGGTCGCTTGCCGAGGCTACGCCGCCTGTTTGTGATGCCTGCCAAGCAATCTGGCATACCATGAGCTCTGGCAAGTGCTGTTCTCGAGGAAGTGCCATGGTCACGATGGGTTGTGGTCGGATCGGAGATGATAGAGCTGGATGCAGTGGACTTGCCGCAGAGGGTCACATGGTCGCAAAGAGGATCACTAGCCATGGTCTCGAAACTCCCAGCTCCTTAGCGTACGTGCGAAGTGTGAATTGTTCTCCTATCTTGCAGAGATGAGCTAATCGAGTTGTCCAAATCGGCTACTTGGCCCTGCCAGTCGTTGTTGACTGATCTGGTAGCATCACCTTTCTCAGCTGCAATAATTGTACCCGGCGCAGTATAACCGGTTTTCGCGCTGACAACATCATCCTATTTATTCAGAAAGATCCCGTAGGAAAGGTACTTCCTCCCAATGAAAGAACGGGTGAACAGCTCGCGAGCTGGGGGGAGTTATAATCTAATGGAGAGCGTTCCCATCAGAGATGTAGAGGTCATACTACGCAGCAACGACAAGTGATGGAGAAGCACCATACATGTGTTGAAGACAGCCATATGCCGTCTCGATTCCGTATTGGGAAGGGGAAAAAATTTACACCCACATCTATCGATATGTTCTATTTGTGCTTCTGGAGCATACTATCACTGTCACTGAATGCTGACAATAGCTTCTGAAATGGCCAGGAGATTCCAAAGGACGAGGCAGCGTCAAGAGTCGTCCAGCCTCGTTCGCGGCGATTTCACTGCTGATACCACCGCATAGCATTGACGGCGAGCAGTTTCAATATGCAGGAGCCAGTGAAAATCGAGACCCTGGATCCTACCAATCGAGCATGGCAGCAGCAACCCAAGCCAGACCGCTCGGTCACCCCCGCCCGACACAAGAAAGGGAACCGAGGAGACGTTCAAAATGAGAGGGCGTGGGGGGCTTATCAAGACCGTGGGGGTGAAGATGACTATGGGCGTGGGCAATTTTCGCGTGCTTGCAGCTGCGACTCAGGGGTTGGGGCATGGCTGGACCTGACCGCTTGATCGGAAGATGATCTTGCCGACTGAAGATTCAAGCTGCACGTTCTCTGTTGATGTTTTGATGCCAAAAGATCAGAAGGAGGATGGTCCGTGAGGGCAGCCGGCTTAGTGCCGTAGTCCGCGCACTAATGTTCTGGTTTGGTACGTTTTTGGGATTGGTACTGCATCGGCGCGGGGAAGCTGAATTTCCTTCCGAAAGGCTTTCAACCCTGATCGATGGGATACGACGAAAGTAAACTAGGTTTTCGGGGAGCTGCATTCAGAACCCTGACCATCGTGTACGTTCGCGTGGGACCCGCATGATCGAGCCAGCAACCAGAATAAAGGAATTCCCAGGGATCGGAGTATCCAGGACAGATCGTGTCCTACATGCAACGCATCGGCCTCGAAAGTGGATTCGTGTCGAAGTCAGGGCATGCTATCTTGGACGAGTAAGCGAAATTTACTTACACAGCATGATCACCGCTTCCTCTGATCCTGCGAAGGTCGACCAAAGGATAGCGGGCTGACAACGAGACAGCTGAAGATCATGTGCGATCCTTTTTCAGCCTTGACGACGGCATTGCAGCGGAGTCTAGCTCCTTCCGTTGGCAGAGCCTGTGGTGGAGGAAAAAGCTCGTAGCCTCATAGGTTCCTCGATCGACAGTCACGCGCAGACTTGCTCCACTGTTGGAGGAAGGAATCAGCCACGTCCACACCGCACCGTCGGAACTCGGGACCGTTGAAACAGCGCTGGGCAACCCCGCAATCATCCTTCTGATCTCTCTACGAATCTGGTCTTCCAATCTCCACACCACTCAAAGTCACAATATGTACTGACGTCAGGAAAGCTGTCCTTTGACTGTAATGAAACAGGACCGCACTCGTCAGGGGTAAGAAGGCTTAGCGTTTGTGCGACTCCCGACTGTTCGGATTCGAGAGGACAAGATCAATTTGGGAAGCCGCAAGGAGCTAAGAGACCCGACAACTCGGTTCATGCGCCGGGCCAGCTCCTGTGTACTTTTAGCTCACGTGTGCTCCGCAATGACGAATGACGTAGCTGTACATACATCCCAATTGGGCTGGAAGGTCTTTCTTACAAGCGATCCATTCTGCTGGCTCCATGCGCCCTATTTACCCCTGGATCTACATTTTGTTGTAACTCTACGGCTGGAGCTGTCTGTGTGCTCGATTCAAGAGGGAAAATTAACGTACGTACGTTGCGAAATTGAGATCGTCATCGTTGGAGAGTTGCAGCAGACAAGTGCCGTTGCTTGAGGCCCTTGCGTTACCCCGGAATATCCCCAGGCAGCAGGTTGCCTCAGTGAGACCACGAGACATGCGGACATGGAGATAGAAGCAGATATTCTCCGGATCTACGCCTTGATATGCGCTGGGATGACAGCGCATCAGCTCCTCGACCACCTGACAACTCGAGTGTCTGGTAGGCGTCCGAGCATTGGTTCGAGGTCTACCAGGGTCTCTTTGTTGATTACGGCCAAGTATGTACCATTCTGTGCAGGTTGTATTACAACGCACAGTCTGCTTGGAGACGGCCGTATGTCAGATCCGGTCAATGACCGCGACGCAAAAGCATCACATGAATTCGCGATTGCTGGCCACGCCCTTGACCGCCACCATGCGCTGTGCAACCCGAGAATTTCCAGCAACTCATGCTTAAGCGACAGGTTCATAGCTGTCAGCAAGCTGTCAAAGCTTTAAAGTGGTGTCTGACACATCCTTCGATCCTTCGACGCCAATATAACATCCATCGAGGACCTATCATAGACGTACCTCATTCGGAACCTCCGTCAGCTCATCCGACACTGCTTGGACTTGATGACATTGCGCATACAAGATGTAAAGTGTAGTATGTACTTCTAAGGTGTTGCACCTGAGTCACTCGTCGTGCACGTCCATTAGACAGGACTCGATAGAATCAATGTTCCTTTGATTCTGCATGATCCGCGAGATCCTGCCACGCTTAAACTGACCACTGCCAGTGAGTTTCCCCTGCAGAGTCTCGTATGTCCTTCTCAGACGCGCTCGTAACAGATGGCAGCATGTGATGTGTCGCGCATGGAAGAAGCGAAAGAAGTCACTGCGCGATCCCCGTTGGTGGCGCCTCTGTGGCTTAGCATGGTGCCGTGTCGCATGAAGGGGTTGTGACTTTTCTGGAACAACAACGTAGACCAAGCTTCGGTGGGTGTCGCCAAGTGGGGGCTGACTGATCAGCCTCAGATTCCTGGAGATCTTGTAGTGTGCAGGAAAGGAGCCGGAATTCGGGGAAGGCGGTAGGAGTAGATGGGATCAGGAATACAACAGGCCCACTAAGGAAGGATTGGGAACACCTAGGCTGTCCTCACTCCGGATCTGGGGGGTGAAGAGGCGGAGGAACAGAGTTTGGCAATTTGCCATCAAGTTCCAACACGCTCCGAAGTCCGAAGGACGCGTTACTATCTCGGTCAATTCTTGGCTAAAGTCTGGAATACGCTCGAGTGAGTCGAGCGAAAGGGCGCTGGACCCTTTGTCTGGCGGTCAAAGGGCGGCCATTACTGGGCGAACCAGTGTGTAACGCGTGATGCTCACAAGTCGCTCATCACATCTCCCCACAGAAAGGAGCGGAGTGGACAATGTGAATGGACATAGTAGAAAGCTGTAGTCTCATCCTTCTAGAAGGGCCGTAGTGAGCGGCTTCGGCTTCCCGTAGCCCGAGTTGCCGTGGGAAGGCCGTGTCGTGTCAAAGGACATGCTCTCATTGCAAGGACAAGTCATCAGTCATGCTACTCCACCAACTCTGACCGGCCACTCTATTAGTAACCAGATACTGACCTCACGCTTGCCGCCGTCCACTCTTCCGTCTCCCCCGTGACCCACCAAGCCTCCAGTTGGGGTCTCTGCCATCTGGTAGGTGTACGGGGCTACTTGTGCTCTGTACCTTTCTGGACCGCCGGGTCGAACGATAGTCTAGTCGAATTGGTAGGCCGGGGAAAAGCCAGGAGGGAATTGAGGGACTGGACAGGGGCGTGGTTTGGTGGTACGAAGCACGGAGTACAGAGAAAGACGGGCGCTCCCCACGATTATTATTCCTTGTTCTCCCTCGCTGCACATGCAAACGAAGCTTATTTGCACCACCAAAGACCCGAGCAGGCCGGAAAGGGAATGCCATACGAGCTGCTTTTCGTCACTCGACTACTTCGATGATTCCATCTGGACTCTATCGTCCTTTATCAGAGAATCCATCGTTTGGCCTGCGCACTATCTTCAGAACAGCCGATCCCGTCATTGCCCAATCCTTCCCCCCCCTTCCCCCCCCTGTACCTGTTGTGGCCGCGGCAGATTACGGCGACTGTGCAGCGAACATACCGCAGTGCCGGCTAATAAGACCTAAACAACTACTTGACCCTCCACCGCCCGCCATCAGGTCATTCTCACATCATTCCGGCCCTTCCACACACACACACACACCGCTCACCACCCGACGCTCGCTACTTCCATACATTATTCTACTCACCGCAAATTTCTTATCGCTCACTCACCAAACATCAGCATATTTGCCGCACAACCCATAATCTCCACCTTGCCTCCTGGCAAGGTTCGCCAATTGTCGACTTCGCCCCTGCGGAATCCGTAACGCAAACGTCAGCCGCTACATACAATCATACACATTTCTAGAGTGGGTACACCAATACGCTCGAGCCCGCTTTGAGAGCGCGCGCGCAACATGCCTTCTGGACTAGGCATGCCGGTGTTGAGTGTCGATGCGGGCAAGATGCGTAGGATAGACACACGCAATGTGGAGAACCTGTTCGGCATGTGGAGTGGTGAGCACGATCATCAGTTGTGTTTGGTACTCCGATACTAATCTCTGGCTTCACGCAGTTTTCTCCAAGTGCGCAAACTCCATGGAAGATGGCAAACGACTGGAGAACCTCAGTTGGCGAGTCTGGAACAGGGAACTACTATGTTGCGAGCCCCAACCTCAGCTCGCAGTCATACCTGCAATTGACATTGCAAGACCGCGGCCAGCAAGATCAGACGTCCCGGATCTCTCGGCCAGCGTTGACTCAGCCGTCTCAGATACCTCGGACAGGAGTCAAGGTTTTCAACTGTCACCAACTCGGCCTGTGACCATCTCACCGACTACACATACTTATGCAGACTCGATACAATGTGTAAGTCGAGGGAAGGAAAAGCATATCACATCTATCGACCTCGAAAAGATGGTCTCCTCCATCCAAGAGCAGGAAGAGGAGCCATGGCCATTACCATCATCGATTACTGATGCCATACCGCCTATTCAACTATGTACCGACGCAACGCTTCGACCAGCGTCACCTTCGATCCATACTTCCTCACGCTCCTCGGATTCTTCTGCATCAACAGCGCCTCGGAGCAGTCCCGAAAGCGATTGCAGCGCCCTGGAGAACGCCGGATCCGATACCAGCGCAGAACTTTCTTCGTCCCACAGCGTTGTGCGAGGCTTCTCACTTAACGTATCTTCGTCGTATCGATCAAACACACATCTTGCCGCCCCCCAACCATCGGCAATGCCGATCCAGCATACGAAGATAAGTAGTCAGAAGAAATCAAAAGTAGCCTTCTCGCTTGGGGCAGGTTCGTCCGGAGACGAAGGTAGCTCCTTCGAGGATCGGATGTCCGGGCAACACTCGAGGCAAAGCTCCCTGACCGCCGGCCTACAGCGACCACTTCACACAAAAAAGCAAACCTCGTTTAAAGACGAGTTGGAATCACGTGCCAAGTCGCATCTCAACGAGGATGTCTTCGAAGACTCTGACGAGGAATGTGAAGAGGAAAGCGCCATCGAGGAAGAGGATGACAATGACGAAGACGACGATGGATCGGACTGGGAAGACGATGGATCGGAGAGCGGCGAAGTGGCGGATGAAAAGCAGCTCTTCCAAAGGGTCGACTCGAAACCGAACCTAGTCTCCAGACGCTCGTTACTCACTACGATGATGAATGAACCCGATCGGGCTGCCGCTTTTCAAAACATGGCAGCGCAGTCAACATCCGCATTTAGGAGATCAAGGCGGGCAAGTCCCAATGGCCCGTCACTCGGTAATGCGCCTGAAGAAGACTCTACAATCACACTACCTCCTACCATGACCAAATCGAAGCCGATCATCATGACTACCTCCAACACGCACCCACCCGCGCTATCTCCTCGCACTACGCGCCGTAATATGCTGGCATCAGAAATGACCGAGTCTCTCCGGAAACATCTCCTATGGGAGCGCCAGCAAATCAGCACCACTGCCAAAGCGGTGTTGAAGAGACGGCATACTGCCTACGACATCACCAAGCTCACCGAATACCCCGAGAAGGAAGGTCAAACGTCCAAGAACAATTCTTGGAACCACTTCTACGACTCCGTTGGCGATGTCAATCAAGCTGGTTGGTGAATTTCAGTCCGGAACACGCTACCATCACATTTCTACACAATTTACATACTCATACCGCCATTCGACAACTTTCTGAAACGAATCTTACGGATATTTGCTCTTAGCGACATCATTTTGCACAAAAGCTTTGACGCATGGCGTGGCGGTGGCACATTGTCTACAACTCCATGGACGGAAGGCTATTCCCCCGGCGTCCAGCATCTTGCGACGAGAACGGCCGGGGCAGGAGCTTTGCCGCTTTCAGATGATACCACTGCGCTTTGCACGCACGATGCGTTTGGTTTCATAGCATGTGCTATGAACGATCATACTCTCCAGCGGAGTAGCCGAGGAGCACATGCCCTGGAGGCCAGCCGACCGTTTTCACATGTACGACCCAGCATTTGCCCATTGAGCCACTGCTCCAGACAGCCGAACGATGAGTTTGAGCCTCGATACGAGGTCTCCAGTCGATGTTGGGGAAAGGGTCGAACCATGGCCCGAGCTGAGCCGGGTACAGGGAGGTTGAAACGGCTGAGCGGCATGGCTCCTGGGATGTAGATGTACTTTGTACTTTGTAGTAAATACATGCACATACTCCTACATGCTTTCCGAACCCGTCTCCAAGTCCAATTGAGTGCCTGCCTGGCATCAGGTCTCTCGTCCACCAACATCGTCCCGACTGATTTTGCCCACGCTGGGTGGAGGAAGTGTGCAAAATCATTGTAGCCACTACGCGACAGGGACTTGATCCCATCCCTATGCCCAACACTATACCTTGTGCCTTTGGTGTGGATGTTCCATGGTACAAGACCGATACTTTGATAATCTTGGCTCTGTAGGTACCGGTGTGCCGATGGTCGTCGCACCCATGGGACATGCGGTCATTCCATTCTTCGATCACTGTGACAGGCTGACGCATCCTCAACAGAGACTGATACCGACACAGATTCCACGACAAACATGGGAAATCGAAGAACGCTACTCCTGACCGTTGCTTCCCGACCCTCCACGGCTCCAGATCCTCCTCCAAGTGTCCAACAGCAAGTGCCAGCTGTCAGGCAGCGATTTGTCATGTCATCCACCACACCTTTCTCCCTCACCGCCCTTCCTCACTCAGATGCTGAATGAAAGGGTGGGATGGCCGCCTTGCGAGGAGGCTGCCAGCTGTCCCCGTAGGCGCCCAGGGGTAAGCATGCGAAAGGGCTAACGCACGTTAGAGATCCATCGGGAACGCTGAGGAGGGTGTGTGACCCTCGTGCGTGGTGCTGTAGGGCGTTGGTTCGCTGGAGATAGCCGATGGAGGGTGGGGGCACCTGGGGTGGGCAGAGGGTGGGGTTCCGGATTGATAAGATCGAACCCGTGAGTCAACTGTTGAATGTTGTTGCTTTCTGCCCCCAACGGCAGGAAGATCGGGATGGATGTCGCTTGGCTTGTAGGATCGCTGTTGGAGACTCGGTTCGTATGGGGGAGGGAAGGAGACATCCGTGGACCGTGGCAGGGCGCGATTCCTTCAAGCCTCTGGCAGCTACCGCATCCTACAGCCATATCACTCGGCACTCGGACTCACAGAGCCTCTGCCCAGTTTGAGGGTCCAAGCTCCTCCCGGGGATCAGACTAAAGTACTTTTCAGCGGACTCCTATGTGATACGTGCAAAGAATCCATCCTCCAGACGACAGAAAAGGCCCCCGCACCGTCAGAGCACCCCACGGTTCGGAGATATATGGCAGATCATGCGCTTGTTTTCCCATCAACAGGCGCTGGATTTCGACCAATGCGCGAACATGGATCCCTTCCCTGGACGAGCCTCTCAGCATGTCACGATCGCAACGTCCCCGGGATGTGATGGAGCTTGCCGCTGCTGCAGATCGCGAAGAGTCACTCGCCATCTCCATTCCTCCGATAGTCTCATTCCTACTTATCAGCTGTCCTTCATCATACCAACCGAGGAAGAACAAAAGCAACAGATCGTAGTTGGCGGAGTTGACTGCTGATCAGAACTCTGATGCGTTGGCAGACTAACGGTGGTGCTGCGAATGAGAAAGCAGGAGCATGTCACAGGTCAGCTTTTGCCGCGCTGTGCGTGTACCGCCTGGTCCACGTGCCTGCGCCACTGGCAAAGTACCAAACTATCCTCAAATACTTCGTTCCTTTTCGAGCTCGTGCTGTGTGAGCTTGCACTATGACCCTTACGAAGTACTTCCACCCAAGGCAGCTTGTTCTGGCCCAGACCTTCCTTGTCCAACACTTGTTAATTGTTCCCCTGCGCCGGCCGCGTACACTTTCCAGCATGCATTCCTTCTCTCGCACTCTTCAAAAGAAAATTAACGCAATGACAACAGACTAATCGACCAGTGGCGATCTTGTACTAAAGAGGCAAATTAACAAAACACATGGTATACTCAGTCCCACACAACCCACCAAGGGGCCTGAGCACAGAGATACATAGCCAAAGTGTCAGTGACTATCCCAAACGGAGTGCACCCGTTTCCTGCCGATGCATAGGACAGGCCGGCGCATGAATCATAGGCTAAAAGCCTGCGATATCAAGACAGAGGTCGCCAGTTAGAAGGACACGACGAATTCAGCATCTGCCGAAACATAGAATCAAGTTGCGCAACTTCACTGGCGCGTGTCGACCACTTGCTTCTGTGCGATGCACCTTACAGAAAACGTTAGTCTGACAGCTTCTTTGATATCATCTCAGCCTTGGACTTCTTAAAGCTCATTTGCAGCAACGCATGCCACGTTTGCCGTCCCATGCTATCTCTTGACTCCCTTGGCCAGGTCCTCACGATATTTTCTAGCTACTAGATAGATTCCACTTCCGCTACTTCAGGTAAGCATTTCCTCTCCACTCCCTGTAAACGCCGCCGGTGAGTCAAAGCTCGTAACATCCACCACAAGGCGGTGCGCACTACTTTCCGGGCGAACGGGATGCGCTCCGATGACCGTAGTCTTGAACACATGAAGTCTCCTTTTATCCATCGACATCCATTGCAGACGTGGCGACATTGACTCCAAACACGCGAGCTCCGCGATGGTCTGCACGCAGTAATCCTTGATGCCAAATTCCTCCAGATATTCAGCCGTTCGCTTCAATGCCTTAAAGACACTCGAGAAGTCCCAGTCCGGATCTTCATGATAGCGGGCCAGTGCCAGTCCTTGCATCATGGTGTCCACTATCTCATCTGACGGTCTGTCTCCATATCTAGCTGGGACATCATAGTCCAGATCCCCATAGGAATTATTTCCCCAACTGCCTGACGAGATCGAAGACAATACCAGCACCGCGTGGAATATTAACAAGCTTCTTAGCTTCATCAAGGAAGTAGAGCATTGCCATGCTCAAGTGGTCCGAGGTTGCTCCGGATGCAAAAGCAGGCGAGATCACTTCGCACGCATTCACATACACTTTGTGGGCATTCGCCCTAATCCTAGTAGCGAGGGCCGTCAAAGCTCCCGGACCGTCGCCCAGGTGATACCGAGAGATCATTGGAATGCCTATAGCCGCTTAGCTTTGCCATGGATCAGATCGAGGGTCACGGATTACCTCGCCCAAGCCCAATACGCTTTAGAAAGTCTTGATGCTCTTTGACCTGGTTTTCAAGCTCCATGATGCGCGCTTGTGCTGCGGCTAACGTGTCAGATGCGGCTGCTATCGTCTCCTCTTTGGCAGCTTTGGCAGGCCTGTCGTTCGCTTCGTCAGAGTATGACCTGGAGCGCTTTCGTGAATCCATTGTGTGGATTGCCTAGTACACTGATGATCTCTTCTGTGCCACTCGAGATCCGGTATGGGCCGCTTGTTGATTCTGCAAGCTGCTATCGAAGGCGACAAGGTAGGTAATGCACTCTCTAGAGGTTGCAGTCTGATGTGTCAAGAACGCGCCCCGCCAAATTTCCACAGACCACGTCAGGGCTGAAGACACTAGATCACTTCCGTATCTTGAGGAACGGCGGCTGCTTTCGACAATACGCACCTGTCCGCAAAAGGTGACGATGCGAATGTCATGATGTTTGTCATAATGCCACCAAGTTGCCACTGATCTTGAGAAACGTTTACACGATATAACGTTTGGCAAGCCTACCATTCAAGACCCGTAGTTAAGGCGTCGTCAAGCCTTCTACGACTCAGATGTCAGCGCGGAAATATATCGCTCGAACCATCAGCGATCCAGGACAACTGGCCTGGAATTATATGATCTCATTCCAGCTCCTCGCGTATCAACCCGCTCCATTTACCGCTTCGTGTTATATGCTACCAAAAACTCCTATGCATGTAACATACACAACATCGTACCTCTCGCCAATGTTATATAGCAATCCGGAAATATAGCCATCAAACAAGACTTTTCGCAGATGCTCCTGGCTTTCTCTCTTGTTCTCCGAAGCCCTTCCAGTCTAACCTAACTCCAAATTCAAGTCTGTTATATTCTTCTTCTTTGCGTCGAGGATATGCGAAGACAAGTCTGATATCAACCAATGCTCGCAAAGCAAATATTCTTTTCCTTTTGATTAAGAGAAGCTGCGAGCAGATCCCCTCCCATATACCTCTTTGCTCCTCCATTTCTCTCGAGCATAGATCCTATTTTCCAGCCAGATCGATCCCTCACACCTCCATGCCTTTTCGACCCACCCGAAACTCACATCCGATCTTTACGAAGCAGCAGCAACCTGAGTAAGGTAACATCAACACAAAGCCTTTGACGCTCCCATCGGAGCCAACAACAAGAAGTCGTGACCATCCGCGCCTTCCACCAGAAAACGGCCCCAACAATGTCGCTCCCAACGAATACCCTCAACCAGAACTTCCTTGACCCTTAGGCAATTAGGCAAACAACAAGAACAGCCGTGTCGTGTACCCAGCTCATGGCCTCACTTGCAGAGCGCCCCAAAACCCGGAACCCCATTTCCGGAACCACCAGCAAGCGTCTCCAACCTTAACCTTCACGCGAAATGCACTCCATGGGACCAGGATCCCAACGTTACACAAGCCCAAAGTCCTCGCATGCTTCCCATCCGCCGCCTCGCTCTTTCCCCCTGAACGCCGATCTCCTTGTCCCCTACCCCAACCTCATCCCTCCGCCCCTTTTCCCCCTCCCATCTACCTCCCCCACCCATCAACAAGTCCCTTCCCTTCCCTTTCCTTTCCCAAACCAGGCCCCCCCCCCCATCCCCATCCCCACCTTCACGCCAAAC
>JAABUS010001343.1_pt1 | contig 54329 bp, 52 predicted proteins | sample 5560161 | NCBI WGS metagenome assembly JAABUS01 (sample SAMN10711885, study PRJNA513376) | rock metagenome | isolation source: Antarctica rocks | place: Antarctica: Victoria Land, Trio Nunatak nord | collected 2016-01-04 | reverse complement strand
CCCACACTCCCCCCCCCCACTAATATCCCAACCATCTCCCTACACCCCTCCGCCAACCACACCCCCTCCATCCCCCTCTCCCTACACCTCAAACCCCAGCCTTCGCCCAAATGCCCACCCACCCCCAAGACAGCCATGCCCCATCTTCACCCGCCCTCCAAACCTCTGCAGCTCCAACCACATACCTCTACGCTACCTTAACCCGCCAAGCCTACAAATCGCTCCTAAAATTCCCTAAAAGGCTAATCCGACTTCACAGTCCCCTAGTCAAGTTCCATTCTCAGGCCTGGTCGCAGCCACTAGAAGTCGGATGCTGCAGCGCCGGACTGAGGCTCTGGAAGGGGGGGTGGGGAGGTGCGGTCGCTGTCTCCAAAAGGATCTCTGGGCTGAGGTTGGTTCGGCCGCCTAATCTAATTCAGCCGCGCCGTCGTAATCGTGAGGATGTCTTTTCTGGTCCCGGGGATTTTTTGCGTTGGGTGCGGTGACGGAGTTGTAGCGTCTGTGTTGTGCTCTGCGGTTGACTGCTCAAGTGGTGGGTGGTTGTTTTGTTGGTCTTGTTTTGCATCTATTGCTAAGGTTGGGGCGATTGTTTGCTATTGGTATAGGGGTAGGGGAAGCGTCGTATGTCGCTGCCCTGGGGCGGGGAACGTGGGGTCGTTTCTGAATTTCGTGGGATATGTGGTTGTTGTGGAAAGGGGTTTATGCGCTCAAGGTGGTGTTATGATGTGTAGCTGAGGTGTGCGCGATGATGGGGGTAGATGGTAAGAAAGATATGGTTGGGATTATGATCGTGTTGTGAAATAGTAGAAACGCGGTGTTTCTTGGACATCAGCGGGACGGAAAGAGGCTGGCAATGGTGGAGACATGTAAACCAACTAGCAGGCATACGCTGGCGGACAAAAGTGATCCAGCCGGAATTCCGACTGGATGAGATAAATCTGAGTAATATAGCAATGCATGCAAGAACCGTAAACGACAGATCCAAAGTACCTATCCATGCTCCTACCAGCCGCATCCACCTTTTTCCAACTACGCCGGCTGCTGCGCTGAAACGGAAAGCAACCGTTGTTCGGGTTGTTCCAATCGATCTAGTCGCTGCTGTCGCTTCCGAGTTCGGTCACACAGCTGCTCTCGATACCCCAGAAATGCTCGCCGATCTGTCCGGGCTGGTACTTTCCAGTTTCAGCGTCAACGCTCTTGGAGAACAAGGAGCAGTAGGTGCCTTGAGCAACGCCATCACGCTTGACCATGTAGGCGTTGAATGACTTGCACTGTGGGTTGTCCTTGCCCTTCCCATGGTTCTTGTTGTACTCGTTGGTGGCCTTTGCGTAGTCGGCGCACACATTGCTGCACTAGATCAGCGATGCCAGCTTCGAATTGAGGGATGACAACTTACACATCGAAAGGACCGGGGAAGAATTTGGTGCCCATGCAAGATCCTTCGTTGTTGACTGCACCGCTGGGGCAGACTACGGGCTTCTTGCAGCCAGGTGGGGTGGCTGGGGTAGTGGTGTTGGTCTTTTCATAGCCGTCTGATCCAGCAATGACAACATGGAACTGGCCTCGGTAGCCTCCGTAGTTGTTGGCAGCGGCACCCTCGACACCAGAGCCCCAGAGCGTGCACTTGTAGTTGGAGATACTTGCAGGCATTGGGCAGTTGTCGGAGGGGTTCAGAGACGGGTCACGCTCGACGAAGAGGTTGAAGCCGGTGCAGAGAGTGGTGTTGTCGCACCATTGGGAACAGCCGAGCGGGTCGTAGCTGTGGAGAGTGACGAGCCCCAGGTAGGAGTTTGCACTGACACTGGCATTCTTGTTCTTGAATGTCTGGGCGTACCGGGAAGGCGTCTTCGCCTTCTCGGCATCATCAGACCAGACCTCATATGCCTCGAATGCCTCAACAGTGTCGGGTGTAGGTACTGGTCCGTAGCCTAGCGATTCAATCAGCTCATATCTCCATCTCCACGGAAATAACTTGTACCGTCAGGCTGCTTAGCACAAGGATCCTCTGGGTTGATGAAGCCACAATAGGTACCGGCTTCAGGGGTAGTCGGGCAAGAGGAGGTTGAGCTGGTTGTCGCAGTCCCGGTGCTCGAAGAAACTCCTCGCTTCGCGACTCCTGTTGCAACCGCAGTGACAGCAGCTGAGACCGAAGAAGATTGACTGGCCGAGTTGATGGTATTGACGTCGCTCACAGCAGTGAGAGGAGGGGACGTAGCGGTAGGAGAAGGGGCAGTTTGAATCATGTTGAAGTCGAACAGCTGTGGAGATGGGCTGGCAGATGCAAGGCCGACAAGAGCGGCGAGAGCGAAAGAGTAACGCATCTTAGCGACTGTGGATACTGATGATTGTGAAAGACGCCTGTATAGACGAGAGACAGGAGTGAATGATAGTGCTGGTTGATGCCTGAGAAATAGCAGAAGGGAACCCGTTCTTATAGAGAATTAAACTGAAGTAGGAGCATGATTACCCTCGAAGCCAGAACACGAGTCAACGATGGCTTCTGCATACATCGCGACCAGCTTTGGGAGCCATCAAGCCTCCATCGGATGCCTCGACCGACGGCGTGCAGTCAGAAGAGCCGCATTTGGGTGTGGCTACTAAGGCTCGGATCAACGAGAGTACGGAGTACCCCACAAAAATATCTTAGCCAGGCACTGCGGACGGCTCTTCCCAAATCTAGATGATACATGTTGCATGAATGGACCTAAGGAGCAGATGCGAAGTGTAATCTTGGGCGACGACAACTGGCCAGAGTATTGATGACACACAGGCTCCAACTTGTACCTTGGCGTCGACGCGTTTTTGGCGAAGCTGTTGAGCCACGAGGTACTACTTCTACAAAGTACATCTAGATCATTGCTTGGAGCTTCTGACGCTGGCCGATTTGGGACGCCCGATTCCCCACCATCCCCTTTTCGGCTGCCGCTAATGCAGGTTCCTGCTATCTAGGGAAATTAAGCGCAATGCATCGGGATAACAGACACGACCGCTGTAACGTCAATATTTCGGACAACCTCGGCCAGCCTGTAGAATACGCCTTCAGTAACGATGGAATACGAAGCGTCGGGCGGCCCTGAAAGACGGTGAGCCACACAGTATGGAGTCGAATGCAGAGGTCACGAATGGCACCAAGTCACCCGATCACTCCATCTCCGCTACCCTCATCGCTGATCCTCCAGTTGATGCCCCACGTCAAGCTACACGAACCACAGAGGACCAGAGTGCAGACAAATCCCAAGAACCTGTAGCATTGCCCACAACCTACGCTAAACGCCTCCTTCCCGATTCTCTATCCTCTACAAACCCTCATGGCCTCATCACTGGCGAGCCCCGTACACCTGCTCGGCAAGACGCATTCGATTCACGCAAAGCGGAGATACTACGCACGATGAGCGATCAGCAGATTGAGGAACGGTACCAGGAGACCGTGAAGAAGGTGGAGGCCACACTGAGGGAGATTGAAGAGGGAAACGAGAAAGTTGATCGAGAAGTGGAGGCAGCCCAGAAGACGAGAGAGACGGAGAGGAAGGCCTGGACGAACTTGAAAAAGGCGGGAGCAGAGGGGTAAAGGCTGCATTGAGTTATTTCCAAAATGCGAGCATGGCTTCGATATCACAGCATAAAGGCGATAGCTATAGCTATGGATATGATCAAGCTCTGGGTGCAACAACCACGTCTCGGACACCCTTGAGGTACTTCTATCTGGATTTCTCGAACCCGTCCTGACAATTTCGGATCCAACCTTTCAAGGCCATCTTTGTCACGTTGTCTTTCACGAGTCTGCGCTGGCCGATTGCAATGGGGTCCGATCGAACGACCGCCGATGCAAAGTGATCATCAAGCTGAACTAATATGCAATAGGCTAAGTCGTACATCCGCTTCTTGGATACTGCGCTCGCTCCTCTAGGATCATCTTGCTTTCGACCTTGAAGCACTCCATTAATGAGAGTCTCTTGAACGCTGGGTGTCCATACGGCCGAGATGTTCGAACTTTTCAGTTGGCCTTTCGGTAAGGAAAGGCGATGCCGGGAGAAGTCGAAAATTACTACCGTCGTGCGCACGTCGAAGGGGCGGTAGCTGAAACCTCCGGGCCATGTTTTCCCTACTACAGGCTTCATGCGGCCTTCGGTTCCAAATGCTCGACTGAAGCTGGTTTCGAGATACTGAGACTGGGGAAGGATCACCGTCTCCAGATAGGCACGTTCGGGGCTAACAAGAGTGATTGTGTCCGAATTGAGAAGCGAAGTACACTGCTTGAGAGCGAGCTTGTCCGAACATGACTTCGAAAGCGTAGGCAGGCTATCACCTCGAGCTATCCGGCTCAGCATGAGCTACTTGGCTTCGATGAATGAGAAGACTGACCTGGTTTTCGGCGCACGATGCCAAGCTCCGAGAAATTCTCACGACCTCTGAGCTCCATAGTCGCTGCTTCGGCCGTTTCGCAACTTGGTACTGGCCATGGAGTGGCATCCTCCTGAGCATTCATGACGAGCTCCATACTGGAATCACCACACGGTGCCTCTGAGCAATACATGTGGATCTTGACATCTTCACGTACCGAGAAGGGCTGAGGAAAGTCGTATCCTCGACTGGCTAGCGTACGTTGAAGGACGATTGAGCTTTCCCTCCGACTCTCAAGTCGGGACAAGCACTCCTGGAGCAAGAAGTGATTGAAAGCACGGAGGGCGAGAACTTCTGCGTGCCAGTCGTGGAGAACGCATCCTCGAGTTCCTGGCACTTTTGCTCTTGGCAAACATTTTAGGCCTGTCCTGTTACGTTCAGTTCATAATAAGTTGTCATGTGGAGCTTAAGTGTCATAGAAATACCCTAGAGCTACACACTCAAGGTCAAGTTCCGAGCCTCTAGAGACCACAATCCCACTGAGAGGTACCCAATGACGGACCTCTCCCACCTGCACCGCAGGCTTTCTTTTCGCTGGTAGAGCATCAAATCTGTTGATGACCGCATTGGCTACCGCATCTTCAAATGTTCTAACACTATTTGACATCAGCCGCAAATAATTGCGCATATGATACCATTCATGTCCCTTTACAATCGGCAGACAAGTCCTCGCTAGGTCTGCTGCTCGATGCCCGTGACACTGGTACTTCGTGAGAGGAGAGAGGAGAGAGCGGAACAACCTCGGCAATTCAAAGACATTAGTGCCGGCTTCATTCCGCTTTTCACAGGTAAATTCACATGCCATTGAATCTTCTTTTGTCATGGATAGCAAGTAATCTTAAACATGAAACAGTTCCTGCCTCGTGAAACTCCGGGTTACGACGGGTGAGGCCAATTAGCCCGAGATGCAGACAGCTTTCAGTAAGTGGGACACTAGCAACCCAATTCACGCCAACGGCAGCAAACTATATAAATGCATTAACATGGTTGCTGATCAACATTATAGTCTCAAAGAACAGACGGGTATCTATTGCCGAATCATCGCGAGATACAACGCTTGCTGACCCCTTGTAAGCCGCGGTTCGATTTGCAACTCAAGGTCCGTTTTCGGCTGGCCAGATGTATTCAGTAACTGGATTTCGGACAGGTCATCGACTTGAACAACGTGCCCCTGGTCTCTGGGACTTGCTACGTCAAATGGCATCTCCCATCCTCCACCGCCGCCGAGCATCGCGGCCGAACTTCCAAGGCCACAATCAGAGAGCACAAGGTGCTATGGGAATATGAGAAGGTCTTGTCTGTACGGCTGACCATTGACCGTAACAACATACTGCAAGAGACGGAGATACATTTCGAAGTACTGCAAGAATACTCCTCTGGGGCTCGTGGAGAACGGATCATACTGGGGAACATCAAATTGAACCTGGCGGAGTTCGTCGACGGCACCGACGATGGCAAGGATGGAGTCACGAGGAGGTACTTGATGCAGGAGAGCAAAATAAATAGCACACTGAAGGTCTGAAAAGAATTACGAGCTCGGAGGTTCCATCTCTGATCTGTTGTAGGTAGGCATAAAGATGAAGCAAACCGAAGGCGACACCAACTTCATAGCGTGAGTCTCTAGATGACGGTATACATGTATGAGACTGATTCTGTCAGACCTCCGTTGAAGAATGCCCCTGTATTCGGCGGTATAGCTGGCATCTTGACTGCCGAGCAGGGCGACCCGGACGACTCAGGTCACATACCCTCGATGTCCCACAAAACCAGAGAAACCGGCAAGCTCCAGGATATGTACCGTCGGACTCTTGCGGCATCATGGGCTGCACAAGCTGGCGAGCTACCAGCAGACCAATGCATCGAAGACATCTTCGCTGGAGGTGACGGATGGGGTCGACAAGGGCAGGTTGACCAAACACCAAGCCTTAGACCTAGCGATGACAGCACCGAGGACCGCGATAGCGAGGGAGACAAAAATACGGTGAGAAGGGCAGATAACAGACCGGGCGAGTACGGAGTCCGTCTGGGCACGAAGCCACGACAAACTCCGAGCAACAGCAGAGATCACGGGAATCTGGGTACCAATGGCATCAGTGGGCGCTCGAGCATCCACCAGCAAGTACAGTCAGGTGGTTCCCAGTCGAAGGGGAACGGCTCTAAACGTCCTCACGATATAGATGAGTTCACTGCTCGAGAAGACCTTAGGAGCTGGGAAATCTCATCAAGCGGCTGGAATTGAAGTATGCTGGTGTTGGTAAGACCTGGAGATCCAGCAACATGCACCTGATCTTCACTAACGGCGCTCTTCTCACAGCAGGTCTGACAAGATTAACGATTTGTGGCGCCGATAGAGGTGACCTCTCAATATGGTTTCAGTTGGATTAGTTTTATGCTTGTTTCACCCGTGATATGGAAGACGGCCCAATGCTCCGCTTGAAAACCATTCCTGTCAGTGAGCACCTCCAAGACGCCAGCGCTCGAGTAGTCAGTGTCGCTGAGGTCGGTTCCATACGGCCTTTCCGCATCCCTCCTTGGTTGCGGAATCGTCGACAGCAAAATCGAGGTATCAACTAGGTGGGCGAAGGTCTTCCCAAGGGCAGGCTTACCAATGATGGAAGCAAAAATCGATACATTCTCTTCTGGTCGGCGGCGGTACTGGAGGTTACTGGACGTTTGGACACCAACCATGGAATTGGTAAGAAGCGTGCAAACCCGGTGCCTGGCCGTCAGATGACGCAAAGACCGCATTAAACCCGAGAGCAATGCCTGACCTTTGGATAGTTAGTAAGATCTATCTTCCTGGGCTCATCATGTTGCTTCAGTAGCTAATGTCTGGTAGAATAGGACGTGTATCACCTTGCACTTGGCCCTTCGCCATGACCGGTCCAACGACGTTCGTCATGGTATCAATGACTATCATCCTAATTTGGACTCCATGCGTACTCCTTCGCCTCATTGAGTCATCTTTCGCCCCACGAGCACTTGAGTCATCTGTGCTCTCAGGATCTTCATCGTCAATGTCGTCCTCGCTATCAGCTATGTATGTTCTCTGTCCACTTGATCCATCCTTAACGAGGCTCCCAACCTCCTGTGTCGCGCTCTCGAAAATGTCTCCAATCTCACCAATGGCTTCAATGAGTCCCGCCAGATCAAAGACCCTCATGACCTTCACCCGGCCAAGCAATGTTGTGGCTTGCTTCAAAAAGTCTTCCTTTTTCAAACCCGAAGTCGGTCTCTGCCTTTCGTACATGTACCCTGACTGCTGATATCCACCCTGAGGGAGCCTTTGGCTAAGTCGGTTGGCAAGAATGTCCCGTAGGTATTGAGGTGAAAAGGACCCTTTCGTATCAATAATAGCTACTTCACTCTCATCCTCTCTGAGCAGTTGACTGGCAACGGCGTGGAAGGTGAACTACATTCTAGGTCAGATCGTGGTTCTCACAATCACCTTCAAATCTTCCGACAATCCAGGACTTTCGTCACGGAACAGATGATCGATGCTTCGTAGTCTCTACCGTCTAGGTTCTCGCTCAATCAATTCGGCGTAGCTCACGTTTCATGTCACCTACTGTTGTTTTCCCCGTGCCATCAGTCCCAGTTATCGAAGTGATCTCCCCGTATCTGAAGCCACCGCCAAGAGCAGTCTCGTCGATCCCAGGACAGCCCGAGCTTGCAGGTGGTGGAATATTCTTTCTTTGTGCTTTTGCCGTTGTGTATAGAGTAGAGCCTAAGAGTCCTGGAGCTGCTTCGTGGGCGGCTGGCATCGCATGTTGCGAGAGCTTGTTAGGAGATTGGGCCGTTGCTTGCCATCATAAAACCATGATTACATTTTCAGGCTCTTGTTCATGGAAGGACGACGTCGCGATGATGGAGGCAATATATCAAGCTCTTGTAAAGTAGCAAGGTTAATAGCTTGCGGAAGCTTTCCGCTTCTAGAATTTCCTCAATTGCCGAGGTATCTCGAAGCCTGCATGAAACAATCTGTAAGTCTCTCAATAACGCGACCTATGTACATATGTTTAAGCCTTTCCATCTATCTGCGAGTATCTCAATATGCCTGCGATGCCAGTATCGGCTCGCCATGAGACGGCGACGCGTCCGAGACAACCCATCCAACATCGGCGGCATCGGGCAGTCCAGGAGATTCAGCCACCGCGAGAGACACTTGCAGGATCAGGTCGGATACGATAATGTGAGCCCAGATGTGGGTGACGCCCGCTCTGCGTCTCGTCTGGAAACGACGCATGTCAAGCATAGGTCAGATATGTTACATCTCCATAAATACAGGGGGCATTATAAAAAGGACGCCGTTCCCACCGCCTCCGTGCCATACCAGGAAACCTCCCATCTCGATTATAGGCCAGAATTGAGATATGGGCAAAGACATGTGAAGCTATATAGGAAGGATGCCCTCGGAGTGGACTCTTTAGGGCGGCCTGCGGAGGTCCTAGTTCTTACTACGCCCCAGAAGGAGTCTCATAACATCCTTCATGTCAAAAAGCCCGACGAGCGTGTCAAGGAGGAGGCTCCTGGTAGTGCAGATGAGATGATAGGAAATTTGAAGGCTGAGCAGGGCATACCTAGCGAGCGTGGTATTGCGGCAAATCTAGAAGAGTTGAGGGATACGTGGATTTCACAACGAAAACGCAATGGACGACCTCTCAGCCCAAGTGAACAGGAAGACCTGGTGGAAAGACTTGATGCCGGGTTCACCGTGAAACAGCTGGTAGGATATTACACGCATGCGGGCTCGAGAACAGCGGTTGGTCCTACTGATTTAGATCTACCTTATTCTACTGGTACCTATACTCGCTCTAGCTGGCATGCGGGGAGTACGCCTTTTCCCGGGGATGCCTCTGTGAGGCTTAAGGCTTGCAAGTCAATGCTCAATGGCTCCGAAGATACTGAAGTAGGGGTTGATGGTGATGGTGCAAGATTATATATTCCAACAGTGAAGCTCCACACGCCCAAGCGAGCCGTGATTGAAAGAATACTGTGGGAATGCTGGCATCTTAAATCTGCTAGGGACGAAGAAGCTTCGGGCGAGTTGGACATCTGGATAGGGCCCGAGCACAACCAATTACTTCTAAACCACAGTAGGCCAACCCTCTATAACTATTGCTAAGGTTCGTTTCATTGACTCGATCCCAGATCGAGATATTCTTCGACGACTTTCGGAACGATACGGTGCGAAAATAGATACGTCTCGGTCTCAAAACATCATTCGAGTCACGGCTGACCGCGGGGTCTGTGGGGATATCTTTGGTTTCGTTGTGTACTTGCTTCACAGGATAGAATTTGAAGAAGTTGACCTGCGCTCTGCTCCAGGAACAGCCGGTAAAACGAGTGACAGGCTGGAGGCAATGCAAGACACTACGTATCTCGAAGAGCTCCAGCAACTTACAAACACGATCATCAGGCCCGTGTCCTCTGAAGCAGGAAAACAGTCTCCGAATACTAAGGTGCCTTTGTTCTCCTTTTTCCACGCTGGCAGAGCGCTGACGATCGCCAAGGCGATTATTTACTTCCTGGGTCCATCGAAGGACGATTTTGTTGACGCCCAGAGACTTCTCCTGCAAAGTACCCGAGTCACCAGCCCCCGTATCTCAAGTGTCCATTGGGATGGTCCATCTAGAGATTTTGCGGCCGTGCCCAGTCCGGTCGACGTAGGTACTGGTTTGCCCTTAGCTGACAGACCGCGGCAGTGGTCCCGATGGGTACTGCCTCAAGTCAAAAAGTCTATAACTGCTGGCAGGCATTATGTTCCGAACGAGAAACCTCGGAAGATCCTTCCTGAGATAGCGAATAAAGCCTACCGAAGCCAGATGATTCAGGAATCACTATCAGCCAGCGTGTCTGACGACACTTTGCGCTGCTGGCCCAATGTCACGGCTCAAAGCCTCTCGCTTAAATTTGGAAAAGTCGTTTACCCTACAAAAGCTGTGAAGAGACTTAAAGTTGCTGCCCGGGGCCCGGCGAGCGAGAGGCTTTCTTCGGCTTTCACCAGAAATCTGAACTCTCCACGGCAATTTGTAACAACCAACCTTGGTTTGCAGCCTCCCCGCATCGCCCTTGACGGTGGCAAAGTGCAAGACTCAGCGGAGTTGCGCATACTTATGACTCCAACTCCTGTTGCTCTGCAAGAGGCAGCCGCAGAACTGATCCCCGATCTGGAGATAGGCCTCTTCATCAACCAATCCACAAGAACGATGACGCTACGGAGAGTCCGTCTGCTGTTCGAGACTCGACAATCTGATCTCCTCATGCCGGACCTACCAGTAGATGTAAGGTTTGCCACCAAACTGTATGCCAGTGCGAATATCTCCACAGGGTCCCTTCCTCCAATAGACGATTTCTTAGAACGGAGCAACCTCGATATATGGGGCACCGACCGCTTGAAGACACCGCCAAACCTTACCCTAGCGATTCCCCAGTATGCGATTCGAAACTCGCCTCGCGGTAATCCAGAGGATGTCAAGGCTGATGCCCAGGTCATTGGACCAACCTCCCCGTTATATGTCGATTATACATTTGCAGCTCTTGAGCATAGGTGCAATCTCTCTAAGCGTCGGGGTGATTTTAAGATTGAGTATTATGTGATCGAGGCCGGTCGCACAGGGGGCCGAAAAGAAGGTCTTCGTCTTACTGGTCACCCAACAGCTGTTCAAGATCCGGGCAGAGCACTGAGTGAAATCGCGAACGGTCTCATTGCGAACTCGGCATCGACACGTGTCCGTGAACGCTTCAGCGATATTGACACAGAGGTAGCACTTGACTTGAAGCCGGATACACTGCGTGTTGCAGGGCTTGGGTGATTTTGCTGGCATGCTTTGCAGGTTCTGCTTAGATGGGCTTTTGCCTGTTCTATCCTCGAGGTACGGCTTCCTCGGTCCTGGACAGAGTAACAGGGAATTACAACGTAGGCCTGGACGCCATTAAAATACGGGGTAGGTCGTTCTGCAACAGACCTGGCTAACCCAGAAGTATTATGGAGCTCTCAACCGAGGAAACTGTGTCTAAGGCGATGAGCAAAAACACATTTTCTTTGTCTGACTATGAGTGTTGTCTTCTGAACCTTAGGTCACTCGCCATGAGCAAGTCATGAAACATGTTCAAGCCGTATCACTCAAGCTTCTGTATCAAGTCTCTGAAACGAGCATAAGAAGTCTTCGACTCACAACATCAACATCTATGCTACTCCTACGCCTTTCTCTTCGCGCAGACAACCCTGCATCTGTACAAACCAGCAGCCATAATGGCACAGCAGCAAGAGCCCGGAAGTACCTCCAAGCCTTCATTATTACGCTTAACATCCCCCACCAAGCCTGACATAGGGTATCTCTTAAGGTCGATCAAGATAGGGAAGAAAACCCTACGCACCAAAATGCACACCAAGATGATCAAGAAGACACAATCCAACGGTACCAAGGCATTAGTCGAAGTCGAAACCAACAAGCCAGAAATACCGCTCTACATCGTCTTCGATCGTGAACAGAAGGTGTTCAATATCGTTGATGAGAACGACATTCTCCAGCCTCTGGACAACTATCTCGCGATCCCGACAGCTGGCTTGCGGTGGGCTGTGCATTCGATTTGGAGCCCTAGGGTTGCTTTGATTCCTAGCGATGGCAGCAGCTATATTACTGTCGAGCTGGAGGACATCAAGACGGCGGAAGCGTTTGCGCAAGAGATAGGGATTGAGACGGAGGTTGAGCTTGATTTGACGTCCAAGTAGGGTTGAGTAGGTTATAGTGGCGTTTTCAATGCTGACGGGTTTTCAGGGGCACAGTCGATGAGATCTTTGAGCGGAATGGTATGCTTCCAAGATAACGTTTTGGACGGATATGGCCAGCTAGTACCACAGAGACTAATTAGAATCTCATGTGTTGTTGACGATGGTATCAGTATGCTTCTATATTTGTGCATACATGTATGTCTGTATTACAGAGCGTTAGCAACATTTCTTTACATTGTGTAACGATTGATTGAGAGCTGTAGATAGGCAATACAGGGATTGCTCGTCGACACCTGTCACATATGGAAATAACACTCGACTTCAGCAGCACATTTGATACCTGTCCTCGTCGTTGTTAACGTACTCAAACCTGCAATCTAACGCACTAAAGCGTTCATTGAAGGACTTCCATCCAGCTTTGTCAGAACTTCGAAAACGCCACAATGGCCAGCAACAAGGCTCCAATTACTCACTCAGCTGCAGTTGAGAGGATTGGCTCCCTCGTTTCTTCAGGCAATATTCTAACTTTCAATGAACGGTTCGATCTGAAACTATTATAACGCGCAAGGTGGCCGCCCTCTCCAGCTTTAGAGCCAACGACCCTTCCTTAGCGTCTGCAGACGTCCTCGCAATGTTGGCACCACAGAGACGGAAATTACGCGGGCTGAACATTGATACGGCAGTCTATGAGCAGATGATCGAACAGGAAACCAACCGGCTGGGGGAACAGACCCAGGAGGGCGACACTGGCATGGAGCGGAAGAGAGGCGATTGTACAGAACAAGAGAGACTGCTGATACTGAGGTAAGTTGTGCGGTTCATGAACAAGCGTAACTCCCTTTTGACCACCTTGGATCGATACAATGAACAGCGCCGCTATCAACAGCACCTACCCTATCCCTGAGGTCGTCGTTCCTCAGTACTGCGCATTCAACGTGGAAGACAACGCACGACATCTCTTGTGGGCTCTCAATCGCGACAAGACTCGACATGAACTTATAAACGACGAGGACCCCGGCGTCGTTTGGTTGCAGGAGGTGTCTCTGTCCTTTGCAGTCACAAATGTCTTCAAAATCAAGTTTCAAGGTCGTCCCGTCTTCATTTATCTTAAGAGTGCCGCTGCGCCAATGTGCATCCAGATGCGTACCTTTGAGGCCGCGGAGACTTCTTGGGTAGCCTCGATAAACAGACTGGTGGGATCGCCGAGTCAGCGACTGAGTCTGTCTTCTGCCATTCCATGCCATCGTGCGGGACTGCTAACAAAATATAGATCCAAGATGGACGGACTCTGAGAGCGCTATATCAAGCATTGGCATACTAGCGCCTCTCAAGGGCTATGCGACAGGGGTCATGGTATTGGGGTCTAGCATTTGTGCATGCATCACGTTATGGAAGTTCACATTAGAGTTAGGTAACGAGCATTCTGCATGCTTTAGAATCTTCACTTTGGTGGAAAATTGACATAGAGGATCGTCGGGCCAACCTTGAAAGACTTCCAAAACTTCCAAAACTTATAGAACGACGATTGCACGTTTTGCCGCAACCAAGGACTGATCAATACGTCTTACCGCAATAGCTGGCTCAGCAGATATTTGCTCGTGTGGCGCACATTGACGCACCCACTTCACTTTACTTCACCTCACCACCTGGCTTCTCATTTCACATCTTGGTCAGACACTAATTTATTGTCAATCGACTTCATTGCAACAAGGTCTACCATCACTAAATCTTCCGCTAATTCAATTAATAATCATAAAGAATCATGGCAGAGACCCAACCCCGAAGCATTCGAGATGCAATCAACCAGCTGGAGCGATTCCTAGTACTCAGAGACAGCCTCACCGCCACCGAAGTTCAGGCCATCGCGCCTGTCATCCAGCGGAAGATCGCGGCCCTGCCGAAATGCTCCTTGGCCAACTGGCACGAGTCAGAAATCGAGACCTTGGAGACTTTGACAAAGCTCAGGACGAGACTGCAAGCTCTGGAGTTCGCTGCTGGGTCTGTGACAGAGATGATCCATAGCTATCTCAGCTCCATGATGGATGAGGCCAGCGCGGCAGAGCCACAGGTCCGCACGAAGAGGTCTTTTGCTACTGCTTTCAACTAATGATTGCCCGTTTTCCATCCCTAGACCGCATATCCGGGGCCACGTTTCCCCCTCGTTGCGTACAGACTTGGACCGGTAGATGACAGCTTTATCCGGGCCCAAATGGCTGGTCCCGATCGGCGAGATGATCAGAGCTTCATCCCGGCCCAGTTTGTTGTATTCGATCAGCAACGAAAGCAATACAACATTCTTGCCATCCACGAAGCCCCGCTTGAACCCAATTCGGAAATCTTGAAGCATTCGTTCCTCATCAACGATCTAGCATCCGCTATCATTCTTGCAAGAGCCCCAGTCAGGATGCACCTGACTACGAACCGGGATGCCAATCTCGAAGACATGATACTTCAGGTGCCGGATCATGAAACTGTTTGGGCCTTGAGCAGGCACATGAAAGCAGAGAAACCTGAACTCAGGGCGGATCATTATACATGACCGTCGGCTTGAGGAGCACAAAATTATCTCAGCGGTAGTCGTACAATCCGCGAGATTTCTGATTCAGGTATGCCCCACGATACCCCACGTGTCCACTGATCAAGACACCGAATCGCTTGAGCTGATCGTTGCTTCCCACTCAGGTAAGTGCAAGCCATTAAGGGTCCTGGGACCAAGCAATTACCAATTCACGGAGGACAGACTGGGAGTCAATCAAAAGCCTCTGGAATTAAAACACTACTCTATCGGTGGTATTCCAAAGCGTGCCTGTTTTACAAGAGATATTGACATTGTGGAAGCTCTATGGTTTCACACTGTCCTCGGTCTCTGCAAACCTCACCATCTTCATCCTCAAATATGTCATCGACCTGCACCACTACTCACTGCATCTTCTGCCTTACCCTAACCTTATTTACCCTCACCTTCCATTACACCGTCGCCGTCAGTCGTAACTGCATCCCTTAATACTCGCTGTCACCTCATTATCTATTCCATCTTTCACCTGATTTTCATTACCTTTGCTTCACTTCCCAACATGGACAAGGACGGGTCCCCGACCTTCCATGCTGCAATACGAGACATTATAACACTGACCAAGCTGGTGGAACGTCTCAAGGACGACGAGATGCAGCCTGTGGTATTAGCCGTCAAGCGGCAACTCCTCGATTTGCCATCCACTCGTGGAAAGGATCGTTCCGTCACTCGCTCAGATGTCTTAAGAGATTTGGAAGAGCTCATAGCTCTCGTGGGAGAGTATCATTACGACAAAATCATGAATCTAAATAACTTGGAACGCATGTTTTTTCGACGAAGCTCGGGCTCTGATGAGAGAGCAGCGTGGGGTGGACACCTTTATCTTAGCCGCGGTAAGTTGCTATCTTGGTTATAGTGTACTGGATGTTTCCTAACCTATAAAAAACCTGCAAAGCAGAACACAGATGGAGACAGATCCCCCGAGAAGATATTCATCACATCAATCTCTACGGGCTGCGAAAGTATCGAAGCAGACGACGACAGCGACTACATCCTTTACTTGTACTTTGACACCGAGAATGTCGAGTACTATGTTGTCGACTCGCGGGCCCGACCGCATAGCAAGTATTCCATCAAGATCGAGCGGTTCAATCAGGTGGTGCATGCGGGAAAAAAGATGGCCTTCGTTCCGGTACCTAACAAAGGCTACAAGGCTATTTGCATGGAGATGCCATCGGGTAAGGAGGTGGAGGCGTTGCTAAAGCAGCTTGCCAAAGTGGCGACCTGGTATAATGAGTGATTGAAGCATCTGCGTGACGGTGGGGTCAAGCCTGATGCCCCTTTACTGTGCGTGGAGCTGACCGTTTACAGAACACAGTCCGCGGAGCGCCTTGGACTTCATTCAAGAACTACTCGCCCAAATGGTGCCATAGTATCAGTGAAGGAGCTTGATAAGGGTTCGCCTATTCCTCAACAGCTTCATAGATTTAGGAGAATGGCGCATCGTGAGCCCTAGCTTCGATTGACATACCAATGGCGGCTGGTACACAATCAAACTTTTACAGATCGCCTGATTTCTACGTTGCTTAGATACAATAATCGCTTCGCCCCACGTACGCTTTCCTATGTGACCACGTCTGACTGTGCTCAGAGCAGCTTCCTCCTGAGTTCTCAAGGTCGGCATGTTGTAGCAATCCATCCACATTAGCAGAGGCTCGAAATGGATCAAGGATCAAAGAGTGAATGGTGCAAGCGGAATCCCGTAATTTTTACTTCGGGAGCGATGGCACAACGTAGTTCAAGATATGTCTAGCACTTGCTTTCCAATACTTTATGAGTCGTACCTTCCAGGACAACACCAGCTTGGCGTGAAAACAACTTTGATCAAGCGAGCTAGCCAAAACATACTCTAAGCGCTCTTTTGATTCCACCTCCCAACACTTCTTTAGGCTTTTCCAAGATGACGCGGATCATGGACGCCAACGCGGTGCCCACTTTGCAAGACGCAATTCAAGAGATTCTAGCACTGTGTAGCAATCCTGGAGCTCCCCGAGCTACGGAACCGAACGATTGGAATGTCATGATCTATCGTAAGCAAAAGCTTTTGCCACGCATCCAAGCATACAACAATACCTCGGACCACGAGTACTTGGCAGCATTGATCAAGCCAAGGGATGATCTCGCCGATCAGAATCCAATGGCTGTCGGGTGGGTCACAAGCATGATCACGGATCAGGTAGTAGCCATGGATCGCAAAGCTGCCGATCTCGAAGTGAATATCATCACCCAGTCTACTACCGTTTGCTTACAGTGCTCTTTGCCGCCTTCTACCTCTGACCGATTCATCGAATCCCTTAGCCTTGCACTCCGTTGGCCTCCGCGACGTTTACCTAGACATCAGCGGTAACATCAAGCGTCTTTATCTCAATTTGGACTCCATGACGGGGCAATACCAAGTCGTCGATAGCAATGGACTCTCAAGGCCCTACTGGTCTAGGCTCGCCATCTCTCCCAAGGACATCAGAATCGTTGTCTTTGCGGGCCAGCGGATTATTATTGACCCTGGCTCTGTGTGTGGCGTCTACGATAAAGCTTTCTTTGTGGAGATGCTCTCACCAGCAGCGGCTGAAGCATTTTTACAACAGCTGGGCGAGACATTCGGCCTGATGATTGTGCCCAAGAACTCGTTAGTCTTCTCTCACACCCCTTGACGGGCCATCTGACTAGCGGTTATAGGCAGCGAATGGATGGGTGGTGGGCTACCTTTGGGCCAAAGTAGATGAAGGCTATCAAGGCTAGGATGCGGCGCTCGAATCTCTGGGTCGAGAGGAGCGGTCAGGAGATTACAATAGATGCTCTTCCAGTTTGATAGCAAATATCGAAGAAAACATCCACTCAAAGTTGCTTGTTTGAAATGGCAAACCACGGAGTGAGACGGAGCATTGACCCTTATTATTTGTCAATGATGAAACCTCGACAATGCACCTTCTTTACTATCTCGCATCTGATATCTGGTAGGATTGCTCGCCCCAACGCGCAGACCACAAAGGATTGTTCGTCTCTTTAGATGCTTTCGAGGCGCTCTTACAAGATCGAAATTGCGGTGACCTTTACGTTTGGGTTCCACCTTCCGACTGCCGTACACTCGAATCTGTTCGAAAATCACCTTTCTCCTCTCCCTTCTCACTCGTGCAATAATTCGCAGATCGATCGTATGACCGTTGTGGAGACGTTTGATTTGGATGGATATTGGCTTCATCGCAAAGTATTGTCACGTGACCGCGCTAAGGGCTATGGCGGCCAGCAGCTACACGAGTAAGCCGATAGTACAAGTTGACGCCAGGCAACCGGGTATCTGTCTACTTAGAGTCCTAAATTGGATTTCATGCCTTCTCGATTATCGAGAGAGCCAAGGATCTGACGCTAGAAACATGGACTACGAAGAAACGCAGCAGCAGTCACCATCTCGGTGGATAAAGGATTCTCATTCAATCCATCACTGCCAAACAGTAAGCTTACTTGAAGTTGAAATTAGAAATGTTCTATATAGAGCCTGAGCTTCCAAGGACCATCTAACCTTCGTCCACCGGCTCAAAGAACGCTATCGCGATATTGTCATTTGGCCTACGATGGTCTCATGTCTTATGAGCTTCTACTCATTGCTACCTGCTACTCATCACTTCTTGGGAAAGTTGCTGCCGCGCGATTTCTGCCAGCTAGCTGCTATGTGAGCCATTGCGAATATCTACAACCGGCAGGTTCGCTTGCAGATGCTCGCTTGACATCAGTCGCTCCGATTCAATGCTATGAAAACTGGTGCAAGCGAACATGAGATTTAGAATAGTGCATAGATCTCCGATTTATAGCAGTGTGGCAAATTCAAGCTCGAGACAAGGTCGAATTTTGCTAGCGAGTAGCGTGCCATCTTGCGTAGCTGTGCTGCCACAATCGATGCTTGTGAATAGGTCAAGTTCCAGGTGGGAGCTCGCGAGCCCCTGACTAGTAGCTGATCCCCCTAAGGGATCTTCTGGTCTAGCCGTGCTCTTGGCGACATTGGCGTTTGTGCGCTGCTCATCTGATTGTAATACACTTCTAAAGCGTTGCCCTTCGAGCTGGCTTGTAAGGTCACAAGTCAGCAAAAGCGTACATACACGAAACACAGGAGCGATATACGAGGAAGTTTCAGCTCTAGCGTCCGGTTTACTCCGGACAGTCTGGTTTCCTATATCCGGCAGTCTGATTAGCCACATTACCCTTTATTGCGCAACCCACCTAGTAGACACTATACCTAATAAGAAACACCCCGCCGCCGTCATCGACAATTGTGTATAATCTCACTGACGATATTTCTAATGAAGTTTTCAATTCAGTGTATGGTCAGCACCTTTGTCGACCCGATATATTGATAATATTTTATCCTCCACCTCCTCTTTTTCACATCTACATTTCCACCTATTAATAACATTATCACCATCGCCTTTATTAGTCTACATGCATCGTCGATATGCAGTTTAGTATAGTTGACATTATCGTCGATCTCGAAAACAGCAGTCAGAGCGCCGTTAAGATAAACTAGAGCTTTTGTCTTGCGCTCTGCAAGAGTCGAGATAGACTCTATATCCATAGCAAACTAGAAGAAAATAATTGACGATATAATTGAATCAGATGTTGATTTAGTAAGACTGAGTAAAAAAGAGTGCAAATAGCAAAGAATTTCTGAAAGACGACGTTGACTCTATTGCTTTACCGTCTGCCCACCAACCTCTATCGACGACCTGTTAGTGCAAATATACTACTACTACCATTACTAAATGAGCTTAGACTAAGTATATGCAGACGGCGATAATAGCGGTGGTGGGGGTGACGATGTGGCTAATCAGACTGCCGGATATAGGAAACCAAACTGTCCGGAGTAAACCTGCTCTAGCGTAGCTGCTGCATCCCGCCTCCGTATCCTCATCCCCGGCCCCTCGACTCTTTCGAACTGCAGCGGATAGAAATAGACCAGATCCCTCTTGACCGTGTGACACAGACTGGAGCAATCCATCTCATTTCCAGCAGCAAATGCATGGACTTTCGCAAGGCGTATCTCTCGCGCTCTTGCGGCTCGGTATGAAATGCAGGTGTATGCTCTTAATATATGAGACTTCTTGACCCTTTCACGAATGCTGTTCGGGACAGGCAAAGAGACTTGATACAAGAAACATCGCGGAGTGATCAATTGCTATTCAGCCAGCTTGTACGCTTCTTACTCCAATGCAAGACCAGGAGTCTTGGTGAAAACTATCTCCGAGAGCCAGAAATTGAGTTTCTTATCGGGGCAGCAGGCATCACTGATGATGGAACAGCTAATGCCGGCCACGGCCGACGTGACCATTAAGGACAGAAATCCAGATTTACGTCCGGCAGACGGGCTCGAAGATGTGTGCGCCCATGTCGCTTTTCTCTCCCATTCCTCGCGAGACTATCTTCCTCTAATACACTTAGCTAATCAATTCACGATCATCATCAGCTCTTGACAGCAATTCGATCTCTGCTTCTTCCATTCATACACGGTACTGAAACTGGGGCCTCCGTAAAATCCGATACACCCTCTCGGGGTCCCACCGTCAACAGCTCTGGTTGAGTATCATCCACCACATGGACTGGTTCAACTCCTGGACTTCCGGCTACCGAATGAAGGACAGGGGAAAGAAGGCCTCCCGCGCACCTTAGAACGCATACTGAAGCATTGCTCGCCGTCCGCTTCCAATCTAATCCCTTCGTTGATACGCAATACAAGGATGGCCCTTACCACCTTACCACCATGCTCGGCCAGTACACCATCTGTCAGCAGGCAATTCCTAATTCCATTGTCATTAATTTCCACGCGGCAAGCGTGCCAGCCGTCACGTGGGACAAAAAGCCTGGTATGGTCACCGTGAAGTTGGTCAAACGATTTCGGTTGGATCCTAGAATCTGAGAGAGGCGAAGATGCCAAAGCTTTCGCCCATGCCCTCATCTCCTAGGTTACGAGGACAGCTAGGTAGCAGTGCAGGGTCTGGGGAGAAGAATGGGGCCCAGATAGTGGATAATAAGCAAATTTTGACTTGGTGTCGCTACTGACTCTTTTCTCCTAATCTCAATTAGGAATTCATCTACTTCTACCCTGCCAGGCAGCGTACACCCTTCAAGGGAGTGGAGCGCGACGAATAAATCCGATACGCCATCGATGCTGCATAATTGGTGTGGTTCAGATATCAGTAGCTGTGTAACGTACCAGCAAGGTTCCCAAATACTGTGGAGAACTCACAGTGTGCTTATCTTGCATACTAGTAGGTCGACAGACTTGTCCTGCCCCGTACCTATAGCTTCGGGAAGCCCTAGGCGTCGTCACGTGATGCGCCTAACCTCTTAACACCTGACATGATACCTTCCTTTCTCTCAACCACAATTTCTGTGATCACTCAAACACCTAGCCTCAGAGCCAACCTCCATCTCCCTTCTTGAAGATCCTCTATCTATCTCGCGTCCAGCTCGGCATAACATCCAACAATGACATCTCCATCTCACCCCCGAAGACTTCCCAATTACCAACGAACACAATCTGTTCAACGCTGCTGTCCATGACTTATCGCAATGGGCGGCTGCCCTACCGTACCTTTCCGGCGCAGATCTTACCACGCTGTGGCCACATCACCGCACGAAAATCAAGGGTCTCGAACTGTACAGCCCAAGTGGCACAGGCAACTAGCCGGTTCATTTCTTGTTGGACCTTGCAAGACTCTGTCAGAGCCGTGTCGGTGCGTCTCCGCTATGTAGACGTGTCCTGAAGAGGGTTATCGAAGAGCGGATTGAGCTGCTGGGCGGTGAGAACGCCATGCCTCCTTACGATCCCGACCAATCTCCAGGTTTACTCCGGACAGTCTAGTTTCCAATATCCGGCAGTCTGATTAGCCACATTACCCCTTATTGCGCAACCCACCTAGTAGGCACTATACCTAATAAGGAACACCTCGCCGCCGTCAACGACAATTGTGTATAACCTTATTGACGATGTTTTTGATAGAGTTTTCAATTGTCATGGTGTTAGGTCAGTAGTCCGCCAGCTACGTTCGTCGATTGAACAACCCTTCGTTTCAACCTCGCTTAATCTTTTGAGCCCAACCTTGGCAAAATCTGAATCAAACTAAGCTAGATCTAAATCAATCTTTGCTAGACATAAAGTCTACAATCTTATATAGATTATAGTCAACGTTATCTTATTTTTCTCTTTTCTCTCTTTTTTTTGTTTTATATATTAAATCTAGTATAGATCTAAGTTTTATCTAATTATTAATTCAAATATCTCTTTAATAGAGATTTCGAGTCTAGTTTTTAATATTACAAAAAATCTATACTTCTTGCAATACTTTTATACGTTAAAATCTAATCTTTTTAAGTATATTAATACTTATTTAATTACTAACTTAATAAAATATTTAAAACTCTTACTAGAGATTAAACTTATTATCAAGAAATTTGCTTAACAAATTACTTAAAATTTAATCGAAACTTTATATTAATTTTAAAAGCTTTAAAATTAAATATAATTTAATATTAATACTACTCTTATTTTGTCTACTTTAAGCTCTCTTTTTATAAAATTAAACTTAATATCTATAATTGCAATTGCACAAATTGTCGCTTAAACTATAAACAATTAATCTATTCTTATTATACAACTTTTATTGCTTTCTATAAATATTATTGCTTTTATTATTTATAAATTTAAGAAACTTTCTAATATATTATAATATAAAAAAAATAAGAATTAATTAAATATATAAAAGCAAAATCTTATATAATATATAAATATAAATTATAACTAATATTTTATAAATTAAGTTAAGATTGTTTATACAAAGTTACAACTTATTATAAATAAAAAAACTTACAATTTTATAAATTAATATTAAATTAATAACTTTTATATTATTGTTTTTTTTAATAAATAATATTAAAATTTGCGCTACTAATATAGCAATTTCTTCGAATTAAAAAATATATATTTATATTTTTACAAAATTTTAAAGTAAAACTTTATTAGCTTTGTTAAGTATTACAATTTTTTCTATTAAAAGAAAGAATATTTTTAAATAAAAACTACTTTACTAATTAATTGTATAAAATATAATATTAATTTTTCTATCTAAGTTGTTATTATATCTTAATAAACTTTTAATAATAAATAATTATTTATTTTTTAATAATAAGTTTAAGCTTTTATTAAAATTAATAAGAAGTTTTAACAATTTAAATATTGTTAATTTTATATTATAACAATTGTTATTACTTTAATTAAGTAAAAATTTAACTTTATTCTTATTAATAATTTATTAAAATTTTATATTACTACTTTTATTTTTGTTGTTTTATTTATATTAACAATTTTTGTAATATTTAATAAACTAATAGATTTAAGCTTTGTTATTGCTATTGTTTAAGATAAATCTTTAATTATTTTAAAGATTAAAGAAATCTATAATAAGTAAAAGTTATACTACTATTATAAGTTGCAATATCTAGACAAAATTGCAAAAAAATACTTTAATAAAAAATCTTTCTTTCTTTGCTTTATTAATTTAGATAATATTTCTAATATTAATAAAAATATTTTACTATTAATAAAAAAAGTCTAGTTTCTAAACAAAATTATATTCGAGAATTAATATATTTTTTTTTTGTTTTTTAGTTTTTTTGTTTTTATTTTTTTTTAATCTTATAAGAGATTTTTAATTAAAATAACTTTAAAATTCTTTAAATTTAAATTTATATTTAAAAATAATTATATAATAGTTTTCTTTATTTTATATTAAACTTAATTTCGAATTTTTGCTATAATTTTAATTAATAATAAAGTTTTAATTTATATCTTTATTAATAAATCTTTTATACAATAATATAATTTTTCTCTTTATTAATTAATTTATTTTTGTAGATTTTAAGATTTTAATAATTAAGTAATCTTAATAAACAATATTATTTATATTGTTAAAATTATTATAATTTTCGACAATTATATTAAGAGATTATTTCTTTATATTACTAAATTTAATTAATATTTTATTATTATAAATTTATTATAACTTTGTTATTACTTTATTAATACAAACTTTAATTATAATACTTTTATTATCTTTTTTTCTTTTTATTTTAAATATTGTTGTTAATTGCTTATTAAGATCTATAATACTATTTAAGAAAAAAAAAGAATTTTTATCTTCTAAAAAGTCTTAACGCGTATAGAAGCTTTAAGATTAAAATATTTTTATAATTTCTCTTAATAATTAAATCTTTTCTTCTAGTTTAAATTTGTCTTGTTAAAAGATATTTAGTAATCTAGTTATTTATAAGAAGCAACTTGTTTATAAAAAACAATTTAATTCTATTCTTTAAAAACAACTTAATCTTATTTATAAAAAGCAATTTATTTATAAAAAACAATCTAGTTTTATTTTTTAAAAGCAATCTAGTTTTGTTTATAAAAAATAATCTAGTTATTTTAATTTTAAGTTTTATTTTGTTTTATCTAGTTTAAAGCAAGAAATTTCTAATTGTATTTTTTAAACTATTTAAAAAAAATACTTTTTAAAAATTAAGTATTAAAGTCTTTTATTTTTTAAAATTTTTATTAAACAATATATAAAATAAGTTAAATAATTTTTTACATAATTTAATATAATTAAGTTAAAAGCTTGTAAATTTAATTATATTATTTATACAAAAAATATTAAAATATTTAGTATTACTTTATAGAAGATAGATATATTTCTAAATCTAGTTAAGATCTTGCTTAGATTTAAATTAAATCTTGCTTAAATTTCTAATTTATTAAATCTCTCGAAATTCTTGCTATTTTATAAGAATATTAAAATTAATATTTATAATTAAGATTATTGTTTAGTATTTTATTAAATAAAAAAAAAACTTTATTTGACAAACTTTATTATTTAGAAAAATCTAGAATATTGTTAATAAAACAAGAATATTAATTTAGTTACAATTTTGTCTTCTAGATATTTCGAATTTTTTAATATTTTTGTTTAGAAAGAGACAAATATTTTATCTTTCTATTGTTTCTACAATTACGTTATTTATTTTAAAGAAAATATTTAATTTTTAATTTTTGCTTTATATAATATAAATTGTAATAAAACTCTAGAACTTTGTTGTTATTTAAATAAAAATTTTAATAAAGAATTTATTCAAACAAGTTGCTTTTAAGTAATAATTTCTATTCTTTTTATTAAGAAATCTAAAGATAAACTTAGATTTTGCGTAAATTACAAAAATCTAAATATTATTACAATTAAAAACAAATATTCTTTGTCTTTAATTTTTAAAATACTAAATTATCTTAGTTAAATTAAATTTTTTATTAAACTAAATATTATTTTAGCGTTTAATTAACTATATATTTAAGAAAAAGATAAAGTTTTTATTGTTTTTTGTATTTGTTTTAAACTTTTTAAGTATTTTATTATATTTTTTAATCTATATAATAGATTTGTTTTGTTTCAAAAATATATTAACAATATTTTTCAATTTTTTTTAGATAAGTTTTGTATTGCTTATTTAGATAATATTCTTATTTATAATAATAATAAATTAAAGTATAAAGTTTATATTAAATTTATTTTTCGAAAGTTGTGCAAAGCAAACTTATAAACAAATATAATTAAATACAAGTTTTATATTATCTAAGTCTTGTATCTAGAATTAATAATTACTATTAAAAAAATTAAGATAAATCTAGTTAAAATAGATATTGTAGTTAATTAATCTATTCTAATTAATGTTAGAGATATTTAAAACTTTCTAAAATTTGCAAACTTCTATAGAAGATTTATTTACAATTATAATAAAATAGTTATTTTATTAATTTATTTAACTAGAAAGAATTAATTCTTTGTTTAGTTTAAAAAATATCAATTAGTATTTATTATCTTAAAGAAAATCTTTATTTTTAATATAATACTTTATTACTACAATCTAGATTACAAGATTATAATAAAAATTAATACTTTAAACTATATATTCGAAGATATTCTCTTTTAATATAATAAAAAGAAAGTTCTTTATTTAGTTACTTACTTTTTTAAGAAATACAATATAATTAAATATAATTATAAGATTTATAATAAGAAATTTATAACTATTGTTTGTATATTTGAAAAACAATATCTTAAATTTAAGAGTTTAATTTATTTAATTAAAATAATTACAAATTATAAAAATTTAAAGTATTTTATATTAATTAAGCAACTAAGTTGTTGTTAAGTTTAATGAAGCAAATTTTTGTTTTAATTTAATTATTGAATTACATATTGTTTTAACAAGATTAATAAAAAATTAGATACTTTTATATATTGCTTAAGAGATCTCTTTAAGAAAAGAGATATTTTCGACTTTTAATATTTGTATTAATATTAAACAATTCTAAAAACTTATATTCTAGATTTTAAGATTGTTAAAGATCTTTAATATTAAACTATTACTTTAAATTCTATTTAATTATATCTTTTTTCAATTTTTTCAACTTTTTTTGTTATATTAGTTTTGATAAATTTAAATATAAAAGAATTTAATATTAATAATATTAAATTTTAGTTAAATTAAGAAATCTTAAATTCTAACAAAAATTCAAAAAATACTTTTATTTAAACTTTATAAAATTAAGTCGAAGTTAACAATTAATTTGTATTTTAAGTACTTAAAGCGCTTTGCAATAAAATATATTATTACAATAAAATTTCTTTAGTTAAATATAAAGAATACTTTAATTTCTTGTACTTTTAACTTTAAGAAAGAAAGTATATTTTTAACTTAAATTGTTTTTGTCTTTGCGTAATTTAGTTTGTTTACAATAGTATTGTTAATAATTATTTAAAAAGAACAAAATACTACAAACTAATTAATCGAGTTTATTAATAATCTAATATTTATAAATATATTTAACACTTTGTATAAAACTATTATATATATATTTGTTTTAAGTCTTCTAGATAAAAGATGCAAAAATAATTGTATTCTTTTTTTGTTTTTAAATATTATTAATATAATATCTTTATAAACTACGTAGATTCTTTATTGTTTAGTATCTTTATAAATATTATATATAAATATATTCTTGTTTTTGTTAATTATTTTATCAAAATAAGATATTTAGTCTTTATTATTTCTATAAAAGTAGAAAAAGTTATTAATTGTTTTTACGCTTATATCTAGAAAAATTACGAGTTATCTAAGTTCTTTGTGTTTAATCGAAATATATAATTTATCTTCGATATTTAAAAATATCTCTATCAAATACTAAAGATTAATATTAAGTTATTTATTATATATTATTTTAAAATTGACAATTAAACTAAATAAATTAATACTATTATAAAATATTATCTTTGCGTTTATATTAACTATATATAAGATAATTAAATTAAATAACTTTTAAATATTAAGTTTATTATTAATAATACTTTTTTGTTTACAACTCTTGTTTTTTTTTTAAATTAATTCGAATTAGAACTTATATCTAGACTTTAAGTTTTTAAAATCTTTGTCTCTCAATTTTACAACTTAGACTCGAATTTAATTAATTAATATCGAAAATTTTATTTAAAAGATAAAGAAACTTACTTAGTATCTATACAATAAAATATTTGTTACTTAAACTATTTATAAATTTAATATTAATTGTTTTTGTTGTTTTTATTTTAGATATTTTGCAAGTAACAAAGTTTAACTTAATATTAAAAATCTTAATATTGTTTATTCTACAATTAAATTAAATAATTGTTATATTAATCTTTTTAAAATAAAGTGTATCTTTAAAAGAAATTCTTTAGTTATCGAACTCGAACTTCTTATATCTATAAAAATTTATTTTGTCTCTTATACTACTCTTGTTAGTTATATTGTTATCAATTTTTTTTCTAGATAATGTTAAGAACTCTATAAATCTATTGTTATTAAAAATAGTAAAAAATCTTAATATATTAATAGTATTTTAAACTTCAAATATAATAAACGTTTTAATTTTATCTTGCTTAAGTACTACGTTAACTAAAAAGATTATTTTTCTACTTAAGAATTTTTCAATCTTTTAAACAATTGTTAACAAACTTTTAATAAATATTATTTAGTTAATTTTATTATTAAGAAATTATATATAATATTTTGTATTATTTCTAATTATTAATATTAAGAAAAATAGACAATATCTTTAATTTTGCTCAAATCTTGTGTAGATTTTGTCTAGATAACAAAGATTTTTCTATCTTATTTTAATAGTACTTTGTTACTTTAAATGCGCTTAATCTTAACTAAATTATTCTAATCTTACTTAAATCTTGTCTAGATCTTACTTAAATAACAAAGATTTTCTTATTTTGTTTCGATAGTATTTTGTTACTTTAAACGCGTTTAGTTTTAACTAAGAAAATTAAATCTTGTTCAAATCTTATTTGAATTTCGCTCAAATTTTGTTTAAATAATAAAGATTTTCTTCTTTTATCTTAATAGTATCTTGTTACTTCAAATATATTTAATCTTAACTAAAATAATCTAATCTTGTCTAGATCTTATCTAGATAACAAAGATTTTCTTGCTTTATTTTATCTAATTTAATAAATTTAGATATTAAGTCTTACTTAAATCTTGCTTAAATAACAAAGATTTTTCTATTTTGTCTTAATAGTATCTTGTTACATTAAATACGTTTAATCTTAACTTAATTAATTTAATCTTACTTAATTTCGTCTAGATCTTACTTAAATAACAAAGATTTTTTCTCTTTATTTTATCTAATTTATTAAATTTAAATATTTTGTTTTATCTTTGTTGTTTCTTGTTTTAACTTAATTTAATAAACTTAAATATTTTGTCTTATTTTTGTTTTATTTTGTTTCTATTTAATTTAATAAATCTAATTATTTTGTCTTATTCTATTTTGCTTTTCGAAATTTTCTTAACTTTTAATTCTTTAATTTTTCGATAATTTGCTATATTGTTTTAATTGCTTTGCAAGAGCTTTGTCTTGTAGAAAAGAGTTACTATTATAATGTTAAATTAGTAATTTATTAACTACGTTTGTCGATTAAACAACTCTCTATTTTAATTTTGCTTAATTTTCTATGTTTAATTTTAATTAAATTTAAATTAAACTAGATTAAATCTAAGTTAATTCTTGCTAAATATAAAGTTTGCAATCTTATATAGTTAATATTGTTTTATTTTTTTCTTTTCTCTTTTCTCTTTTGTTTTGTATATTAAATCTAGTATAGACTTAAGTTCTATCTAGTTATTAATCTAGATATCTCTTTGATAAAGATTTCGAGTCTAGTTTCTAATATTAATTTAGTATATAACTAGTATCTTTGTCGACTTAATACATTAATAATATTTTATTCTCTATCTTCTTTTTTTTATATCTATATCTTTATCTATTATTAACATTATTATTATTGTCTTTATTAATCTATAGATATTATTAATATACAATTTAATATAGCTAATATTATTGTCGATCTCGAAAACAATAGTTAGAGCGTTATTAAGATAACTGTTGCAAACGTTGCAAATTAGTCTCTTTATTACTAATTATCTTGTGTTAATGCGAAGAAGCAAGATGCGTTGTTAACAAGTAGACTAGAACTTTTGTCTTACATTCTGCAAATATTAAGATAAACTCTATATTTATAACAAACTAAAAGAAGATAATTGACGATATAAAGTAATTGAAACAAATGCTAATTTAGTAAGACTAGGTAAAAAAGAGTGTAGATAGCAAGGAATTTCTAGGAGACGACGTTGACCCTATTGCTTTATCGCTTGTTCGTCGACCTCTATTGACGTATTAGTACAAATATACTACTACTACTATTACTAAATGAGCTTAGACTATATGCAGACGACGGTGGTGGGGGTGGCGATGTGGCTAATCAGACTGCCGGATACAGGAAACCAGACTGTCCGGAGTAAACCTGACCAATCTCGATTCCCGATCCTTGAAGATAATCCTAATCTAGGGTACAACAACAACGCATCGAACACTCCCTCACGAGTCTCGCTATCCATTGCTTAGCCTCCGCTCTAAGGTTGGTGGCACGTTACCCTACATCTCTGGAGCAGGCGCTGTGAGCCTTGTTAAGAATTACGATGTTTTTACGCTCTACCATGAAAACGAGGAAACCATTGCAAGCTTTGTGAAGACGACCGTAGTCTCTATATAGTGTTATTGGGATAACGCTAAAGTCGTTGTTGGACTGCGCAATAATATCTTCTGGCATATACGGTTCGAGAATGTAGAGCATAGAAGATCTGTAGCTTGTAATCTTATAGCTTAGAGACCAGGAAGCAGCGAGTTGAGCAGACTGGTTATCTTGGTTTAGTGATGAAGATGCAGGTGTGTATTAGAAAGAGGCTTGCATAGAAATTGTTGACACTTGCTTTGAACTGACTTATGTCACCGTGATTCAAACAATGGAGGAATCGAAGACTGGCCCAGCGCGGGGTGCGAGCTTATACAAAGACAATGAACGTGATTCCAAGCAGTGAAAGTCAGTGCACCTTTCCTGGGCACCTCATGAAAATACGTGTTAACCACTTTACGTTGGGCTGGACAACCAACATGGACTCAAAGCCAAAACGACATACCGTCAAGGCGGCTTTTCACCCGATTATCTTGAGATGTCAAGGTCTGGGCGCATGGTGCGAAAGCGGGTGTTAGCGATATCACGTGATCGCGCTTAGGGTTTTCAGCACATGGGAAGACGTGAAACGGATTCGCTTGACCTTCTCAACACATATAAATCTCGGGTATATAATGTCCGGGGCTCTAACTCCAGGATCTTGTTTCTTCTCCGGTACCGGTTGTTCAAGTTCTCCTCGGATCACGATCACACAATTCCAGCAGATAAAGACAAGATAATGCCGTCCTCGAGAGTCGCGGACCCGCCTCTTCAGGTTACAGTCCTTGATAGTTCCATGCATACGGACGCCTCTGCGGTACAAATCAAGAGCCATCAGTTGAGCTCATTGCTCGACGAGCTCGAGCAGTGGGCGGTCATCGTTCCTAGCCTCTCTCTCGACCAACGTCAGGAGATCTCGGAGCATCTGCAAGAGCAAATGTCCCAGCTCGCTGAATCTAGTGAACCCAATGGCACACGCAAGCAACAATTCATTGATCTTGAGCGCTTGACCAAACTTCAACGCGGCCCTTTAGGCAAGTTGGTGGACTATGGGGGATTCCTTGTAATCATGGACGACATTATTCGCAAGAGACTCCAGGCTTTGAGCAGTGCTGCGGTGGAAGATGGATCAGAAGTAAATTAGCTTGTCATCGATAATCTATCTAGACAAGAACTTACATGTCGATATGTAGGTCCTGGACTCGACAGCGTCTTCCCAGATTCTTACTCCAGCTTCAAGTGTTGGCATTGGGCTTGGAAGTCCCTCAGGCATCCAGCTTTCGAACAAGGAATTGGAGAGCGACGGGACGCTGTCACTCGAACATGCTGATGATGATGTTGACTTGATCGTACGTATATTTTCTTCTAAATTCTGTTTACTCACTGACTCTTGATTTCTCTAGGTCGCAGACCCGAACATCTCAGCTCAATCAAGCAATCCATCTTCTGGTATCAAGGACCAGCATATGAAATCCGCTACCGGTAGCAATATGGACTGCTTCTGCGAGGAATTGAAGCCCTACTACCCCTTAGTTATTGCCATCCGGACGAAGAGTGACGAATATGACTCCCCAGATGATGAATATCCCTCTCCAGAAGATCATATTAAAAAAGTTCATCTTACAATCAACGGCCCGGAAATAACGATTGTTGGGGAAACTCAACACCTGGAAGACGATTTTGGGCGAGAGCTCGTGAATACTGTTGAGTATCACATGGCGTCAGGAAAACTGAGTCTCATATTGAACTGCGATGATAGATGGTTGTTGGAATTTGAGCACCGCAAGGATGCCAGGACTGTGCTTTCTCTGCTTGCCTACCCAGATAATGCGGGTAAAACTTCCCGCTGGTTGAATTTGAAGCCTGTCCAAAGCTAGCTACAAATTTAAGCAAATTATAGCCTCATAGGAGTAAGCTGCGAAGTTAAGCAGTCGGGCCACCAAACGTCGGCCTGTACTATTCGAAACCCTACTTTAAAGAGTTCCTTCTCTTGGACATGGCTTCGGACTATTTATGGTCACTCGTGAGAATCTGGCACTGACGGTTCGCAACAACGCTAGTACTTGTCGAACAGATTGATGCATTGATGATTGAGTGTATTGATCGCAATTGTACTCCCTAGTATTAGCACAAGTGACCATTCTCTACTTTTGCCAACTTCTATCTGCTGCCCATCCTTTGCTCAAAGCTCTGCAACATCCATTCCCCCCCTTCCTAATCCAGTGCTGGACATTTCTGATAAAGATTCATTAAACAACATCCATTCCCCCCCTTCCTAATCCAGTGATGGACATTTCTGATAAACATTCATTAAAAACACCATCCTATCCTCTGCTTTCTCAAATACCAGGCTGACCTCCTTCCCACTCTCCAACTTCACACCGACCCGCAAAACTTCGCTTCCGCGAGCCTTATGGTCGACTGACCGAATCGCGTTGATGTGGAACGACAGCTTATCCGATCGCTGTACCGCTGGTATCACTGCCACTTCTCGAAACTCCTGCACTGTATAGCTATTCGCCTCCGCATCGAAGAGAAGGCAGTATTGCAGCCCCGAAATTGAGAGATAGTTATCCGTGTCGCGGAAACCGGTCTTGGCGAAGGTGAGGAGGAAGGACTTTCGCTGCGGGGGGTTGCTGCTTATGGAACCCTCGAACAAGCCAAGCTCAGCGAAGTGATCTGCTACTTGCATCCTCGCTACCGCGGCCTCTAGCTCCCGGGATTGTTCCTGGTCCTCTTTTCTCTGCGCTACTCGCATACTGGCTACCGCAGCCTCGACTTCGTGGGTAAGTTGCTGGTCCTCGTCCTCCCGCGCCCCACGAAATCTCGCGAAGAAGTCTTCAAGCTTCCGGGACTCTTCCTGATCCTCTTGTTTCTGCTCTTCACGCATCCTCGCTAACATGGTCTCAAGCTCCTGGGAATGGTGCTGTTCCTTGTCGCCTTGCGCTGCTTTCATGCTGTCTAGTCCACGGGGTTGGTCTTGGTCCTTATCTATCGGTCCGCCACGCAATTTTGCGAAAAAGGTTCCAAGCTCGCCCTTTCGTTCCGTATCCTGGACTGGAATCGGCCACGCTCTTCCCAACGCATCCATCTGCTTCTTGATCAACGAATGCATATTGGGCACCTTGCCAGCATACGCTTCAAGCTCGGCTCTAGCGGACACTAAGCGCTCGATGGTGGAAAGTTGTTGTTGCTCGTTGTTGTTGTCAGAGCGATTCTGAGATGGTTGGCGTTGGGAACTAGAGAGGCTCGGTGAAGCATCATTCTGTGATAGACTGGTGACCTTGTGGTTGATGCGATCGAGCATTGCTGGGCGCTCAGACGGAGGGAGGTGCTTGAGGATCTTGATGCATGTTTCGAGTTCTGTGAGATGGTCGATAGATGACGGGATAGCCGAATGAGATGGATGACGGACCATGATGATTGATGTCTTTGTGAATGATGGTCGTTTTGGGGTTTCGGATGCTTGTATCGCTCGTGTGGACTTATTGGGTGATTGAGTTCTGGACGATCGGATGTGGAGGGTGAATATGGAGGGTAGATGAAGAGGTTCGTGGGTTCATATATAGTTGGTATATCAATAACGTGCATTGTTGTCCTTGTGTTCATGGTTTTCTGACTCGACATCTTGTTAGCACATTGATGACTGCTGTTTGGCATTTCTCGCTTAGCTTGTCACGTGATGACGCTTGGTGCCTTCTGCTGTGACAGACGTAGAACATGGCCATTGTTTTCGAGGTCGTGCTCATAGAAGGCCTTGCAAGTGAAGGCGCTGAAGAAGAATGACACACCCAGAATACGTGACACAGAACAAAGAAGCCTAGAACACATCTTCGTCCCTCGAAACATCAGGTACTTAACAAAGACATCGTCCGTGATAGGGTTACAACTCTCACTATTCTTCATTATGAAAACCACTCAGGTCGTAAAATCCTTTGATCAGTCTCTCCCATACCTCAAACCTACCAAACACCACACAATGGCGACCAACCAATCCAAAGACTCTAGCCACAAGCCGACTGTCATCGCTGGCGATGAAGAAGAACAGCTCTTTGTTCTCGAACGATTGACACTGGCTCGACAAGAAATGAACGTCCATAAGCTGCATGTGCCGGACCTCGACGCGCTTATACTGAACCGAGCCGAGGCCTTAGAGCAAAATCCTTTCGGAAAAAAGCGGGACCAGGACAACGCAGCGCAAAATGTGGTCAAAGACATCACATCCGCAAACAACGAGAAGTACAGCTTCTCAGGCCAAAACGCAGTGCGGATCGGGGTCGGAGACGCTACATCCGTAGACGATGAGAAGAACAGCTTCTCTCTGAATCGGGTTTATCTCCGTAGGTCTAAAGGCAAGCTCTCAGAGAGCTTCCGAGGAAGTGTCAGCATGAAATTCGACGAAGAGGAAAAGATGTACAGCGTTTGGCCGACCCCAGGCCTGTCAGGAGAGACATTCACAAGTTTTATTTTCTCCGCGGAACAGGTGAAATCGATCAAACTCGCGGGTCGGTTTACTGTTGGGCTCTATATGAATGGGGAGAGACAAGTTGTTCTGCTGTGGTTCGTGAACGGAAAGGTTGCTAATGCGGAGGAGTTCATTGGACGGCTAGAGGAACAGACTGGATTACAAGTGGAAAGAATTGACCACTAGGTTTCTTGAAGGCTGTGGCAGGATTTTCAATGCTGAAAGTAATCCAGGCATTGATTTGGACTGGCGAGCTAGATTTCATTGAGCATCTTTGTCTTCCATAGCATGGGAATTCGGGTAGCGTAGCGGCCCACTAAACTTTCTTTGAAATTCGTCTCTTCCTCATCGATTCACCTGTTTCAACAGCCTTCCCACAAATTTGAGGGGACGTATGAGCTTTGTGACCTGCGTGGCAATTCCTTCAACGACCGTTAGTCCCCTGAATATGGTTCTTAGCGATGTGTAAACTTCGTAAGGATGTTGCAAGCCGGCCGAAGCGCCGCAGCCCAAACAGCTGAGTGTTGTTCATGTACAGATAATTTGAAGTCATGAGATCTTAGCCATATTGATTGATGATGTCAGTCGACACCTAGTGATTAGCACGTAACGCTCCGAGTCTGGATGACGTGATAGTAACGCTCGCTTCACGGCAATAAGAGTTGATCACCGTGCGGTGTGACCAAGGGGATTTATGGTTCTGGTATTCACGGTACAACGAGTCTTCATGGGCGGCTGCCTGACAGTCAAAGTGGGGCTTGTGACACTCTTCTGTGCGAAGGCCACTCCACGCTCCCCATTTCAGATTTCCCGCAAAATCAGCTGTTTTGACCGTGAGAGGTTTTTTCTTTCTCGGTCAGCTTCGTTAGGGCCATTCGCACTCTATCCTTCGCGGATTCCACCAGAGCGAGCAGCCATCGCCACCGAACGATGTGGTGTCAGAAACCCGACTACATCCCTCAAGCGCTGATCGAGCTGGAGACATGCATCAACATCGCTACTCAACTTCCTAATGTTGTCGACGACTTATCGATAATTGACCGCATCAAGCACAAGGTGCGCTGTCTTAACGAAGACCCAATCACGGGCACCGAACACCAGCAGCTCGCGGCCCTGGAATGTCTGATCGTTGCTCGCAACAAGCTGGCGGCCTGTTGCGAACTGCCGGATATCGACCTGCTCCAGCTCATCCAAGAACGAATCGCGGCATTGAATATCGATCATCCGATAGATGGAAGAAACTGCAGCGAATCGGACACAGCAACAGAGCGTTCTGAGGATGAAGCCCCGATAGCCACTCACATAGACCACATGTCGCCCTCGGAGTACTGCGTTCCCCTCTTAAGCGCTGACATCAAATCAATCAATGACGACATCATCTACTTGGTCGACCCTCTCTATTTGCTCTCCGATAGAGTAAGAAAGCACTATGTTATCTACCAAGACACGAAGTCAAGCAGAACGTATCGGAAGCCCGTTACCTTTGACGCAGAGGCTATAGAATGGTGCAAGAGTGACGATGGCGAGCGCCTGAGTATGGGTCTTGTTGGCGGAGCAGCGACGCTCCATCTATGCTTTGAGGAAGAAGCTGACAAAGCCAGTTTTCTGGGGAGGCTAGTGGAAGAGACGGATCTGATGCTGTGAGGTCAGCCTCTGAGTACTCTGACATGCGTTTGCTGCTGGGGAGCTGCCAACGGTAGCTAGTTTCGATTTCGAATGTACCAGGCAACCAGGCAACCAGTGTAATCATTTGTGACGTGGTCCAGTCTGTTCAAGCGTCAAAGCCTCGTTGAGAATCTCAGCTGCGTGCAAGATATCGGAATTGTATGCTGCATGTTTTCAGAATGCTTGCATCTTAGCAGTTGTGGTATTTATCCCCGGGAATATTAGAAGCGTGCACCAACAGTGAATATGCCTCTAGCGTGTAAATTCCTTGAGCACCTGTTCCTCTACTAGGTGGTGCACTCTGTGCAGAGATGTGGTGTCGAATGTCTATAAGGGGACATGCTTGGTAAATTCGGCGGCATTTTTGACTAAAATTCCCTATGCTGATGTACCTCGATGGCTGGATATTGAGCAGCTTTTATGGCGCAAAGCAGCATGTGCGAAGGCTGCAAGGGAAGCAGGTAGCTCCATCCAGGTAGCCAACGAATCCATCCAAGCTCGATGGATTCGCGAGATTTCCAAATCTCCTCTGAATTAGCATCAACACATTGTGCATACCACAAGCTGTTGTGTTGAGAATAAGCAATTTATCACTGAGGCAAAGATGTCTTTGTTATACATGAAAGTGTTGTCCTCACGAACATCGACACTTGGTTTTGCTAATGTCCGATTATAAAAGCATCTCTGGTCCCCGTACCCAGTTCGTATTAGTCTCTGACAGTCGTGAACAGCATCATGGCCAGCAAAGCTCTGCAAAAGTCAGCTCACATAGCGATTCGTAGCCACACCTCCAGCAACCATACACAGCACATATCCAACTTTACCACAAAGCTCACGATTCGTAATCGTATCCTGAAACATTCCATAAGCGGTACAAATTCCTGCTATCATCAACACATCTTATCAAAAACCATGGCCGACGATAATATCAAACTAGATCGTCGCTCTCACCATTGGAGCCGTCAAGGCAAAGTAGAAGACCAGCGCCTCCATGACCAATATATATCCAGAATCTCTGATAAAATCAGCGACATCGAGACATGGGTGAAGATGCATCAGACGCTCCCCGAAGCCGAGGCGACTGAGATCCCCCGAATCATTGAGAAGAAGGTGGACAAATTACAGCCCTTCTATTTCGGAGGGAAAGAAGGCTTGTCATTTCTCGAGCGCGTGCTCCAGATCCGGGAAGAAATGCGTGTTTGCGGTTGCAACCTGCGTTGGGTCAACGCCATTGTGGAAGGCATTCTTGCTCGGAAGATCGACGATGTCGACAACCCTACTCCTGTAAGGGACGGCGACAGCGTGGTACCTATCGAGAAAATCGATATCAACGACCAGATCCGTTTTGGGCGCGATGAGGTCAGCAAGGGTCTTACTTTTCAGGGCAGCGTAAACGACGTGTACTACAAGGTTCTGCCCGGTAACCCAGACCCTGCAGGTCCTTTGCCAGAGCCGGTCTTCTCTTTTGCCCCGGAGGATGTCAAGGCAATAACTTGGCCTACAGATCCGGGCACTGATTGTGTCGTTCGTCTGGATACCGAGGGCGGCGATATTGTCAAACTCCAGGCTCGCGATGGCAGAGACGGGGAGAAGCTTGCACGGGATCTCAAGTACTTGTGTGAGCTTTGATGAGTGTTGGAGGGAGTGACCTCCTTGCGTTCAGTTAAGGAGCGGCGAGACTCTGGAGAGAAAAGAAGCACTGGGATTGATCTGTACTTAATCAAGCTTGCATACCCCACTTTTCGGGCTAATCGAATGGAAGACTGACTTTCTCAAGAAAACCCTATACTCGTTGGCTTCGAGCATACGTAACAAATGCTGTGGGTGATCGTGTGTTTCGTGAAGCTGTCAGTTAAACTACGAAAATCTCCCGATTCGGAGAAATCGCTGCACTCGGAAGGCCACTCGAACTTTTTGAGGGTCGTGACCTTCGCGCAATTTCAGGCATAGAATGCGGAACAGCGAGCAATCAAGAAGCTACAATTCCTTAGCAATCAAGGTGACGACATTCGATGATGCGATCTCATCTGATGTGTCAGCATGCTGGTCAGACCGTGAAGGTGAAGTGAACAAAGACGCCTACTTTGCTTCGAGTGCAGACTTCCCTCTGCGTCCAATTCCTCACTGCTTCTAATTTCGACTAACAATCAGGATAGCTAGAAAACCTAGCTTACACTTACTGTTTCAAAAGCACTAATTCTCGCCTCGTCGTCACCGTCGGATCTTCACACAAGTCAGTGACACTCCGGACGGCACTACTGGTATGCTACTGACTAATAAGCAGGCTAGACTCACTGCGAACCAGCAATGGCCACAGATTTCCTTGCCACCAAAATCATCTTGATGCTTTCGGAGGTATTAATCCGCACACTATTCCAAGGAACGGAAGCGCTTGAGGTTTCAATAGCCATAGACGGCATGCTCGAGATTCTGAATAGCCGCCGAGTTGGTCGAAATGCGGAAGAACATGCAGACATCGTGACGCAGCTGACAGGTATCCGCGTCTTGGTTCGTCCTGATCAGGCACAGGGTGATGCTGCATCATTTTACCGGCGAGTACATGCACTGGATACGCAGTTGAACTTCATTGAAGCCATGGTGAGCTCTCTCTCTGGCTGCGCTACAGTTCAGCGTAATATCGTTAGCTGATTCCAAAAGAGCGGATACTGGCAAACAGAGATAGAGTACGGTGTCGCCCGTGCGTACAGCAATGCAGGCGGATACGACGCAGAGACCTTCGGCAAGTTGTATCTTAAGCTCCACCGAAACCGACACCAGTACGATCTGTGGAAACAATTCGAAGAGCGTCCAGCCACGCGGTCCAGATTCACCATAGTCTTGGACAATGTCCGGTCAGTCCGTTGCGAAACGGATGTGACCGTGGAGGTGGTTCTGAAGTCTGGAGCCATCCTTTTGTTGGCTACGACCAACAGTGGTGTCGCCGAAGCGCTCTGCAAAGATGTCAGGGTACAGCGTATAAGGTTAGGGATAGAGCTCGAGCATCATACGGAGTAAACATTTAATGACTTCAGGGGGTATGTCGTAAGCTTCCATCGCTCAGTCTCTCCTCTAACGTATGCGTATCAGCGGAACAAGGGGTTGGTGACTCCAGCGCAGAAGCTAGAGAAGGTCACTGCGAGGCGATCTTCCTCTCCGGTATGACATGGGTCATTACATCGGACGCATACCTGGCTTTGCTCTTGAGGTTCGAGCATAGCAAGTGCCTCGATCAGTCACTTGACGATCGCATTATTCGATCTCTCCGAGGGTGTCAAGGGTGGCTTGGACTTCGACTGCGTCGTTAGCCATGTCTTACTATGCCGAGCGCGACCAAAGTGAAGTCAGCTTTTCCGGGCACTGTGATGGTACAGCAAGGAAAGGTTGGTACCTAGGCAGGAATGTGGCGTCAACAGCACTGCCCGTTGGACACGTGAACTCGCATAGACATTGTTCCTTAGACGCTCGTTGGCCTATGCGGATTTGCGGTGGAGTTCGATAAAAGTGGATGGAAGCTGTCAAGCCTGGAGGGGGGTGGAAAGGAGTCGCGCACGTGAGTCCTGTATTAGGGGCCTTTGCGCTGGTTGAGTCGGTTTGGTGTACCTACGTTAGCTGTGCACTCGGCCAGAGTCGGAGGTCCACTTTCAATGATTTCAAAGCGCTCAATACTTGAATCTGGATTTCAGCTTAGGTTAGATATGAAACCCTCTCTTCGAACGCACCGATAGTCAAAGGATGCAGCAGACAGCATCTAATGGACTGCTCTTGTCTCAGCTAAAACCAACGTCGGCTATTCGTTTGGATCCCGGTCTGGCTTGAGAGGTACATTTGTCGTAGTTGAACTCACACCTCGACTTTGAAGCATAGCAAAGAAATCGAGAAGGTACCTGTAGTGTCTGTGCCATCATGGAAAATACTCACGTCGCAGTGTCATGAGCGAGTTGCAGACTTTAAGTGCTGGGGTAGCTACAAGTAGACAACGGCAATGCCTAGGCTGCCACAGTTCCGTGTCCTTTATGAACGCACAGACCAGGGCGATTGTGATACCTTACAAGTCTTGCTCATCCATTATCTTTCTCGTTCGCTTTAAATATCGATGGAATCTGAGAGTGTCAGTTCAGCTCGATTCATCCCATAGCGACGAACACTGACCAACAAGTTGACAAATCTTGCCAGTAAAGGACTCGAGAACTTTGACTAGCTCATTTTTGTCGCCGAAATTGAAGAGGTTGATAGAATCGATCATTTCCAGCTTCACTTCTCTATCCAGGACGAGATGGATGCGGAGCTTTTTAGCTTTTGATGTCATCAGCATCGAGTGCACAAGATTGAATTGGATTGCGAATGCACCATCCTTGTATCCGATTTTGGCTTGCCCTAAGAAAGGCTGCAAAGATTGTGTCGTCTCGTCCAGAACGAGTGTAACGTTGTTGTAGTGTTCATTTCCAACTACAACCTGTTTGAGATCGAAATAACGATGTTCTGAAGCACGGGTGCTCACTGGCTACTGGTGTTCAGCACAAACTTGTCTCGAGGAAAAGAGACCTACCTTTGCAAGTCCTTGATTTCCAGAGTTTCTGGCAAGGTTCCAGATTCTCTTCCGGATGGTCTCGTCCAGCACAGGGCCCAGAAGCTTCTGCTGCTTGCGAAACATGGTCAAGCGCTTCAATATCGAGACTTGTTGTTCTTCGGTGCCGCAGACTCGAAACTCGTTGAGATCGAGAAGCTTCTTATCCAGCGCAGGAAAAGCTTTGCTGAACTCCGAAACATCAAGGTTCTTGGCAATTTCGATCCATTGTTCAACTTGTTGCAGGGTAGTAAGGGTCAGGGTGTAATCAGGATTGCTTGTTTCGGTCGCCATGACCTGGCATGAATTTTACCTGCTGAACCTTCGTCAGTTCTTGATAGCAAATGACAAGCGCAAAGAAGTCAGGGCCATACTAATTTGTCTAGAGGCTTAGGACTTACCTTTCTGTATTGGGTTTTGCTTTCTGATTTGCTGCTTGAAAAAGATGCGAAAGATGGAAGGTAAAGAAACAGATGTGAAGTAAAGTGAAGTGAATAGATCTTGGACGCGTCCCCAGTAACAACACCTTTGCGCGCTAGTTCTAGCCTTATCGTTAAGAGCTTGGGCAGATCCAGCAGTCTTGCAAACATCAGTCACAACCGCTTTATTACAATGGCTGCGCCGCAATGGGCGATGCACCGTGACAATTTGGAGAGAGTCACTGCTTAAACTGACGTTGATGAGCAAGGACTTCTCGACTCGAACGCAGACATGGACGAAGCCACGGGCGAACCATCCAAAGGAGATCTCAAAATGCATGACGGAGGGCCCGGCGGTGCAGAAGCTGGATCGAGCAAGATCGAATCTGGGAAGAGTGGGTGGAGAGCGAGTGAGTCTGGTGCACCAAAGACAAATGGCAGCAGGTATGTCGCTGTTGAGAGACAGGGGGCTTCGTACCAACATTTACTGCAGCTCCAATGGGCTCCTGTCTCCCACAGACAACTTACAGCATGACCTGCAAGTCCACCTAGGGTAAGTACGATGTGGCTGCTCACAAATCTGCCTGTCACAGTGTTCAATCTCTTACAGCGTTGAGTGCGAGCTTATGCGGATCCGACGCAACAAAGAGCGGCGTGTTGCTCGCGCGAAGGAGCAGGAGCTGGCGGAGAATGCTGTAGCCGGGGAGCCACCTTCCCAATCTGTGAGCACGTAATCCTCTCATGTGCACGACATGACTGACATTTGTCTTCGAATGAAGGCGACGAACAACCAGGCCCAGGCTCCTCGCCCGCGCTACGACCTGTACCAGATCAGCGCTCACCACAACGGGCCCCTCCACGAAGGCATTCAGCACCTTCCAGGGTACACCAGCACTCCAGCCGTACAACGCTACTTAGAGTATGACAGAGGTAGCTATAAGCTTGGCATGGATGGACGACCGAGAGATTGGCCCGCTGAGATTTACACGCTTGGTCCTGGCGGGGTTGAGCGGGTGGGTGGGAATATCCAGAAACGGTTCACCGTTCACATGAACTCGGGTTTGGTGATCCAGGTCGAGCTGTATCATGATGAGGATGTGGAGGAGCTGATGGGGTTCTTGAGGTCTGGTGCGGCTGCTGCTGGGGCGACCTGCTGAGAAGCAAGTGTCTTGTGGCTTTCTTGTGGTCAGTGCCGATACAATGAGGCAGTGATCGAGGACAGATGTTACTTACAGACCTCGAGACTCCACAAATCCAGAGCAGTCCCAGGCGCTACAAGTGACATCTTTCCAACTGCCACCTGGTTCTCCAACGTGGGAAGTTCAGAACAACAACACAGTCCCCTTGGGAGCGAAAAGCATCAAGGATGGTGACAGGTGTATTTACTAGGGGCCTCGGTGGAGCTGCCAAGCCATTAACGGATGTGGAGTATGGGCAAAAGAACGAACAGATCAGCGAACATCAGACATGCGCCCAATTGCTCAAGCATTGAATATACAGACAGGTGCCAGACCTTCAGGCCATATGAACACGCTATATTGCACATGAAAGAGAAGCCACCTCCCTTTATACGCCGGCCTCCAGATATCGTCTGTCCTCTCCAGCAAAGAGCAACTACTATGTTCCGCCATCACATTATAACACAGCACCCACACCCCTTCTCCTTCTGCCCCTCTTTCTCCTGCAAATGCTGTCTGCCCGACTGCCCTCTCGATGGCTGATGCACCATCGGCCTCGATCCCGGCGTCGATCCTATGGGTGGCGTAGTCTGTACTTTCGGCATAGTCGTATATCCAGCATGATCGCTCGCTCCGCCGGGACTCCCGCCACCTCTGCCGCCGTTCAGGTTCGAGGCCGAAGGTTTAGGACTGGCCTTCAATGGCCACCCGGGTTGGTTTTCCGCTGGGCTCCTCTCATTTTCGTCGCGTGGACTCATCGTTGTGATTGGAGAAGGTGGCTGAAGTCCATTGTGCGTATGTACAGCTACCGGACTGAATTCTCTTAGTCGTCTGGGCTCTATACCTGCAGCTCTCGCTTGCTCTTCGGTTTGTTTTTGTTGCAGGCGTTTGGCGTGCGTGGGAAGGAGTTGCTGCTCGGGTGGTAATCGGGGGTCGGGCTTGTACATTGTCGCAAGCCATGGAGCTTCACCCTCTGGCCGATTGATGGCCGTTGCGGGTCGGGGTTCGAGACCGGAGCGTGATTTGGGGCGTGTAGCTGGGGAAGCTCTCGAGTTAGCGGACGTGGATCGGGTTTTGGACGGTTCGGAGACGTTGCGGAGGGCTGTAGACGCTTTACGGGCGTTGCTTGATTGGACAGGTTTGCTAATAGCGCGCTGCTTGCTTGGGGACGTTGACGGTGAGCTGGCTTGCGCTAAATCGGCCGCCGGCGTAGGGGTGCTATTCAATGATTCGCCATGATGTAGTAAGATCTGACTCCCAGCGCTCTGACTACGAGGACGTGGCTTGCTGTATACCAACCCTTCTTCGTCCCAGCTTCCACTTGCACCTCTCGTCCGCGGCAAGGGCGTATGTCTCTCTCTGTGCTCCTGCGGTATTGGCATCGGACTCGAAGTGGGCAACGGAATCCTCGACGAGCTGGAACGAAGGCCTTGCTGTCGGTACATTGACGATGATGATGAGTCATGCGGGTTTGCAGCAATCTCCTCTGGTGTCCTAAGATCGAAATCCAAAGCATTGTCTGGCGTCTCCTCTTGCCGCACGGGCGACCGCAACCGCTGTCTTTTGCCTTCCCTTGTTGGAGGCTTCCCGCTTTCTTGCTCGTGGTCTCCGCTCGCGCTTTGCTGCCGGCTGTGCGCTCGACTGTGGCCTCTTCTGCTATTCGACTTGCTGTTCCGTCTTCCACGAAGGCTGCTGTGACGGGGCAGTTTGATCCCAGCTTCTTGCAGCTCATTGCTTTCGATTATTGCCAGCTTGTCTCTATGCACCCACTTCGAGCTTTCCGGATCTTCATCGAAATAGAGGGCTTCTGGTGGCGCAGGATGAGGAGGCGTCTTCTCCCGTATTTCTATACTGTCAACGGTGCTTTTGGGACGGCCATAGAGATCCAGCAGACTATCCGCCTCACTCCCACTTCTACTGATGTTTGCCTGCGGTGCTCGTCCGCCGCTATTCTTGTAGGGTGTGAGATAATTGGGATCGCTTGTCGGAGGTAGTTTTGATGTCACCGTTACTTCGTCAGGAACGTCCTGCTGCCGACTTACTAGATGCGTTGCGGCATGAGAGAACTTCGAGGCTCCATTCGCCTGTTGTCTCGAGCTGGGTCTGATGGCGTTGCCGAGTGGCGGGTCCGAGGGTGGGGACGAAGAGAAAGGCTTCGAGAAAGACGTCACCGGTCGCTGTTGCCCATGGACTGAGTCAGCTACAGCCATGATTGTGCATTCACGATTGATGAGCTAGTAGTGCTTTGATGGTCGACTAGCCAGCAATTACATTCCTCTGGCGCAACACCAATACGACGAAAGTGTAGGACGGCTGAGCGAAGGGACTGACCTCTTGACTACTTCGCCGTGCATAGTCCCAGGAACCGGGGTCTTGAAGCACGCCTCCTCCGGTCCTGAAACCTCTGCCGTTGGAAAGTGTAGAAACTGCCGCCATTACTTGTTCTGTTCCCTAGCTCTTGACAGCGCCCTCTCACGAGACCGAATGGGCTTTCAAAGACTTGAATCACCGCCCAAACATCATTTTTATAAAGGGACCACCACCGACGGGTATGCACAGCAATTGATGGGCTTTTATTGAGCTGGCAGCGAGGTTGTTTGCCCAACCTTCGACCCAACCAACGAGACTTGGTTCACGCAGGGACCCTGGTTTGTGCCCAGTGCTGAAGCGATCAATATCTCTCCTCTCGTCGATATTGCGTGGTCTCCTAGGAATGGCTGGGAAGGATGTGCGACGGAGAACCGTTGTCGGGATTGGTGGCGCACAAGGAGAATAAGGTCGACGGGGTCATCGCCCCTAGGCGTTGGAATGCAGACAGGATTCAAGCACAAGTGGCTAAATGTGTAGTCGAGGACCATGCAAGCGCCTGTTTCGTGAGGTAGGCGCTTCTCGTTCGGCCATTACGATTTAGTCTTGGCGAAATGAAGACCTTCAGGTTGGCCGAGTCTAGCGGGCCTGGGCCGCAGAGGGACTTCAAGACCTCGTGGCAACGAAGACATCTGACGGGCGGAAGTCCGTTAGATACGTCTTGCTCAACCGGAGTGCCTTTGAAAATACGTTACACATGATCTCCTATATAGGTGGACCCCGGCCGTGGGCCCAATGCTTCCCCAGTGTCGCCTCGCTATGCAACGATCCTGATCAATCAATATCCACTTCACAACCTTACTCGCCCATCAGCTGGCCTCCCACCAAACCATCTCCCCATACCCCTCCCTGAGTCCGCTCTGCCACTGTTACCATCCTCCCCGCCCATCCACTTTGGCCGTTTACCCAGGTCAGGAAGCCATTCCGGCCTTTCCACAGTGTCGAATGTGTTGCGGACGCGGTGTGCAAAGCCCAGGAAGGCGTTCTCGTCTTCTTCCTCGGCGGCTTGCGTAGCATCCGCTAGCCTTTGCGCTTGGAGCTGGGCGGTGTTGGATTGGACAGGCTGTTCGCGGGCAGTAGAGCTGGTTTCTGACGGAACATAGGTCTGCCGACTGTTGACCTCAATGGGATTGGGATCGCCGTATCCCGTATTACCAGGTGACGCTATTGCATTGTGGGACCTTGCCAGGCGAGAGTTGCCGTTGAGTTCGCATTCGATCAGCTCACGACCTTCTCGCCATCCTCCAGCTCCGAGACCTGGCGAGCTTTCCGCGTCATCATTGCCGGCGACAAAGCCAAAGCCGACAATCGTCCTAGCCCGTCCATAGAGATTGAAGAGCGTCGCACACACGGGAAGTAGAATGAAAATCGGAAAGAAGTAGTCGAACCCTTTTCCAAGCGGCGTGAGATTGATGAGGCTACCTAGGAAATGGTAGAAAGTCGTCTCCCGGTGCACATCCCGAGGTAAGAACGTCACAAAGTTGTAGGCGAGCGGCACTGTCAATTTAGCTACTTGGCCGGAGTACCAGGTTGCGCTTTCGCCATATGTATTCCTAGGTACGATGGCGCGGTTGCCCCAGATTTTAACGTCCTGGAAGCTTGATAGAGTGCAAGCACACATGTACAGAAGCCAAAGGCAAGCCATGATTTGGCCTGCGAACGTGACTTCTCCAGCTCCGTCATTACGGTTGGTGACGACTGTCAGGCTGATGATTGACAGCCGAGGTAGAACGAATTTGATCAACTCGGACCATACAATGAAAACAGAAGCCAAGGAAAAGAGAGCGGCGAGGGCGAGACGCATCGCCGGCAAACATTTCGCATGCAGCAGATAACGAGTGTATGGAGTAAGGACCGTCCAACGATTGAGCCTTGTTTCATGCGGCGAGGCTTTGCCAAAGTCGAGCTGCTTGGAGGTCGAGGCATCAATGATGGCTTGGGTCTCGACACTGTCCTGTACTAGCCGATCCCAGGTATCAATGAAACGTGCGCGCTTGTGGCGCGCACGAGTCAACTTTCGTGTGAGCTCCGCTAGGTACCGATCAGTCACTACTGCTGGAATCGTCGCGCCTGGTGCATGCGAAGCGCTTGACAGAAGCCGAGATTCGGGCAATTGCGACAAGTCGGAGAGCTCCTCGACCCACTCTTCGTGATCTCGCGAGATGGCATTCTTCCGCTTTCGCAACGATGTGAGTTGTACCTCCAACTCCTCAAGTTCTGTGATGGCCGTCGCCAAGCGATCGTGGACTTTGGGGGCTTGGGTTTGTATCCTACGAAGTCTCCCTGATATATTCGTGTTGCGGATCAGCCTTCGAGGCACTGCAACAAGGCCGTGACCCATGAGGTAGATCGCGAAGACCAGACCCCAGCAGTAGGCCAACCTTGAAGGAGTCAGCCCCACCTATGTGTCCCAAACATTGTACGTACGCCATGACCAAGGCTTTGACCGATGTTCCGCGAAAGCCGTTCTGCAAAAACACATAGACTGCTCCAGCGATGCCACAAGACAGCACGATGAGCTGATATCGCCCATTTGACCGTAGCGAGTATACCATGCGATCTTTAGGTGTTCGATACCCCGAGTCAACATACTCGCCAAGTAAGGGAAGAACAAGCCTAGCAGACAATTGTTAGCCGTAGCTCACTGTTACTGATCGATAGATACTTACCATGTCAACGCAAAGGTCAGCCAATACGTTATGCGCCATGCGACAAGCAGAACGCCTTCAGGCAGCCATATCCCCCTCGTAGCTTCATCTTCCACCCTCGAGCTCGAAGCAAGATCTATGGGCACGATGAGGATGATACTGGTCGGAAGGGCGATGGCGAGGAAGACGGGTAGGAGTAAGTAGGCAGGGGTCGAGCGAAGCGGTAGATAATGGCGCAGAAGAAGGAGCACGAGGAGGGAAATGGTAAGGATGGAGAGCACAGCGAAGGCATCGGAACCTATAGACGAGGGCATTGCGGTGGGAAGATGAACATGCGTCGTTGAAGTTCACATTTCGTGTCTTAAGGCTCTGAGCATTGCTGCTGTGGGCATCATTGATGTTGCTTGCATCATACATGGAGAGTAGCGTGCAAGTAGATTAGACCAATTTGTGAACTAAAGTAGGCTCTTAAAGTAGGCTCGGCAGGTCCGGCGAATCACGCTGGCCGCAGGCGTGAGGCGACTTCCTTTAAGCGCGAGCTGTGATGGCGTGCATCATGATTCAGACCAGCGCCAGAACCCGTCAGACCAGCGAATCGAGCCGTCAGTAGTGCAGATCTCCGAATATCGCAAGCCTTGCTTCTCCCACCGGCTCAAGGATGGAAAACATACTTGTGCCCGAAACAGTCCAATCCTGGTTCGGGGCCTATTGAGAGAGTACTTTCCTAGAAAAGCTTGTTTCGTGACTTCTACATCGTCGGGGTTGAATGTTGCCAGCTGGGTCCTGAGGTGAATGTTGCCAGGCAAAGTCGTTGACGGGCGGTTGTGGCTTGTCCATAGTGAACCTAAAGCGGTGCCTACGAATGATTGCCTGATCTTAGAGGATCTTGGGATGATTCTGGAGGCGACGAGAAAGCAGGCTCACCAGATCTTACACACTTCGAAAGAAGTACGATCCAAAGAGCTCATCGTAATACTGCTCTCCAAACGCCTTGGGTGAGAGGAAAGATTCATCGCATTGCCAGGGACGAATATAGATTGTAGACTGCTTTACGAGATCCGGACAAGCGTTACCCTGCAGCCAAGCTAAGCCCGTTCGGGCCGGGCAGTCCAGTTTCACTCAGCTGCACCGACCTCTCCTTCCCTCCTGCTTCTCATCCGGCCCTGCCGACCCTCCTCTCTCTTTTCCCCAGGCCGGTTCAAGAGATGTGTTCTAGCACTTACATTTACAGCATCCTTTGTCGCACAACGTCGCACTTCTCGCGGTACTAGTCCTCTCGGTCGGCCTCACACCTCACTATACACCACCATTCCCATAACTCGAACCTCGCAGCTCAACTACAGTAATCCAGCGTGTACAGGACTCGGTGGGCTGTCAGCGTTACAACAATACTTATTTACGCAGTAGCCGATTTGCCGGTTCAACTTGGACACTGCTTCGCTGTCACCACTCGCCCTACTTACTCCTGCCTCGGTCAGCAAGGCTGCCAACTCGCCTTATAAGTCTCTCCTCTCCGGATAATTACCTTATCTATCCGCCAAATCACCCCAGTGGTGTTAGCCTTGGTCCTTCATCAATCGTACCATATTCCTCTTGCGGCATTCACCCAAGACCTTCATCTCTGCCATTTCCGAGTCATCTCGGCGACATTAGCTGGGTCATATACAGCCACCATCACATGCTTACAAATCCCACCTTGATCTGCACCCTCCATCTACCTAGTCGCAATCTACGTTACTGGTACCACCCAAATCCAGTCCTTATGAGCATTGGATCGTGGTGGATCAGATCCCGCAGGGATATCGCGAGGTAGTCGGGCCACACCTGTTCCTTGGACTAGTTTCGGATTTCCCAAGATGAACCCGGCCAACTTCCAGAACATGGGTGGTCAGGGGATGGTTCCGCAGGGGCCGCCCGGGGCTCCTCAACCCCAGCAGAGGGGCGGCATTACACACCAAGCTGTGCAACAGCAAATCTCCCGCATGCTCAGTAGTCAGCAATCTCAGCACAATTTACAAGGCTGGCAGGCGAGCGTGCAGATACAGCAGCGAGTATCTATTGTCTACCAGCTGTACGTTCTACCGTGATGCAATCGACTCCCTTGTACTAATGGCACACAGAGTCACGTCGCTACGGCTGATAAAACCTCAAATGGACATCGACGAAGCGGTTCGTGTTGCTTTAGGCTTCGAGAAGAGGACGTTGTTTGATTCGCCAGACAAAGTGAGTCATGCCTGCATAGCAAACTTTCAACGCTGACACACTTCATCAGCCGGTCTACGACCAGCACTGTCGTCAAAAAATCGTCGAGATAGCGCAGACTAGGTCAAAGATCGCTACGAGTGTACAGCAGCAGGTGCAGAATGGACAACCTCCGATGAACCTTGGACAGCCGCAGGCACGAATGCAGGGCATGCCCAATCCCGACCAAGTCCAAATGCAGCAGAGATTCCCTAATGGTCAGATGCCTCGCCCTAATCAGCCTCCAGCAATGGGAATGCCAAACCAGCAGCACATGCCGATGGGGAACCCTCAAGCGCGGATACACGCGGTGCCATCAAACATGCCGCAAATGGTTCCTCCACCAGTTCAATTTACACAGCAAGACCTTCAGGAGATTTCTCAACTTGCCCAACACATGGCCCAGAACACACCTCCTGACCAGTTGAACCACATTCGTACCCGGCTCGAAAACAATCCTCAACGGCAGCAAATCCTTGCGCAAGGCCTCGATCCCCTCACACAATGGTTCAAGCAGCAAGCAACGAGAAGATATATCGATTTAAGGAGAGCGCAAGCCCAACGAAATGGTCAGCTGGTCCAGGCGCCGAACAGTGTGAATCCGGAGCAGCCGCGTCCAACGTCGCAAAATACTGCACATACCCAAGGCCCACAGATCCCAGCCGTGTCTGCACCTCAAAGCTTCGATCCTGGGTTCATGGGAAACGTCGGCCAGATCATTGCGCAGCAACAGAATGCACAACGACTGGCAGAGGCCGGACACGCCGTCGTCCCTGCGAGCAATGTTCAGGCGTTGGGCGAGCAGCAAAGAACCGCGATAAGAGCCACTCCTCAGCAACCCAATCAACCCAATGCAACTCGACCCCCCCAGACGCCTAACGTTCCTCAGCAGCCGCAAGCATTTTGGAATGCTCCAGGTCAGCAACAGCCTGCTGGACAAGTACAAAATCAGTCGCAACCCAACCTGTTCCCAAGTGTGGCGACACCGATCCCAGCGCACTTACAGGGTCAGGTCGGAGGTCTTAATACTCCCATTGGCCGTATGCAGCCACAGAATACGAATATGCCCACCCTTACTCGAGGTGTCGGTCCTCAGAGTCAAACACCGCAGCCACCAAACATGTGGCCTCAGCAAGGTACTCCCCAGACGCAGAATACAGCACAAGGCACTCCTCCAAATTCACAGCAAAGCAATCAGAACGATGCTTCTCAACGACCCAGACTGCCTCCTGGGAAGATGAACCATACGCAACTGCAACAATACTTGAGTACTTTACCGGAAACCGACAGGCGAACCTTCATCATGCACCTACAGCAGCAGCAGCAGCAAAGAGCCGCGACTAGTGGGCTTCCGTCAGCTGGTCGGCCAGAATCAGTAGCAATGCAGACACAACGAAGTCAAGCTGGGCCGGCCAGCTCTCAACCTACCAGTCAGTTACCGGGTCATACTCTCAATGGGACCCAGCAGGGGAATGGATTGCAACAGCAGCAGACACCAACTCAACAGCCAGGACAACCCCAGAGACCCCCACAACAGCTAGGAGATGCAGCTCAGATGGCGCGACAGAGGCAACAGGCGGCACTCGCCAGTGGCTCTCTAACACCCGACATGGAGCGGTCGATGGATAAGTATCCATACCCACCTGGAATCTTGAATGCCAACAACGCACTTTCCAAGTTGCCTTCCACAGTGAAGACGTGGGGACAATTGAAGGCGTGGGTCAAGGATAATGCTGGGAGCTTGCCCCCGGGGAGTGAGTCCAAGCTTCGCGGACTGCAAGGACTTCACTATCAGAGTATGTCGCAAAGACAACAAAACAACCAACAGCAACCTGGCATGCAGCCAACAGCGCAGATGATGCCTCGATCGAACCAACAGCCAATGTCTGCACAAACTCAGATGCCGAATATGGCACCACCCACAATACAAGAGATACATATGACTCGAAGTAAAATTCCACAGCTCCAATCTGCGACTGATGAGCAAGTGAGAAGCTTCATCATAAGGCAGCGTCAAGACGCATGGGCGAGGGCTCGTCAGCCGGCGTTGAATCCGCAACAGCAAGCTCAGATGCAATTAATGCAGGAAAGACAGCTTCAGATCCAGCTTCAGCAGCAGCAACAACAACAACAGCAACAGAATCAGTCCCTGCAGCCCGGCGTGCAGCCTAGCCAGGCGCCACAAGGTCAAGCGGGGCCCCAGAAACCGCAACCTCAATTGCCAAAGAAGAATCCTCAAAACAAGGAGCAACCACAAGCAAAAGCTCCACAGGCGCCGATGCGAGGTCAAGCGACTAACAAGGGCGTCAAACGCGGCAGCAGTGACGATGTTGTTGAGGTTCCTGACCCTAAACTTGCACAGCAGCAGCAGCGTTCACAAGCAGCAAAAGCATCACAGAAACCTAGTGCGACAAATATGCGCCTGGAACAGGCTGCTCAAACGGCACAGAAACAGAAAGGTGGACAAGGAGCCGAGCAAAAAGCGAAGCCAGCCCAGTCGACTCAGGCTCAACAGGGAAATCAGGTATTGAACAGTACACAGGCGCAACAGAAGAGCGAGGAAAATATTACTGTAGAAGCCAAAATCAAGAAACTTATCGATGAAGTGTCACGGAGTACGCCTCCACGCCAGCCAGTACCAATGGATGTCGGCACGAGGTCCAGAATGATTCCAAAACTGGCTCAAGCACAGGCAATGCTAGTTCGTTTGGACACCGCCCTGCCTCTGTTCTACAGAATGTTCGGAGGAGAGGACAACACAAGAGAGTTGATTCGTACCGTAGGTTACTGAGTGATGCGAATTCTCAACATTTGGCCGAGCACTGACTGTGTCTAGCGCTTCCTGCTCAAAGCTCAGTACAGTGATTCGAACCAGCCTATCAACAATTTCACCATCAGCTCGGATGAGCTCGATAAATCTTACAATATGCTGGCCAGGGCTTTCACCCATATCATGACCAGAGTAAACCAGGAGAAAGAGAAAGCCGAGAAAGCCAAAGGCAGCGCGGCCCAAGACAATACCCAAGGGCCGCAGCCCCCGCAACAGCCAGCAAAACAGCAGCCACCTGTACTTAGTGCTGCGAACCTTCAACAACATCAGAACAACATGCAAGCCGAAAGACAAGCTTCCGTTCAAAAGAGCCACCACAACAGCAATCGCGCCCCACCAGCGCCAACATCGGACAAACCGCCTTACACATTCGGGCTTGGGGCTCAGTCTCCACATGGCATCCCTGTGTACGGACCAAATGAGCTGACCCAGGACAATCTTAAGCTTCCTATAAACAAGAAGAGGAAGACCAACAACCAGCCCACAAGTTCTGCCTCTACTCCTGCCCAGCAAGCTGGAACCCCGCATCAGAAGCCATCGCCGCAGGTTAAATCATTCGCATCTCCTGAGGTTCAGAAATTACCGGCTCCCCCAATGTACAAATGCACAATTCCGAAATGCACTAGTGGCACCGTAGGATTCGCAAGCCAAAGCGAGCTTGATCAGCATCATGTTGGTGTTCACCAACCCAAGGAGCCAGTCATAGAAGATCCCCTACAATTCTCACTTGAGCAGATGCGCTTCGCCCTGAATCTAGACGAAAACGGCAAACCGAAACCTAAAGCAAATGGTGCTACGGTGCCGGCCAGTGTGGGAGGCTCAATGATGAAGAAGTCCTCCTCCATGCAAGGCACTCCTGCAATGAAGCAGGAGACCGCCACCCCAATGAGCAGAGTGCCAACCCATACCGGGCCTTCGCCCGCTTCACATCTGCTGAAGACGCCCCAAGCAAGCGGTAACATGAGAACTCCCGTGTCAGAGACGAAATCTGTACTTAAGGACGGCGTCGCTGCCAAAGCCTCCACCCCCTTGATCGTAACCGAAGACCCTTGGGCCGACTCCCTCATCCAACAGGACACCATCCACGAGGCCTTTTCCGGCCTCTCCACCCTCAACGGCCCCAAAGCCTGGACCAAGATCCAAGACTACCACCTCACCCCAGAGAGCATGTCAAGCGACAACACCACCTCGCCACGACCCAGCGACATCAGCGAGAACGACCTCGTGAAAATCAACATGGACATGAGCGTGGATGACAAGAGCTGGATCCCGGTCAACTGGTCTGACCCCATGATGACCGAGCTTGAGGGGCTCGATTTGGGAGGTGAGAATTGGGCGGGTGGAGCCGGGGCTGGGGCGGATATGATGGATTGGGAGACGTTGTTCGGGGAGAGTGGCGAGGAGGCGCAGGAGAGGGCGAGAGTGGCGCAGAGGAAGTATATGCGCGATCCGCATGGGCCGACGGAGGAGTGGTTGAAGGTCTATGGGCCGATGTGGGGGTTGAAAGAAGAAGATCAGCGGAGGTGAACACGAGAAGTCGTGGATAAAGGGTGCGGAGGGGGGCAAGCAGGGAAAGCAGTTCTAGGCATGGAATCTGGAGCGAGATCGACCATCTTTCCTAATATGGCGGCTTTTTTGATGTCAGCGAGCGAGTTCCGGAATTGGGCTTTGGATTTTCGATGACGATTTTGTACGAGATGAGGGATGGTCAGAGCAGGGAAGGGCAAAAGCATGGCGCTGGTTTTGGAGAGCTCAAGAGCTAGCTACAGCGTGTGCAGCATGTATGCCGATCCCATAGATTTTCTGGAATAGCTTCTTTCGAAACACTAACTTCTTGCGTGCCAGATCACACACACTCTCTCTCTCTCTACCCCTTCCTCTACCCAGAGATCTCGCTCCCACCATCTATAGTAGCATTTTCCGCTTTTCGGTCCCTCCTTCCTAGGTTTCTCTCTTTGTCTCTCTTCGCCCCATTCTCATCCATTCCTTCTCCCTTCCTCTTTCCCCAACCATCCAATCCAATCCATCCAATCCACACAATCCACACCACCCACCGCCCACCACCCAAAGACCCACCCTCCTTTTTCTCCCCTCC
>JAABUS010001342.1_pt1 | contig 54337 bp, 52 predicted proteins | sample 5560161 | NCBI WGS metagenome assembly JAABUS01 (sample SAMN10711885, study PRJNA513376) | rock metagenome | isolation source: Antarctica rocks | place: Antarctica: Victoria Land, Trio Nunatak nord | collected 2016-01-04 | reverse complement strand
CGGGCGCGCAACTCCTCCTGCTGGGCGGGGGTCAACGTGACGCGGATCACGGCGGGGCTCCTCCTCACCCACTATTCTACGACCCAATTACCTCGACGTGCTTAGACGGCAGTGTACGCGCCCTCGATGTCGATAGAGCCGCCCATCATCGCGCCGGGGACGCGAGCGCCTCTATTTTTCGCGAGACACTCGATGACCAGGGCGAGGGACAATCCAATGGACTCCCTGACCTTTGAGCAAGGGGCAAAGCTCGACGCTCTGCTGGCGGAGCTCGCGTCGCTGCCCACTCCCGAACTCAACGCCGACTCGGGGCGGTTGCGCTGCGGGTTGCCGTTGGACGACGTCGGCAAGAAGCGCATGAGCCTGGCCCTCAGCGGTGCATTCGCCGCGGAAAAGATCCTGGCTTACCTCCAGGCGCTGGAGGAGGTCGACAATCATCGTGGGATGATCGGTCGCCGGATCTTCGAGTTGCATCGGGAAGGCAAGCGCCTTCGTGCGCTCGAGTCCCTCGACGCCGTCGAGCCCTTGGTCATGGCCAGTCACCTCTCCGGCTGGCAGGAGGTCGACTTCCACTTCTTCGCCGTCTGCGTCGGCCGGATCGAGCGGTTCCTCCCGATCGCGGCCAAGGCGGCTGGCTACAAGATCCCGAGGGAGGATCGTGACCTCCTTGCGCCTTACCGCGCACTGCGTGACTACTACGAGCACCTCGAGGATCGCCTGCCCGCGGGGAAGCATTACGACGAGGGAGCCGAAACGCACGACGAGCGCGAGTGGCGCGTCCGTATTGGACTTACCCTCGACGGCCAGGAACGGATCGTCCTTAGCGGGGTGGCGGTGGATGTGACGCCGCGTGGGGTGGCTGCCGTTCGGGGCGTTCTCAGGCGCAACTGGGAGCAGCTAGCGCCAAGCACGTTGACGATGGTGCGCAAACACTTCGAGGCCAAACCGTCCGATATTCCCGGCCCGGGAGAGGTGAAGCAGAACCTGCTGGCGTCCACCGGGGAGGTGGCTTAGGGGAGGATGCCCAGCTCGGCTTTGAGCTTGGCCTCTACCAGTGCCCGACCGTTAGCATAGACATCAGGGAAGCGATCGTACCACTCTACCCAATCGACCATCCTGGGGTTGAGCCAATGCAGGCCTTGTTTCACCCGCGCGTGGCGCTGGCGCAAGGATGCATCGTCGAAGAGCGGATCGTGGTGGAAGGCTCGGTTCCGCAGCTCACGGATCTCGTTGTACCGCTGGTGGATTGCCTGCCGTCGGCGCTTTTTCTTGGGAATGCGCATGAAGGCGTTCTTGAGGGGCGCCGCGTTCTGCCCTTGCCAAAGCCGTACGCTGTAGTTGCGGGAGAGGATAGTGACCCAGAAGTCGAAGGTGAGTTGTGAGACGACTCGCTCGGGGGTCACGGGGTCGCCGTACCCCTGAATTCGGTCCTCGGCGCGTCGAACAGTACGAACCTGGTTCGGCTCGAGTAAGCCCTTCTGGTTGTACCAGGTGGGTGTTCCGAAGTGCTGCGTGAGGGTCTGGTGGAGCGCGTTGCGGAGGGCAATCTCGACCGCGCCGAGGGAGCAGTAGAGGGCCTCGGCGAGTTGGACATTCCAGAGGTAGTTGACTGCGGTCTCCAGATCGTCGCCGGTTGTGGATTGATAGCGCTGCAGGCGTATGGACGAAAGAGACGGCTCAATTTCGGCCAGGAACTGGGTAACCACATTCCACTCCTGGGGCTAGGCGTTGCCAACTGTCAAGTACAGTTGACAACAATTGCTTTCAAGGGGTACGCTTGCTAGCGTATTCCCCGGGATCCTCTCCCCGTCCTCGCTGGCGGGTGACGAATCCGGGGTATTTTTTGCCCGTAGCCTCATCGGTCTGTCAAGCACGCTTGACGGCAAGACGCCCGCCCGTGCGAGCGAAGTAGGACGAGAGATCGTCTCGAGTCAACGGCCGTTTCGTTGCTTGCGGCCTGCTTCCCATTTCGCTAATCCCGGTCAGTCTATGGACTTGGTGCCGGCATCCTCCGCCGGGCTCGGGCTCGTAATTCAGCAAGATGGGCGCGTTTCCTCTCTTCGTCCTTCATGAGTCCTTCGTTTTCTTGTGTACTTCCAGTGTTGGTCGGCGCAGGTCGACGTTGCGGTTGAGATTGTTGGGGACGATTGCTCGTACCACGCGGGCTCCGCGCACGAGAGGCCGTTGACAGCGTATGACCTACGTCATGAGAACACCATACCCGCCGTCGGGGAAGCGGCCTACGGAAAAGATGGCGAAAAAGGGCTCCTTCCGCGTCTCACGGTGCGTGTCAAAGATAATCGGGTCGGCCAACGCGCGTCACGCCAAAGGAGCGGAGAGTGGGGATCTACGACGATCTCGGCGTCCGGCCGGTCATCAACGCGAGCGGCACCTTGACGCGGTTGGGGGGCAGCCGGATGGCGCCGGAGGTCCTGACGGCGATGACCGAGGCGGCGGCCGCCTTCGTTCATATCGGGGATCTGCAGGAGCGGGCGGGAGGGGTGATCGCCGAGGTCACCGGCGCAGACGCGGGGTACGTCGTCTCCGGCGCCGCGGCCGGGCTCTCGCTCGCCGTCGCCGCCTGTGTGGCCGGCCTGGACGTCGCCAAGATGGATCGCCTCCCGGACACGACCGGGATGCGGAATGAGGTCGTCGTCCAACGTGGCCACCGCAACGCCTACGACCACGCCATCCGCGCCGTCGGTGTCGCGCTCGTCGAGGTCGGCTACCTCGGCTTTCCCGGCGCCGGCGGCACCTTCGGCTGGCAGATCGACGAGGCGATCACCGAGCGCACCGCCGCCGTCGCCTGCCCCATTCTCGACACCCCAGGCACGCTTTCCCTGCCTCAAGTCGCCGAGATCGCTCACGCCAAAGGCGTTCCGGTCGTTGTCGACGCCGCCGCCGAGCTGCCACCGCGGGCGAATCTCCGGCGTTTCATCGCCGAGGGCGCGGACGCCGTCGTCTTCTCCGGAGGGAAGGCGATCGGGGGACCGCAGGCCAGCGGCATCCTGGCCGGCCGCCGCGATCTGATCGCCTCGGTCGCCCTCCAGCATCAGGACATGGATGTCCTGGCGGAAACCTGGCCCCATCGATCGTGGCTGGCCGATGGCTCCCTGCGCGGCGTTCCGCATCAAGGATTTGGTCGCGCGATGAAGGTCGGGCGTGAGGAGATCGCTGGGTTGATCGTCGCGCTCCGCCGCTATGCCGCCGGCGACGACGCCGATGACCTTGCGCGCTGGGATCGCCTGCTCGACGTCATCGCGACGCGTCTCCGCGATCTTCCCGGCGTCACCGTCACCCGGCGATTGGCCCCGCGGTACCCCGTCCCCCAACTCTGGATCGATCTCGATGAAGGGATGCTTGGGTACACGACGTACGACGCGATCAATATCCTCCTGGAGGGCGATCCGGCGATCGCGATCGGTGAGTCACACGCCGCCGCTGGCACCCTCGTCGTCAACCCCCACAGCCTGAGCGACGCCGAGGCGGAGATCGTCGCGCGGCGCCTCGATGACGTGCTCAGGCATCCCAGGTCCTCGTTCGCGACAACCGCCACCGGCACCCGCTCGATCAGCTCCTGAGCGATCATCGCGCCGGGGCGGACAACCGTTGATTGGAGGAGCTTCCGATGCTGCTGAGCCCACCATCCGGGAAGAAAGTGCTCTGGCAGGAGATGCTCCGCCACGAGCTCCTGGCCGCGTTGGAGGACCGGCCCGTAGTGATCGTGCCGGTCGGCTCGGTCGAGCAGCACGGGCCGCACTGCCCCCAGGACGTCGACATCAGCATCCCCTACCACCTGGCGATCCGCGCCGCCGACGCGATCGACGATTTCCCGGTCATCGTCGCGCCACCGGTCACCTACGGCTTCACTCACTACAACATGGGCGAGGTCGGCACGATCACGCTCGGCTTGGAGGTCTTTATCGCGGTGCTGTGCGATGTCTGCCGAAGCATCTGGGCGAACGGCTTCCAGCGGATCGTCTTGCTGAACGGTCACGGTGGCAACGAGGCTCCCACCTGGAGCGCGTCGGTGAAGCTTGCGGAGGAGGACGTCTGGGCCCTCGCTCTCACCTACTGGAACATGGCGCCCGACGAACTCCGTGCCTGGAGCGAGGCGGACGAGGGAGAGATCGGCCACGGCGGCGAGTGGGAGACGAGCCTCCAACTCTACCTCCGACCGCACCTGGTCGATCCCGAGAGAATGGTCAACGACGCGTGGCGGCTGAAGTTCAGCCCCGCCGTCCAGCGCTACGCGCGCTTCCCGGAGCGACGCCGCGAGATGGAGCACGGGGTGATGGGCGATCCCTTCGCCGCCTCGGCGGAGAAGGGTGAGCGCCTCTTCACCGTCCTGCTCGATCGCCTCGTCACCCTCTGCCGCGAGTACCACGCGGCAGAGCCGCCCCGCTACCGGGAGTTCGGCAGCCACTGCCCCTGATCCTGCGGTCGAGGGTGACGTCAGATGGCGTGGAAGCGGCTGAGGAAAGCCCGCAAACGGGTGCTCTCGGGCTGGTCGAGGAGCTGGCGAGGCGGTCCCTCCTCGACGATCATGCCCTGGTCCATGAAGACGACGCGGTCGGCCGCCTCGCGCGCGAACAGCATCTCGTGGGTCACGACGATCATCGTCACGCCGTGGCTCGCCGCCAGTTGTTTCATCACCGCCAGCACCTCGCCGACCAGCTCCGGGTCGAGGGCTGAGGTGACCTCGTCAAAGAGCATCACCTTCGGTTCCATCGCTAGCGCCCGCGCGATCGCGACCCGCTGCTGCTGACCGCCGGAGAGCTGAGCGGGGTAGACGTCGGCCTTGTCGGCGAGACCGACGCGTTGCAGCAACTCCCGGCCGTGACGGTTCGCTTCCTCCTTCGCCACCCCACGGACCTTGATCGGGCCGAACGCGACGTTGCGCAGCGCGGTCATGTGGGGAAAGAGGTTGAACTGCTGGAAGACCATCGCCGTCTCGGTGCGGAGCCGCGCCACCTCGCGCTCCGGCGCCGGGACGAGCCGTCCGTTGCGCTCGCGGTAGCCGACGAGCGAGCCATCGACGTAGATGCGGCCCGCCTGGTACGTCTCCAGAAAGTTGATGCAGCGGAGGAGCGTCGTCTTTCCCGACCCGCTGGGACCGATGATGCAGACGACCTCACCGGCGGCGACCGTCAAATCGACCCCGCGCAGCACCTCGAGCGTGCCGAACTGCTTCTGCAATCCCTCGATGCGAACCATTGGCGCGCCGGCGGCGCGGCCGTCGATGGCCCGTTCCGGGGTTGGTCCCGCCACCTCCACGCTCGGCACAGCCTTCCCCCCTGACTCCCCCGGTCAACCCGCGGTCACGAAGCGATACCGCCGCTCCAGCCAGAGACCGAGACGGGAGATCCCGAAGTTGATGACGAAATAGATCGCCGCCGCGGCGATGTACATCGGCATCGCGTCTCCCGTCCGCTCCAGCACCATTTGCGTCGAGAAGAGGAGATCGGTGACGCTGACGAGCACGACCAGCGAGGTTCCCTTGACCATCTCGATCGCGGTGTTGACGAACGGCGGCAGGATCGCCGGCAGCGCCTGGGGCAGGACGACGTAGCGCAGTCGCGGCCAGAAGGTCAACCCGATTGCCTTGGCGGCGTCGCTCTGGCCGCGCGGAACGGACGCCACCGCGCCGCGGACGATCTCCGAGATATGCCCCCCGGCGAAGAGACTGAGCGCCAGCGTCGCGGCCTGAAAGCCGCTGATCTCAACCTGGAGCGCCGGCAGCCCATAGAAGATCAGAAAGATCAACACCAGGAGCGGCGTGCCACGGACCACGTCGACGTAGACGCGCAAGGGGAGCCGGATCGGGAGTGGACCGAACAGCAGCCCGATCCCGCCGAAGAGCCCCAGAATCGATCCGAACGCGATGATCAGTCCGGAGAGCTCGAGGGTGACCCGGAGCCCTCGCAGGAGCAGGTCGAAGTTGTCGATCACCGTTCGCACAGGCGCCGCTCCTCTCTCAGACCGACCAGCGGATCCGCCGCTCGGCCGCTCGCAGGAGGAACGCCAGGAGGTAGCAGGTCACCAGATAGAGCGCGCCAGCGGCGGTCCAGGCCTCGATGACGCGGAACGTATCGGTGCTGAGCTTACGGGCGGCGAAGGTCAGCTCGGGGACCGAGATCGCGGCGGCTAGCGACGTGTCCTTGAAGAGGGAGATGAAGGAGTTGCTCAGGGAGGGAAGGACAGTGCGGAACATGATCGGGATCGTGACGTAGCGGGCCAAGCCAAGACCCGTTAGCCCTAGCGACCGGCCGGCATCGAGGTAGCGGCCGCCGACGGAGAGAATGCCAGCCCGGAAGATCTCCGCGAGGTAGGCGCCGGAATAGATCGCGAGCGCCACCACGACGGAGCGGTCGCCATCGAGGATCAGGAAGTCGGCGATCCTGGGCGGAAAGGTGTTGGAGGCGAAGATGGGGAAGCCAAAGTAGAAGATGAAGATGAGCAGCAGGAGGGGGATGTTGCGGATGAACTCGACGTAGATGGCCGCTGGCACGCTGAGGACGCGCCGGCCGGAGGTCCGCGCGAACGCCATCAGGAGCCCGATCGCGCTGCCGATCGCCAGCCCGAAGAAGGCGAGCGTCAGGCCAAGACGCAGCCCCAGGAGGAACTGCTCGCGGTTGCGGATGATGACCTGCCAGTCGAGATCGTACACGCCTGCCCCAGAGCGGGAACCGGGCGAACGCGCTCGCCCGGCTCCTGACGCCCGGCTCGCTACTTGAACTCGACCGGGAAGCCGGCCGGCGGCGCCGCGAGATCGACCCCGAAGTGGGCCGAGAAGGCCGTCTGGTAGTACTGGAAGTCGAGGCCGACCATGTATTCGTGCAGGGCGGTGTTTACCCAGTTGAGCCAGCGTTGATCGCCGGGGGCGACGGCGGCGGCGTAGGTCTGTGGTTGCCAGGAGTCGGTCCCGACTTTGTACTTGTCCGGCGTCTGTGCCGTCTTGTACTGCGCCGTCGAGAGGTCGATCGCGGTCGCATCGACCCGGCCGGAGTCGAGGGCGAGGACGGAGTTGGCGACCGAGTCGAAGGTCAACACCTCAGCGTCCGCTACCCCGTTGTGGACCATGCTGGTCGCGGTCGGATTTTCGAGGATCGCGATCTTCGCCTTCTTCCCTGAAATGTCCTTGGTGCTCGTGTAAGGACTGTTCGCCTTGAAGAGGAGCGTCACTGCTTCCCGGTAGTAGGGGATCGTGAACTCCACCTGCTGGGCGCGGAGGGCCGTGACGGTCATGAATTGGAGGACGATGTCGACCTTGTCCGAGAGGAGGTTCGGGATACGGGCGTCCGCCGCCTCGACCACGAACTGGACCTTTTTCGCCATGGTGTCGGCGTTCTTGAGGTCGTCGTCGCTGACCTGGAACAGACCGCGGGCGAGCAATTTCGCCATGTCGATGTCGAAGCCGACGAGGTTGCCATTCTCGTCCTCGTAGTGCCAGGGCGGGTTCGTGCTACCGGTGCCGACGACGAGCTTGCCTCGATCGAGCACCTGCTTGAGGCGCCCCTGGGCATCCTCCTGCGCAAGCGCGGCGACCGGGCCCAGCCCGGCGGTGGCCACGGCGACCCCCGAGAGCGCCGCCCCCCGCCCGAGTAGTTTCCGGCGGTTGGTCAGGGTCCGAGCCGACCGATCAGCCATGATCGCGTCTCCTTTCGCTTCGCCGCATCTCGATTCCACACTGTTCCCCGAGGATGCCCGTCAGGATAGCGCAATCCAGCCGCGTGCGCGCGGAGGTCGTGAGGCGACGGTGCGGGAGGGGTCGGAGGACGAGGGAAGGGTTTTGTCGTAATCCGGCCGGTGGCGTTGCGGCGTTCTGCCTTCATCTCGACGGCAATGAGTTGCAGGTGCTGGCCGCAGCGACATCCACCGGGTAAGCTCCAAGCATGGCTGCGGCCCCTTTCTATACATATCTATACATATCTTGACGGGCCATGAGGCTCCGATCGAGTTCGTCGAAGGTCCGAAGCTCGACGATACAACGGCTCTTGCCGGAAAGCCGCTTCGGCATTGAGCCATTCGGCGGTTCAGAAGAGCAGCGACTGTCACTCGGAGTAGAGGGAGGTCAGGATGGCCCGTCAAGAGCATGCCCAAGCCGTGTACGAGGTCGCGGACCGGTTCCGCGATCGCTGCCTCGCCCTGGAGACGTCGCTCCTCTGGCCGGACCACCGGGCGTGGACACCCGATACCATCGACGCGCTCTGGGATGCGTTCATGGGGCACCCAGACGCGGGGGAGGACTCGTTCTTAGAAAAGTGGGACAAACAGCTCGCCGATCAGCCGCTGGACGTCCATCGGGTGGCAGCCGACGCTATCGCGTTCTACTACCTGTTCCCTGGCCAAATCGGTCCCGCCGCTAAGCTCCACGCCGTCCAGCAGGTCATCAACTGGAAGCTCGCGGACGAGGGGGAGCCGCAGGACCTGCCCTTGCTGGAGGAGGCGTTCAAGTACGGGATCGGTCACGGTGGCATGTACTACGCGGTCGGCCAGCCCCAGCAAATCGCGTTCTACCTGCGCTTCGCCCGGCGGGTTCTGACCGAAGGGGTCGATCCCCATGACGCGGAGGGATGTAAGCTGCTCGCCGATGCCGTTAATGCCGAGGTCAAAGGAAGTCGTTCCGCCCGACACGTCCTCCTCCATCTGCTCTTTCCCGAGCTGTTCGAGCGGATCTCGAGCAGCAATTACAAGGACCTCATCGTCGCTGCATTCAAGGCGGACGCGGGCGGGGCGGAGGACGTCGACGACGCTCTCCTCAACATTAGGCGTGCCTTGAGTGACCGCCTCGAACGGCCGAACCTGGACTTCTACGATGATACCGATTTGTACAAGCAGTGGAACCCAAAGGCGAAACCTACACCCAGCCCACCAAGTGCCGAAACGGACGACCCGGAACCAGATCGTCGGATGAGTGCCACCGCGGCCCGATCGACGATCGAGACCATCTACCCCGACGAACGTATCCGTCAAACTTGCCTCAGCACAGTTGCCGATTCAATTGAGCGCGCCCACGCTATCTCGCCGGCAAGTTGGGGTGTGACTCTGCATCCGAACCAGGTCGGCCTCAACGTCTTATGGGCTCAAGCTTGCACCTTGAGTAGCGGCGATCTCTATCTCGTCCTCGACCAAGATGAGTTTGATCCTTCCTTGCGCCAGCGGATCGATGCCGAGATGGCGATTGGCGAGCGTAGCGGAGCTGCGTATCCATCGATGCCGGCCGCCTACGGTGCGCATCTGCCGGTCGGGAAATTAGACGAACTGCTTCCGCTCGTACGTGATCCTCACCTAGCGTTCATCGAGCGTGCCGCACGACAGGTGCGGACCCGGTGTCACTTCTACCGTTCCCACTCGCCAGGTGTAATCGCCTATCTGCGCGACGTGCTAAAGCGTGACATCCCCGATCCCGACTATGGTCTTGTCGGCCCCTTCCCGCCACCGGAGCCCGACGAACCGCCAACGCTCGATAATCTCGCCGCGATGACCAATCTCGACACGGCCTCTCTTAAGGAATTGGCGGACCTGATCGAGGACAAGCGGCAGATCGTCATCGAAAGGCCCGCCCGGCTCGGGCAAGACCTACCTGGCTGATCTGTTCGCCCGATGGTTCGTTGGCGCTCAGTTAAGGGACGTGGCGGATGAACGCGTCGAAACCGTCCAGTTCCACCAGTCTTACGGTTATGAGGACTTCGTTCAGGGCATTCGTCCGGTCACTGACGAGCGCGGCCAGCTCCAGTACCGGGTCGTGCCAGGCATCATCATGCGCCTGTGCGACCTCGCGGCCCGCAACCCAGACCAGCGGTTCGTCCTGATCGTCGACGAGATCAACCGTGGCAACCTCTCGCGCATCTTCGGCGAACTGCTCCTCCTCCTCGAGTACCGGGACAAGCGCGTCCGGCTTCCCTACGGCGCAAACGACGAGACTGGCAGTGGTGCCTATCTATCAATTCCCCACAATCTTTTTCTGATCGGGACGATGAACTCGACTGACCGCTCGCTGGCCCTGATTGACTATGCTCTCCGACGACGCTTTTACTTCTACCAGCTTCTTCCCGTTACAAACGGTCGGGCTCCTGTGCTGGAGCGTTGGCTCGCGAAGACGGAGATGGCGCCCGAGGATCAGCAGCGGGTGCTCCGGCTTTTCCTTGGGCTCAATGGTCGAATCGACCGAATGTTGTCGCCGGACTACCAGATCGGCCACAGCTACTTCATGAATGCGACGATTGGCACGCAGGAGGGACTCGCCCGGGTATGGCGACGGGCGATCATGCCTCTGCTGGCGGAGTACTTCCACGACGTCCGCGACCGCGAGGCCATCCTCGCAGAGTTCTCATCCGACCAGTTGCTCGCGTTGGCGCCGACGACACCAACAATCGACGACCTATGAGTGACGTTCTGCACTTGACCGAGTACGAAGAACAGTCCGTCGCGCTCGACCGAGAGGACGCGGAGTATCTGGCACGAGAGTTCGGCCAGTCCATCTCGATTCGCCGGGATTTCTCCGGCGACCGCTACATCGTAAACCCCAACCAGTTCGTCGGGGTGCTTTCTTTACCATCTGGCACGCGCCTCGAGCTTGTTCCCAAGGTGCCAGTCGGCACCCTGTTCTACATGCTCGCGGTGGCATTCGACCTACCCTCGCCCTTCAAGAACGAGCAGATGCAGTTCGACGAGCTCGACGAATTGATCGACTTCGTTGTCTCGTACTTCGCCGACTTGGTGGAGGAACGCATCAGGCTCGGGTTGTATCGCTCGTACGTCGAGAACGAGGATAACCTCGGCGCCATTCGGGGACGGATTGCGATTGCCGAGGACGTCCGGCGCAACCACGTCCTGCGACACCGCACCTACTGCCGCTTCACCGAGTTTACCTGGGACATCCCGGAGAACCAAATTATCCGCCAGGTGGTGCATTTGCTCGGCGGGTGGGTACATCGGCCGGAACTTCGGCTCCGACTCCGGCGGATCGACCGCCTCTTGAGCGAAGTATCACCAGCACGTCTCTCGGCGAGAGTCTTGGACCAAATCGCTTATCACCGGCTCAACGAGGACTATCGGCCGATCCATCAGCTCTGTCGGCTCTTCCTTGAGGGCGCATCCCTGTCGGAATCTGAGGGGATCTTCACGTTTCGCACCTTCCTCCTCGACATGAACCGGCTGTTCGAGGTGTTCGTGACCCAGGCCCTCCGCGATCGCGCGCGGCCTCCTATCACTGTCCACGATCAAGAGCGGCTGTTTCTCGGGTACGACAAGACGTTACCAATGCGGGCGGACATCTTCGTGCGATTCGACGGTACGGCGGCGCTGATCGCCGATTGCAAATACAAGCGACCGGAGGTTGCCCAGTTCCATGAGCACGACGTCTACCAGTTGCTCGCCTACTGCACCGCGGCCAACCTCCCGCGCGGTCTTCTCATTTACCCACGGCACATAGTTGCGGTGGACGACGAAGTTCGAGTTCGCAACTCCGCGGTTCGCATCCGTCGAGCTTCGCTGGATCTGAGCGGATCGCCCATCGAGCTCCGCGGGGCCTGCGACGGCTTCTTCACGCAGGTACTCGATTGGAGCAAAGGAAAAGTGTGGTCCCCCGCGTTATTTCCTTAGCCTGAACGGATGACCTCGGCAGTCACCTGCTCGTCCCAGGCCCGGTTGTTCTTCTCTAATACAATGACGATTTCGTGCGCCAAGCGCCGAATCATCAACGAGCCCTGAAGCAGCGCCGTCCCCCCCAATTCGATATTCCGCGGATCGCCGTTGCATGGCCCAGCGGCCAGTGGCAGATGGCACGGGGGCTGCTTCGCGAGCCTACGCGCCACGTTGGGACATCTAGAAAGCGCCCGTATGAGACCATGCCGCGTCTTCAAGCGGGTTTAGGCCGCGGGCATTCCGCGGCCTCATCCTAGCGTAGAGTTCCGAGGAAGCGATCGACGTTACCTCTTCCTGCTAACTCACGATTCCGACTCACCTGATCCTCTATCGTGCCATAATAGCCACAGCATGACGGCGCGGCGCGCCGCCCCCGTCGGTCCGTTCGCCGAGCCTCAAGCCCGGTAGCCGGCGGGCGCTCGCGCGTCGCCACGAATCGCTCCTCACGCGGCGCAGCGTGGGGGATGGCGGATGAGGCGGTGATGAGCGATCTAAGCGCATTCTACGGGCCGAACGCGGGGTACGTGCTGGAGCTGTACGACCGCTACCGGGACGATCCGGCTGCGGTCGATCCGGAGACGCGGGCGTTCTTCGCGGAGTTCAGCCCGCCCTCGCCCAATGGCGCGACGGCGACGGCCACCGCTCCCGCGACCTCCCCCCCAGCCACGGCAACCCAAGTGCGCGACGTCGTGGCGGCGGCTGGTCTCACCCGGTCGATCCGGGAGTTTGGTCATCTCGCCGTTCAGCTCGACCCGCTTGGCGGCACACCGCATGGCGCGCCGGAGCTGGAACCGGGCTGGCACGGCATTTCAGAAGATGATCTGCGGGCACTGCCGGCCGAGGCGGTTCCGAGCCCGGCGGCGGAGGGCGCCGCGAACGCCGCCGAGGCTATCGAACGGCTGCGCGCGATCTATAGCGGCGCGTCCGGCTACGACTTCGATCATGTCCAGATCGCCGAGGAGCGCGCCTGGTTGGGCGACGCGGTCGAGTGCGGCCGCGTCGCCCAGGAGCTCGACGCGGCGGTGAAGCGCAAGCTCTTAGCCCGGCTGACCGAGGTCGAAGGATTCGAACGCTTCCTCCACCAGACCTATCTCGGGCAAAAGCGCTTCTCGATCGAGGGGACCGACACCCTGGTCCCGATGCTGGACGAGATCGTCCACGACGCGGCTGCCGGGGGCACACGCGAGGTCGTCCTTGGGATGGCCCACCGCGGTCGCCTCAACGTCCTGACCCATGTGCTGGGCAAGCCGTACGCGGCGATCCTCGCCGCCTTTGAAGGCGGGAAGCGACGCGCCGAGACCGCTGCCAGCGACTCCAGCGACGATGGCATCACCGGCGACGTCAAGTACCACCTCGGCGCCCGCCTAGCCCGGACCGATGACGGCAAGGTCGTCGAGGTGCCGTTGGTGCTGGCGCCGAATCCGAGCCATCTCGAGTTCGTCAATCCGGTCGTCGAGGGGATGGTCCGCGCCTCCCAAGACCAGCGCGATCAGCCCGGCCCGCCGCGCCAAGATCCGAAGGCGAGCATGGCGCTCGTGCTCCACGGCGACGCGGCCTTCCCCGGTCAGGGGATCGTCGCCGAGACCCTCAACCTCTCCGGGTTGCCCGGCTACAAGGTGGGTGGGACGATCCACATCATCGTCAACAACCAGATCGGCTTTACCACCGACGTCAGTGATGCGCGCTCGACCCTCTTCGCTGGCGACCTCGCCAAGGGGTTCGAGATCCCGATCGTCCACGTCAATGCCGATGACCCGGAGGCGTGCCTGAGCGCGGCCCGGCTGGCGATCGCCTACCGCGACCGCTTCGCCAAGGATTTCCTGATCGATCTGGTTGGCTACCGGCGCTGGGGCCACAACGAGGGGGACGAGCCCGCGTTCACCCAGCCGCGGATGTACGGGACGATTGGAAAGCACCCCACGGTCCGCCAGCTCTGGGCGGATCGGCTCGCCGCGGAGGGGATCGTCAGCGCCGAGGAGGCGCAGGCCATGCTCCAGGCGACGCTCGACCACTTGGCGACGATTCGTCGCTCGGTGACGGAGGGAACCGCGGACGAGCGGCACGAGGAGGAGAACGGCAGTCGGGGTGACCGGCGGGAGGTGGAGACTGCCGTTTCGCTCGATCAGCTGCGGGCCTACCACGACGTGATTCATGCCTTAGAGGACGGGTTCGCGCCGAGTCCGAAGCTCGCCCGGCAGTGGGACCGGCGCCGCGCCATCCTCGATCAGCCGGATGGCAAGATCGATTGGGCGCATGCCGAGTCGCTCGCCTTCGCCGCGATCCTCTCCGATGGCACCCCGATCCGTCTGACGGGGCAGGACGCGGAGCGCGGCACCTTCAGCCAGCGGCACCTCGTGCTCCACGACGCGAAGACCGGAGCGCGCCATGTCCCACTCCAGGTGCTGCCGTCGGCGCGGGCGTCGTTCGCCGTCTACAACAGTCCGTTGTCGGAGGCCGCGGCGGTCGGTTTCGAGTACGGCTACAGCGTCCACGCGGCCGGCGCGATGGTGCTCTGGGAGGCACAATTCGGCGACTTCGCCAACGGCGCCCAGGTCTTGATCGACCAGTTCATCGCCGCCGCCCGCGCCAAGTGGCGGCAGGAGCCGGCGCTCGTGCTACTGTTGCCGCACGGCTACGAAGGCCAGGGGCCAGAGCATTCGTCGGCCCGGCTGGAGCGTTTTCTCCAGCTTGCCGCCGGCGACAACCTGCGGGTGGCGAATTGCACGACCGCGGCCCAGTACTTCCATCTCCTGCGCCGACAGGCGGCGCTGCTGACGATCGACCCGCGGTCGCTCGTCCTGATGACGCCAAAGAGCCTGCTGCGCCATCCGCTGGCGGCCTCGACGGTGGACGAGCTGGCGACCGGCACCTTCCAGCCCGTCCTCGATGACCCGCGCCGGGCGGACGCGCCGGCGGCGGTGACCCGGCTGGTGTTGTGCAGCGGCAAGGTCGCCGTCGACATCGACGGTGGGGAGGATCGGGCGGAGGCGACGCGGGTCGCGGTGGCCCGGGTCGAGCAACTGGCGCCGTTCCAGAACAGCGCGCTCCGGGCGGTGATCGGGCGGTATCCAAACCTGGCCGAGATCGTCTGGGTGCAGGAGGAGCCGCGAAACATGGGCGCCTGGTCGTTCATGGAGCCGCGACTGCGAGAGTTGGTCGAACAGCTCGGGCGGGAGCTGCCGGTCCGCTACGTCGGCCGGCCAGAGCGGGCCAGCCCGGCCGAAGGATCGGCCGAGCGCCACGCCGCCGAGCAAGCGCGGATCGTCGCCGCGGCCTTGTCCGATGCGCCAGACGCCGCCACCTCGCCAACCAACGGACGAGCCAAGCGGGCCACGACGGTCCGCTCCAGGAATGGCGCGGCGGTGGCCGCCAACGGCAGCCGGGCTGGCGCGACGAAGGCCGCGCCAGCGACTTCGCGGTCCTCCCGTTGACGATCGCCGGTGTCTGACGAGCGAGCAGAGCAGGAGCGAGCGAAGCATGGCGGTTGAGATTCTGGTGCCCCCGCTGGGAGAGTCGTTGGTCGACGCGGTTGTCGGACAGTGGCTCAAGGGGGAAGGCGACGAAGTGAGTCGCGGCGAGACGGTGGTCGAGCTGGAGACCGATAAGGTCAACCTCGACGTGACCGCCGAACAAGATGGCGTCCTCTCCCGCATCGAAAAACACGAGGGCGACGTCGTCACCGTCGGCGAGGTCCTCGGTCTCGTCGGCGCGGCGGGGGCCGAGGCGGCCGCCAGCAACGGCGCCGCGACGGCCACCGTGCCTCCCGCTCCCGCCCCGGAGCCGGCCGCGACCGCGCCCCTCGCCACCTCCGCGACCGAACCGGTGGTGCCGCCCGCGAATCAACCCGACGAGACGGTCGAGACGCTGCCGGCGGCGCACGCCGCGACAGCGCCGGAGGCGGACCGGGCGAGCTCCGCGATGGACGCCCTCGGGCCGGGGCGAGCGGCGCCCGCGGTGCGCCGGTTGGCGGAGGAGTACCACGTCGATCTCGCGGCGGTCGCGGGCACCGGTCCCGGTGGTCGAGTAACGCGCGAGGACGTCCTCAATCTCGCGGCCCGTCAGGAGGCCGGAGCCGCGCCCGCCGCGTCCGCACCGCCTGTCCCTGTGCCATCCGCGCTCGCCACGCCACCGGCTCCCGCGCCGCGAGCGGTCGCACCGATCGCCGCGCCGCCGTCGGCGCCGGTCGCCGCAGTCGATCGCGAGGAGCGAATCCGGCTGACCCGCCGCCGGCAGACGATCGCCCAGCGGTTAGTCGAGGCGCAGCGGACCGCGGCGATGCTGACGACCTTCAACGAGGTCGACATGACGGCCGTGATGGAGTTGCGATCCCGGCGCAAGGAGGCGTTCAAGGAGCGCCACGGCGTTGGCCTCGGGTTCATGTCCTTCTTCACGAAGGCGGCGATTGGCGCCCTGAAGGCCTATCCGAATGTGAACTCGGAGATCCAGGGCGATGAGCTGGTGCTGAAGAAGCACTACGATATCGGGATCGCGGTCGGGGTCGAAGAGGGACTGGTGGTGCCGGTCGTGCGCGACGCCGACCGCAAGAGCTTCGCGGCGATCGAGCGGGAGATCGGCGAGCTGGCGGGGCGCGCCCGCGAGAACACGCTCAGCCTGTCCGAGCTCCTGGGCGGCACCTTCACGATCACCAACGGCGGCGTCTTCGGCTCACTGATGTCGACGCCGATCCTGAACGCGCCGCAGGTTGCCATCCTTGGGATGCACGCGATCCAGCAGCGTCCCGTGGCGCGCGACGGCGAGGTCGTCATCCGGCCGATGATGTACCTCGCTCTCTCCTACGATCACCGCGTCGTCGATGGCCGCGAGGCGGTCCAGTTCCTCGTCCGGATCAAGGAGCTGATCGAGGACCCGGAGACGCTTCTCCTGGAGGGGTAATACCACCCCTGGTTGCTGACCCCCACGGCTCCGCCTCGCCCCCCTTCCCGCGCCTCGGACGGGCGGAGCGGTGCCGGCCGCGTGCCGGTAACGCGTTTCTGCCCTGGGGGCTCATCTTCCCCCTGTTCACCTCCGTCTGTGTGGCGAGGAACCACCTCCGTCTCTTCTTGCCTCCCCAACCCCTGACTTCTGACCTCTGACCTCTGACTTCTGACTTCTGACTTCTGACATCCGACCTCCGACGCAGCCTACGCCATCGACCGAAACCCCAGCCCCCGGTAGAATGCCTACGTTCGTGGCTCGGACCCCGGACTACGGGATCGTCCGAGCCATCCGTATCCACGATCGGGTGACCACCGGGCACCAGGCGAAGGGAGAGGGACAGGCATGGTTCTGAGTAGGTACGTTGGAGCTGAAGTTCGCCGCAAGGAGGATCCCCGGCTGATTACCGGCTCCTCGATGTATGTCGATGATCTCCGGCTCCCCGGTATGCTCCACGTCGCCCTCGTTCGCAGTCCCTACCCCCACGCCACCATCACCGGCATCGATGCCTCGGCGGCCCTCGCCATGCCCGGCGTCGTCGCCGTCATCACCGGCGACCAGTTGGCCGAGTTTTGCGGGCCCCTCGCGGGCGGCAGCGGCGAGGGCGGCAGCGGCGAACAGGGCGACGAGGACGAGGGCGCCGATGACGAGATCCCGACGCCCCAAACCTGGCCCATCGCCCGCGATCGCGTCCGCTTCGTCGGCGAGGCCGTCGCCGCCGTCGTCGCCGCGTCCCGCTACCAGGCCGCCGACGCCGTCGACGCCGTCCAAGTCGACTACCAGGAGCTGCCCAGCGTCGCCGATCCGGAGCGGGCTCGGCAGCCCGGCGCGCCATCCCTCTACGATGAGATTCCGGACAACATCGGCGCTCGATGGGATCGCGTCCACGGCGACGTCGACGCCGCGTTTCGCGACGCTCCCGTCGTCGTTAAGCAGCGTATCCGCTCCCAGCGCCTCTGCGGCGTCCCCATGGAGGGGCGCGCCGTCGCCGCCGCTCCCGACCCGATGACCCGCGGCCTGACGGTCTGGACCTCGACCCAGGCCCCCCACTGGAACCGCAACGACATCGCCGGGGCCCTCGGCCTCGCCACCACCCAGGTCCGCGCCATCGCTCCCGAGGTCGGTGGTGGCTTTGGCGTCAAGATCGGCTCCTACCAGGAGGACTTCATCGTCGCCGCCGTCGCCCATAAGCTGCGGCGCCCCGCCACTTGGTCCGAGACCCGGAGCGAAAACTTCCTCGTCACTCACCACGGCCGCGACCAGTGGGCTGACCTGGAAGTGGCCGCTGACCAGAACGGCAAGCTCCGCGGTCTCCGCGTCAACGTGCTCCAGGATCTCGGCGCCTACCCGAAGGGGACGGATCTACCGGAGCTGACCGGCCGGATGATCGCCGGCTGCTACGACGTCCCAGCCCTCGAGTTCCACGCCGTCAGCGCCTACACCAACACGATGGCCGTCGGCGCCTACCGCGGCGCCGGCCGCCCCGAGGCCGCCTACTACATCGAGCGCGCCATGGATCTCGTCGCCGACGAGGCCGGCCTCGATCCGGCTGAGGTCCGCCGCCTCAACTTCATCGCCCCCTTCACCTCCGGCTACACCACCGCTGCCGGCGAGAAGTACGACACCGGCGACTACGAGAAAGCCCTCAACCGCGCTCTGGAGATCGTCGACTACCAGGGGTTGCGTCGCGAGCAGGCTGACGCCCTCCGCCAGGGTCGCTACCTCGGCATCGGCCTCGCCTCCTACGTTGAGATTTGCGGCTTCGGCCCCTTCGAGAGTGCTACCGTTCGCGTCGAGCCGAGCGGCGACGTCACCATCTTCACCGGTATCTCCCCCCACGGCCAGGGCCAAGAGACGACCTTCGCCCAGCTCGCCGCCGATGGTCTCGGCGCCGACTTCGAGCGCGTCGTCGTCAACCACGGCGATACCCTCAACACGCCCCAGGGTAATGGCACCATGGGCAGCCGCGGCCTCGCCGTCGGCGGCGGCGCCTTGATGCTCTCGCTGGAGAAGGTCCGCAACAAGGCCCGCCAGGTCGCCGCCCAGCTCCTCGAAGCGGCCACAGACGACATCGAGCTTGCCGACGGCACGTATCGCGTCCGCGGCGTGCCCGACCGGGGCGTCACCATCGCCGAGATTGCCAAAGCCGTCTACGACGACGCTGGCGACCTCCCCAAGGAGATCGGCGCCGGTCTCGAATCAACCGATTATTTCCGCCCCGACGACGAGACCTTCCCCTTCGGCACCCACGTCGCCGTGGTCGAGATCTTCCCCGAGACGGGCGACGTCAAGTTGATCCGCTACGTTTCAGTCGACGACTGCGGCGTCATCATTAGCCCGCTGCTGGTCAACGGTCAGGTTCACGGTGGTCTCGCTCAGGGGATTGGTCAGGCGCTCTTTGAGCAGATCACCTACGACGACACCGGCGAGCTGGTCACCGGTACCCTCAACGACTATGCCATCGCCCGCGCCGAAGCCTTCCCGACCTTCGAGACCCACCACACGGAAACGCCGACCTATCTCAACCCGCTCGGCGCCAAGGGGATCGGCGAGGCCGCCACCATCGGCTCCACCCCCGCCACCGCCAACGCCGTCATCGACGCCCTGACGCCCTTCGGCGTCCGCCACGTCGACGTTCCCTGCACGCCGGAGAAGGTCTGGCGCGCGATTCAGGACGCCCAGCCCGGCGGTCAAGCCCGCGCCGCCGACTAAGCGACACGAGACAACCACGACGGGGATGAGCGGGAGCGGACCACGACGGTCCGCTCCCGCTCGTCACGGAGTGATCTCGATGCCCTTCCAAAAGGCGACACGATCCTGGATCGACGCCGCCGCTTCCTTCGGTGCCGGGTAGTACCAGGCGGCGTCCCGGTTCGTCTGACCGTCCACGTCGATCGTGTAGTAGTGAGCGGTCCCTTTCCACGGGCAGACACTCTGCGTCGGGCTCTCCCGCAGGTAAGCGCGATTGACCGCCGCGGCGGGGAAGTAGTGGTTCCCCTCGACGACTACCGTCTCGTCACTCTCCGCTAACACCTCGCCATTCCAGGTGGCCTTCATCGTCACGTCCTCACACGAGCTTCAACATCCTCTTGCTCGTTGACACCTTGTCAACGAAAGAAGTATGGGGCATTGACACCTATTCCGCAACCTGATAGGCTGTAGATGCAGGGTTAACCTCTGCGTACCGCTGGCGCTCGCCCCACTCCAAGCTCCGTAGCCACGGCGAACGCCGTCTATCTGGGCCGGACTCGGAGGGAGGGCGCCATGGTCGTCGAGCGAGGCGTCAGCTACTTCGGCAACCGCTATCCCGCCCACGCCCGCGCCGATCTCGAGCAGATGGCCGCCGCCGGCGTCACCTACGTCGTCCACGTCATGACCGAAGAGGACCTTCGCTGGGGACCGGAAACGGTCGCCCAGCTCGTCGCGATTGGAGACGAGCTGGGGCTTGAGTCCTGGCTCGATCCCTGGGGGCTCGGCGGCGTCTTCGGTGGCGAGACCGCCAGCTACGCGGTCATGGAGCATCCAACCGCCTGCCAGCGCACCAACCGGGGCAAGCACAAGCCGGCGCTCTGCCCTCGCCGCGCCGAGTTTCGGGAGTTGATGGATCGCTGGCTCGAGGCCGCCGCCGCCTCGGGCGTCTCCGTCTGCCTCTGGGATGAGCCGCACCTCTTCATCCTCCGTCACCAGCGCAGCGACGCCCGCTGGAGCTGTCGCTGCCCGAGCTGCCAGCGGGCCTTCGCCAAGCGCTTCGGAGCGCCCATGCCCGTCGCCTGGATGCCGGAGACCCGCCTCTTCACCGAAGACCTGATCGCCGAGACCATCTCCTGGCTCATCGCCGCCGCCAACCGGCGAAATCTCGGTAGCGCCGTCGTTCTTCTCCCCGACGAGGAGTATTACGAGCCCGGCCTCTGGCGTGCCGTCGCCACGCTCCCCGGCGTTCGCGCCCTCGGCACCGATCCCTACTGGTTCGATTTCCCAGCCGACCCGCTCGTCAACGCCGCCTACATTCGCCGCTGGAGCGAGCGCACCGTTGCCGCCACCCACGGTTTGCCAGTTGTCCCGATGGGCTGGCTCCAAGCCTTCCGCGTTCCGGCGGGGCGCGAAGCGGAGATCGCCTGGGCGGCGGACCTCATGGTCGCGAGCGGTATCGAGTCGATCGCGGCCTGGGCCTATCAGGGCTGCGCCGCGATGTCGCGCCTCGCCGCCGACGATCCCGAGGCGGTCTGGGGTGTCCTGGCGGCCTCCTTCCGGGATCTCCAACTCCGTCCACTGGCGCAGGCTGGCTCGCCCCGGGCCGCGGACTAAGAGCGCCGTTCAATACTGGTCATGGGAGGACGTTCAAGCAGATGGTCGTGGCCGGTGTCGGCGTGAAGTGTGGCGGGCCGCTGGGGCAACGGATGGGCGGGATGGCATCGACCAGGTCCTCGAAGACCGTCGAGTCGTGGCGGTTGGCCCCGCTCAGAAGACGATGCCCCTAAGCGCCGCGCGGTCGGGGATGCGGGGGCGGCTGCCCTGGGGCTTGGGCAGCTCCGGGGGAAACAGCGGGACGACGAGGGTCCACACTGCGTCGCTGCCCACGGGCTTCATGCCCCAGGTCTACCATGCCGCCACCCGGCTCTGAAACGCGCCCTTCGGTGTAACAGCGCCGCCGGGTCAGCTAATCCGCGGCGGTTCCCAACGCTTGGATCTGCTGCACATAGGCCTCCCCCCAGTCGCGCATCTGCAAAATCAGCGGCGAGACCGTACGTCCTAACTCGGTCAGGCTGTACTCCACCTTGGGCGGCACCTCACGGTAGACCTCGCGGTGGACCAACCCGTCGCGCTCGAGTTCTCTCAGCTGCAACGTGAGCATTCGTCGGTTGACGCCGGGGATCAGGCGCTGCAGTTCGTTGAAGCGTGTGGTCTTGGCGAGGTGATAAAGGATGACGCCCTTCCACTTGCCCCCGAGCACATCGAGGGTCGCCTCGACCGGGCAGTCGTACGTGCAGTCGTAGCGTGAGTGGGCATGTTTTCTCGGCACGTGGCAACCTTCTTGGTAACAAAACTGTGCCTATATCCCAGATTTGTGCGTACTTGCGGGACCGGCATCCGCGGAGTATAGCAGTGGTAGCGGCCAACAAATGCCGCATTCTGAACCGATCGGCAAACGCTTGTCTGCGCTGCCGTCAGCACCGTACTGGAGGCTAGTCATGCTTGAGCGTCGCCGGTTCCTCGCGATTGCCGCGGGGTCCCTCTTACTGCCCCGCCGCGCCGCCGCCCAGGCCACGCCGTCCGCTGCCACCCGGGCCACACCGGCGGGCACGCTCGGGCTCGGCATCATCGGCCTCCACGTCGCCGACCTCGGCGCCTCACTCGACTTCTACCGACGCATCGGGCTCGACATCCCGACCGGCGTCGACCTCAGCGGCCAGGCGTTCCGGCTCCGCCTGCCCACCGGTCAGGTCTTCTTCTGGGAGACCGTCGCGTACACCCGCCGGGACTTCCCGGACTACGAACGGGGCACTGGTCAGCGGAAGGTCTCGCTCGAATTCGGCTTCCGGACCCCGAGGGAAGTCGACGAGATGTACGATGCCCTCGTCGCCGACGGCTACGGCAGCTACAAGAAGCCGCTCTCGTGGGGCTCCATCCGCTACGCGGGCGTCGTCGATCCCGACGACAACCAGATCGCCCTGCGCTTCCCGCTGGCCTCGTAAGGGCACGGGTGTCGATGTTTCGGCGAACGGTGAAGTGACGGGTGGGTCCCAGGCCCCTGGATAACGCAGCCCGGTCCGAGGGACGGCGATCTCGACGCTCCCAGCCGCTCTCCGTCCGGAAGAGTGCACGGGGTCCGGCGGCGGGAGGCCGGTTAGGACGGTTGGCTCTGGTGACCGCCGTGTGTCAAACGCGCTCTGTGCGCCGCGCCCCGCCTCAGCGTCAGGCGCTGGGCAAGGCGCCCGCCGGTGCCGACCGCCGGCGCATCGCCGCCACGGCGCCGGTGACGAGCAACAGCAGCGGTCCCCCGATCCCGACGAGGGCGCCACCGATCGCGAGGGTCGTCGCCGGCCCGAGGCGGGGGGTCGCCCAGCCGACGAGGGCAAAGGCGGTGGCGCCGCCGAGGGCCAGCGAGGCGTTCCAGGTCGCGTAGACCCGGCCCCGCACTTCGTCCCGCACCGCCTCAGCCAGGTACGCCTGCATCGCGATCACGGCCCAGGCGTCGGTGAACCCGAGGGTGAACCAACAGACGAAGAGCACCGCCAGCGGCGGCGTCAGCCCCGCCGGCACCAGCATCAGGGGAGCCAGGTAGCCGATCGCCATTAACCGGGGCCGGCCGATGCGCCGCTCCACCCGTCCCGCGATCAGGGCGCCGACCGCGGTGCCGGCGCTGAAGCTCGCCATCAGCAGCGCGTAGACCGAATCGGCGGCGTCGCCGAGTCCGGGCAGCCGGTTGACCAGGACGACCAGTGGCACGACGAAGCAGGCGACGACCGTCTGCCAAAGGGTCTCCACCGCGAACAGACCACGCACGATCGGGTTGACCCGGACGACGTGCAGTCCGACGCCGATTTCCCGCCGCGCCGCGGCCAGCGCGCCAGTCGCCGGGTGCGAGACACGGGCCATCGTTGGCAGGACGACCTGGACTAGGAAGCCCGCCGACGCCAGAAAGCAGAGCGCCTGCAAACCGAAGGCGAGACCGGGACCGGTAATGCTGACGAGACCCGCTCCCAGTGCCGGCCCCGCGACCCGGACCACACTATTGGCAACCTGAGAGGCCGATAACGCCCGGACCAGTTGGTCCGGCGGCACGACCATCGGCACGGCGGCCAGCTCGGCGGGACGGGCGACGGTGGTGCCAATCGCCACCAGCGCCGCGATGACCGCGATCTGCCAGGCGTGGTCCGTGAACGGGAGGAGCGCGACGAGCGCCGCCCTCCCCAGGTCCGCGCTCACCATCAAGCGTCGCCGGTTAACGCGATCGGCGAGGACGCCGGCGATCGGGGCGAACAGGATGCGCGGCGCGAGCTGGATGATGAAGATGACGCTGAGGAGCCCGGCCGAGCCAGTGACCGCGTAGGCGAGCAACGGCATCGCGACTAGAGCCAGCGCCTCCCCCAGCGCGGAGCAGAGCTGGGCCAACCAGAGCCGGCGGAACACCGGAATCGCCAGCACCTCGCGATAGCCACCCGGGGAGCGAATCTCCGTCCGGGCGTCCGGCGCGGTGACCCTGATCGCGCCGTCCCGTTCCCCAACGTCACGCTCGCCGCGGGTCTCGGTCGCCACGTTTCCCCCATCCCCCGTCACGCCCGGCCCGACGCCAGCCGGCGTCTCACGACCGCCGCGATGTCCGAGCAGATGGAACGCCAAGACGCTCGACAGACGTAGAGTAGACGATTGACCGGTGTCGCCTCTGTCATCGCGGACGAGGACGTATCAGCCGGTCGTGCCGCTGAGCGACCTTACGCTACCAACCCCGTGGGTTACCAGCCGTTGCGCGCCGCCCGGAGGGCGCCTACAGTGGAGGTGGCCGGCGCGGTCATGGTCACGGGGGAAGGGAGTCCGATGAACGCTGGTGCCGGTCCCGCACCCGCGCCATCCCGCAACCTTGAGCTGAAGGTCCGCTGCGGGGAGTCATTGCTTGTGGCGGCCCGAACGCACTTGCTGGCGGCGGGCGTGCCCCTTGCCCGGTTTGCCCAGGTCGATACCTACTTCGCGGTGGCGTCGGGACGACTCAAGCTCCGCGAGATCAGGCCGGAGGACGGCGACCCGACCGCCGAGCTGATCGCCTACGCACGGCCAGACGTGACGGGGCCGCGGTGGAGCGTCTACCGCACCGTGCCGGTGCTGCTCGCGGAGGCGGCCGGTCTGAAGGTGGCGCTGGCCGAGACGGTTGCGGTGCTGACGGTGGTGGCGAAGACGCGGGAGGTGGGACGGCGCGGCCGGACGAGAGTCCACCTCGACGTTGTCGCTGGCCTGGGAACCTTCGTCGAGTTGGAGATGGTGGTCGACATGGAGGAGGATGGGAGCGCTGAGGCGGAGCTGGCGGCAATGGCGGCGCTGGTCGGGATCGACCCACACGGGGCGGACGTCGTCGCGGGGTCGTACGCGGATCTGCTGCTCGCCGCGAGAGAGGCGGCGGGGTGAACCGGACACCATGGGAAGGAGCACGGATGAAGATCGGGATCGCGCTGCCGATTGCCGAGGACGACGATGGCAACATGGCTCGCTACGCCGAGATGCGAGCGATGGCGTTGCGGGCGGAGGAGACCGGATTCGATTCGGTCTGGGTCTACGATCACCTCTTGTTCCGCTTCCCCGAGGCGCCGACGCGGGGAACCTGGGAGGCGTGGACGATCCTCTCGGCGGTGGCCGAGGCGACCTCCCGCGTAGAGTTGGGGGCGCTGGTCCTCTGTACCGCCTTCCGCAACCCCGCCTTGCTGGCGAAGATGGCGGATGCGCTCGATGAGGTCAGCGGTGGCCGGCTGATCCTTGGCTTGGGCGCGGGTTGGCACGAACCGGAGTTCGACGCCTTCGGCTACCCCTTCGACCACCTCGTCAGCCGCTTCGAGGAGGCGATGGCGATCATCCAGCCATTGCTCAGGACCGGCGAGGTCGATTTCAGCGGAACCTACTCCCAGACGCCGAACGCGGTCAGTCGACCACGGGGGCCGCGGGCGGACGGGCCTCCCATCCTGATCGGCTCCTCCGGACCGCGGATGCTGCGCCTGACCGCGCGCTACGCCGACTCCTGGAACACCTGCTGGTTGGGCCGGCCGACCAAGCTCGCCGAGCGGCGGGCGGCCTTGGAGGCTGCCTGCGCCGAGGTCGGGCGGGACCCGGCGACGCTGGAGGTCACGGTCGGCGTCGCGGTGGCCTACCCGGAACCGGGCGCGACGGACCAGCCGGCGTCCGATCCGGACAAGGAGCTTTCGGGCAGCGCCGAGGAGATCGCCGCCGGTTTGCGCGAGTATGCCGAGCTGGGTGTCGGCCACGTGATCTGCGCTTGCTCTCCCAATACGATGGCCTCCTTGGAGCGGCTGGCGGAGGCGCTGGCGGTCTATCGCGACGGTGGCGCGTAGACGGTCTTGGCCGTCTCGTCCCGCCGGTTGTTGATACGGTGAACGCTGGGGTGTGGTCGCTGGTGGAGGGGCGTAACCGCCCATTCGCCAGAGGGTCGCCGCTCATCGCGGCGCGCCATCCGTCCCTGGTATCTTTCGGGGATGTGGCGGGGCGGGACTCGTGAGACGAGAAGGATCGGACGATGACGGAGGCGAGCGGCAACCGATCGCGCGGCCAGGAGCCCGAACTGCGGGCGACGCGGGTGAACGGCATCGGGTTGGCGTACCGCGTCTGGGCGGGCCCGGCGACGCCGAGCTATCCGCCGGCGGTGCTCCTGCACGGGCTGCTCCAGAGCGGCGAGGGGATGGCGAACCTGGCCGCTCACCTCTCGCGAGCGGGCCGGGTGGTGGTGCCCGATCTGCGCGGGCGCGGGGAGTCTGACCAACCGGCCACGGGCTACGACCCGGCGACGATGGCCGATGACGTGGCGGGGTTGATCGAGGAGCTGGGTCTGGACCGGCCGGTCGTGATCGGGCGTCTCCATGGCGGGTTGATCGCCTACCACCTGGCGGCGCGGCGGCCCGATCTGGTGCGCGGCGTGGTGCTGGGCGACACGGCGCCGGAGGTCGACGAGCGGCGGGCAACCCGCGCCCTGGAGACGATTCGCGCCTTGCCGCCCCGCTTCGACTCGCTCGACGAGGCGATGATCTTCTATCAGGATGGCCTCAAGCTTCCTGCCGCCCGCGCTCGGCACGATATCCCGCACGATCTGCTAGAGGATGACGCCGGTGGATATCGTTGGCGGCACAACCTGGAGCTGATCGAGCGGATCGAGGCGGCGTCGATGCCGCGGGCCGACTGGGACGTGCTGGCGCGGGTGGGATGTCCGGCGCTCTTGCTGCGGGGACAGCGGGGCGAGGTGCCACCGGCGGTCGCCGATCGTTTTTGCGAAACGCTGGCCGGGTGCCGGGTGCAGACGGTCCTGGGCGCGCGCCACGACGTCTTCTTGGGGCCTGGAGCCGAGCAATCGTTCGGGGCGATCGATCTGTTCCTGATGCAGTTGCAAAGTGACCCCGGCTCGACCATCCCAGACGAGACCGCCGGCGCCCAACTGCCGCTGCCGGGAGCCGAGCCGGCGCCGGCGGCCGGAGATGGGTTGGCGACCGGCGCCGAGGCGATAGTCGAGCGGGTGGTGCGGGCGGTCAATGCCCGGGACGAGGCGGCGCTGGCGGCGCTCTTCGCGGCGGACGGGCGCGTCGTGCAGTACCGCGCCGGGGGAAAGGTGCGGGAGGGCGGCGCGGACGCCGTCCAGGCCGCCTTTCGCGATATCTTCGCCGATCTCCCAGGCGGCGTGATGACGGTGCGCGATCTGGTTGCCGATGGCGAGCGGATCGCCTGCGTCGTGACGATCCGGGACGACGCCGGTGGGGTGGCGACCGTCGATCCGCCGCCCGATCTGACGATCCTGGCGCCGGTCTTCCTCCGCCTGCGCGACGGTCTGATCGTGGAGTTCACCTCGTACGGGCTACGAGTGCTGAGTGCTGAGTGCTGAGTGCTGAGTGCTGAGTGCGTTGGATGGGCGTGGGGAGGGGGCGCAGCGTGATTGAGGACCAGCCCGCGCGATTGAGAAGGGCTGAGCGGTTTGAGGATCTGATCGCATGGCAGAAGGCGCGGAAGTTGACCGAGTTGATTTATCAGATAAGCAAACAGCGGGAATTTGGACGCGACCTAGGTCTGGCGGGACAACTCCAACGCGCTACGGTATCAATCATGTCTAACGTCGCCGAGGGATTCGAGCGTTACGGAGCCGGCGAGTTTCATCAGTTTCTGTCTATCGCAAAGGGATCGTGTGCAGAAACTCGGTCGCTCCTCTACGTTGCCCTCGATGCTCAATACATTGACGCTCCGACCTTCAAAGTCGTTCTTGCGCAGGCCGAAGAGGTTGGGCGCGTAATCGGCGGCCTCCGCGCATCGGTCGAACGTCAGCGCACGGAGGAACGACGTACTCGAAGAACTTTGTGAGACTCAGCACTCAGCACTCAGCACTCAGCACTCAGCACTCGTCAATACGTCGCCCGGCCGCCGGAGATGTCGAAGACGGCGCCGGTGGCGAAGGAGAGGTCGTCGGAGCAGAGGAAGGCGACGAGGGCGGCGACTTCGGCGGGTTGCCCGACGCGACCCATGGGGATGCGGCTGGTCATGTAGCGGATGTGCTCCTCGCTGACCTGGGCAAGGATCGGGGTCTCGATCACGGCCGGGGTGATGCAGTTGACGATGACGCCGCGGGTGGCGACCTCCTTGGCGATCGCTTTGGTGAGGCCGATGACGCCGGCTTTGGCGGCCGAGTAGGGGACGGCGTTCGGGTTCCCTTCCTTGCCGGCGATCGAGGCGACGTTGACGATGCGACCGGAGCCGGCCTCGAGCATCGGCGGGAGGACGGCGCGGCAGCCGAGGAAGACGCCGGTCAGGTCGATGTTGAGGACCTGCTGCCATTCCTCGACCGAGAGCTCCCAGGAGGGGGCGGAGCGACCGGCGATGCCGGCGTTGTTGACGAGGATGTCGAGGCGACCCCACTCCTGACGGACGCGATCGACGAGCGCGGTCCAGGACTCGGGGAGGGTGACGTCGAGCCGGTGGGGCATGGCGGCCGGGCCGATGCCGGTCGCGGCTTGGCTGGCGGCGGCCTCGTCGACGTCGGCGACGACGACGCGCGCCCCCTCCGCCGCCAGGCGCGTGGCGATGGCTTGCCCGATGCCCCGCGCCGCGCCGGTGACGATTGCCGTCCGCCAGTCGAATCGCATTGCCCAACCCTCCCCCTGTCTGCTCCGCGCCGAATCCCTAGCGGCGGCTGAGGCTACCATAGACGGAGGGGGCGGAGGGGGGTCGCTGCGCTCCCGGGGGGACGAGGTAGGACGAGGGGGGCGAGTCGAGGAGTCGAGAAGAGACGGGCGCAGTTCTCAGCTGTCGTCTCAGAGCGATGGACGACGGGAACGGGATACCCTCGCGGTCAGGCCGCCGGCGGGAGTGGGGACGGCCCCGCGCGCTCAAACCACACGACGCCAGAGGGGAAGACGGAAGGAGGACGAAGGCTGGCGGGGGGACGCGATACGCGGTTCGGGCGGGGATGGCGGTCCGCTTCCGAACGACGGGGAGGGACTCGGGGTGACCCGGGTGAGTGCCGGGGGTGCTGATGACGGGGAGCCACCCCGGGCAGATTCGCGCACTGCCCAGGCCCGCCCATCATGCCATGGGTGCCGCTTGGTACTAGAATATATGTTCTACATTGCATTGTCAAGGGGGTGGCGGTGAGCAGTTTTGGAAACATTGGGAGACGGGGATGAGGTGGGGCAGGATCGGCTCTATGAGGGGGGGAAGATGGTGAATGGGGTGGACGCAGAAGGAGGCTCCGCGTTCACGTGGAGCAAGGGGCCGAACAGGATAGCGGCTGGAGGGGCGACACCGCGGTGGGTGATGGCGCGGGACGGTGCGGCCACGGTCACGGTTGAACGTGGTTTCGCGTCGGGCGCACGCCTATTGGCCGGGGCGGTCAATGATGCGCCGCCAGCCGTGGGCGGGGCGTGCCTAACCGGGTAGGAGGAACCGGACCGCCGATCTCGTCTCACGAGTGGCGTAAGATATGGGGACACGAACGTCCACAGCGGGTCGGTTTTTCGGACGGGCCACGCGCCACTCGTCAGGCTTGCCGTGATGCACTCCGCCGGCGGCTCGGGGTCTCCCTTCAACGCCGCGCCCATCCTCGTCGGGAGAGCGCGGGAGCAGGTGTTCCTGCGCGAGGAGCTGGTGACCGCGACCGGTGGCCGGGGTCGCCTGGTGTTGATCGGGGGCGAAGCCGGGATCGGGAAGACGACGCTGGCCCGCGATCTGGAGCGAGAGGCGAGCGGGCGCGGGGTCCAGGTTCTGACGGGTCACTGCTACGACTTGACCAACACGCCGCCGTACGGGCCGTGGCTGGACCTGGTCGCCGGCGGCCGGCCGAGCGGTGGACCGGCGCCGCCGGCAGCCTTCGCTGGCGGGCGTCTGAGCGGAACGATCACGAACCAGGCGGCGCTCTTCGCCGAGGTCCATGACTTCTTCGCCGGGGTCGCGGCGGCGGGGCCAACTTTGGTCGTGCTCGAAGACCTGCATTGGGCAGATCCGGCGAGTATCGAGCTGCTGCGATACCTGGCGGCCCGCGTCGGGTCGCTGCCGCTGTTGGTGGTCGCGACCTACCGAATCGACGAGCTAACGCGGCGTCACCCGTTTTACCAACAACTCCCCGCGCTGATCCGGGAAGCGGATGCCCTGCGGCTCGACCTGCGCCGTCTGGCCACGAGCGATCTCCAAGCGCTGATCGCGGGGCAGTGGTCGCTGGCGGCGGCGGTCTTGATTTCGCCGAGGGGGACGTGCAGCGTTTCCAGGCCAACCTGCGGGGGGAGTTGGTGCAACCCGGAGACGGCGGCTACGAGGCCGCCCGCGCGGTCTACAACGGCATGATCGACCGCCACCCGCGCCTGATCGCGCGCTGTGTGGACGCCGCCGACGTCATCACCGCGGTGGAGTTTGCGCGGGAGCAGGGCGTGCCGCTCGCGGTCCGAGGTGGCGGCCACAATGTCGCCGGCTTCGGGGTCTGCGACGGTGGCCTCGTCGTCGATCTGTCGCGGATGCGCTCGGTCCGCGTCGACCCCGTCGGGCGCACGGCGCGCGTCGATGGCGGCGCGACGTGGGGGGACGTCGACCACGCGACCCATGCCTTTGGTCTCGCGACGCCGAGCGGGATCATCTCGACGACGGGTGTCGGCGGGTTGACCTTGGGGGGAGGGTTTGGCTACCTGACCCGCCAGTACGGGCTGTCGTGCGACAACCTCCGCAGCGCCGACGTGGTGACCGCGGACGGGCGGCTGGTGGTGGCCAGCGCGGAGGCGAACGCCGATCTGTTCTGGGCGATCCGGGGCGGGGGCGGCAACTTCGGCGTCGTGACGTCGTTCGAGTTCGCGCTTCACCCGGTGTCGACGGTCTATGGCGGACCCGTTTTCTACCCGGTCGAGGCGGCTGGGGATGTGATGCGCTTCTACCGCGACTTCATTGCCCAAGCGCCGCCGGAGCTGAGCGCCTTCTTCGGCTTCCACATCGCTCCGCCGGCGCCGTTCGTGCCGGAGGCGTTGCACGGCGCGACGGCGTGCGCGATCGTCGCGTGCTACACCGGTCCGCTGGAGGAGGCCGAGGCCGCGGTGCGTCCGATCCGGGAGGCGGGGCCGGTCGCGCTCGACTTGATGGGGCCGCTGCCGTATCCGGCGCTGAACGGGCTTTTCGACGCGCTGCTGCCGCCCGGTCTGCAGCACTACTGGAAAGCGGACTTCGACCAGGAGTTGAGCGACGAGGCGATCGACGTCCACGTCGAGTTTGGCCCCCAGGTGCCGAATTTCATGTCGCTGATGCATCTGTACCCGCTCGGTGGGGCGGTCCAAGACGTGGGCCCGGAGGAGACGGCCTTTAGCCACCGGGACGCGCGCTTCGTGCACATCATCGCCGGCATCGACACGGACGCGGCCGCGATGCCGGCGCACACGGCGTGGGTGCGGGATTACTGGGGCGGCCTGCATCCGCATTCGGCGGGGGGCGCCTACGTCAATTTCCTGATGGACGAAGGGCAGGATCGCATCCGGGCCACGTACCGCGACAACTACGCGCGGCTGGCCGCGGTCAAGGCCGCGGTCGATCCGGGGAATCTCTTCCGGGTCAATCAGAACATCCGGCCGGCCTGAGGTCGGAGGTCGGGGGTCGGAGGAGAGATGGGCGTACGTGCCTGCGTGGACCGGTCTGCACTCGAACGGGGCGGACTCGGGCGACCAGGCGGGATTGGATAGCGGGGCCGTCGCGTGGTGTGGCGGGGCGTCGGTTCTCGATCAGGAGAAACGAGCGTTGCATCAAAGCGCGTGGCGTGGCGGCCATGGGCGGGTTCTTTAGCCCCGCGCGGAAGTGCATAAGCCGGCGTCCGGCGGCTGGGTACCCGGGGAGGAAAGGCGGCGCTGAGCCGCGCCACAGGTCTTTCCTGGTGCGTGAGCTCCCCTTCCACACAGCGAGCCCCCGGGGATGGCCGGGGGCTCAGTGCGGGGGAAGAGCGATCGGTGGAGGGAAGGGGGAAACCGACCGCGGTCCCATAAGCAAGAATGACGGACCGTTGACCCCAAGACAAGCTCGAACGGATACCGATGTCGGCACCTTCGTCGCGAGATCGTGCTGTCGCTCCGGCGACATCCGGCGGGCGAACGGACGCGGGAGCGCCCGCTTGGCCTGGCGGCTGGAGGCGGATTGCCGGGCCGGCGCGGTGGGCGGAAGCGGGCCGGGCGGGCCGCGAACGGTCGCGACGAGCAGGGCGCGGCGCCGCGTCGTACACTACCGGCAGCATCCCGAGGATGGCCAGCGAGCGGAGAGGGGGACGGGTGCACCGTTCTCCCGCCCCGGGTAGGCGAAAGGAGTCGCGCGTGGACGCGATCACGAGCTTCCTTGGCAAGCTGGCGCAGCAGCTGAGCTCCCTCGTCAAGTCGGTCACGAATCGCAAACGCTGACGGTGACAAAACGGAGCCCGGGTGGCAACGATCGCCGGCGGCCGGATCGCCATATCCGCCTCGGCGTCAGCCATCCATCCAACGATCCCGCGCGTCACCGCGTCTTCGAGATTCGCGCCTCCTACAGCGAGGCGGTTGGGGGCTGGGTGGCGCAGGTCGGGGAGCAGAACGCGAACGAGCAACTCTCCAGCTGGGGGGCGACGCCGGACGACGATGCCCGCCCGGCGTCCTTTCCGACAGCCGCGGCCTGTCTCGGAGACGCCGTCGCCTTCGTGGTGGACGCGGTCGATCGGGAGGCCACCGGCGACGCCTGACGGTCGAACGCCGGATATCAGGACGTCCCGCTTCGGGGCGAGGAGCCGTGATGCCTCGGATCACCTACACCCGGGCCGAGTGGCTAACGATCGCGCATGAGCTGGAAGCGGATCACCGGGGTGTCGCGCCGCCGGGTCTGATCGAGCGGGTGCGGGCGTTGTTGCACGAAACGCCCGCCGAGTGGGGAGATCAGCCAAGCGTCCTGGAGCTCGACGCCGCCAGCGCCGACGCCGTCCGCGCCGCGTTTGCCACCGTCAGCGGGCGCGATCCCGCCGCGGGGCAGCGGGCCGCGTCGGTCGCCGAAGCGGAAGGGATCGTCCGCGACCATCAGCAGCGGGGGTAGGCGACGGTGCGTTGCCCGCTACCCGCCGCGTTTAGCACACGGAAACGCGGTACGTCGCCCGTCGCTGGCGGCACTCGATGATTGACCGGACGGTCATGGCCTAGGGCGGCCGGCCGCCATCCCCGACCGCGCTTCAGCCGGGTGCGGGGATCTGGCGGGGCAGCCCGCGAGTTCCGCGGGCCGGGGAGCTATGAATTAGGCGTCTCCACCCCGCCGGTCGGGCCGAGCAGGGAACGGATCGAGGTCAGGTGCTCGTCGAAATGCTCGTAGGTGTTGCCGGCGATCCAGCCAACCACCGGATCGGGATTGAAGGGTGGGTCGTCTGGCTGGTAATGGGAATAGGGGCGGAGGAGGTCGACGTCGGTCAACGGGGCGATCGAGGCCAGGACCTCCTCGTGGGAGCGATGGAACAGGTCGAGAACCTCGGTGAGCGGTCGATCTTTGTTGCGCTCGTCGATCAGCGCGTTGAGGGCGTCGACGCCAGCGGTCTCCTGGGTGACGCGGTCGACGCCGATCGACGCGTACCGGGGTCGGCCTTCGAGGAGGGCGAGGAGGGACTGCTCCCAGGTCGCGAGATGGGCGAGATGGTCCTTGACGGACCAGCCGCCGGCACCGGGTGTGGCGAGTTGCGTTTCGGTGGCGCCGGCGAGCGCGGCTTCGAGCGCGGAGCGGGAGCGGTCGATCCGGGCCATCAACCCGGCTTTCGTTCGAGGCGTGGCGGAATCGGCGGTCTCCATGACGGTGCTCCTTGGCGCGATCGGACGCCTGCCGCATGACCGGCGCGGGGGGAGTATCCCACCACGCGGCGCCGGTGCCTCGCTCGCCGCCGCCGGGCGTCTGCGCGCCAGGGACGACCGGTGGCGCCGGGGACCGGCTCAGGAACGTGGCACGAAGGGTCAGGCAGCCTTGGCGTCGGCCCGCTGGTGGGCGAGGGCGAGGTAGAGCGGGGGGAAGACGAGCGCGCTCGCGAAGGTCGCCCAGATCCCGCCCGAGGTGATCTCCCCCATCGCCAGCGCGACCGCCGGGTTGAGGATGCCGTGGCTGACGACCAGGCCGGCGACGAGGGCGGCGCCGATTGCGATTCCGCTGCCCGCCTTCGGCGTGTAGCCGTCGGTGACGGCGATCACGGTCAGGATGAGGACGGCGAAGCCGAAAAACTCCGCCCAGCCGCCGCCAGCGTGGAACTCGTCGGGCATCTCGCCAATGAGTGGGGCGAAGCCGCGGGCGAGCAGCGCCCCCGTGATTTGGGCGACGAGGTAGACGACGCCGGAGGCGAGCGACAACCGCCTGGCCGCGACCATGCCGACGGTGACCGCCGGGTTGATGTTGCAGCCGGAGAGGCCGCCGATGGCGTAGACGAAGACGCCGAGGGTGATGCCGGCGACGTAGGGGAGGCCGCCGAGGAGCGCCGCCAGGGTGAGGAAGAAGGTGCCGAGGAGCTCCGCCAGGCCATTCTGCCAAAGGGCGGGGGTCATCGCCTCCCGGGCGATGGCGACCGGATCTGGGCGAGCTCCGAGCGACCGAACGATCCTCACCGCCCTGCTACGATCCACCGGCACTCCCTTTACTCATGCCCCCGCTGCGCCAGCGGGCGCGCGGTCTACTGCGTCGAATGTACCAGCGAGGCCCGCCCTCGCGGCGCCGTCCGGCTACGCCTCGTCGGGTTCGGTATTATCGGGGACCGGCTCGGTGTCGAGGGCGCCGAACCCAGTATCGCCGTAGCCGCCCGTGACGCCAGGGTCGGTATCGGCGCCGAGCCCGCCGGTCTCGACCGGGGTCACCTCGCGACCAGACACGGCGGCGAGGACGCCGTCGAGGGTACGGGCGACAGCCGCGTCGCTGATCCGCACCTGCTGGGCGATTTCCCAGACGGGGGCGCCGCCGGCGGCGAGGGTGGCGATGTGCTGCTCCTGGGGCGGCAGCGTCTGAATGTAGGCCTGCGCCCCAGCGAGGATGCGGGCGGTCTCGGCCACCGCGTCACGGTTGGTCGGTGGGTCGTCCATCGGGGCACCTCCTGTTCGGCGCGAATCGCACGCCCGATGCCAGAACCGAGGAGGCGAGGAGTCGAGGGGTCGAGAAGTCGAGGAGTCAGGGAGACGGGCGGAGGTGGTGGGTTGCGAGGCGCAGGGATCGATTTGCCGTCCAAAATCGTGATAATCTCGCCCTGCCGCCTGCTGCCTGCCGCCTGCCGCCTGCCGCCTGCCGCCTGCCGCCTGCCGCCTGCGTCTTTACTCCTCGCCTCCTCGCCTCCTCGCCTTCTCGCCTTCTCGCCTTCTCGCCTTCTCGCCTTCTCGCCTTCTCGCCTTCTCGCCTCTGAGGATATCGCATGTTGGATCTTGGCCGGTTCGCCGATGACGTCGCGACGGCGTACGACCGGCATATCGTCGAGGCGGGGAAGGAGGCGCAGGTCGTTGTCCTGGTCAGCTTCCTGGCGACCTTCGTCACCGTCCGCTTCATCACCCATTCGATCCGGGCGGGGCGGTTCCGGCACGTGCTACGGAACGTCTCGACGCCGGGTGGGCGACACCTGCACCATCTGGTGCCGGGCATCTTTCTGCTGCTCATCTCGGGCTACATCGGGATCGGGGTGGCGCCGAGCGATCATCGCTCGTGGCAGGCGGTGCTCTTTGGCATCGGGGCGGCGCTGACGCTCGACGAGTTCGCCCTCTGGCTCAATCTGCAGGACGTCTATTGGGCCAAGCAGGGGCGAGACAGTATCGACGCGGTGGTCGTCGCGGCGACGATCGTGGGGCTGGGGATTCTCGGCGGCGGGTTTTGGGCCGATTTTGGCCGGGCGATCGGACGAGTGCTCGGGGTGCTATAGCGGGTTGCTGGGCTGGGGAGGCAGCAAGGCATCGGGGTTCACGGGCATCGGGGTAATCACTGGTGTCGTCGTGAGGAGAACGAAAGGGAGATCGAGATGTCCGTGACGGTGACAATCTCCGCTGATGCCCATGCCAAGCTTGCTGAGCTTGCCACAACGAGAAAACGCTCAATGGGGACCTCGTCGCCGAATTGATTGAGCGAGAAGAGCGGCAATCCTTCCTGGAGGCCGCCAATGAGGACCTTCGACGTCTCCAGTCGGATCCAGTGGCGTGGGCCTACTATCAGGCGGAGGTTCAAAGCATGGAGGGGACGTTGATGGATGGACTTGAGAACGATCCGTACTTGTCGCACTCGCCACGGCGGACCGGCGCGGGATGGGTGAGGTATTAGCCGACCTGATCGAGCGGGAGCGCCGCCGCCGCCTCGTTGACGAGGCCGATGCCGCCTATGCGCGACTCCAAGCCGACGCGAACGTCTGGGCCGACTATCAGACCGAGCTTCGGAGCATGGAGGGGACGTTGATGGACGGTCTCCAGAACGATCCGTGGACCGAGTGAGACCGGACCTCCTCCGCGGCGATGTCTGGGAGGCGGAGTTCGACCCGGTCCGGGGACACGAGCAGGCCGGTCGCCGCTCGGCGATGCTCATCTCGGCCGACCGGTTGCATCAGGGGCGATCGAACCTAGCATACGTGGTGCCGATGACGGGAACCGACCGCGGGACGCCGTGGCACGTTCCGGTCGAGCCACCGGAGGCGGGCCTGACCGCGCGCTCCTTCATCATGTGCGATCAGATGCGGATCTTCGCGGTCGAGCGTCTCGTGCGACGCCGCGGCCGGGTCAGTGCCGCTACCCTGGCCGAGGTTGAAGATCGCCTTCGCGTCCTGCTCGACCTGTAGATGTACGCGCCCCGCCCGGGTCTCCGCCGTTACGGTTCGGGTGTCCCCGGCCCGGCGCCGAAGTCGAAGGCGGGAAGCAGGTTGTAGGCGTAGGTGTCGCGGGTGGTCAGGGGTGGCAGGCCAAAGCGCCACTCGATGAACTTCAGGATCGAGGTGTGGTCGTAAGGGGTATGGTCGATGTAGCCGCTCCGGGCGTAGGGCGAGACGATCAGCGCCGGGACGCGGCCGCCGGGACCCCAGCGATCGACGGCGGGCGGGGCGACGTGGTCGTACCACCCGCCGAAGTCGTCGTAGGTGATGACGATGGCGGCGCGATCCCAGTAGGGTGAGGCATTGACGCGCTCGATGATGTCGGCGGCATGCTGCTCGCTGGCGGCGACGGCGGCGTAGCCGGCGTGCTCGTCGTATCTGCCGAGCGGCTTGACGAAGGAGACGGCGGGGAGGGAGCCGTTCTCCAGGCTGGCCTCGAACGCCGATTCGTCCTTGAGGTGGGCGGCGCGGCCAGGGGTGCCGTCGCCAAAGGTCGCGAAGTAGCTGAAGGGCTGGTGGTGGAAGACGAAGGTCGGGGCGGGGTGGCCGGCCACGGCATCGTCCCAGCCGCCGGCGTACCAGGCCCAGGGGACACCGGCGGCGCTCAGGCGATCGCCGATCGTCGGGTTCGTCTGCGGTGGCATACGGTCGGACGCGGCGGTGCCGGCTTCGTACGGGGGAAAGAACGGCTGGACATTGTTGATGACGTAGCCGTCGGGGGTGATATCACCGTCGCGGGTGAGACCGATCAGCCGGCCACCGCTGTCGAACAGGGGTGCGGCGACCTTCGCGGCCGGCGGCTTCGGCCAGGTGGGCGTGGCGGCGGCGATCAGCCAGAAGTGGTTGAGCATCGAGCCGCCGAAGGCGCCGGTGAAGTAGTTGTCGGCGAGGGTGTAGCGGCGGGCATAGGGATACAAAGGGAGGTTGGTGGTGTCGTTGTAGCCCATGGGGAGAGCGCCGGAGTCGGTCCAGGCGACGTAGCGGTCCATGCGGCCACCGTTGATCTGGAGCTGGTGCTGGTAGAAGCGGTGGACGGGTGAGGGCGCGATCTGGTTGAGCGGGAGGTACCGCTCGATCGGAAACGGGGCGTTAGGCAGGTCGTCCGGGAAGCGAGTATCGGGTCGCGGCGCGGGGTAGGCGTTGATGACGCCGGGGAGCGTCGGGTACGGCCGGCCGGTCGTGTCCGTCTGGGGGATGGCGGCGCCGGGGGACGTGAGACCGTTCGCGCCAGGGAAGAGCCCGTAGAGGTTGTCGAAGGCGCGGTTTTCGAGAAAGACGACGATGACGTGATCGATGGGGATGGCGGTAGGCGCCGGCGGCGCGGCGAGCGGGGTGGCGAGTGGCGTCGCCTGCTTCGCCAGGAGCGGGCGACGACCGGCCCCGGCGAGGGCGGCGGCGAGTCCACCGGCGGCGGCGCGGCGGAGGAGAGTTCGCCGGGAGGTGGTGGCGGCCAGCGGGTGCGGAAGATCGGTAACGCGGTCGGTCGGCACGGTGACTCCTTGGACGCACGACAGAGGACGAGCGGGCGGCGCAAAGATGGCCGGCGCTGAGCTTCGGGAAGCGTGTTCGCGTTCTGGCGCGTACGGTACACCCGGCGCGGCCCCGGCACAAGCACCCCGGCGGTTGCTCAGGACCAGGCGGCGGTGACCTCGACGAGACTCGTGGCGACGCCGCTCTCCGGGAGGTAGGAGACCGCCCAGAACGGCTGGGAGCGATCGATCTCCCCGACGACGGAGCCGTGGCCGGCGCAGCCGTAGTTGAGGCGCATCCCGGCGATGCCGACGGTGGCGCCGCTCAGGAGGGTGCAGCGCTCGCCGTTCGCCAGCTCCAGCGCCCAGGGGAGCTGGCTCGCGGTGAGGTCCGGTGTCATTCCGGTCGCGGCGGGGAGGGGCGCGGTCGGGGTGAATGGGATCACCTCGTCCGCGAAGGGGGAGTCGGCGCAGACCAGGACGCCGGGGTCGTCCGGCAAGCTAAAGGGGCTGGCGAAGCAGGGATCGAGGATCGCGTTGCCAGCGGTACAGCGCCAGGCGTCGGGGCGGCCGGCGTCCGCGACGGAGCCGCCGATGCAGGTGCCGCGTTCGTTGGCGGCAAGGTGGAGGCGCGGGCTCAATCCATCCTGATCGACGGGGACGAAATAGCGGACGTTCGTCCGGGCGAGGTGGGCTTGGGCCGGGGCGGGGGCGGCCGGTGTCCCATCCTGGGCCGCGGCGCCGCTGAGCGTGGCGGGCAGCAGCGCGAGCACGACGCTGAGCAGCGGAAGCAGACGGCGCACGACCTCCTCCTTTGGGTGAGACGCGGATGGTGTGAGACCGGCGCGACGGTGGTGACGTCGCGCCGGGAATCATAGGGCGTCGCGGACAGTGCCGGCGCCGCCGCACGCGAGGCGTGCGGGCGCGGCGGTCCAAACGACGGCTCGTGAGATCACGCCGGCACCCCCGCGCGGCCGGGCTCTCGGCTGTTTGTGCCGGCGGTGATAGACTCGACCGCCCAGGCACCGGTTGGCTCCCCATTGGTGGACGGCGGCAAACCCTGCTCGATCGGGGCTTCCAGGTTGGGGGCCGACGCGGGAGGCGACGCCCCGCTTCGCCTCCGAAGCGACGCCTGGGGAACTGGCGGTCATCCCCCGCGCGGGAAGGAGTGCGGCGCCATGAATCTCGTCCCGCTCGGCGACGTCGAGCTGCGCTACACGTCGCTGGAATCGCTCGACTATGGCACCGGCGGACAGCTCTACGGAACGATGGCGGGCTCGCTGGTGGGCGAGGCGGTGCGAGGCGACCTGCGTTTGACGAACCTCGCGCCGCGGCGGTCAGACAACGTCAACCTGCCCACCCTGCGCGGTCTCCTGACCACGGACGACGGCGCGACCGTCTACGTCGAGCTGAATGGGATCGCGACGCTCCGTGCGGTGGATCAGGCGCGAGTGTTCGTGACGTCGCTGACGTTCCGCACCGGCGACGCCCGCTACGCCTGGCTTAACACCGTCTTCGGCGTGCTGGAAGGCGTCCTTGACGTCGTCTCGGCCGAGGGGAAGGCGCGGGGCCGTGCGTACCGCAGCGAGCCGACGATATGACGCGCTCCACAGACGTGGGAATCGAGCGAGCGGCACGCGCAGCCCCGCGCCTCGCCGTCGCGGCTGAGACGCACAACGCGCGTGCGAGCGAGGCACTGCTCGGGCGAGCCACGCGAGGGACGTGACCGACGGCGGCGCTCCGCCGCTGCTCAGATGCTCCTGTCCGTCTCAGTCTGGCGCGGACGCCGTGCCGCCCCCCGATCCTTCCCCACGGAGGCATGCCACCGGCGCAGCCTGATCCGGTTCATGAGCCCGGACGCTCCCAGGGGATTGGGCGAGGCCGCGACCGCTGGCGTGGCCATCCCGGCGGTCGAAGACCACCCCTAGTCGCATGGCTCGCGGTCTCCCTGCCGAGGGCGACGCCCAGGGGACCGAGACTGGGATCTCCACGTCGTCGGTGGAACGAGCGTCTTGGCAGATGCGCTCGCGGTGGGGATGAACATGGGGGTGGCGACCAAGCTCTCCGGCGCGGCCAGGGCCGCGTGGGATCGGGTGCCTTTCGTCGATAGCGAGGACGCTCGCCATAGGTGAGACGAACGCCGGGTCGGCCGTGGGGGCGAGGCGTTCCCGCGCGTTAATCCCCGACCTGAGGTCGTTGGTTTGCGGGCCTGAAGCCCGATCGCGTGGCGGATCGTCTCCACGACGGCTGAGAGCGACCGATCGCGCGGCGGAGGAACGCGGACGGCCACCCCGACGCCGGGGTGGCCGTCCGCGCTGAACGTCGTCTGGTTTACCCCTAGTGGCCGCGGCCCCTGCCGCCTGCCAGGCCACCTTTGCCCTTGCCCCGAGCGCGATGGAGACCGCTGGTCGTGCCGGTCTCTCCGTCGTCCTCCGTCTCGTCTTCCGTCTCGTCTTCGACCTCGGTCTCGTCCTCAGTCCCGTCCTCGACTTCGGTCTCGTCCTGATCGTCATCGAGCTCGGTTTCGTCGGCCGATGCTCGCGACAGGGTCAGACCACCGCCACCGATTGCCAGCGCGGCGGCGGCGGCGAACTTGGCAACGCTCCGGCGCGACAGCGTCGCGGTTTCGTCGATTCCTATCATGCGGTGTCCCCCCTCAACGAATAGATCGTTCCGCGACCAGGCCCGACGCATGGTTCTTCACGAGTCTACCGAAGGATCGATCGGATGCAATCGGTCTTAAGTCCTAGGACCTTGGTCGCAGGCTGACCAGGAGCCGGTCAGGTTGTGGGCTGGCGGCTGCCGTTTTGGGGACGCGATGACGCTGGCTGAGCACGGCCACCGCGGCGTTCACGCATCGGCGTCAGCGGTCGGTGATCGCCGCCAGCGCCCGGTCGACGGCGTCGGTTGGGGTGGTCGCGACGGGCGGTGGAGCAAACTCCTGGGGCGCGGATGACGGCGCGGGCATGGCGCACCTCCACCCGCCCCCTCGCGTCCTTCGGCACGTGTGAAATGACACTGCCCTTGGGGCCCCCAGCGCCGGGGTTGACATCCTGTCGAGCGTGCACGAGGTTGCGGCGTATTGCAAAGAGAGTTGAAAAGGAATATAAGCAGAATGCCAGAGGGTGTGTGCGAGGATAGCGCCGCGCGGATGCCGGGGCCCCTGCTCGCACGATGTGCAACGGTATGCAGCCGAATGGTCCAGGACCGCTGTCAACCCGCGTAGAGGGGCGCCCGGCGGGGCAACCGGGACACGTCCACTGAACGGGAGTCGTTCTCGGGACCGCGGCGAGGAGGGATATCGCCATGAGGCGCACGGCTGGAGTCGTCGTCATCGGCGGCGGCGTGGTCGGCACGAGCACGGCCTTCCACCTCGCCACCTCCGGCGCCAAAGACATCATGCTCCTGGAGCGTCGTTTCCTTGGAGCCGGGGCCACTGGCAAATCCGGTGCGGTCGTCCGCATGCACTACACCAACCAGCACGATGCGGCGCTGGCCCAAGAGAGCCTGCCGTATTTCCAGCGGTGGGACGACGTGGTCGGCGCGGGCGATCCCGGCTTCGTCCGAACGGGTGTCGTCCGTTTCGTCGCGCCAGAGCATGATCCCCAGCTCCGCGCCAACGTCACGATGCTCCGGGACGTCGGCGTCAATACAGAGTTGATCACGCCGGACGACGTCCGCGAACTCGACCCCGGCTGCCGTGTCGACGATATCACGTGCGCCGCCTACGAGCCGGACTCCGGATACGCGGATCCGTCGGCGACCGCCTTCGGGTTCGCGGCCCGTGCTCGGCAGCTTGGGGTGGCGGTCCAGACCGGGATCGAGGCGACGGCCATCGTCACCGACAAGGATCGTGTCGTCGGCGTCGAAACGACCGACGGCGCCATCGCCACGGACACGGTCGTCCTTGCCAACGGCGCGTGGGCGCCACCGCTGCTCGCCCGGTTGGGCCTCGACTTTGGCCTCCGCCCGAACCGCGTTCAGGTCGTCATCTTCCGGCGTCCGGAGGACGCCCCACAGACCCATTTGACGATCCTTGACGGGCATGAAGGCATGTGGTTGCGGCCCGAGGGGCGGGCCGGGACACTCGCGGGATTGGGCATCGACCAGTTTGGGGTTGACCCGAGCGCCTACGACGAGACGGTCGATCCCGACTACGTGGAGCAGGTCCGGCGCTGCCTCGTCCACCGGCGGCCGGCGATGGTCGACGCACCGATGCGTGGCGGCTGGGCTGGCGTTATCACCATGAGTCCGGACACCCACGCGATCATTGATCACATCCCCGCCTATCGAGGTCTGTACTGCGCCCTAGGCGACAGCGGCACCAACTTCAAGACGGCTCCGGCGATCGGCAAGTGCCTCGCCGAGTGGATCGTCGACGGTTCGCCGCGGACGGTCGATCTGCGGCCGTTCCGGAGCAGCCGGTTCGCCGATCAGGAGTTGTTGGTTGGCGCGCACGAGTACGGCGACGAGCCGATGAACGTGTTCCGGTAGCGGCTTGACCCCGATCGGTCGAGCGTTGAGCGCAGGTACGGGAGGGAGTCATGACCAGGCTGGACGGGCGGGATATCAACGGGCTTGTCGAGGATCTTGCGCGCGGGGCGGTGACGCGTCGCGAGTTCATCGCCCGGGCGCTCGCGCTTGGGTTCTCGCTGACGATGGCCCGCGCGCTGCTGACCGCCAGCAGTGCCGCGGCGGCGCCGGCGGATGCCCTGCGCGCTGTCCTGCAGAGTGAGCCAAAGAAGGGCGGGCAGGTCATCGTCGGACTCTCCCAGGAGCCGACGATTTTCAACCCGCTCAAGTCGACGCTGGAGGTCGACCGCGGGGTCCAGTTCGCTCTCTTCGACAGTCTGTGGCGGATCGACGAGAAGGGAGCGTTGATCCCCGATCTGGCAACCGAGATCCCCTCACTCGAGAACGGTGGCATCTCTAGCGACGGTCTAACCTACACCTTCAAGCTCCGCCAGGACGCCAAGTGGCATGATGGTCAGCCCTTCACCGCGCGCGACGTCGTCTTCAGCCACCAGACTATCGTCAATCCGAAGTTCGTTCCCGGCACCCGGATCGGGCACGACCAGGTCAAGGCGATCGAAGCGCCGGATGACTTCACGGTGACGCTGACGCTGAAGGAGCCGTACGCGCCGTTCCTGATCATCTGGGCGGACACCTACCTCGTCCCGGAGCACCTGCTCAAGGACGTGGCCGACCTCAATACCGCCGAATTCAACTCGACGGCCCCGGTCGGCACCGGGCCGTTCACCTTCGTTGAGCGCGTCGCCGGCGACCACATCACCCTCAAGGCGAATCCGAACTACCACGGTCCCGGTCCCTATCTCGACACCGTCATCTTCAAGTATGTCCCCGACCTGACGGTCCTCTTCACGCAGTTCAAGACCGGCGAAGTTGACGTCACCGGCATCCAGGGAATCACCGCCGACCACTACCAGGAGGCCAAGGGGCTTGAGGGCAAGGTGGTCCATTCTGATCCGACCTCCTTCGTCGAGTTCATCTACATGAACCATGGCAAGCCGGTCTTCCAGGACAAGGCGGTGCGGGAAGCGCTCTACTATGCGATGGACAAGGAAAACATCATCGGCAAGGTCTACTACGGCGTTCATACGCCGACGGAGTCCTACCTGGGCGAGACCTCGTGGGCGTTCAACCCGGATCTCCCGAAGCACGAGTTCAATATCGACAAGGCGAAGGAGGTGCTGGAGGCGGCTGGCTGGAAGGCTGGCGCCGACGGCACCCGGGAAAAGGATGGCGTCAAGCTCAGCTTCACCAACTCGACGACGGCCGGCAACAAGGTCCGCGAGCAGGCGCAGGCGTATCTGCAGCAGACGTGGAAGGAAGCCGGCATCGACATGCAGATCAAGGACATGCCGGCGGCGGTCATCTGGGGCGACTTCTTCAACAAGTCGGAGTATGACTCGGTGATGGTCGGCTGGACCCACCCGCCCGACCCGGACGGCACCTCCCGCTTCCATTCCGCCTACATCCCCATCCAGGGTGGTGGCGGTCAGAACACGATGCAGTACAAGAACCCGAAGCTCGATGAGCTGCTCGTCGCCGGCACCAAGGAGATCGACCAGGAGAAGCGCAAGCAGATCTACCTCCAGGTCCAGCAGATCCTACGTGAGGATCTCGCCTACCTACCCATTTTTCAGTACGCCTGGATCGAGGGCACGAAGGCCGGCCTCACCAACTACAAGCAAAACGCCTTCGTCGTCAGCAACATGTGGAACGTCTCCGAGTGGTACTGGGAGCAGTAAGCTGGCGGACGGGATACCCGTGAACGCTCTGGACGCGCGGTTCCGTCGTTCAGCGATCACGACCTCGGAGCGGGCACGGTGCGTCGTGCCCGCGCCGTGCTCCTCGCCGCGTGGTCGAGGCTAATGTCCGGCTTTCTGCTGCGGCGCCTGGCGCAAAGCGGCGGCTTGCTGCTGCTGGTGACGACGATTGCCTTCGCGCTGATGCACTTGGCGCCGGGCGGACCGGAGTCGGTCTATGCGCTCAGCCCATCGATGCGGGCGGAGGACCTGGCGCGCATTCGGGCCTCCTACGGACTCGACCAGCCGCTGCACGTCCAGTTCGCCAAATGGGCCGGCGGCATGCTGACTGGTGATTGGGGCCGCTCCTACCGAGACAGCCGCCCGGTCCGCGACGTCATCCTCGACCGTCTTCCGGCCACGCTCGAGCTGACGGCGACGGCGCTGGCGCTGGCGATCGTGCTTGGCGTCGCGATTGGGGTTCTCGGCGCCCTTCGGCAATACTCGCTGCCGGACTACCTGGCGACCGTCGGCGCGATGATCGCGCTCTCACTCCCGACGTTTTGGTTCGGCTTGATGGTCATCTTCGTCTTTGCCGTGCGGCTCGACTGGATCCCTTCGGGTGGCCGGGAGACGCTGGGCATGCCCTTCTCACTCGCGGACCGGCTCCATCACCTCGTCGCGCCGGCGGTCGTCCTCGGACTCGTCCTGATCGCGACCTGGAGCCGCTACACGCGGGCGGCGATGTTGGAGGTGATCGCCCAGGACTACGTCCGCACCGCCCGGGCGAAGGGTATTCCTGAACGCCGCGTCGTCTACGGGCACGCCGGCCGCAATGCGCTCGTGCCGCTGGTTACGCTGGCCGGCCTCCAGTTGCCGCTCCTGTTCGGCGGTGCCCTCGTCACCGAAAGCGTCTTCACCTGGCCGGGCATGGGCCGGCTCTTCGTCGATTCGCTCGGCTACCGCGACTACCCGGTGCTGATGGGCGTACTTTTCGTGACGGCTTTCCTCGTCATTGCCTGCAACCTGCTTGCCGACGTCGCCTCCGCGCTCATTGATCCGCGCATCCGGCTGCGGTAGTCGGCGCGGCGGTCTCCCACTATCGGTCGGCTCCGGAGGAGAATCCCACTGATCACCCCGTCCGCGATACCACCGACGACGCAATCGACCGCGCCCCTCGCCGCGGTAGAGGAGTCCGCCCGGCGTCGGCGACTGGTTGGACCAAGCTCCGCCGGTCCCTGGCGCCTCGCCACGCGTCGCTTTTTTCGGCACCGGCTCGCGGCGATTGGGCTGGTGGTCACCGTCGTGCTCTTCGCCTCGGCCGTCTTCGCCCCAGTTCTCGCACCGCGTGACCCGTTGAAGATCGACATCCTCGCCAAGTTCACGCCGCCGCTGCATGGCGGGCTGCTCTTCGGCGGCGACGAGGTTGGCCGCGATCTCCTCAGCCGGCTGCTCTACGCCGGGCGAATCTCGCTCGTGGTCGGCTTCGCGGCGATGGCTGTCACGATCACGGTCGGCACCGTCGTTGGTCTGCTTGCCGGGTTCTACGGGGGGAGGCTCGACGCGGCGTTGATGCGCCTGACCGACGCGCTTCTCTGCTTCCCAACCGTCTTCCTGCTGCTGGTGCTGGCCGCCTTCGTCGGTGCCTCGGTCTTCTCGATCACGTTAATCATCGGTCTGACCGCCTGGATGGATCTCGCCCGAATCCTGCGCAACCAGACGCTCGGGCTGCGCGAGCAGGACTTCGTCCAGTCGGCGCGGGCGCTCGGCGCGGGGAACGGGAGAATCATCCTGCGCCATTTGCTGCCGAACTCGCTCGCCCCGATCCTCGTTGCCGCGACGCTCAACGTGGCGAACGCCATCCTGGCGGAGTCCTACATCAGCTATCTGGGCTACGGCATCCAGCCCCCGGCGGCGAGCTGGGGCAATATGCTCAACAACGCTCAAAGCTACTTCCAAGAAGCGCCTTGGATCGCGCTCTTCCCCGGCCTATTCATCACGCTGACGGTGGCCGGCTTCAACTTCATTGGCGACGGTCTGCGCGACGCACTCGACCCCCGTTCCAGGCGCTAATGGTGCGTCACGTGGCACATACCGAACAGAGGCGGGGCAGTCCTATGCGGATGTCGCCGGTGATGAGCGTCGCGGCGACGGCGGAGACGGAGGCGTGGCGACGCGCGGCCCACGTTGTCGCCTCGCGCTCCCTGATCGCGCGGACACGATAAGCCGCTGCCGCGCTTGGGAGTTTGGTGGCTTTCTCGTCTGTCGGCCAAGCGCTTGGCGGTGGGGTCGTGCGCGTCGCGCATCTTCTTGGCGCGGTCGGCGATGGCCAGCAGGCACCGGAACCGGCGGGCGTCGATTTCTAGCTCTCCCGCACCGCCGCTATCGCGCGGTCGACGGCGTCGGTTGGGGAGGTCGCGACGAGCGGCGGGGGACCTTGCCGCTCGATGACGGCGCGGGCTTCACCCGTGGTCAGGGTGGAGGCCCAGCCGCCGAGGAGGACGACCGGCCGGCCGAGACGGAGACCGAGGGCGATTTCGGAGAGGGTGCCGAAGCCGCCGCCAACGGCGATCAAGGCCTGGCCAGTGGCGGCGACCACCGCGTTGCGGGCCTGGCCGAGCCCGGTGCAGACGACATGGTCGACCCAGGGATTGGCGGCCTTGTCGTCGTAGCCGGGCAGGATGCCGATCGTGACCCCACCCGCGCTCTTCGCGCCCCGGCAGGCGGCGGCCATTGCGCCGCCCAGGCCGCCGCAGACCAGGACGCAGCCGCGCGCCGCCAGCAGCCGCCCGATCTCTTCGGCCGCGGCCAGCTCCTCCGGCGAGGGGTCGCCAGCGGCGCAGACGGCGATCCGCCACGATCGGTCGTTGGGAGGTGGGGCGCTCATCTGGCGGCTCCTTCCTTGAGGGGCGCGAGCGGGTAGCGGCCGACAACCTCGTAGCGGGAGCCGGCCGGACCAAAGTGGCTGCGCACGAGCGCGACCTCCCGGACCGGGAGCGGGCACGCCGGCGGTCCGCTTGGCGCACACTGGCTCCCGCCGGCGAGGCGGTTGCGGATCGCGTCTGGCAGATCACGGAGCGGGAAGGCCGGGGTGCCGGTATTGCGGACGCGGCCGAGCGTGACGTGCGGGTGGAACGGTCCCTCGTCGACAGGGAAGTTGAGACCGTGGAGAGCCTGGCCGAGATCGCGGTGGAGCGTCTCCAGGCGATGGGTGGGGCCATGCAGTCCGAGCCAGAGGACGCGGGGCCGTCGTGGGTTCGGGAAGACGCCCAACCCGGCCGTCCGCAGATCGAAGACGGCGTGACGGGCGACCAGCGGCGGCAGCGCCAGGCGCAGCAGCTCGGCCCGCTCCGGCGCCGTCTCCCCCAGGAAATGGAGCGTCAGATGGGCACCCTCGGCGGCGACCCAGCGGACCGGCCACGCCTCCGCCGCGAGCTCCGCCGTCAGCGACCCGACCAAGGCCGCGACCGGTGGCGGCAGGAGGACGGCGAGGAAGAGCCGCCAGGGACTGCCGGTCGCGGCGGGATCAGTTGGGTGCGCCTTCGAGCGACGGGCTGCACGCGGGCTCATGACCACGAGTATAGCGGGCGCGTGGGAGCGGTCCCCGGCGGCGCTGGCGCGTCCGTGCGAGTCATCCGCCTGGCGGGGAGCGCGGCGCTCCGGCCCGCGAACGATGGCAGAGCCTGATGTATCGTAGGCAAGGCGGGAATGTCGCTGCCGGTGGGTCGATCGGGACGGCGAGGCGGTGCGGCATGCCGATGTCGGCGGAGGCGTTCGACGGGTTATGCTCGGTGGTGACGTGGAATCCGGCCGGCGCCCGTTTGCTCCTTGGCATTCTCCGGGAGTATCGCGCCTGGGTACGGTACAAGGACGATCCATACGGGCCGCTGCACATGATCCTCCAGGAGGTCGCGTACGTGACGACGACGCCCGACGGCCGGGTGGTGGCGACGGTGCCTAATCCCTTTCCAGTCGAGAAGAGTGCCGCGTGCGAACGGTTTGGGCGCGAGTGGCTTCGGCGTGATTTCAGCAAGCGGGAGCTCGCCGGCACGATCGCGGCGATCCTGGTGAAGCGCCAAGATGGCGATACGGAGGACACGACCTGATGGCGACGGCGTTCCTAGGACCGCGCGGGACCTTCAGCGAGGAGGCGGCGCTGCTGCGGGCCGGCGCCGATGGCGAGATGGTGGCGTTCGCCTCCTTCCCGGCCTTGACCTCGGCGGTCGAGACGGGGTTGGCGGACGAGGCGCTGCTGCCGATCGAAAACTCGATCGAGGGAGCGGTCAGCGCCACGCTCGACCTGCTGATCCACGAGACGCCGCTGCGGATCGCGGGCGAGGTCGTGCTGCCGGTCCGGCACTTCCTGGTCACGGCGCCAGGGGTCGCGCTGGGCGACGTGCGGATCGTCGCCTCGCACCCACAGGCGCTCGGACAATGCCGCCGGTTCCTGGAGCGGTGTCTGCCGAAAGCAGAGCAGGTTGCGGCCCTCAGCACCGCCGGCTCGGTACAGGAGGCGGCCGAGAGCACCGATGGCAACCGGGCCGGAATCGGCACGGCGCGAGCCGCCGAGTTGTACGGTGGGGCGATCCTCGCCCACGATATTCAGGATGTCCGCACCAACCTGACGCGCTTCGTCGTCCTCGCCTCCGAAGACGCACCGCGGACTGGCGACGACAAGACCTCGCTCGGCTTTACGGTCAAAGCGAACATCCCGGGGGCGCTCTATGGGATTTTGGGCAGGTTCGCGGCCGAGAATTTGCAACTGACCAAGATCGAGAGCCGGCCGACGAAGGGGTGGCTGGGGGAGTACGTCTTTCTGATCGATCTCGAAGGGCATCGCCTGGACCCCTCGGTGGCGAGGACCCTGGAGCGCATCCGCGGCGCCTGCGAAACGCTCCAAATCTTCGGCTCGTACCCCCGCTTCCCGTTGGAGACGCTTCGCGATCTCGTCGACGGCTGACGGGTGAGAGGGCAGAGGGCAGAGGGCAGAGGTCGGAAGTCAGGAGTCAGGAGTCAGGAGTCAGGAGTCAGGAGAAGGGGATCCGCGGACGTGACATCAGCAAGCGTGACAATGGCATCTAACGCTTGGCACAGGCCAGCTCATCTCATAACGCCGCTCTTTCGACTCCCTTCTGCCGTCTGCCGCCTATCGACTCCTGACTTCTGACTTCTGACTTCTGACTCCGGAGGACAGCGTGCGACTCGTGATCGACGACACACTGGCGACGGCGGCGCTCGTTTGGCCGTGGACGGCGGGGTGGGTGGTCCCGGCGGCCGGGGTCACGGTCGAGACGCGGGCCGGGCTGCGGGCTGGCGACGTGGCGGCGGAGGACGTCGCGCTGGCGCCGGTCGGTGAGGTGGTGAGTCTGGCGGAGAGTCACCAGGTGGTGCCAGAGGTGGCGGTCGTGGCCGGATCGGTCGGGGCGCTGGTGATGCGGACGCCGGTTCGGCCTGACGAGGTGGCGGGCGGCGCGGTGCGGCTGCTGGAGACGAGCGGGACGGCGGAGCTGGTGGCGCGGGCGACGCTGCGGCCCTTTTACGGGATCGCGGCGACGAGCTGGCTGTCGGCGGAGGACGATCCGGAGACCGCCGACGCGCAGGTGGTCATCGTCGAGGGGGCCGAGGCGCTGCGTCCGCCGGAGGGAGGATTCGCCGAGGATCTCTGCCGCGCCTGGTTGATCCTGACGGGGCTGCCGGTCGTGACCCACGTCCTCCTCGCGCCGGGTGACGCCGATCGCGAGGCGCTGGCACCCGCCCTGGCGACGCTGGCGGCGCTGCGGCAGGCGGGTCAGGAGCGGCGCCGGGAGTGGCGGCGGGAGCTGGCGGAGCGGGACGGATTGCCGCTCGACCGGGTTCACGCCTTCTTCGCCGAGCAACGACTCACCCTCGAGCCGGACGACCGGCGCGCCCTGCTGATGCTGCTGCAACGCGGCCGGGGTCCAGCCTCGCCGCCGGTGCCAGACGTTCGCTTCCTCGATCCCGACCCCGGAGCTGGCTAAACCCGGCTTGTCTTTCTGTAGCTTCTGACACATGGTAAGCGGATTGCGTTAACCAAACCATCGTCTTTTCGGCGGCACATCGCCTACGATGGCGGCTTCGACGGAGTGCTGAGTACTGAGTGCTGAGAACGGCGGGTCGGCCATGGAGGTCTCGGGCAGGTGACCGAGGACTGGGCGGAACGCCGCGGCGTAGGGGCGGGGACGCCTGGACAGGGCCACGTGCGAGCGATGGTGGCCGTCAGTGGTCGGTGGCCGACGGGGTGTGGGCGCGCCAGGCGCTAGGCCGGCGGAGGCGGCGTGAAGGATCGGATGAACGGAGCGACACGATAAGGAGAGGACGCGGCCATGAAAGAGCTCAATCAGTTCGAGACGTACCTCGTTCACGAGTTCGTCGAGGATTATGAGGACGGCGTGATGTCGCGGCGGGACATGGTCTCCCGCGTCCTCCACATCACCGGCGGAGTGGCGGCGACGGCGACGGTCCTCTCCCGGCTGGGCGTCGCGGCGGCGCAGGAGGGAACACCACCGCCACCGCCGCAGCCGACCCCGACCGGACCGCGCAGCTCCGTCTCCGTCCCCGCCGACGATCCGCGCGTCCAGACCGAGGAGATCACCTTCCCGGGGGAAGGGACGACGATCATGGCCTACCAGGCCCGCCCGAGCGGGGCGGCGACGCCGGTGGCGGGGGCGGAAGCGTCGCCGGCGGCTAGTGGCGCCTCGCCGCTGGTGCTGATCTGCCACGAGAACCGGGGCTTGACCGACCACATCCGCGACGTGGCGCGACGTTGGGCGGCGAATGGCTACGTCGCCTGCGCGGTCGATCTGCTGAGCCGCGAAGGGGGAACGGCCAACGTGGCGGACCCCGCCGAGATCCCAGCGATTCTGACGGGCGCCGACCCGGTCCGCCACGTCGCCGATTTCCAAGCCGCGATCGAGCACTACGGGACGCAGGACTTCGCCGACACCGGGCGGATCGGGATGAACGGCTTCTGCTTTGGTGGCGGCATCACCTGGCGGGCGGCAACGCTGATCCCGGAGTTGAAGGGGGCGGCCCCTTTCTACGGACCGCCCCCACCAACGGCGGACGTACCGAACATCCGGGCGGCGGTGCTCGGCGTCTATTCGTCCGACCCGCAGGACTTCGCCAACAACGGGCGGGACGAATAGCAGACGGCGCTGGAAGCGGCCCACGTCACCTTCGAGTTCAAGATCTACCCCTATACCCAGCACGCCTTCCACAACGACACCAGCTCCCGCTGGAACGAGGAGCAGGCTCTGGCGGCCTGGAACGACACCCTGGCCTGGTTCGCGCAATACGTCCGCGGGTAGTCGCGGCCACGGATAGGGGACGCGGTTGGAGCGCTCCGGCGGTGCTGGGTGTGGATGTCATCGCCCGCCCGCGCGGTACGACGCGCTCCCGCGGGTGAACGGCTGACCGACCCGGCGAACGCGACACGAAGACACCGCGCGACGCCTGTGATCGTTGCCGTCGTGCTGACCCGGTGAGCGACGGTGCGCGGTCCGCGGAGTGGACGGGAAGCGTCGCCTGCGCTACGATTTCACGGCGTCTGCGGCGAACGGAGGTGGGCCGTCCGATTCACTTCAGGGGCGCCGCCGCGGCGTCCGGCAGGAGGTGAGCAGCGATGGACAGCACGAGCGAGCGCCAGTGGAGCTGCCAGACCGGCGACGAGGTTTTCGGCTGTGACGATGCCAAGATCGGCAAGGTCAAGGCGGTCCAGCCGACCCACGTCGTGGTCTCGAAGGGCTTGCTGGTCCACACGGACTACTACGTTCCGACGAGCGCGATCAATACCTGCGAGGGCGGGAAGCTCTACCTGAACGTTACCAAGGAGGAGGCGACCCACCGGGGCTGGGATCAGCCGCCGGGCGAGGTGTCGCTTGGGGAAGCGACCAACATCGTGCCGTAGCCCACACCAGGACGGCCCGCCACGAACGACGCGAGGCGCCCACACGACCGCGGCCCCGGTGAAGATCCGGGGCCGCGGTCGTCTTTCCGGGATCGTCCAACGCGGGCGCGAAGAGGCGGCGCATCATCGTCTCGGGCGAGAGCGGTTCACGTCTGGCCACGGATTCCTCGCTCCTGACGCCCGGTAAGCAGGGTACACGCCGTATCGTGATGGATCGGCGACCGCTTATCGTATCGTGACGTCACGGAGGACGAGTGCCGAGGCGACGCCTGAACGAGACCCGGTCCGAACCGCCGGCCACCGTGGCGCGCTCACGCCAGGGTCCGACCTGGAACGCGCCAGTGAATGGGAAACCGCCGGTGAACATCGTGGATGAGGGCGATCGACTCAGGCGCCGGGTGCGGGAACGCGACGGTCTCCTCCGGCGCATCGTCGCGGCGCTGGAGCAGGACGAGCGGGTGGTGGCGGCCTGGCTGGGCGGGTCGCTCGGCCGGGGGACGGACGACGCGTTGAGCGACGTTGACCTCTGGCTGGTGGTCGCGGACGACCGGATGGCGACGGTGGCGGAGACCCGGCGGCGGTTCGTGGCGGAGGGCGCAGCGCCGGTGCTGATCGAGGAAGCGCCGGAGAACGCGCCGCCTGGTGGCGCTTACCTGCTGGCGCTCTATAGCGGAGCAACGGGGCCGCACCAGGTCGATTGGTACTGGCAGCCCCGCGCAATGGCGACCCTGCCCGATCACTGCCGCCTGCTCTTCGACCGCGTCGGACTCCCGACCACACCGGCCCCGCATCCCGTGTCTGACCAGGAGCGAGCGGAGGCGCTGACGCAGAACGTGGCCCGCTTCTGGGTTGGCGCCCTCCTCGCGGCGAAGGCAATCGCACGCGGCCAAGCATGGCCGGCGGCGCGGATGCTGGACTGGACGATGACCACCCTCGCCGAGGTCACGTGGCTGCTGACGCGCGACCTCCCGCCGAGCCACGACGACCTCAAGGAGTGGCAGCGAGTGGAGCGGTGGGCGTTTCCCGGACCGGATGGGCGCGGCCAGCTGGCCCTCCTGCGGGAGATGATCGCGGCGTTGAAGGCGTTGACGCCGGAGATGGCGGCGCGCGGCGGGGAGCCCGCGGTCGAGGGTGGGCGGCAGGTGATCGCGTTTCTGGATGTCGTCGGCCAGATGATCGAGGAGATGGAACGCTAGAGCCTGTTAGGCACTTGGGGTGCGCTAGCCGTAGCATGTGGAGATGGAGACTGATGCCGTTCCCCGCACGCCCTATCCGACCGATACCACCGACGACGAATGGGTCTTCGTGGCTCCCTACCTGACGCTGATGGACGAGGACGCCCCGCAACGGCGGCACGACCTGCGCGAGGTCGTCAACGGGCTACGCTTCATCGTCCGCGGCGGCCTCCAGTGGCGCCTGATGCCGCACGACCTGCCGCCGTGGTGGGTCGTCTACCAACAGACCCGGCGGTGGCTGGCGGCTGGGGTCTTCGACGCGATTGTCCACGATCTGCGGGTGTTGGTGCGCTTGGCCGCAGGCCGGGCGCCGGAGCCGACGGCGGCGATGATGGACAGCCGCACGCTCCAATCGACGCCCGAGAGCGGGGCGCGGGCCGGGTACGACGGGGCCAAGCGCAAGAAGGAGGCGAAGGTCCACGCCGCGGTGGACACCCTCGGCCATCTCCTCGCTCTCCATGCCACCCCGGCCGATGCTCAGGATCGCGATCAGGTCGCCCAGCTCGCTGAAGCCGTCCAGATGGCGACCGGGCAGACGGTCGAGGTGGCCTGTGTCGACCAGGGGTACACCGGCAACGATGCGGCCGCGGCGGCGGACACCCACGGCATCCGCCTGGCGGTCGTCAAGTTGCCCGAGGCCAGACGCCGCTTCGTGCTGCTGCCCCGCCGCTGGGTCGTCGAACGCTCCTTCGCTTGGACCGGCCGTTTCCGCCGCTTGGCGCGCGACTACGAACGGCTGCATCCCACCCTGGAGGGGGTTCATTACGTCGCCTTCGCCTTGCTCGCACTGCACGCCGCGCGGCCATTGCTGTGGCTGCTCTGAAGTCCCTCACAGGCTCTAG
>JAABUS010001341.1_pt1 | contig 54369 bp, 59 predicted proteins | sample 5560161 | NCBI WGS metagenome assembly JAABUS01 (sample SAMN10711885, study PRJNA513376) | rock metagenome | isolation source: Antarctica rocks | place: Antarctica: Victoria Land, Trio Nunatak nord | collected 2016-01-04 | reverse complement strand
CGCACAGCGCTTCACCACCACGCAGCGCCCCGATGTCATTCAAACTTTTGATAACCTCTAGGCTCTACTGTAGCTAGACAGTAGGTTCGTAGCCAGCACCGCGTACAGGTGGGTTTCATCGCTGGCCAAATAAATAAATAAATAAATAAATAAATAAATAAATAAATAAATAAATATGTTTTTATGTAGATGTTCTCATCTAGAAAAGAGATGGAAAAAAAATGGGTTCAAGATGAAGAAGAAAATCTTCGCTCGAGAAATCTTTATAAATGAATTCTGAAGATGCAATTGAGTCATGCTCAAGAAATTTCTATCAATAATAGTCAATGTTCTCATGAATTCTGAAGATGTGACTTAATAACTTTGCTTGAGAAATCTTTATAAATGATAGTTTATATTCTCATGAATTTTGAAGATGCAATTGAATCAATGCTGTTTCATGAGCTATTGAAAGATGAAACTTTGTCTTATGATAATATTTCAAAGTCACATTGCTTTTTTCATCATAAGAAGTAGCATGATTATTAAAGTGTAGTTTGCAATCAATTCAACATTTAACAAACTTCTTCTTGTAAATCAGCAGTAAATTATTTCTTAGATAGAAAACTGTTTTTTCATAATTCATGTCATAAATTTTCTGAAGATTGATTCATTGAAATTGATACTTCTTCTCGATCTTAGCATACATGTCAGGGACTAGGTTTGAAGAACTATCAATATAACGTATGATAGCTATGATAGGGTCAGGTCTAGATACAAGTAGTGTACAGGACGAAAGACAAGGAGGAAAGAAAGCAAGGTGGGCTCGAAGCGACTATATTACATGGGAAATTAGATCTGCTAGCGCAGTCGCGAAAGGGGCATGTAGCCACATGGCTCCCATGCGGCTCGGCCGAGCTTCCAGCCTAGCACCATGACAATACATGATCAGATGTCATGTCTTGTAGAATGTTTATCAATTTTCTTTGATATCAAAATGCTTTCTGTTGAGACCGTGCCTAGAATCTAACCACACTGCAGCGAGGTAGTGCGTAGCTGAATAGAATGTTTGATCAATAGAGGTAGCTATAACTAGAATATTAAGAATACAGAAGGAACCAAAGAGAGTTCCGAGCTGTATCTATAGTAGGGCAAAACAAAGGGGGCGAAGCAGGTTTGCTCGGGTATCGGAAGCGCTAGGATAGAGTATCAGGGCTGAGGTTTAACATGGGCCAAAACCCCTAGAGCTTATTGGCTAGAAAACCCTATTCAATCCCGACACACTCGTAACACTTTCTGCAATTGACTAAAACATTCTTGTCAATGTATTAAATACATAGCAGATGTGAACTTTCATGAAAAACACTTTGCAAAGCGTTGATCAGATTTCGCTCACAGTCAGTTAAGATCACTGTTGAGTCAGATAAATTAAACTCAGTATACAGAAGCTTTAGCTGTTTCAGAACTCACACATAGTTTGCTGTTTTTTCAACTTTTATGAAGCAGAATTCAACAAAGAAGAAGATGTTTAAAACAATGATTTCAATGATAATCAGCAATAACATTTTGTAATGATTAATCTTGTAGATGCAGTTCATAATGAGTATCTCACTGTTGTGTTTCAGCATATCACAACAGCTTATTGATTGAAGAAGAGTTTAATGATTTTATCGAGTTCATTCTTTTCATACTGTTAGAATCAGAATTTACATTTCAGATTTTGAAGAAGAGTTTAAACAGAACTTAAAATGTCAAAAGCTTATCTTCTCTGCTGATTCTTTACATTGTAGATGTCATATCAAGTGAAGAAAGAATTTTTCTCATCAGCATCAAGTCAAAAATGAGTTAGAATTTATGTTGATTTGACTTTGACTTTGATAAAAGAGCTTATTAACTTCTGAATCTTCTCTGTCATGATCAGTCTTCAAAGAGCTAAATGAGCTGAGACAAGTGTAAAAGTATGATTGTGATTCTCATTTCATATGACTTTAAGATATCAATCATTCTTCTTGTTTCATTTGTTGATAACATTGAAAAAACACTTCATGAATCATGTGTCACTGTGAAGACATCTTTCAAAATTCATTGAATTTAGCTTTGCTTTTTCTTCATGATCACATTGTATATAAATGATTTGATCAACATCTTTCTTGAACTTCTTGATGCATGCAGTGATGACAGCATATTTCTGTTACGAGTGTGTCGGGATTGGATAGGGTTTCCTAGCCAACAAGCCCTAGGGGTTTTGGCCCATGTTGAACCCCTAGACTCAACACTCTATCCTAGCGCTTCCGATACTCGAGCAAACCTGCTTCGCCCCCTTTGTTTTGCCCTACTATAAATACAGCTCGGAATTCCCCTTTGATTTCTTCTGTATTCTTAATATCCTAGTTATAGCTACCTCTATTGATCAAACATTCTATTCAGCTACGCACTACCTCGCTGCAGTGTGGTTAGATTCTAGGCACAATTCCAACAATTTCTCTGATTCAGCATGTTGATTAAGTTCTTCAATCAGAAGTTTTACATCATCATAGATCTGTCTTGAAACGAGAGATGAAGTCAAAGACATGAGATTGACGAAGACGATGCTGACAGATGAGATGTCGATGAGATCGATCATGATGATGGCGATGATGAGTGTCAGAAGGAAGATTTACAACAAGTCTGATGTGTGAGTTTACTAGGCTAGATTAATCGAATTTGAGGCTGTGAGAAAGATCATTCAAAATCATATGTAAATTCTTGAACTGCCTACTAAATTTGGTGTGTAACTGAGTGATGCGCAACGGAAATTCCAGGTTTTCCGAGGGGGGGTGTACATGTAAGCCAGGGGGGTGTACGGGTAGCGGCTCCCTTTATTTTTAGTAGTTTTGACATATTGCCAAATGCGATTTAAAGCATTAAAATGCTCTTTATTGGGATTGCTCATAAATCTTGCGCAATTGCTTACCGAAAATGCAATATCGGGCCTCGTAGCAGTCATTAAATACATTAATGAACCGATTTGCTGTTGATATAAATTTATATCTTTTAATTCGGCTTGTTCAGTGATTCCTTCGGCAAATTTGGTTACTTCAAACCCTTGAACTGCTGTCATATTGCACGCCCGAATTCACTCCAGCTCAGGACTGTGACGCATAGCATTAATAGGAGATTTCTCTCATGCTTCAACAATTTCTTACTTACATGTTGCGAGTGATTTCTTTTTCGAATAAATCTTTGATTGGCTCAAACTAGCAGCAGCTACTACATGAACGGCTCCTTTCAAGATATTCTTCCAACTCTTCCTGATTATAGCACCTCGATCGATAAGAATAAGAATCCATTAATCCTTTCAATGTTTTTCACATCCGGTGCTCCCTCGCCTTTCTAGCCACCATAAAATCGAGTCCACGTTCCTTCTGATTCTTCGACGCAACCTCTTAGGGCCCGTGTGGCCATTGAGTGACTTTTGAGCAGCAGGGTCATCTGGAAGCGTTGATCGAGTAAGGATTTGAGACCCTCGCGTCAACCCTTGACTCATGTGGTGCTTCTCAGACTCCTTGCTCTACAGCGCTCTTCCGCCGTTGGCGAGCGCCGCGGTCTCAAAGTCGTGACACTACTTAAAAATAAGTCATTCGTAACTCAACCTCCTTCGTTCTCGATGCTTCAGGGACGAGTTGTGCTTGTCCGACAAATCGTTGCAAGGATCCCGGTTATACAGGGAGCAGGAACTGATGTGAAAGCTTTACGGCCATATCTTACGAGCCTCAGTCATGAAACTTTACTTCGGCTATTTGTGACAGTGCACTATGAGGGTAACGGCACGCTGAATTTACCTGAGGACTATTAGGGAACTTCGATGGCACCCTAGAAACGATGATGCTATCCTCATCAATGATGACGAATTAAATTCATTTGAATCACTCCTTGTTTTGATATGAGCGAAATACTTGGATCTTAGCGGAAAATTCCTACTGCCTTGTTTCTGCCCGGTTCCTATTTTCACTTACAGCCAACTTGTTCTCCCAAGATTGTAATTGTCTTTGAAGAGTCCTTGGGATGCCAGATTTAGCCGTAGTGGGTCAGACTCTCCACCGCGCCGTGGCCCCTGAAGTCCGCTTCAAAATCTACAATCCCTTTGATCGCAGTCAATAGATGAGATATTGCGAGCGGAGAACGCCTCTTTTTTTGCCAACCCAAGATCAGTGCGCACGGCATTCTTGATCTATATCACATGGTCAGCGCAACCTTCACACGCTCACTTGATTGCGCTCACCTGACGGCCATTGAGCAGCTTCTCTGTCAAAGCCTCTAGCTGCTTTGGGTTGATGGTCGCCACGCCGTGGGACGTACCGGTCTTTTCCAGGAAGCCAACCCATATGTTTCTCCTGGCCTGCGCATCGAGATTGTCAAATCGCAGCGGAAAATGTACTCGGCTGATAATTGCTTCGTCGAACGTTTTTATGCGATCTGTCATGAGGAACATAATGCCCTGGAAATATTCCAGTTTGCGTAGAAAAACAGAATCCAGAGAGTTATTGGTCAGCATTTCGGATGATCGTTGCTCGAGGAATACATCAGCTTCTATTTGAATCTACAGTAACAACCCAGTCCAAGCGTGCAATGCCTATACGGTAGCCGGTTTCGTCGAAACTCCATGTGTCCTCCTCCATTATACCATATTTCATGACCATCTTTCAAACTCATCAAAATGAGTCATTGGCATTTCCGAATTATGCGCGTTCTTTCTTTCAGCTGCTAAAGGCTTTCATTTAGCTTTGAAAAGATCTGGCTGACGATCTAACCATCTTTTGGCCCATTTGTCGCTCAGTAGAGGTGGAGAATTTCAACGAGGAAAGTCTTGAGCACGAAGGGCGTTTGCCGTCGATTGCACCATGTATAGCTTAGCTGGCAAGCCTAACTCATCCATTTTGGTTAAGTATTGCCGTAAAGCTGACTTCTGATCAGGTTTTAAAGCCCTATTATGCAGTTCTCGTACTGCTGTTTTGGACTGATAACCCTTTAGTCTAGATCAAAGTCTTTCATATGGAACGCGAAACTCGCGCACAATTTCGGCTCGATTAGGATTTTCACGCGTATTAATGGCTTCAATAGCCTTCTGAATGCGACCTTCGATGATAGCGTATGTAGAAGTCATTGCGTGTAATTTTGGTGGATTTTTGAAGGTGGTGGATCAAAAATATGAAGGTTTATTGTTGCATGGCCGCCGAACAGAAAGAGCGCTGCGGAGAAACTTTTCGAGCGTCGAAAAGTGAAATTCGAAAGTATCACCTATGCTGAAAATGGCTATGAGTTAGAGGTCATATTGCCTACTTCAGTCCCAAGTGAGTCTTCAACTCAGTCCCTTATCCACAGCGACGCTGATAGTCGATTCAGACGGGTATCGCTTCAATAATGGTTGTGGGATCTTTATCGATCAACACCTCATGTCCAACACGTTTTTACTATTCAAACAAATGTCACGGCAATGGCGAACTGTTATACGTGGCATCTCTCCAATGTTCAGGCCTTTCTTTGTCGTATTTGCCGTCTGCCCGGTACAAGTCGCATCCAAAAAGGATAATGTGAAATTTGAAGGCGGTAACGGAACACTATTTCGGCGGACAATGAACGGCGCCTTATAGATTGCGGGGAGAAAACACCAGATCTACACCAGTCCAGCAAGAGGTATGTTACAATCAAGTGTCGTAGATAGTAGATGCTAATAATAATTGGCAGAATCACGGCACGCCGTTCCGTCTTAAGTGCAAATAACGATGCCGGTCACGAAGAGAGGAACCTCTAAAGAAACACAACGCAAAGCAAAGCGACGATCTGAAGCTGAAGGATTGCAGCAGAGCAGCTCCGTAGTCCCTATCATAGAACCACAATGCAAACCAAAGCGACGACGAATATCTAAAGCTGAAGGATTGCAGCAGAGCAGCTTCGAAGTCCTTATAGTACCATGCGAAATAGGATCGCTTACAGAAAGATTCTTCAAGAGCATTACACAACCTCTCATGGACTTTGGCCGATCTAAAGGTGGCAACGCGCTCATTGCACTGGGAGGAAGTCCAAAGTTGGAATCATTTCTAAAGAAGCACTTTGATAAACCCTCCAATTGCGGAAGCTTGATGATGTTCACAAGGGTGATTCTGAGCCGTTTTGCTAAGAAATTGAACGAAAAGTTAACGAAAAGTTACAGATTGCAAAGGAGCCTCAGTGGTCATCGTCTGCGCTCAGCAGAGCATACTCGCAATTTACCATGCCAGACTACAAGCAACGACCGGATGTGATGCATCGAGAGGCATGGCATGGCAGCGCTGAAGGAAGAGCGTGAGATTCACTCAACCCATCAAATACTAACCTCTTGCTTTGGGGCCTTGTTCTTACATAGGTATGCCTTCTCACACCCCATCTCATAGCCCCAAGATGACTGACTGATCATCCCTGCACAGACTCTGAATCCAGCAGTCCAAACCGTAAACCCTCATCGTGAACTCCTCATCTCCACCGTCGATGGTCTCTTCCGACGTCGGCGCTAGATTAGGGTCGGAATGGGATGCTATTGGGAAGAGAGGGGGGAGCCGGCGGGCGCGAGAGCAGGGGGAGCGCAAGGAATCTTGGCGGACCATATCTGCCTAAATAGGTATTCATCTTGTAGCAACACACCCAACAGCTCGTCAGTCGGGAAGAGACAAGTGCGGGGATCGATGAGTGATCATGGTGTTGCTCCGTCCCCCCCCCACGCCTCCCCTCTCCTTCTACACTAGCTGTATACACAGCAGGGCGTATGAAAATAAAGCTATCACGCAGGCAATTCCTATGTCACATGTCGTTAAAAGTTTAGAAGGCACATCGGTTAATCCTCCCCTCCCCCCTCCCCAAAGATTTCTAGCTTCGTCCATCTCGAACTTGCCACGTCGAACACACTTAGCGTCTTTCGACCATGTCTTGCGTCTGAAGGGCAGTCAGTCTCTCGGGACGAAAAATTCACAGACTTGCATAAGCTGACCACATAACTTTCATCTGTATTGAACGTGTTTTGATAACCACCATCTATTGATGTACGTGATGCTCAGGGCCTATCCTAATCAGGTTAGTCAGGGGTATCTGTTGGTTCAATTAGCTGAACCTGCCTTCATAGAATCGACCTGGCGCGGGCGGTCAGACCAATCTCTAGACTCATCTCACGAGGAAGAGAAAAAGTGCAAGAATCATCATCACAATTTGTTATCATTCTTGCGCTTCCTTGAATCTGTTCAAGCTGCCCTCATACTTCAATCACTCTTCAAGCGCTTGCCCAAGTCTTCTTGTACGCTCCTTGCCTTTCACCTACGCGGAGCGAAGTATTTCTATCGACGATAGCGACGCTCTTGACGAATTTCTTCTCACGGCGAAATCTTTGTATCTGCGAAGAGATTGTGCTACCGTATAAGGAGATGACGTTTCACTACAAGATCTAATTTTCACTCTCTCAAGCTCTTACTCTCATGGAGAAGTCGGTTTCAAGTACGCCGCTTCTTCTGTAACCCTCACTCTATCTTTGTGACAGTCAGGAGACAAAGCAGGCTTGTTGCGGACCATGCCGTCAACTAACGTTTGCCGTTCACCATCGACGACTTGGGCACGAAGCGCGAAGGAATAGGTTCAAACAGGGAATGGTGATCAAGGGTCGCGCGCGCTTTGCTTTCGAATCGTCGTCATGCTTAATCTTCTCGCTCACCGCGGACTGAAGCTTTAATACACCCTATGGCCATCAGTTACTGCCTATGAGGGAGAGAAAGCACTTTGCTCGTTCTATACAGAAGACAGTGAACCTCGATGCTTGTGGGGGCCTTAGAATAGAGTGGTGAGGAAATGGTAAGCCGGCGGCCCGACCCGTTCCGCAGAGCCTCAATGCTCTTCTGAAGACGATGGAAATCTTATCTCTCGCAGATCGATTTTTTCCATTTAGATACGACTTCGTTGAAGGAAAAGAAGATGATCAAGCCTCTAATCATTCCCTCCTTTGCAGCTCTCCCCTAGCCATCTCTCTTCCCGAGAGAACCGTTCAGAGAACCTTCATTGCAAGGCCGTTGACGACGTATGACGTCCAACGCGCCCTTCGGACCCATAACCTATTAGTTTACGAATCGGTCAAAATAGATGAACACACTTTGAAACAATCCTATTCAGGTATGTATAGCATATTTCAACAAATTCAGACAGGAGTTACTGTTTGAGAGGCTTTGACTAGCGCGGATCAACTTGAACATCAAAATCATCAATTTCCCTCGTCGAGATTGATTTATGCGCGCTGACTACCTCACATACTTTGGAAGACGTAGTTGTAGCTCTGAATTAGCTGAATTCAATGCTTTCAAAATAATTAAAAACTATTGAGGTTTGACCTAGTTCTAGTAATCGGGGTTGGGGAGGTTCACTGCGCTGGGTGGCCGCCCACCTAGTAGTAATTCTTCCCCCGCGCGGATCAAAATATGCGCATTGAAACACATAATTGGGGCTCTGAGCTAGCTGAATTCAATGCTTCAAAAATAATTGATAAAAATAAAAGCGGGAATTTCAGTACTGCTATCAGTACCAAAATTCCCGCAAAGGACCATTACAGAATTCGAACCCGCACCCTATTAAACGATCTTTTCAAATATGCTATTATTAAAAGATATATCGCGTTTGTCAAATCATTCATTCTAACATATGCGCATCGATCACTCGCCATACTTTGAAAAGCATGATTGTAGCTCTGAATTAGTTGAAATCAACGCTCTAAAAGAGACGGATAAAAAAGAAAGATCATCCCCTTTCAGAAATCTGAAAGTGGAAAACCTCACTTTGAATCATTGCGGGACTTGAACTCACAACCTTCTACTTAAGTACAAATAACGCTCTACCATTGAGCTAAATGATCTTTCAAACAATGGTGGTTATTGATATTAATGAATCTTTTTTTAACCATTTCTTCTACTTCAATCTTGATCGTCGCAAACTTTGCGACTCCATTAACACGCGTGGAAATCCTGATCGAGCCGAAATTGTGCGCGAGTTTCGCGTTCCATATGAAAGACTTTGATCTAGACTAAAGGGTTATCAGTCCAAAACAGCAGTACGAGAATTGCATAACAGGGCTTTAAAACCTGATCAGGAGTCAGCTTTACGGCAATACTTAGCCAAACTGGATGAGTTAGGCTTGCCAGCTAGGCTACACATGGTGCAATCGACGGCAAACGCCCTTCGTGCTCAAGACTTTCCACCTCTACTGCGCGACAAATGGGCCAAAAGATGGCTAGATCGTCAGCCAGATCTCTTCAAAGCTAGACGAAAGCCTATCATCTCACAAGCCATGCAAACCGCGTACCTTCTCGACTGTTACCTAAGTTTCTGCCAACAGAGGCAACTGCAAACCACGCTTTGTTGAGGCTGAAAGGCAGTACTTGAATCTCGTTGGAGTTCGAAATCCCCTTCGGACAAGAGAGACCGTCCCTGTGACTGCTCAATTGTTTCAAGGCCAATCGAGCACTTCAGTACTCACAGGGCCGCGAGGAAGTGGCAAATCATCACTCATACAGATGTTGTAGTTATCATTGTTCTTGCTCAAGTCGGCTGCTTTGTGCCCGCGGATTCTGCGGAATTGACGGTTTTCGACGGACTCTCCCTGGTATCACCGAACAGGGAATCTAAAAAAGACGGTTCACTTCACGAGCTTGTTGAGCAGGCGACGTCAAGAACTCTAGCGGTGATAGATTTGTCTCATAACAATGAGTACGTGTGTCGTAGCACTTTGGGGCTGAGCGCTAATTCGATCATAGCTTCATTTATGAGGAAACGCGGCTGCTCGACAGAGTTAGCTGCCGGTGCATTCTTGTAAGTGAGTTCCGACCCTCGGATGTGTTTATTCGCAAACCTAGAGGTCGAGGGGGTAATGCAGATAGCGCGATCTTCTTAAACTTGAAGACCTTCTGCATCCGCCTTAGCCTTACCAGTTGTAAAGCACTTAAAATCGTGGTTCACGAACACTGTCCATTCAGAAACCGTTGGGCCTTACAAGATCACCTTCACGCTTCTTGATTGCTCGAAACTGGGCGTAAGGAGAGAGGTCGACGAAAGACAATCTTCATTGTTCCATCTAGGTTTGGCTCTTCGTGAGCGTCGAGCCAGGAATGTGATGCTAGGTAGTAAGAGACAGCATGTGAGTTCGATGACTTTGCAGGTCTAATTGCCAGTGGCTAACGATAACGGAAAACCCAAATGTAGACACGCACGACACGCTGGTGGACATCACTCACTTTCAACCTTTGGGACGTGCGCAAATATTATGAGAAGGAAATCCATATCCCGAGCAAGGACGCTGCCTGTATCATGGTGCAGTTGCTCGAGGCATTGAAATATCTACATGGACTCGGCATGTTGCACTGCAGTGTCCGACTAGAAAACCTGAACATCGCCTCAAAAGAACCATTTCGCATCGTATTGACGGCTTTGAATACTGATAATGACGGCGGGCAGTTCACCTGAACTTTGAGAGAAGCACTACAGGGTTCGATGGGTGGTACTATACATAGTGGCGGCACAAGACTACTTGGGAAAATGGCTCAGTCTCTGTTGAAGTCTGGACGCAGAAACAACCTGCCGTTGAAACCGATTCCTCAAGCATCACTGAATCTCTTACAGAAGCTACTTGACTTGGAACCCAGATCGCGACCTAAGGCAAAGGATTGCATGACGGATCCATGGCTTACAGAAAGTAATTTATCCAGCCGGAAGATGCTACGCACAGACATTCAAGTCCAAATGTGCATGCCAGACATACGCGAGCAGTGACAAGCGATAGGTTTTGTCGTCTATACTGTTACTGATATATGTATAATCAATAGCTTGAGGGACGTTCTTAAGATTATACTTGGAACTCTCTTCATGCAGTTCAAAGAATTGACCCTATTTTCTCTTCCCTCAGAGTAAAGCAAAGCAAAAAGGAGCTAGAGTATGAACTAGGTTATAAGCAGAGTGACAGCCGAAGACGGTGTTCACTTATTTGACCCTGTATTTAGTAAAAACGACTGATTTTTCAAGGCCAGCAGCGCTATATCTAGTCAAAACTCCAGGTCTTAGATAGATGAAAACTCTCATCCCCGTACCCTCCAAGATAATCCCAATCAATGCCTATAATCACATCACCGTTCGAACTCACCGCCACCAAATCTTACCGCGTCCAAGTCAACACTCATCGCGAGAGGTTGTAGATGTAGATGCTGCTGATGATTAGTAAGAAGCTTTTCCCCCCAACGCGGCCTATACATCGTTCTCATCATCTATAAATATAAGTAGCTTTATCAAAACACCCTAATCCTTTTTTGATTCCTCGCCATATCCTCGTTAATAGCTTGGGCTTGCTAGCATCGATTATTATCTGCACAATATGCGGCGAATTATATTCTTTTTCTTTCAATAACTGAAAAACTCTTTCAAGGTGTATTGTTGAATATATAGTGAACAGAAATATGCGTGACAGTCAGCAAGTGTTTATGACTTCTCTAAGCATCGTTCGAAGAGCTCGTCGAGAAAAAAGTACATTCTTGGTTTGCTTGACTATATGCTACATGCTTCCCATAATAGCAAATAGATTGGTCGCGAGGCCAGTCTCATCACATAATCGTCGGTTGTTCTTTCATATCAGTCGTCGAGAGGAGGCTGCAGCTCTCAAGAAGCTCAACCATTGTCCTTATACGTGATAGCTTCGGATTTGGATTGGATGGCTGGTGGAACGGCGGTGCGCCTCACGCTTGTAAAGCATGTTCCGCTCCAGGCTCTCCCCTCCCGCCCCGCATCTTCCGCGTCTTAACCTGGAAAAATCCCTCGAAGGCAGCCACGGGGGTTTTAGATGTGCTGTTTGGCGGCGCTAGGACCTGCAGCGGAGGCATTGTGTTGGGCTCAGGTAAGGTAAAGAGTGCGGGACTTTGTCAAGCCGAGGTGGAGGTGGAGGTGGAGATGGAGGCGGAGGTGGAGGCGAGGCGGGAATCACTGATGGTTCATCTCCGTTACTTTTTGAACTGCAAAAAGCTCTCAAAGCAAAGCTCGAATATGCCATACTTTGCCTAACGGTAATATTTACACGCAACCAAAGGAATTCTCCACCCCGCTACCCAAGGCTTTGCTTTGCAGCAGTGGAGTGGTTGCCTTAGTCCCATCGCCAGTCGGATTGTCATCGGCCAAGATGCCACGGTCTTTCAGCGAACCCTAGCGCTTAACTCCCACGGCTGGTTTACCATGCTTGGAGCGTCACAGCTGTCTCCCTTTTTGCGTCCTCCGGCGAGCTTTACTGATCGCATAGAACGATATCTTTTCGAGGTAACAGGTTTGGTATTTGGGAGTGCTTGATGAACAGCATTAGCCAGGGTACACTGGGTACTTCATGAACCAATTTCTGGACCTGCGGATCCTTGAATGGCTTGTAGGTCTACAAGCCGCGCAAAGTGGCTCGTACTTCTTGAACACCTCCTCGTAATTGGAGTTGGTATGCCTGCAAGCTTGATAAATTGCTAACCGATACCTGAACGTTTATAGGTCGGCTAGATTGTGTCTCCCTCCTTCGGAGCAATGAGTTGTACAGGATCCGCCAAAACGCTGAGTCGGAAGGAGGCTCTGCGCTCAGCTCGCCTAATTTCGGGAGATCTGATTTTCAGCCGCAATTATGTGCCGAGGGTGCACGACTTTTTTGCTCGGATATAACAGCGCCGCCATGTCCCAAGCTGGACTCCATCTACGCAAGCATGGGTTATCGGTTGAACGTGCAGAGGAAGCGTCTACCCTGTTCCATTCTAGCAGTGAATGAGAAGTCTCGCGAAACATCAACCAAAAAACGCCAAAATTCCACAGACCTTGGAAAAGACCAAGCTCTAGGGGAAAGATGCCAGATATTGGTAATGGCAGCACAGTAGGACAATTTCAAAGCAAGCGTCGTCAAGGTAAACAGCATTGACGGCCGAAATCGACTGTTCGGACGCAATAGCTTTTGGGGCTGCAGACGAAAAATAACATCAGTTGAGGGCTTTTGACGACTTCAATATCACGGACTTGCCACCACGATGGAAGTGTCGTCGGAAACCCGTCGTCAAGGCTTCCGCTATTACGCAAAATACTATCAAACCTATACCCAGACTGCAAAAGCTTCAGGGCTCGCCATTAAATTCATCGGACTTGGCACAGTTGCAAGAAGTAAGGGGGGTCATAGGAAGATCGCTGAACATAAGAAATGGTGGTAGTACTCTTCACAATTCGCGGTCTCGTCATAAGTTAGAACGTACTTAGTGGCACTCGGAAGGCCTTCGTTCGCGGAGGACAACAACATCGCTCAAACAGATCGTCATATTGACGGCGTCGTCAGTCTGTCGAAATTCAGCACCGTCGCTGAAGTTTTGCGAGCTTTTGATGCTTTGCACAGGGCAAATCCGACATGGTAGAGGGGATTATACCGGTGTATGCAGAGGCTACAGTGCATGCGCGTCACACCATGCACAGTAGGGGAACGATGAAAGCAAATGCGTTCGAAGCCATCTGGCATCACTCAATAAACCTTGATTTCCACCAGTGAAATCGGTGTATGAAACCCGCTTGTAGAAGCAGGTTTCATCCGGCGATCGTGTAGTCATCAAATCGCCTGTGAAAAATTTAACAGACGATAATTACATGTTTGGTGAAACCTCTCCAACTTCTTCGATCCTTCTCTCTACAAGATCATTCGTATCGACTCAGAGGTTGGAATAGTAGCGAACCACCTACCAACTTTCTTCGTCACCACCTTCACCGCACCGAGGGATTAGCATAAGAGGAAGAGGTACCGAACAGGCATCTCTCCTTGTGAGAATCAGCTGCAGGTCTACTGCAAAAGAGCGATCATTGGTCGAACGAGATACTCGGTCCTTTTTCGATGCCCTTTTCACATCCTTCGCCTTCTGTTCCGTCGTTCGCTCACATTTCTTACTCTCGCTCGTTAGCCAGCTTCCTGTGATGTCTTCGAAATGATCGGATTTGAGGGTTCGAGGTTTGTTGACTTCGGAGGCGTTGTTGGAGTTGACCCATTGTTGTTGTTTGAACTTTCGTGTTTTGGTGTGAGGGTATCGTAAGGGCAATGGAAGAGGGCGTGGGAAGAGTGTGAGGAGATGCATGAAGAGAAAGATTCGTTGCGGGGAAGGTGAGGGAGTTAAGTCTACTTCCTCGGAGGCAGAAGCTGACCAGGAGCGTAGACAAGGAATCTTATGTGTTATGGAAGTAGCGCTCAAAGAAGATTCCGATCGGGGTTGAATGTTCAAGCAATAGAAGCATGCGGGCACATTAAAATGAACGTTTCGGGTATATCGACTTCTTGAACGCTTGGGTTTGGGGAGAACGATGCTGGAGTAAATTGGTGAAATTAGATACATTGGTCAAATCATCCTTCGCGAAAGGTCAAGATAAAACAAAGAATTGATCTCAACAGCGTCAGCAGAGAAAAGAACAAGAGAGTTCAGGCTTCAACACAAACTACGCTCCTTAATTGTTTGAAAAATTCTCAGCGTGTAGTGAAAACTTAGGGACGGGCTTGTGTTTACGTTGTACCGTCCAACGTCCTAACGCCTCTGGAAACAGCACAGCATATGGGATTCGGGGTCGTTTCTCGGTTCCGAAGGAGCGGACTGGCGTTGGTTGCGAAGCTATTCTGACCGTTAGTAAACCCATTCGATTAACAACAACTTAGTTAGACGTACCCTTCCAAACCGTATCGCCACTTCTTCAAGCCCTGTCCTCACCACTTCCCTCGCGGAAGCTCATATCCGTATATCTTGTATAGAATTTGTAACCACTGCTTTTCTGGTACCGTCTCCAGTTTTACCTCTTCCTCTTTATACCGTTTCATCACGAAAAAGCTCGCGTTATTGGAAATTTCTTCAAGCAAAGCGTCCCTGGATATTCTTTGTTAGTAGTGCAAATACAGGGGAGTAGACTCGTAGTACACAACATTTGCTCTTTATACCACTGCTTCAATCTATACAACTTGCAATTCAGGATCATTCACTCATGTCCACTAAATCCTGCGATGATAGTCGCAGAGATATCTTCATCATCGGTGGAGGGGTCCTGGCATCTTCTTAACGACGAGCGTAATGACGTCACAATTTGCGATCATCAAGATGATGTAGCACCAAGCCGAGACGTTTCCAAGATTTTGCGAATTGACTATCCTGATCCGGAGCGGATGAAAGAGGTGATGAGATCGAATTCTTTATGGAAGAACGACTCTGTGTTCAATGGCTACTACAAACGCACAGGTCGCGTCGTTGCATATTCAAAAGTCCACATCGAAACCCTCCTTGGCATTGACCTTGCTCGATCTCAACTGGGCTTACCTCCCCGGAAGCGTCAGAGAGCTCAGCTCCTGGAAGATTTGTTTCACTCGGCGCAAGTTGCGTCGGATCTTACAGTAGTTCACAACGAAGATGATGGCGTTGTGGATTGGACCGGGGCGATGAAGAGCGTGAAAGAGGATTGCCTCAGAAAGGGAGGAAAGTTTCGAAATGACCGAGTGATACGCATGGAAGTCAATACAACTGGAAAGGTCCAAGCTATAGTAACTTCGACAGAATCCATCAATACCGAGAACACCGAAATTATCCTCATTGCACAGTCCTCGAAATATTTTAGAACGGCCGTTAATAGAGACGACTTCGAGTTTGAGAATTTACTGATCTATACCGTAAACGTTTGGCAATGGAAGTGGTTTCGAGGAGGGATTTCGAGAACCTCTTCTTGGTGGAGCTTTTGGGTTTGCAACCCACACGATAAATTGTTGCCTGAGAAGCCTCGTGACTTATGAGGCATGGCGGGTACAAATCCCACCTCGCGGCTACGACAAAGGATTGGCGCTTGGAGAGGACTGCTGGCTAATTGATATTACCATGGTAACTTTTCATCAATCAAGATGTACACAGCAAAGAAACAACGGACGGGTGACCGAGTGTTTGTGTACCAAGTACCGTGGTAACACTTTGGTTGAGATTTAGACCCAAGTGCTTCCTACCCAGTGCTCCATATGTAGGGTATACGTACAAGTACGTAAGCGTGGTAAGGTATACTCATCACCCCAATCGCCCCAAAACATGCTCCAAAATTGCTCGAATAAGCGTCGTTCGCTCGTGGAATAGAAAGCACCCTTCATGGCTCGACACCAAACTCCCTACCTAACTCCTACTGAATTCCCTACCGAATTCTCTATCGAACTTCCTATCCCTACCAAAGTCCCTATCAAAATCCCTACCCCAACTCTCTATCAAATTTTATCAAACGCTCTATCGAATTCCCTACTAAACTCCCTACCAAACTCTCTATCTGTACATACTGTATGCTTCGTACATGCATCAAGCACATGCGAATTGGCTCGATAGAAACCATCCTTCATGACTCGATATCAAACTTCCTACCAAACTTCCTATCAAACTTCCTATCGAACTCTCTATTAAACGCTCTATCAAACTCCTTATCGAACTCTCTATCATCCCTATCAAACTCTCTAAGTCTCTATCAAACTTCCTACTAAACTTCCATCTTATCGAGCTGTCTATCGAACTCTCTACATGCTTCAAAATGGAATGAAGATTTATATATATGACTGTTTGGTTTGTGGGGTGGTGGTTGGGCTTCTTCAGCGAATTGGTTGGTTAATTCCAGGTCTCGTCTTCCTCAAATGCTCCCTAGACTAACTACCTTATATTTTCTGCACAAGCGGCGGGATGAGAGGGAAGCGAATATACAGATGGCTTATGCTTGGGACTGGAGGGGGGCATGACTACGACATGCACACTAATGTGGGTAATGCGATACTGATTCCCATGTCTACGATATCAATTAGCTGACGGAGATGACTCGGCTGTCAGACAAGGATTGGAGATAAGAGTCCTTTATTCACCAGCACTGGACGCGCAATCCATCCCCTCCAGATACATCTTCATGGCCAGCATGGCATCAACCCCATTCTCAGATCACGACACCGAAGTCCTCACTAAGGTCCAGCGTCGTGCACATCGACTGGATTATGCTTTTAATATTTGCGGTATAAAACTCGGCTGGGGCAGTATTGTGGGGTTCATACCTGCGTTGGGCGATCTCTTAGACTTTTTCATGGCCGGGACGGTCATCCATCAGGCCGGGAAAGTTGAGGGGGGCTTGGAAAAAAGCGTCCGTAGAAAAATGTGGTTGAACGCCCTCTTCGATTTCTTCATTGGTTTCGTACCCTTCGTTGGAGATATTGCAGACGGTGGGTCCACCATCACAGAGATTACCAAGGGAACAAGTCTGACACTAATTGATAATCAACTGCCAGTCCTTTTTCACAGCAATGAAAGAAATGCTGTCGCGCTCAAGGGAATGCTCGAAAAACGCTATCAGCAAGCCCTTCCATGATATTGAAGTATGTAATCGACATGACCTAAGCAGATACCTATCGACCTGGTTGTTACAAGGCACGCAACCTTGATTTCAGTCCCTACGCTTGTTAGCGAGTTCTCATGTCTTTCAAGCTCCCAAATTATGTCCTAGTGTATTGAATAAGAAACATCTATGAAAGGCACGTCGGAAGAAGGCTAAATTTCAAGAACAATGTCACTGCCTCCCGTCCGCTTCGCCGTAAGGCTTGCAGCTATTCCTTTCCCCAGTTGTTATTATTAGCACGCCTGACCGTAATGCGTAAGTGCAGAGTTCCTTGATCAGATCTCCAGACGAATACAATTTAGGTAATCAGACATAGAAGGATGAGCGAAAGTGGGATAGCTCATTCATCTGGGAAAACGACAATACATTTTGCTTCTCGGGTCTTATTTTCCTTTATCTTTCTCTCAACAAAATTGGTCTTCCTCCTCTGTCCTGCAATCAGAGGCAAGTTCAGTCGTAATTAAGGTGACGCACTGCTTCGGGGAATTTCTTGCTCGGGGCTCCCCTACGAATCGGCAGAAGCTTTTTCAGTCGATGGGTCATCCCTCGGGTTCGCTACTCAATACTTGACCGAGCAAAGTCCGGCAGCCTCTTAAACCAGATCACATTCAATTAGGGAATCTACATCTTCGCGAAGTTTATTCAAACTCTTCTCTGCTCTCTCTTTCAGTTCAGCCATCTTCCGACGACATCGTCCTTCTTCACTTCACGAGTGAACTCAAAGTCAACGATGCGGCCCGAGTGCAATTCTTGATCAAGGCTGCTCATGGCTTCGTCCGAAAGCTGATCGTTCCTTGCTCGTCATACGAACATCTTTGGTCTGAGCAATCGAAGATAGGACATATATTACGGACTCGTCGATTGCATGAGGGTCGCAGGAAGATAAAACAAGGCAGTAAAGAGTACGACTGTGCCGATCGATTCGCTCTCCTCTTTCTGCGTCATGACATTGATGAAACCGTTGCATCACTTAAGAACATAACGTTAAGGGCAGGGACAAAAGAAGGCAACTGTTGCATACGAGCGCATCGCTTGAGATCTTTCCGCGACTGTCAAAGCCCTAAAGAGTGATAAGGCGCATAGTCGACATTATCTGTCCCTATTGACAAAGTCTGGTCCAGGTGACTTAAACTCGGCGATGATGTCTCAAATGCGTGCAATACTCGAACAATGTGCCGCAATAACTAACAAATTTTGTTTTTATTAGATGGAAACGAAGACTTGATGAAGACGACATCTCAGTCTTGATCCGCTTTCGAAACGAAAAATTCTCTGAAGTTGACAGATACTTTCGCGATCTTGATTTTCTCAGTGCTCGAACCATTTTGAACGGGCTGAACTTAGGACGAGCTATTCAAATGTCGGGGCGACCTTATGACACAATTGTTCCGATATGTGGATCGGGAGCAGCTGGCTCATGGCCAGGTTCAGACTTTTGGCCGCGAGCTGTTCAGGAAACGCCCCCGCGTAGACCTCTCAAACCGTTCAGATGCCGATCGGCTGCATATCAACTCCGTCGACTCTGATCACGCGGAAGCTATCGCAAACGGGAACTCGACAGATGACGAGGAGATCAATTCATCGACCAGCGACAACTCGACAACACTACGTCGTGCACAAGTCTTTCGGCTCGTGCTCAAGGGGTCTATACAGGCCAAGAGCATTCATATCAAGCCGGCATCGAGGCTGATAATCTGAAGATGACTGACGAAACACGGCATTCTTATTGCTTGACACCAGCATTCAGTGGTGATCAGTCAAACGGTATGTTCTCATATCTGGAAAGCTTGACACTCAGCTAACGAAGAAGCAATGAGTAACGTTTCGGGGTTGGACTTCTGAACTGAAGCAGCGAACCTAGCCTGTTACCGCAAGTGGTTTCTTCTCGAGTTCTGATATCCTACTGACACTTGCAGAAAACGGGCAACAAGCTCGAGGATTCGATCTTACATCAGCCCTCACCGTTCACAGGCTACTAGCATCTTTCCCTTAGCGGCTACATGGGACTGGGACAGCTACGTGACAAGCGGGCATGCTGGGTTCGTTGGCGTAGGTGTTGCGGATGTTGGCACCGTCCAGTATATTGTGAGTGCGTGCCTGTATAGGATGCGTATGCGTTCTGGTAGCCGTACCTGTCTGAGTTGGGCGCAGAAGGTGTGCAGCACATTAACTCCTAGAACCCCTACTCCCTCCTTCTACCGTTGCTTGCGGATTCATCAAGTTCCAGAGGCGAAAATGCGTCAATTTACGGATAATTCTTAGAAACATTTTAACCCTGCTAGCCTGAGGAGATGGTGATGAGACATCCTAAACTACCCGAGAGAACATGCTGGAGGAAACAAGCAAGAACAGTGTTGCTGTGAGGCATTTTCTTTTGATGCTGTCTAATGGGAGGGGGGGGGAAGGTCAAAATGTCAAAGGGGATGATCGAAGGGGGGGGTCTAAAATGGGGTCAAAGGGGGGTGTCGAAGGGGCCAGGTTCTGATGGAGATTCGCACTCGCACTTCAGGGAAAGCCCATCATTTCCTTACCACTAATGCTAGGCTGTGCGCCACAATTACTACTTAACAAGGAAGCCTAAGTGGGTTGCGTATCACGAGGCTGAGGGACCGGGAGAATTTCTTTTATTACTCTCACCATTTTTGCTGGTGTGGTGCTGATTTTGAAATATTATAACCCTGCTTTTGATGGCATTGTATATGATAATAGTCATAGCTACTTGCTTCGTCGGTCTCTAACGAGGTAGTATTCTTCACGGAACATCGCGGTACGAGTAAAACGGACTCACCATCTGTCAGTCTATTCATACCCATATCAGCTACGGACAAAAGAATCCAGAAAGCAGGGGACTTTTAGTTCGCAATCCGCTTGAGATGTCTTCTTTGCATGCTGGCACGGATCTACTTGAGCTGCCTATATGCTACGCTGCCACTTTCAAGCGCGGCCGGTCGTTAACGTTTAGTGTACAAGCGTACTCGTACATACATCCCGCCGCCGTCTAAGTTGGAAACCTTTTGTGCAAGTCTTCGAGCTCAGTAGCCCCATAGAACAACGTCGTCATCGCTTGACTGATCTCAAATGACCCTTTAGCTTCATTCCGGTACTCTCTTCGGATGTTTAAGATTTGGTTGGCTTGAGGTTCTTCATCTGGACTGCCATTGCGAACCTCCTCTCTTTGTTGCCCTTTCTCATTAGTATACCGGCCGCCCAATCAACACTCTCTTTCTTCGCATGACTTATGTTCGGTACAGCCTTTGTTTTGGGTGTTTGACATTTATCTGTAATACCAATTTCAACGTTTTCCTTTTCAACTAAGGAACTTTCCTCCGGGTCATCTTGATCTCCCCCTTGCATGCTTGCTTCTAATCTTGTGCATGTATGACTTGCGGATTCCGGGCGTATATCGGAGTTGTTCTCTCGCAGCACGCCGTTTCAAAATCCGATGGAATTGTTTGGCGTTGACACGAAGGAGTGATTCCTCAGTATGACCCTGAGTGACCTCTGGATACGAAGGTTGAGTTCGGGGAAACCTTGGGGTTGGAAGAGATGAAAACTGAGGTATTTGACGGGAAGGTGAAAGCTGAGATGTCTGACTTCTCAGAGCCTTGGGTTGAGTAAGTATTTAGGAGTTGCTCTCGTTGCGCGTTGTGGTAGCTGGCGTTCGTTCTCGAATTGAGCATATAGATCCCTGGCAATTACTCGTAATATGTGCTCAGAGGAGATCTTGACGGCTGGATCGATAGGAGAGTTAGCTTTCGCGAACGAAGTGGATAAAGGTGCTCCCTGTTATGTGCCCGACAACAGATAGACCTTCGCTGAACGCGATGCGGCGAGATCATCCGGTGTCCGGCCGCAACAGTATTAGATTAGTATATATCAAGTCGCCTACGGTTCCACAGCAATTCGAAGACTAAAGGTCTGTTAAAGGCGGATTGGGAGAAGACCTGAGCCTTAACCTTTCGCTTCCCCGCCAAGTCCAACAGAACTTTTCGCGCCCCACCATCTCCGACCACCCATCTGTAGAACGCTGTTCAAACCCCCCAGTGTATCTCCTTACTGATCAGCGTAGGCAGAACATCGTGCCAGCAACAGACAATACCAGTGCGTCAGAGAGGCTTGTCTTCCTCAATTTTGCACTCGCATACTACTACACCGAAGATGACGAAGCTACCTTAATAGGATTAAAGAAGTGGCGAAAAACCACAAGGCGATGAATGAGAACTGTGTGTAGACAATGAGCTACCTGAGAAATGGAAGCTGCTAAAGGAGATGAACCTTGCTCAGAAGGTTTGACACGCTGTCACGAAATCAGCAAGTCAGCTAACACATGCCTAGTTTACCAACCCAAGGTATTCAATAGTTCGAGTACCAGGTCCCAGACCTTCGCGATTCAAAAACACAGGAGACCCTTTTTACATGACATCAATTGAAATCCTATCGGGAAGCCCCATCGTTGAAGGGCTACCGTTATCCACCAAACGAACAACATATGTATACAAGAACAAGCCTGTGAATGTTGCTCCAGCTTTGGTTCATCGTAACTCGAGAAGAGGAGTCTGTGGTGGGAGGGGTCAAGGAGTAATATATGGGGATGGTTTGTTCAGAGAGCTAGGGGGAAGTTCGAGGATGTTCAACGGTCGTACTCTCTTTGGGCTTCCAGTGCAAAGTCGTGGTACGTAGAGATTGTCACGGGGTGGTTTGTATTATCCAGAACACTTTGATTTGATACTTTGTTGCTTTAGACACAGTGAACAATTCCCTGATTTGAGACAAGACTTACCGGTTCCAATGTTCTACCGACGCCTATCCTCGACACTCTTACCTCGAATCTTGAGCCCTTCATCGAATTTAGGTCCCTACAACCTCCCTCCTCCCACCAGCCAACACCATGCCGCAAGGCAGAACAGCTGCGCCTCGGCCATGCTCCACAGACTGATCAAGTATTGTGATCGGAACAACACAGCTCTTCATGAAAAGTCTGTCCGCAAGGCATCTGAAGGAGTCTGGTGGAGAAGTCGTCAATGCAAAACACATATTCTATCTCTCTATCTTAACACTCTCTCTAGGAAATGGATGAAAAGTTTGTATGATGTATCTCAATAAAACTCCAGTGAACTTTGTGGATATAGTCAGCAATTTCACTACATCATACTTACCTAGGCCCCACTGCGACTATTGCCAAACTCAAGCACTGCAATTCTTGGCACTGATACTGAAAACCTTGTGCTGGGCGAGAGTAATACTCGGTCTATGCGTAGATAGAAGAAGGTCGAGACGATTATTGCGAGGATTTGGCCAAGGAACTTAGGCTGCTTCTAGGGTTCCGGTGCAATCATATGGGAGGAGACAAGAACGGCAAGTGGGTCGATAAGGAAACCGCAAGAAGGAAACAAATGACATGCATTGATATATGTGTGCTCTGAATCTGCGTTATATACGGACTTAAATTCTAGCACAGCGTCCTCTGCAACGCTTGACTAAGACGGTCACATCATTCCCATCACGAAATTCTTTTAAGCAGCCACCAAGGAAACTCGAATGGGCAGTGGGCCGAGCCCAATTTCTAGCTGACACCGCATGCGCACCTGCAACTGCATAAGAACTTGGAACCTTCCTCGAACCAGGCCTGGCGGCAGATGTGAGGTTTGACAAAGCGTGACGACCCATCCAACGGCATCTATGCCATTCCTCTTGTTTTTTGGCTGTCCCTATCGGTCTCTGAGGCCTGTCTTCCAACGAAGCTAATCCGAAAAAAATCCATTAATGTTATAGACTCCAAGACAGGATGCCAAACTGTATTGTTTCCTCGAGCCCCTTGTCATTCAAAATGGAACGTTTGAAAGGAGTGACCAGAGCCGTCCCGTCACAAGGAGTCGTGACCTCCACTTTCAGTAGCTGAGATTCGAAGCCCAAGCAACAAAGTACTCCTAAAACTCCCTCCTTCAGATTATAATGACCCCCTACCCACTGAGAGGTCAAAGTCTCCATCTCTTCTTCATCTATCCTCTGCAGACAGATCAGTATGTACATCACAACTCGACCGCCCTTCAAGACGATCATCCCACGACGGGTTCGATCGGCGCCATGTTCTTCGTCCCTTAAAATGTAGCTTTCACCCAGCACACTCTGAATACGAGTCTTCCAATACTGCCAAACAGCTGTGAATATTGCAACAGCCAAACTGGCAAAGACGTAATTGACTGTATCAGCACTGAGTCAATGTCTCTGTCTGGTTGTGTCTTGAAAGTCTTACTATAGAGCAGCAACATCGTCTCGTCTTGAATTCTCAACAAGCTCATTCTTTCCTGTTGAGGCGCAATCGATGCCATAGGTAGTCCAGCAAGGACGTGGGGTAAATACTATTGATATGGGTTATGGCTTGAGGATTCCAGGGGGAGATACATCGCTCGATTGATTTAGCTGCTTTGCCCTTTGCAGTAGGCCTCGGTCTCTTCTCGGAGACGTACATAACCACATATGCAATGCGGGTTGACCCAATCGGCATCAATTACTGGCTGTTGAAATCGGTACGGATCCCTCAGCCGTGTGCGCAGTAATGTGTGAACCAAGCTCTTATCCATGTAGCTCATTTCCTCCAGGCTCTTTTAGTGGCCATGGGGCCGGCGACGACGAGGTAGCAGATGATTAGCCTGCAGGCGCAGCAGGTAGCAATCCATAGTTGAGCCAAGAGTGAAGTCACTTGTACGAGTATCTGGCGCTGGCGACACTACAACTCTTAAAGCCCTCATAGCACAAGCAGATCCATAAAACCAAATCTGGTTCCTTCAAAAAATCTTAGAGACTAATCAGACAAAGCACTCGGGTGCAAATTTACGACTGGTAAAAGGGTACATCTGAAGTGAATATTTCAAGAATCAGGAGGCCAGTCTACTAGGTCAGATTTGCGGATTCGTTACAATGACTTCTTCCGACTATCCGAATTTAGCAGGATGATCGGCTAATCTTTTAGAGCATAGGTGATAAAGTGACATTGTTGAGTCCAGTGCCCTTATCTTTGGGTGGGGAGTCGGTAAAATTTCTTGTGTACCTATTGTACACAAAGGAGACGATAGGTCAAGTACTAGGAAGAAGACCGTTTTTACATTGAACCGCTCTTCGCTCTACACATCTCTATCTTCCTCCTCTCTCGTCAGATTGACGATCAGTACAAATCATTCCTCAACTTTGATGCCTTCGGTGTCCTTGAGTCCAAATACTACCCTGAACACCGCAAAGTAACCGTTTACGGTCACGGCTGGTCTTTCGACGTAGTACTCACCCAGCACACACACCTGTCGGAATATGTACCACGAATGGCGTGCCTTGTTGATTATACCATGTCACGTTCGTGCATGGGCGATAGCTCACTTGATTGTTCTAGTATGCAATTTGCTTGCCGCTTTTCCCTACTTGTGCTACCATCCGCAAATATGGACCACAATCGCAAAATGCATCATCGACTTGGCTTTGGCCATTGTTTGTGTGCTGGAGGTGAAGTTGCGAAACGGTGAGGGTAATGGCTTTTTCAAGCTACGCGCATATCGTGTGATTAACATAGGAACGCCATTTTGGCTTGCTCTCGACCTCCTTATTCGCTGCTCTACTACGGTCATTGTAGTCTTCGAGGTGTTCAGGTGGAATCTTGAGATTAATAAGTTAAGTCGGTTAGGTGTTCTGTATAAGGGCTATCTTGTTGAAAGCAAACAAATTTGGCAGCACTTGGTTTTGGCATCATATTGGCATTCTCGGTACCTTTGCTCTTTCTTACGTTTTTGCGATTTCTGGCCCTAATGTAAAGCAAATGGATGTCCTGTTTTGGCGGATCCTTCGCAAGCAATTGAGCCGTCGCCCTACTGGCATTGGTATCTTTGGTGGTGGAGGGCGAACTGCCGAATGCTCGAGGTCTACTTCTCAAGGTCAGCAAGAACAGAGATCCATCTGACTCAACGAGTGAGACTTCTTGAAAGCCACTATGATGTTAGTCACACACTAAAACCTCTAGATTTCTGAGCACTAACAAAAGCATGAGTATAGGTAACTGATCATTTCGATCCGGGGTTAGGCATAACAATGTTGACATCGATAATTTGAAATTCATTGAAGCGGAAGATCTGATAACAATCTTTCATAATCGTACTTTGCATCCCGTTCTTTGCTGAGCGGAATTGTCGCTCGTGAGTCATGATAGAATAGGTATTACACATAGCCTGCGGTTTCCTTCTCTCTTCATCATGACTGCTATCACATCTGCCGACAATCCTTCTCAACCTCCTTTGGTGCCCTCAGTTTGGAACCACCTGACATCCCTGGCTGAGGAACGTGAGAAATTGGCAGGGTCAAAATCCTGAGGTCAAGGTCATACCTGAACAGATAACTGACCGCGCGCAAAAGCAGAGGTATGAGCATCGAGCGATCACGTTGGGCGTAGAGACTGATGCAACCTCATACATCTCGAGCAACTGAAGCCAGGGCATGAATTGTCGAAAGCTGCGCTGCGCTGGGACAATGCCAGCTGCCTGACTACCCTCACGGGCCTCTGGCATGCGTCAGCCCTGGTGAAGCTGGGACGACAGATATACATATACAGCAGCACCTTCGCCCCGAAGCATTGGACTATTGCCCACCCTCGGCGGGAGCTCGAGGGTATATCAATCCCGCGGCACTTCGTTCAACTTCTCATTTGCCCTCAACCCCACAAATATCGAAATATTGTGGGTGACTGCCACGGGCAGCAACAAGCTCTCATGTTTGCCTGAGTCCGCCAAATTGGTCAGGAATGTGGTCGCTGAATCGGCAGGAATCACAACCGAGGGCCCGATGCCAGTGATGGGTGGAGGTGAGGCAGGTTTAGCTCCTGCATCGGTGGAGCGGGAAAATCCTATATGAGGGCCACGGGTGGGAAGAGCAATGCATCCAGAGGCATGGTGCTTGGACTTCGCATTGAAACTTTACAGAATACATCGACGATGGGACTGACTTTGAGGTCCAGAGGAACTGTTGGCATGGAATCTGGTGTCGTCAGCACCATACCCGCCCGCAATGCCAGCTCAAGTCAAGTACTTGCTGCGTCGCCCTAGCGCGTGGATGGGGGCGATGATGGTGCACCTTTGGAAAAGGAAATCCCGGAAAGCCTACACCCTCGTCTGCTTTTTGAATTGTACGCCGTATTGTAGGTCCTACCTTGATGCCTTATTCAGTTCAAGAATTAACGGAAGCAATCAAGGTTTTATTTAGGCTTTGTGTAGCTTGAGCTTGCCGAGCCGGGGCTACTTCAGCCGCACTTATCACCCACATTTATCGCGACCAGCATAGAAGAGTAAGTCAAGATAGCTTGGGTATATACAAGAAAAGCTTGAAGCTGGTGTGAGCCAGCTATGGGTTCTGTTGTGAGATACAGAGTCATGTCTTTCGTAGTTGGGTCAATCCGCTGGGTTCTCTGCCATTTGTTCTCGTTATTTCTTTGTACTTTGGTATATTCAAGTATCGCTCAGTATTTCCGTCCCAAAACTATCGTATCAATTCCTGTTCTCCTCATCACTGTTCATCTCCTCTCTTTCGCTCTTCCTTGATCATCTTCAAGCCTTACCTAAATCAAAGTCGGTTTTGTTCTTGACTTTCCGACTGGCGATTTCATGATCTACTCGGGTTTCCGCATACACTACGGAGTACGGAATAACTATGACTCTAAGGTACTTGTAAGTTGTAATTAGGTGTCTTAGTGCCGTTTTTAGCACGCTAAACCCGATACTAAGGTATCTGTAATTAACATTTCTTGGTTAGAGTGCGCGGAAACTGAACCTTTACTATGTCTCTTCATGACTTTTTGTGCGTAACACCTTCATGCGTACGTTAAGAACGCCCTCTTCATCTGACCTGGGTGGTGCCGCCGGCTTCTTCCGCCAACCAACGCTCTCCCTTCGCCCCTCCCACTGCTCCCCTCCCCCCACTCCTCTTCGCCTCCCCCACTGTCCATCCTCCCACTTCATACCTTCCCCCTTCCTCTTCTCCTCTCCATCGTCCCCTCCCTCACTTCTCCTTTCCACCACCCCACTCAACACAATCTTCCATCATCAATCTCGTTCCCCCCGCTTCCACCCCCGACCACTCTCCTCCTTACTTCTTCCACCCACCCCCCACTCTGCCTCCCACCACTCTCACTCCTTCCTCCCACTGCCCCTCCCACTCCGCTCAAGACATTCCCCCATCATCAACCTCTCCCATCTCCCCTTACTACCCTTCCCTTCAACCACTCCTCTCCAAATATCCCTACCGCTCACTCACTCCTCCCTTTCCCCTTCCCAACCCCCACCGACACCTATATTTCTCCATTCAAAAACTTCTTATCAGCATCCCCACACCTCTTCCCCTGGCGTTACACTTTTTGTATGCTTTGACTATATAATCAACCCAGGATGCATTGGGATCTGGTAGGGTTCGCTTAGTCTACCCTCGCAAACCTTAAAAATAAAACATCACGTTTATGAAAGACTTAGGGGAGAACCTAGAATGGAGGCGATCTTATTGGCGGAGAGGGTAGGCTGGTGTTTGGGCATTAAGTGCACCCTAATCAAACAAAAACTACACAAGTACATCAACACCACCCTTTCACCAATGGACCAGTGCGAGGACATCACCACCCATCTTCCTCTTACTGCTTCCAATTTCAAAGGCCTTACTGAAGCTGCTGAAATAGCGATCGTATAAGAATCTCTCATTTTTGAGTCTGGACGGTCAAAAGGATTTTACCAGATCTCTTTCATCAAACCAACCAGATCCCCTTATATAACCATGCAGTTTCACCCCCTCCCGTCCCCTCCATCTCAATCTTACTCTCAATTTCGCGGCTGGGTGTCGCAAATTTGGGAGAAGGAGGGGTAGCGAGGCTGTCTATAAGATCGTTATCTCTTCATCAGCAGAGATCAATTGCAAAGGATGTTGGAAACGCATTTTGATAACCACTTGGCCATTTTCACCAAAATGTAAACACACTTGGCGGAGATCATATTTCAATAGACGGTAAGTCAAAGCTGGACGATTCGCACAACGAAACTAAAAAGATCCGTTCATGTTCTCAAAGGTCAAGAGCTGTGCAAGGAATGAGGCTAGTGCGTTGAAAGTGATTGAAAATCCGCTGTGCAGCATCATCACACAATACGTCGCGAGATAAGATATGACAGTATAGGTAGTTATTGCTATGAATTGTTGTTGAAAATCTCGAATAATTGACACTTTTGCCTTTTCGCGAAAGGAGTTAGGAGGGTGTAGAGATTACGGAGTGTTTGAGCGAGCGGCGAACGGGGTGGTAAAAAGGGGGGGTGGGGGGGAAGGGGCTGTCGGAAAGCAATATCTGACAAACACTAGCATGGGATCACCAAGAACGAAAGCACGGAACCGATCATACTCGTTCTTTGTTTCTAATCTTGCCGGGTACGAAAGGGAATGCTTGGGAATTTGGGGAGAGCGGAAGGAGAGGTTGGTGGTGGAGGACAAGAATGTAAGGTAGTATTGCTATCTGTGGAAAAGAAAGATGTGATTTCGGTAGATGGGGAAATGATGCCAACTATTATACGATGGGTTTCCTGTTGGTGCAATCCCGCGTACTTTGAGGGTACCGGATCCTGGCATAGCAATGATAATACGAACATAACGTATAGTACTTGAAGGATTTCGGAACGATTGAGAATTGTTCAAAGGGTGCAGCTCTGGGGGTCTCTGACCAGCTTCAGGGACTCCGGGAGAGCCGACTGAAGGGTTTACATGCAAGACTGAGGATAGTTTTTGGCTTCACCATATGTGTGGGTAAAATGGCACTGAGAGCCCTTGGAGATAGTTGAGAACCCTACCATAATCACCGTGTGACTCGGTTCTTTTTGTCATTGTTTTCCCTCTTCCATCTACAATCCCACGTTCATGGCGGACGCGGCTGACAAGTGATCTTCCAGCTGTTCGAGGAGGAGGGAAAGCGCTAGCGGCGGCAGCGAACGATATGCGAGACTCCAAGACCGATTGTTTTGACCTATGTTCTTCGCAGCCTCTCCATAGATCTAGGTTGTCAACGAATCTATCGCACCAATAGGCGGCCTCTATATCAGCGTTAACTCTGGAAAGGAATTGAATTGTAACACGATCTTTCGAACGTAGTCGCTACCGGTTCGCCCGCCAGGTTTGAGTAGGGGTAGTGCACGGGATATGGTGAGGGCTCATCGTTGGTAAAAACCTTGGGTTGTAATATCCTGGCGACGGGATCAGCTTGTGTAGCTCCATGATCTGTTTGTTACCCCACTGGGTATCTACCCATCGCCCACCTTTTTCCTTCCTCCATAGTTCCTACTCAGTTCAATCAATATACTATGCGAGCCATATAATGCGCTCCTTCTGACCCTCTATAACAAGAGACCTATGGGGGAACAGACAGTGAGAGCAGCTTTGATTACGAGCGTGGATCTCAGAAAAGAATCTTATTCGCGTTACATGGGATTGAAGGTATGAAGATATGAAGATAGACTCAAGATTTGTATAACCTCAATTTCAATGGCCCCCAGCCCCTAGTAATGCCGCCGCCGTCTTTTGGGCAGAGCTCCGGGCAGTAGACGTGTTATACCATAGGGAGCTAGCTCCCTTAAGCGGTCTTCAGTGGTCATGGGCAGATTCTCCTCCGAATACTCCTTTGCCTCATCGAGCTCATCCTCGTCGTTTATATCTAAGCCTCCGCTTGCTAGCCAATTAATATCGGCCTAGTTCCGCTGATCGGCAGGTTCCTCAGCAGCCCCGCTTCGCCTCCCTCTTCTGTACAGCTTCGTCTTCCTTTGACACCCCCTGTCGCCGGATAGAACCATTGGCACAGCGGGCCGTTTCGATGCAACTTTTCCTGTTGACGCCGGCGTTATGAATAGTGACAAATTCAGGTGCGACCCACCAGCATCAACAAGTATTAGCTTCGATCTTAAACCCTTGCGGATTGCCAGAGCTTGATAGCCTCTTGCCATTTCTATACCAGCTACCACCTTAATCGCCGATGGAAGCTTAAACGTATCGGTATAGTCCCGAGTGTGATTGTGTTCAGAGCACAAGCCATGACGCGTATCGGTGTCCAGTTTCGGCTGCACTCGATGAAGCTTTAATGACTGTTCATTTGATTGATCATTGAGCAGAAACCGCTCTGTCATCTTCATCTTCATGGCGCAGGGAGAATTCGCTTCAATCGGCGGCCATTACCACTACCTCTCCATGCTTTTGGCCGCCAGAATCGGCATCAAAAATTGAGCATCTAAACCCGCTGGCACAAATCTCCTTAGGGAGGCTTATTCTGAACCCACGCGTTATCGAAGAAATCCCAGTATATTGCCAACTCTTCCGCATGCTAGATCCGCCGGCGTATGAACCAATGTGGGCATCGGTCTCGCCGATGGAACCGGAATTGCGAGGGCGGTGGGCGGCGACAGCGGGGTCAAGTTGAAGGAAATGTGGTGTGGCGTCTCCTTTCTTAATATGTTAAGGCCCGGTAAAGGAGCTACATATTCTACGGGTCCCATGGGTCAGTCTTCACTCCACGAGCCCAGTCCCGTGCCTCATTGGAACGATTATCTCTACCGGATTTCTGATTTTTGGGAATTTGAGAGTATTAAAGAGACGCAACTGGGATCTACAAACATGCAAGACTACGAAAACAAGCTTCCAAAAGGCCTGATTACCATTGACCTTGAGAGTACTCGTACCCCCAGTAATACAGTCCCAGTGACAAGGATCATAAGGCAACAATAAAGCCGCATGTGGAAATCTGGTTGACAAATATGTGATGATGCACAACGATGCACCGCGCGATTCAGCTGAGGAGACTTCCAGACTGTAAATGAAATGTTGTAATGTTGCCAACAGGCTACAAATGGCATTGTGCTCAATTCCAAACTCACTCAGCGGCTCTATCAACAACCCTCAAATGACAAAGAATAAGCACTTGTACCCTTTATCCATCAATCGAAACCCTAACCTTTGCGCCCGCGTTTCCTAGCGGCTTGCCACAACAATGCGCACAGTAGAGTACTGCATAAATTTATGCATTTCTTGCAAATGCCGCTGTCCTGCAGTCAGCTCCTGGGTGTTCATTTCCCTCAGCAGAACTCACCCGACTGAAATCTCGTCCTCGTCCTTAGCCAATGTGCAGCACAAGCAGCAGCCCACTGTCGCGTTCTCACGACGAAGACTTATCTTGCCGCCACGAGGAATCTCTCCTCTTGCACTTGGCACGTTAGGCATAGCAATTCTGGATCCGTTCTCGAAAACAGGAGTAGCGTAGTGTGTGTAGACGATGGTGGGAGCGATGAGGTTGCGAGCGGTATAGGTGGAAGCTGTGTAGTGTGGAAAGATCAGTGATGCCTGCAAGGTTGCCTTGTTCAGAGAAAGGTCAAACACAACACGTCTGAAACCTTTTCCTCAACCGCTTTACCCCTCCCTCTCTCTCATGCCTGAAACCTCTTCGAGCTCTCCTGCCTTCTCAACTCAACCGGTCGCCCTTCGCCTCACTCTCCTCCTCCAACATCTTCACCTTCCCGTCCACGTGTTTTTCTCTCCCCTCACTGTGGCTCAACCAGAGCATTTGCTCTTCGTTCAAAGCGTCGATGGCTTGGTTTTGCTTGGCGTTTGTGATTGATTATGCTGGAAAGCGAAGGCTTTACGCCGCGTTGCCGACTTACACTTACTACGTACACTCGACTGCGTCAATTACTGCCGCAGCATCATTCTTGACCCGTCTCATGCCGGAGATTGGGCGGTTGACGGAGATTAGGTCGTCGAGCCACCTCAAATATTGCACGATAACTTCACAATACATAAGCATGGTGATAGGAAGTTTGTCCAAGCAGAGCGATACGCAACAATGCGCATATGCCGTTTGAGGCGGCAACAAGAAAGAGCTTGACTCGCGTCTGCTATTACCCCTACCATCGCCCAACAGTACCACCGTCATTGGTTACACTGACCTTCCAGCTGGGCGAAGTGTAGGGGTTGGTTTCCGGCAACTATATTCACTGTAAGTCGTTCCCCAACTTAATGGGAAGGAACGGGAAGGGCTTGGATATATTGAACGAATTCGTAATTTGGATGAATGCCGAGCCTTCACGTTATGTCAAACCTTGCTCACCCTCTGCCAAGTGAGCTTTGTATTTCACGTCCTTCAGCACTTTATTAGATCAAGGTGAGGTTCTTTCTATAAGGAGTAATTTTCCACAGAGCTCCATGCTGGACTAAATATTTTCTAATAAAGGTGAACGAGTCGCTTGAAAACGAAAGAACACTAGGACATGTTGGCCTTAATGTTAGGGTACTTGCTCAGTGGGTAGTTTAGCAAATTTGGGCTTTGATCCAATTTGCCAAGTTGCTTCGTAAGTGATTCTATAAGACTCTCGTTGCCCTTCTTGTCCGCACTGGCTTCCCAGAAAAACCCTCTATCACGCTCTCCGAACCCCATTTACCACTCGCAACCCACCAATGCCCCCTCACCGCCGCTACCTCCGTCTCTCTGCTTATCGTCCTTGAATGCCGCATTCACACTCGACAACTCATCTGACGTCTCTCGCTGACTCTTTCATTTGCGCTCGCCCGCTTCCCCCCGCACGATCCAAGCCGTAAGCTGCCGATGTTGAGGAATGAGTGATGGGTGCGAAGGCAAGGGCGAAGGGAGGAGTGGGGAAGAAGAGGAGATTGGAAAGGGAGATACGTCTGCGCTGTTTCTTTTTCGGGGTTTGGCTAACTGACGCTGATTTTGGGGTAGACGACTTGAAAGATTCCCTCATTACAACAGGAGAGGCGCGGCACTTGATTCTGCGCAAGGAGATGCGGATTAAGAACGAGACGGAAGCTAAATTGGGCACAAACGGTGGGAGGGGATGAGAAGGATGTGGTTGATTACGGATGATGGGGAGGAAGGGCTCCCTCGCTTGTGAGATCAGTCGATTATCCCTCCCTGGCTCTATCGCGTAGATGTTGTTCAAAACTATCAAGAACTTTCGGGGAAAGACACCTCAATATATGCTCTCTGCTACTTCTTAATGGAGCGGTGTCTTCTTCTCGGCCTGCCATCAGAACAATTACGAAGCTTCTTGCAATATTCAACGTTCCTAGTTGTACGGTCCCACGATTGAATCCCAGACTCGTCTCTGATCGCTTGGAAACTGAGCATATCTTCCCGTAGAAGGTATACAGTATTCCGCACACTTCCGACCTCGAAGAGATAGTGGGGTACCGTTATAGCAATGCTCATGTCTACGAGAAGGCCTCCTCTGTAGTTCCGCAGCCTTATATCCCTCGGGAAGACACCTAACCTTCGCATCCTTACAAGGTCTTTTTGCATCTTGTTGAGCAATTTGTTACTTAGCGGGACTGTATCTGGAATCAGATCCTTAATGATTGCACGGAAAGGCTGTCTCTTGGAGACTGGGAGTGAGGCATCTTTGTGGGACCTATCCCATACGGACACGTCAAATCTCTCACGCAGATTTGCTTCCTGGTCTGCTGAGACAGCCATATGACCATAGCAGCGAGCGGCAACCGTTCCGTTCACCTTAGACTCGATGAGTCGGCCATAAGCACGACACTCGTTGTAGAAAGGGTCCGATAGGGCGCGAACGACGCTGATAGAAAGGTCGGCTTTTGCTTGCGGAGTGAGAAGACATAAAGCTTCAGTAACATCATAGAACTTGAACTGCGAAAACCTGTCAGCGGGGTAATCGGAGTTGGAAACAGCAAGCTCACAATCTTTAGTGCGTAGGCCTTCCCTTTGATCGAGACTTCAAAAACATGCGACTGGCCATTCTGTTCATTGTCGCTGAGCAGCCGTACAAAATTTATGTTGAATTTCCTGAGGTTGAAGGGGGCGAGTCTTGGGCCTTCGCATTCTGGGAGAGGTTTGCTGAAACAAATGCGCACCATTGTGAATTTCCTCCGATTCAGGACCAACCAGCATAGTAAGGATGCCAGACATTGATCATGAGTAATCAAGTTACATAGAAGGACTTTGGCAACCCCAGCAACTGGTCAGCCTCATAGGGCTACTAGCGTATATTTTTTGTGGGCCAGAAATCCCTCTGATGAGAAATCAAAATATGCACTTCAAGAAGTCTTCAACTATCGCAATCAGCGATCTATTTACTTTGCGCAGCATCTCAAAATATATGGTTACCTTTGGTACAATTATTTGTAACAAACATAATGAGTTACAAGTAGACATAATGTTCAATAGCTGTGGTTAACGTAACAATTTCTTGGTCGAATTCTTGCCTGGATCTCTACCAAATTCCCTACCAAACGCCCTACCGAACTTCCTACCAAACGCTCTACCACGTCAAACAGTGCTTCAAACAATGCTTCCTACATTGCTTCCTACCTGCTCACCACGCTACATGCTCAGCTACCTTTTCGGCTATCTACTAGCCTACCTACTCATCAGTGGGGGACAAAAGTCAACGTACAATAACCGGCGAAGCATAACCGAGACTTCGGGGTCCTTCACCCACTGAACAACATCAACATACATTAAACCATGGCCATGAATTCGATTTGATAGACTTGCCATCAAACATAATTAGGGCTGGAACTAGTGTGTTCAGAGTTCGCCGCTTATTGTACGTTGACTTTTGTCCCTCACTGATGAATGGTGGTTGCGGAAACTGGTTCAGGATGGCATTGACGGAGGGATATACGAAATGACTCAACCAGCCAACGGGATGCTATCTCAGTGGGGTGCCAGAGCAGTACTAGTAGATAAAGTCGAAAATCCGAAGCCAACCGACGAGCCTCGACTTACCTTTGACTATAGTAGGGTAACGGAGGACCTACCGGGTACGTTGTGGAAAGGTCATCAAAAGTTCACGATAATCTATTCAACCCTCGGCACCGTTGTCTGTTTCGGCGGATCTAAAGCATGCCTACTACACCATAGAGTTGCATCCAGAGGACAGACATCTATTTGCGTTCACTATTTTCCATAGGTCAACTACAGCCTACCAAAATGCAACAGGGATCCATGTCAGCAAGTTTCACACTGACGGAACTAATGTACCGGGTATTTGAGATCCTACCTCCACCACATAACGAACCGTCCCTATTACACGCATCAGAACCGTCTAAACCAGCCCCACTTACGTTCTATATGGATGACATCTTCGGTGGCTTTGAAACGTTTGAGGATCAGTTCGTTTTCCTACGAGATCAGTTCTTTCCTCGAATAGAATGAGCCAGATTACGGTTAGCTTTCAGAAAGCTTCGGTTGTTTGCGGAGTCAGTCAAAGCTCTGGGTGTGATACACGATGTAGGTTTAGCTCGATGGTCAGTGCCTATAAGTCCTACCGATGTTAGGGCCTTTATGAGAGTGGTAGGCATTACACGCCGGTGGATAAAACTTCGCAGAGATCGCTCGTCCTCTGACTAGTCTGACCGGTAAGAAAGCTCTATGGAAGTGGACTTAGTCGGAACAGTTATCCTTTGAGCTGCTGCAAATTCAATGTTCGACTAGAACCATTATGCATGGGCTGGATCTGAGTAGCAAAATCCATTTTTATACTGACGCACCCGGGTTTGCAGCCGGGCTGGTCATTACTCAGTCTCGGAAGGAGGTTCCTGAGAAAGCCTCTGTCAAATCGGTAGAGTCTGTTATGACCGATGTCTTAGTTGGTCCAGTCACTACTACAAACCCGAGGGGATCTACGGGAGCGAGTGCCAGTGGCCTTGTGGAGGTGCCGATCGTGTACTACGTACGATTCCTTTCCATTTTCGGCCACCCAGCGGCTATATCCTACCTACAAAAAAAGCAGTGTTCCTTGACGAAGTTCGTAACCAAGTATGACTATCTGTGCAAACATTCTTACCTTACCACTATAGTGCATACGGATCACAGGTCATTAACTCACTTTCTGGGGTCCGATCTACATGAGGGCATTTATGGTCACTGGGCGAACAAGTTCAGGAGACTAAATATCAGTATAGAATACATACCGGGGCACCGAAATAAGGTGGCTGATGGACTATCCAGAACTCTCTTTCGTACCGAAACATGCGAAGAAGACGAAGCAGTTCGTACTGCTCTGAAGGCCTAAACAGAGGAGGGCTCCATATGGGTATGGAGGGATGGCAAGGGTGGCTTCGATGCCTTACCATCTGGCCTGAATGAGGACCAACGGAATGAGTGGAAATTTGAAGGCACACTCAATGAGGCCAGTGTGTTTGCCCTGGGTACGGTTACTACGAGTGAGGTCCGGAAGGATGCGTACCTGAAGTCAGATTGGTTCGGTGAGGTTTAGAGGATCCTTGAGTCTGGTACTTCGCCTGCTTCCAAGAATGCCATGAACAAAGCTTTGGACTACCGAATTGATGATTGCGGGGTGCTGTGGGTTCACAGGGCCCGAAGTCAGACCTATCTACCCTGCATACCGGAGTCAAAGGTTCTTTCGGTCCTAATCGAGGTTCACGATAATGGGGGCGATTGGGCTAAACGGGCACGTTGGCCAAATTACGAGGTCTGGCCTACTGGCCTCAGCAAACTACTGATGTGGAACGGTACATAGCTGGGTGCATTGGGTGTGCTAGGCATGGTCCGGCTACGAGATCCCAACCATTACATCCTATATTCGTCTGGTTCCCGTTCTGGTTATTGAGTATGGATTTCATTGGTCCTCTAAAGCTCACATCCAGAGGGGCACTTTACATTCTTCACATCATTGACTACTTCTCTCGTTTTTCAATTGCATATGCCTGCAAAACGGCCAATGTCTCTGAGGTTATAGAGTCCCTCCGGGACGTCTTCACAAAATATGCTACACCAAGGGCCATTTATTGTGATCGTGGCCAGCACTTTAATAACAAGGAAATGCGTGGGTTTGTGGGTAGCGAAGGAGTTAACATCTCCTATAGTCTCTCTGGTTTGTCAAAAAGCACTGGCAAATAGGAAATAGGCTGCTGGAGGATATAGTTCGAAGGGCATCAATGGATTGGGACCTCGCTCTCCCTAGAGCAGTCCAGTCACTAAATTCCGGCATTGTTGCTCACCTAGGTGTTAGCCCATCTGAAGTCCTCATAGGAACAGCACCTTCACCTATGGCTGCTTCGGCCATCGACCCGAAAGTCCTATCCGCTACCAGCAACGTGGTAGATACCTGGTTTGGTCAGCTCACTCAACCTACCCAGCACGCTATGGCGGTGAGAAGGTGGCTGAACTACCGGGTTCAAACGCACGACCAGATCCGCCAGCTATCCGAGCGGAAGAAAGAGGAGGAAGCTACGAGGTATAACAGGGGTGTGAAGGAAGCGCCTCTGGATATAAATGATATGGTCATGTTGCATCAGAAGAGTGCAGGGAAACTAGAGCCCCGTTGGCGAGGCCCCTTTCGGATCGCCCAGTGTGGTGACCATGAGGTGTCATATCAGTTGGTCCAGCTCAGCGGACGAAAGATCCGTGGCATGTTTCATGGTGACCACCTCAAAAGGTTCATTCCTAGGACTGGTCACCTTATCGGTCTAGAGACTCCTGCATTTCCTACTACCCAACCTATTCGTAGGCCCCGCAAGAAGAAGGTTCCGGAATATTGAGCAGTGAGCAGTGTCAGGTTGGTTGGTTGGGTTGGTTGGTTCTATTTGTTTATGGCTTCTGCTTCATATTCTACTACTACTACTACTAGCATGGCTACCCAGGTTGCTGTTCTATATCGGTATAGAGGTCGCGGGGGCTCCTTTCTTTTGTTTGTATGATTGGGCACTCTCCCCAAAAGATGCGAACAGTAAGCAACCTAACCCGAAAGGGGCTTAGGGTTGTGTCTAGCCTTTTTGGGATGAGTCTGAGATTCTGAGGCAATATCCTTCCGGTAGATAGTTGCTCTATAATTCGAGGAGATAAATTAACAATATCGTGCTGGCTAATGGTCGGTTTTTTGAATCTTTTCTTCTATTATTTTCGAATTCGAATACAAGGCGCAAAGACGTAGGTACGGAAGAGTTTCTATCTGGCAAAAGGCGCTAACCCTCTTGGGCTAACGCACAGCCCGGCAGAAGCCGGACTCGACCCTCCACAGTAAGCGAGTAACCGTGGCCGCACTAAGGAACAACGAGTCAACCTTCGACTCGTTGTTCAATTGCAAAGAGCATTGGCCCAATTCCTTACTTTGTGCATTCCACGTACATCACACATCCTATCTGAACAGTTCCCTTGCCGTGTAATGTAAAATGTTCAGAATATGATCTTAACCTTTTCTGTTGCTCTCGGTGCAATTTTCTGTCTGCATCACATCGTGAAGAGCTATCTGGAATATCGTGTCAGTATGATACTACCCTTGTATAGTGAATATACGCTGAAATTCATTAAGGCAGATCGAGAATTTGGTTTTCGTCATGGCTGTCTACCGCCGACTCGACTCATAAATGAGTTACCGTTAGGCGTTGATCGTCTTTCCCAGATCTTTCAAGCTGATGCAGATAACAAGTTGATGGCCTTGTTCCTCTGGCACTTTCGACATTGGGGGAACACATTAGAGCAAGTGTTCCTGGGAACACGGGCGTTCGGTACCATTGATCCGCGGAATCTCGAGGCCATCTTATCAACGCAGTTCACTGGTGAGCTACATCAGTATACTTCGAACCCGTTCTGAGGCTGATGACGAGCGTAGACTTCGGCTTCGGGATCCGCCGTTCTATTCTCTTTCCTCTGCTTGGTGATGGCATCTTCACCCAAGACGGTGCCGCATGGAAACACTCCCGCGAACTTCTCAAACCACAGTTCACCCGTAGTCAATATCGAGATCTAGACCTTTTCCGAGAGCATGTAGACAACCTCATTTCAAGTATCCCGCTCACTGGAAAGCCAGTCGATCTCCAGCCACTATTCTTTCGATTTACCCTGGACACAACGACTGCACTTCTATTTGGAGAGTCTGTATATTGCCTGAAGGCAAATGACTCTAACGATGAGCAGACTTTTGCGGAGTCCTTCAATGTTGCTCAAGAATATCTGGCCAAACGCTTCCGCCTTCTGGACTTATATTTTCTCATTGATGGGCGAAAATTCAGGAAGGCTTGCACATCGACCCATAAAGTTGTTGACGAAATTGTCGAGCGGGGTCTTCGTACATTGGCAGACTCTGATCAAGAGAAACCCGATCGCTACCTCTTCCTGAATGTCATAGCTCAGAATTCTCCAAACAGAATTGCGCTGCGTGACCAACTATTAAACATCCTGCTGGCTGGAAGAGACACCACAGCATGTTTGTTATCCTGGACTTTGTCAGTAATTCCCATGTCGTTCTATAAGAGTCGCCGCTTGACCGCCTTTCCACGCTCGAAGGGGTGACAATTTGCTGAGATCAACTTTTAGTCGCCTACTCGTCCGTCATCCTCGTGTTATGGAACGTTTACGACAAGAGATTACTTCTGTCCTAGCTGACAAGTCTGAGCTGAAACGAGAAGATTTGAAGAAGATGAACTATCTTTCGAATATCCTCAAAGAAAGTATGTTCATGTATCTCAAAAAACCTCAGTTACCTCATACATGGCAGAACATGGCTGACTTCTCAATCTAGCACTCCGCTTATATCCCTCGGTACCGGTCAATACTCGGGTAGCTTTGAAGACTACAACGCTTCCTACTGGCGGTGGTCCAGATGGAAAATCGCCAGTTCTCGTTCGACGCGGCACAGCTGTGGGTTATAGTGTTTATTCTTTACACCGTCAAGTCCAGCTATACGGCGAAGATTCGGAAGATTTTCGACCGGAGCGATGGGAAGACAAGGACATGCCTCTCTTTCGTGACGAGACAACTACGAGTTGGGGCTATCTTCCTTTCAACGGAGGCCCAAGGGTCTGTCTTGGCCGTGAGTACATTTCAGCCCTAGCAGTGACTATTCGCTAAATCTAGAAAGAGGACTTTAGCCTCGTAGAAGCCTCGTACGCTATTGTTCGAATTATAGAACGCTTTCCGGGACTCGAGATGCCCGCGGATCAGCCTTACGAGAAGACTGGCTCGGAGCGACAGAAGATGACACTTGTTATGAGTGTGGCAGAGGGTTGTTTTGTGCAATTTCAGTAGCGAGGTTAGATAATCAAGCATAAACATCAAGAGAGAGATTACGGAAGGTTTCGTGACAGATTTCTCGTTCTCTACGCAAGCTAAAGATCCAGCAGTAAATTAATCTAATAACGCCGTCTCGTGAGACTTTTGCTTGCTCGGAACTCTTTGAGCTAAGAACAATATTGGCAAAAGTAACCAAGGCCTCAAAGCTGCCGGTCAAGAATTCAACTCGGCTCATCGCATTCATCTGTCATGCCCACTTGACTCTGATGTAGTGGCAGCTTGGGGTTTTCCGGACGGCAGTACTGAAATTTCTTGACTGTAGTTATATAGAACTACCACATCGCCGTGGGCTGCATTCGCAAGGTTGATGGTTCGCCAAGGCAATTGATCCCGTACACATTGTTTGGAATTAGGATCCAGAGCTCATGAGAGTATTTGCTGCACATACCGTGTATATGATAGGAAACTTCCTGTTTTCGTGCAACGAAAATTACCACCCCAACCCGATCAGATGGACAACTATCATGAGGCTGTGTTGAAGTGAACGTTACAGGGGCAAGAGTGAGATGACAAGGAATTAATAAGAGAAAGAGGAGGTGGAGGAGAAGCTGCAGAAGCTGATCATTCGTTAGGTAAGCGGCCTCACTGTCGGATGAGACCAAAATGCACGAGAACGCCACAGTGCTCCCTTTCATTGAGGCCAATCAACATGAAGCACCATTGTTTGGTACGGATGCCTGAAGAAGAACTAGAAAGGGTTTTATCTACGTACGCACGATAACATGTGATTATAACCACCCTAGCTTCGGGAAAGTCTTTCGAAATTGCATCCAAAGCACGATACATTGGAAGATTGATCGACCACGTCCCGGAGTGCATTCAGCATTGCCCTGAGTGCCTTTTTCTTCAGATACGAAACCAATACTTCACTTCTTTCGGTTCTTCAAGTGGGTTACCTCTCCAATGCGGTCGCTCCACTGTTCCATCACGGCCTATCCTTCATAGATTGCGCTGAATGCGATTGATGGAACTACTTCCGCCACCATCAAGGTAGCCTATAATTTCTCATTATACGGATTCCCAAAGAAACTTAACGGCTAGGGCGGCATGCAAGCACCTACGATCAAAGGCATCAGCTCATGTACCTCTGAACCGGCGCTTCTTCACTTGCGCAAGACTTCACCGTACCATCTTAGCAATATTTAGAGCCATCCAAGGTGCTGAAATTATGCCCACCTCCCGAAATGGATACCTATGGCGTACAAGTTCACTATCGAGCTTCGGCATCGTTTTGTATTTATAGTTCTAGTGTTTGGGCCTACTCGGCACCTCCAGGCAGTCTTCCAAGCATGTGATCTAGGCTTCCGGGCCTGTTCATGCTTTGGAAGCGCTCAGAAGCGTCAAGAAACTCCCATACTCAGACTCTAGCTTGATGCTGACCTCTGATGTCTCCTGGAGGCGTTCAGGATGTAAATGGGGGGGGGTGTCTATGTATAGGCGATAGCTATCGGATTTCCATCTACCGAGTAGCTGGATTTCTGAGTCTGAAAGGCCTGCTAGCCTGGCGGAGGTTGCCGCTCCTCGACGAAAGGAGTGGCCGGAGTAGTTGCCTGGCATGTTGAGTGACAGCAGTAATCTTTTTAGTAGGCCGGTGGCATGACCCCTTGTATAGGCGAACCCGGGGTTGAAGAGGAGGTCTGCCACCGGGGCTGGATACCTTCTGAGTAGGTTGCTAAGCGAGCCTACTGCACAGCCTTCATCGTTTGTAGCTGTTATGGTAAGAGTCACCCCCCTTCTGAAAGAGTCCGTCTTGGAGCTTGATAGGGTAAGTTCCAGCCGATCTGCTAGTAGAACGGCGAATCCACGTGTCAGACCCCATTGGCTGAAGCCAGGTCCGCGATCATCGTTTGCTCAGGTGAACTCGTCTATGCGTAGGAAACCGGCGAAGGCGAGGCAGAAGGCTGCATGACTTGTGGCATCATGAAGGGTAGATGTATCTAGTTGACGTAGCAGCTAAAGCAGAACGTCACGTGTTATCGGCTTTCGCTCGCGTGTATTTGCTTCGCCTCGAAGCTTTCGGACGCCGGTGACTACCCGTTCCAGCGTTGGATGGTGCAATATTTCGACCTCACTCTCTGGGTAGCCGACATCAACGTGATGAGAGCGTAAGCCACTGAGGTATGTCTTGATTGTCTTGTATGCCAGTCTACGGTCGCTCATGTCTGCTACCCCAACTGATCAACGTTCGAATTGTTGCTGGCATCGACTTTAAACTTTTCCTGATGCAGAGAAGAAAGTAGCTATCTTTAGCTGTTCTGTATGAGGTTCGAGTCGTGGTTGCCAGACATCATCACAGACACCTGACGGCAGCGCGGTCTAACGGGGCCTCTTCGTACCATGACTCTGGTGAGTTCCGTGTCAATTGGAGGCTATGATGTCAGACTTTCCGCGAGAAAGTAAATCAGTCAATCGATTTTGGTTGGATGGAATTCAACGAGATTCCATCAAAATGTCGTATTCGGCGACGAGCATGGCGATATGTCGAAGGTCCTTCATTGGTTCTGGGCCTGGCTGGCACCGACAGTATGTACTCTGACTAGGTACTGTGTAGTGGCAGCAGAGCCTCCGTCGCCTTTGTTGGAAACCAGGGTTATGGCAATCTCGGTAGGGCTGGGGGTGCGCTAGTACTACGTAGAGTTTTCACCTTCGTCCTCCTAAAGAGTCATCCATCCAGCTTCAACCTATCTACCATATACCCCATATAACCTCCAGTTCCAAGAGCCTTTAAAACCCTCCCCCAGCCCGCTGGCGGAGCGGGTGTTAATGGCGTCAAGCTCCCTCCGCATATTGCGCATCTCCTCCTCGTATCGAGCACCCATGAGGCGCTTGCGCATGACGAGTATGACTTTTGGTGGACGTTCGGCTGACGGGACCTGAAGGTGACCTGCATCGCGTTCCTGGTTGCCTTGCTCGGGCTGACTGTCATCGTCGCTCTGGTTCGACTGGCTCTCGTGATCGCTCTGTATGGATTGACTATCCAGCACCTCCACCCCGCTGCCGGGGGTCGTGGAGCGATGGCGCCGACCTGCCCTGACGCCCAGGAGCGGTTCCGTATTGGCTCTTGCCTTGGCGGAAGGCTTCACCAACCGACGGGTCTGGGCACTGGGGTCATGGCTACACTGGCTAGAAGATATGGGTAGATGGGTAGATGGGTAGGTGGGTACGATATGGAATCAACTGGAAACTAGAAATAGTCGCGACGTTTTTCAAGAACGATGTTTCTAAGTGTATCGAAAACAAGAGGGATGCTGTAGAAGCGATGAACGTAAAAGGTTCGAAAAAAGAATTGGTCACAGACCAAGCAAAGCTTTCGTATAACCGAGAACAAAGGTTACACCTAGGAACTATTCATGTTCTGCCCACCCCGAACACTTCGGCTTGCACTACCGCTTCTCTTCCCTCTGAAAGTGATACCTTGCTACTGCCAGCACCTGAGGAGCCGTGGAAGTTTGTCACATGGTGGGACGGATATTGGTGGAATCTCTACCGAGTCCCTAGGTACCAACCTACTACGTATAACTCTTAGTATCACTTTGTTGGCGTTTGGGTGGCCGAAAAGAGATGGCTTCGCAGCCGCTTTACCCAAGCACCGAGGGCCCCTGCAGCCCGGCGTCGGACCGAGCGATCAGCGACAGGGATTGGAGCCTTGGCGTGCCGCTGGCGCCCTCCATGAACAATGAACATAAATAGAGACGTGGTCCCCTCATCATGCTCCTCTCCCTAGGTTCTCTCCCTGCTGGACAGGTGCAGCAGTCCTGTCCAACTCGCTTTGAACCCCACTCCCTATTTCCTTACCATCTACAGGCAGAGCAACCTTCATTCTATCACCCGATATCTCCCTCCCTGAACTGCAGTACGGCGTCCTTGTTGAGGCAGTGGCCTACCATGTCGTCCGGCACTGCGACGCAGACACGCCTCAAGAACCTCAGGCGCCCTCCCAGCTACTATCAGCGTGCTCGCCAAGAACACAAAACCAAGGGGCGGACGGCACCGCCGGAGGCTCCCAACACCAGCAAAACCAAACGATCACTCCTGAAGAAATGGTTTTTCAACGGTATACGCATGGGTGATTGAGAAGCTCACGTTTTTCCATCAGGTTCTGCTTCGACATCGACGAGCCCCCCGAAACGTTCCTCCAACACGCCGCCGCGGAAGATTTCAAGACGTTCCTTGAATGGACCTTGGATAAATACCCCGGAGTACGGGCCCGTGACAGCCTCAGTAACTACTGGCGGGTCTTGAACATGCACATCCTCGATCAATGTGGTCGCGAGCTGGATGAAGGTATCAAAAGGGACGTGACTAATGTGAGAGCCTTTGCTGCAAGAAACGGGCTTCGCTAACATTACGCCGTTGCCAGTACAAGAAAGTGCTTGTGGACCGATATGGACTTCGCAAACTCCCCAAGAAGAGGGGGGTCAGCAGTGTGGACGATATGTACCATATCCTCTTCTACCACTGGGTGTACGATGATCACCGTATACCGAGATGAACAGCAACGACATTACGTCGCCACGGGGATACTTATGGCTTCCTACTTTGGTTGCCGACCGGTTTCCATGTTCGACACTCGAATCAAGTTTGAGGGGGACGACGCCACTGACAAGCCCGTTGAGCGTGCTATTGTCGCGGGTGACAGAGAAGATCACAGCGAGGATTCTACGGACGCGGACACTTCGGACGATACCGACTGGGACGATGAACGATCGACGCTCGTCAACTCCGACAGCGACCTATACGACGGCAGCAAAGCCAGCTCATGCAGTGATGGGGCCGACGACACGGATAGCGACAGCGGTACTGACGATGAAATCGATGCCGGCCGCGACGACACAGGGACTCTCCTTTGGAGACATATCACCTTCATCATTGCTCCTCACCAAACCCCCGGTGAACCTAACGTTCTCTTCGCCAAAGTGACGATCGTTCATACCAAAGGAGAAGACAACTGCCCTCGAGAGTAGGTATCGCCCTGCTCCCTCTGCACCTCTGATTCCATAGCTAATCGATTTTCGAACAGGAAGACGTTTATCGTCGAGCGAGAAGACAATCCGCTCCTCTGCCTTCTCGACCACCTCCTCTCCCTGGCCCTTTACGATGATGTCTTCGCCGCAGAGTCGCTGCGTGATGTCAGCAATATTTTCCGAGCCAAGATCCCCCCTGGGAAAAAAAGTCTACAATTAAAGATCAAACGCACCGCGTTGGACATTCCCGTCTTCCGTGCACCCGGACGCGCTGCCCGATGGGTTTCGTACATCACCCACGGAGCCATTACGTTCTAGCACCTGGCTTCGCTATCTTCAAGACCTCGGTCGTAAATCTGGACTGGAGAAGTCCTTCACTCAGTATTGTGGGCGACGTGGCTTGGTCAATGCCGTCAACAGTTAGTCACCCTCTGGCCATCACCGTTTAGCTTCTCGAGTTGTCCTATGCTTATCAATGGAACTTATAGACCAGGCGCCATCATCGGTCCGGGACCAGATCTTCGATCACCAGTCGAACACAGTCCGGTACTACCTCGATCGGGAGGTCCGGTTCAATACCATCGCTGCCTTCTTAGGCCGTCCTTCCGACGACGTTGTCCAAAAGCTCGCCAGACTTATGACTTTGACCGTCAACCCCAACGCCCCAACCAAGCTGTCTCCCGAGCTGTCGCAGAAGGTGGCCAGCGGCAAGCGCGTGCTTCAGCTCAGCCACGAGAGCAAGGCGCTCACGGAGAAAATCAAGCGGAAGTACGATGTCGTCAGACGTGCTCCTCCAGATGATCCTTTAGTCACGGCCAAGAAACAGATGGACGCGGCCTTACACCGGGAGAAGAACAACCGACGAAATCGGTTACTCGAGAAAGCCCGGAAGCGTCATTTTCGAAACGCCGACACGAGTATACTCGAGGCCCAATTCGGCGATTCTTACGCGACTACCTCGGACGAAGACGTTAAACCGCCGGCTCCCCGTCAGTACGATGTTGCTGAACGAGGCGAGATCGTCCGACTGACCTGCGAGCCTATCCTAAATGCAACGGGTCACGGAAAGCACGCCCAGAGACTCGAGACCCTTCGAGCCCGTATTGCACTGTGCGCCCGACAAGAGAGTCGGCACCGCGCCCGGCCAGCTTTGGCTCACCGGTCGATGGGATCGATGACCTCGCCGTCCCAAGAAGACATCAAAGACCGCTTCCCATTGGTATGTAAGCCTACACTCTGCATCTTCTGTCTCGGCAATGAGGGCAAGTCCTACCTGGGACGGACGTTCGAGTACTCTACTCCTCACAAGATGATGAACGAAGCTGAGAGGCACCTGAAGCGCTTTCTCCCCACTGCTAAGGTGCCGTGTCCGCATCCACAGTGCAAGGCAGCGGGGCTTATCCTCTCGAGCGTCGTGCACTTCAAGAATCACGCGGCGACGGTGCACAAGGTCTTTTTGCGTGGGTAGCCCCTACTTCTCTTGGCACTTTTATTCAATATCTAGAGTTTATATCGGTTCAACGTGTTCTTAGTTGGATATTCCAGTACCAATTAAGATGGGTCGGTCATTCGATTACATCAGGTTATGTCTCTAGAGGATAAGTGTGCTGTGTTTATATTCATTGGCCTCTCCAAGAAATCGATAACTCTACCTATAAGAATATCTCTCGTGACGACCAGATCTTGACTTTTCCCAGGGCGGTGACGGCATAGGGCGCGAATGTTTGCTAACAAGCCGAGAGCTGTAAAGCCGGCCTATCTCCATCGGGGGGAGCGTGGGAGGGCGCCAAAATGGGATCTCGTGGGTGAGGGGTCCCGAATTGGACCATCCTACAGTGAGGAAAATAAGATATATGGAAGTTGGTTATCTTATAATGATCTCGTCGTCGAGATGACAGGAAAGATGCAAAACGCAAAGAAAGCCAAGACGCAACAATTCACGAGAAGGAAACCGAACTTGATGAAAAAGGCGGACCAGCTGGCACGTTTATGCCAAGCAGACGTTGCACTGATCATTTGCAGAGGGGGAAGGTATTTATTTATACATATCGATCAACCGATCATGAATGGTGGCCTCCTACCATGTCAGAAGTTGTACGTAACCATCTGATATATCGATAGTGTGCTAATGTGAATTAGAAAGCATCATATCCGCTGCCAGTCAACCTACTCCCTCAAGACTTTGTCCACGGCGTTGGTAAACCCCACTGGAGTCGGATGTGAAAGAGATATCCAGGGCGGAAAAGGATTCAACATACGATTCTTTTGTGAATGTATTAGGATAAACAACAACTCAGCAAGTCTATTGAGGCTCCACCAGATCGTTTATTAGAGGTCCATTCTGTATGTTATGATATCCTTTGACCTATCCGATCCAGAGAAATGTATCTCCACTTTTTGCTTTTCTCTTTCCTTATACCTTTGGACCTGAGCAGAGGTTCTAGAACTACTGTGTGATGGCTGACTTTGACTTGCCGCCTCCTACTATCTGTATACGCGTTTGGGATGATATGTGAAGGCCTTCTAGACCGCTTGGATGTCGCCGGGCTTGGAGCCATTGGTTTGGTAACTGCTATATCATTTGTCTTACGGCATTGTTTGACACCTTGGGAGTCCACTATATCGGTAGAAAAGGGTATGTCGAGCCGAGAAGGCTGGGGGCCGACCGGAGATGATGTAGCCATGGAGCGGAAGAACGCCGGAGCAAAGTGGGCAGTGGGGTAAAGAGTTGAAACGCCACCTCATTAACTACGCCACAAAGCCACATGAAAAATTCCCCAGGATTTTTATCTTTCTTGTTCTGGACTAGTGCAGTTGTTCTGCCGCTTGGACGGGTAGAGAGGCAGACAATGTAACAAGAGATAGTAAGCCTCAGTGCTTTCTGGCCTATCTATGACCATGGTCTGGATTCGCCACAGTAAGGTAGTGAGTGGCATTCGGGGTAAAGGGGAGCGGCGAAATACTACGTATACTGGGGTGGGGACGGTGTAGATACCTAAGGGTCCTTCGAAACGTGTTAGCTGTCTGGTCTAGTCAAGAAGTCTTTGAAGCCAAACAACGAGAATGTTGGGCTTTATCAAGAAGTTGAGCCCGCATAATAGTGTGAATTTGGAAAATTTAACTTTTTCTGAGGGCTGTGAGCTTCAGAAGGTCATGAACCGGTCATTCTTGAGATTTGCGAGATCCTACACAGGTCAGAGAGTTGGCCCTAGAGTAACCCTGCCAACTATATTTATTTCAACCAAAATAGATCCAGATCGCCGGCACCAAAATAGAAATCTCCGCACTTTACGCTACCAACTGCGTCTCGCAGCTCCAGGTCTCCCACCACCCGCTTGGCCAGCACAGTGTTTCTGGCTGGTGCTGTTTCTTGCAGTGGAGTTACTCCTCTTTTGCAACCATATGCTCGGTCGCCATTATGGCAACGGCTGAAGCCCTGTCACGGAGCCCTTGCCATTTCCCACGACTTCCGACAGGTCAGAGTTGAAATGCCCATCCTTTTTATCCGTCGACTCATCGCGATTTACAGAGATTCGGTTGTGCGTCTATCGTTATTGCCGCAGCGCTTCCTGCTTTCCTCACGCTCGGAGTATGCCTGCAGACATTCAGAAATTCTGAGGACGAACCGCCAGATCTATTCCGAAGCCATCTCCGTCCTATACTCGGAGCTCACAATGATGCTGGAGCTAGGAGATCTCCCGGGCTTGCGAAGAAGGTATTCGAAGGGAATGGGAATACCAAAGAAAACGCCGTGGAGACACAACCCTCTTGATGGGTCGGGCCACCGCAATGATGATGGCTCACACATCTACAACACACCTACACTGGAGGGGTTGATGGACCCTCATGTGTTTGCAAGATTTCAACAGGTCACCTTCCATGCCGACCTCGAATTTACCGCCCCAGAATCATTAATATTCATCGACGATGACTTCAACGTCGATACCGATGACAGAGCCAGACTGCTTACTTTTCTGCGAAGGTCGGGCGTCTTCAAGCCCCTCGTCCGTCTCTTGTCCAATTCTCCGTCCCTGCGTCGTCTTTCTATCAGCCCGAATGTGGAGGTGTTTCCAAATTATAACAGTGATTTGGATGATTCGGACGAAGAGAGGGATTTCAAGATGATGGGAGCGGCGAACGAGCGAGCGGCAGATATCTTTATGAACAGCGGGATACTGAATCCACTGCGGAATCTGTCCAATGTCAAGTCCTTCGAGTTCCTCTTTGACATGCCGACGTACAGTTCCGGGTTTTATCAGCCCAAGCCCAGACACGTCGAAATGATTCAGGACCTTCAACGTGTCATCGAGCGCAATTGGCAGGTCGAGCAAGACTCGAAGCAACACCGTCCCTCGGAGGATGCTGCTAAAGGAGCCGAAGTGTGACTGATCTGAGCTTCAATATCCCCAGTCTTTCGACACCGTGGGTTGAATATTCGCTCTACTGTCCCATACCAGCTGGTGGACAGAGAAGAACGTCTTCGGCATTATCTTGTCTCAAATCTGGCACCCCTTAGCCCAGAAGGATTCTCCTAGGAACCATCACCCAGGAGAGCCCGAATAACCAGTGTTAAGGCACTTGGCCCCTGCTGCTCTCATATTAACCTAATGCTCCTGGGCGACTTGTCCCAGGAAAGTCCAAAACCAAGGTGGCGAGGCACCAAAACTCTCACCGCGCCAATTCTCCTGGTAGACGTCGCCCAGGAAACCTCGGATTCTAGGTGCCAGAACCGGAGCAGGGGTCCAAAGCTGGAGCAGGGCGTCACAACCGATTCGGGAGCCAGAACTGGAGCAGGTGCTAGAGCATGGTATCTGTATGTACTATTGTTCATTATCCATCACCTGTAATGTCCGTCCCTGTGTCGAGAGACGCACCCTGTGGCGAGACAGTTCTTAGGTACTTCGCAATCAAGCGACTCTTATTCCATCAACGTATCAAAATTTCTTGTAGTCTTACGTCTTTCTTGTGTAACTGCTAACCACAAACGCTTCTGAGGCCGGCTATTGAAAAATTACGTTAAAGTTGTCGTTGCCGCCGTGAGCCCCGGCAAGCCGATTTTTCGGTGTAAAACGATGATCATAAACCAATATGCTAACATTGAGTTTATTCCCTTAATCGAAACTCATAGGTAACCTTCAGCCAGGGCATAAAATCCTCGAAGAAAGCTAGAAAGTCGTCATCAGCCATATTGGCGGCCATTGCACGCCGCACGCTGATTAGTACTTCAAACCAGAGCGGCACGCATCCCGCCTAGTATAAAACAACTCCCGATAGTTACCAAACTGTCTGTTTTGTTCTTTATCACAAGCCAAATGGCTCATGTGGCTGGTAAGGCTGTGGCTAAGGCCTGATTTTACTCTTAATAATATTGAAGATTATCAAATTCTGTGACCGAGTTCCCACTGTCGCGAGCCAAATTTGTATTTCAAGCCTCTGAAGCCTAACTTTTGCAAGTATATGAAGTAATCCTAGATGTCTGACTGCTCTACCGTGTCCTAGGGGAAAAGTTCTATCGTGGATGAGCATGGTTCTAAGCATGAAAGACAATCTGCCGTCAGAAAAATGCGTTCCCAATTTTTGAACGGCGGAGGAAAAGGGTAATTACCACGCTCCCGAGGCGTTTTGGCGCGCGTTGGTTTGCATTAATCTGCTTAATTACATCATCGCGCATTAAACGTATTGTACAGAATCATCCATCCCATTCCTTCGAAATCCGAATGATGGCGTTCTCGAATATAGCTGACGAGCTTCAGGGCCTAAGCCTTTCGGATCCTGAGTATCTGTTGTTCTGCCCAAGCGGTGATAAAGCGTGGCTCCGAGAGAAATTCAATGACGTTCCCCGCTACCTATTCCGAGTATTCACCCCGAAATCGTGCGGTGTAACCGACACGTCCTGGACAAGGTCCATGGACGCCAGTTATGCCCCTGAAAAGAGCAGAGTGGATATTTTTGCGCGGCAAGACAATAAGCAAGTGGCAAGCATACTCAATACGCATCTCCGCTGGAGGGAAGGTCTCGAAGATAATTTTGTCTCATGGACTAGCTCTGACGGATGGGTCCCCGCTGACGCCTGGGAACGGTCGAAGATGGCTCACAGGGACGCCTTCGAAAACTGGATGCTGACAGCTAGGGATGCAAAGAGAAGAGGCGACAACGAAATGACTGAAGAAAAGGCGAGAAAAATGTGGCCTTTTGATGAGAGATAGAAAGTAGGGGCTTGCTCTTGGACAGCAACAATTCCCCCTTGACAGCCCCAACAATACCATCCGCAGAACATAAGAGGTCCACACCAACAACCCGCGATCAGGTCCTTTCTCGCCGTGCCCCGTTTGCCTCCGTGATATGCTCGATGTTGAACCTCGAAGTGTCGGAGCAGCCGCTGTGCGTTTCCCAATTCGCTTCTGGGTAGCCATGTATCCCTCCATCGCACCTTGAATTCGTAGCCCATCCTTGCCCGTCCCTTGCCGCCAATCTCCCATTCCTCCTCTTAAAGTACGCAAGTGCAGGCCCCAACTGCTATTGAGGTGGCGGAGAACTGGCGCTGGGAGGGTTTGCTGCTGTTCCGTCCTCGTCTTCGCCGACGACCCGCCCACGTGGATACCGGGATAAAGGATGTTTTGTCCATGGTGCTGGAAAAGGTGCCCTCAGTGAAGAATGGACAACGTGCAGATCAGCTGGGCCTGAGTCGAGAGCTCATCGTTACATTATTACTGATGGAGACAATCGTCAACAACAGAGCAGAGACGGACAGTTATCTATCCTTGTCTATTAAAGGGGCTTCCCGCTCCTTGGATTTCTACTGCGCCCGACGCCGCGCCTCATACTCCTGCAGCAGCCGCTTTGCATTCACCAGTTCATTCCCAGCCATCCATGTATCCTTCCAGCGCACCCTGTACTGAAAGCCCTTCCCCATCCTTCTCCTGTCAACGATCCTTTTGACCTCCCATTCCTCCTGTTCAATTGGTGAAGCTCCCGACTCGGATTGCTGGTGGAGCCAGGGAGCATTTGCGCTGGGAGGACTGGCGACCGTCTCTGCTCCGTGGTCGACTTCGCCGACGACTCGCCTATATAGATTCTGGGGCAGAGCCCCATCAGGAGAGGCCGGCGGATCAAGAGGTTCGGTGGGAGGTTTGTGGGCGGTGAGGGCATCGACGCCATCGAGGGCCTTTGGCTGTTCCTTCTCGTGGGAGCTGAGGGTGCGCGCAGGTTCCATCTGTGGCTCCACGCTGACGGCCTTAGCGGAGGCGCTACGTTCGTTGGCGATAATGCTGCCATCCTCCAGCATGAATGGGTTGTCTGCAATTGTATCAGAAGGAGAGATCGAGGTACTGCTCAGAGATACGGAAGGGGGGGCTAACCTTGACTGTTATCAGGCCCGCTGGAGGGAGTTGAGCTTGTAGAGCTCTCGCGATAATAGAAGTCTGATGGAAGAGGAGGTCGTTTGAAGACAGGCTTAGGTTGCGAACGACTCAGTGCGAGGACCTGGTTATGGACGGTATTATCTGTCTCGTCGATAGGGTCTTCCGAAAGTCATCAGTCGCGGCACACAGCGGGAAGGGCCTGGGGACTAACTCATACGTCGGACCTTCTTCTTAGACCTCGATTCACCTCCACCGCCATCGTTGAAACCTGTATTGTCCGCCGTACGCTTAGAGGAAGCTCGAACGCCTCTGGCCGTCCGGCCTACACCTGGTGTAATACTAACTCCAATATACCCGTCACCTTTGTCTAGCTTCTCTTTTCTATTACTGGAGGGATCAGGTCCGATGGCTTTAAAGGGACTGCCACCTGGTTCCAAGTGCGTTTCGAATATCGACGAGAGTGCAGTGTCGGCAGATTGTATTACTGCTAGCGAGGAAGGAGGAGAAAGAGGAGTGATAGGCCTAGATTATAGAACTCTCTTAGCAGTGAACTCAGCGAGCGAAGGGTAAAAGGGTCGTACCTAGCTTCTAAGTCTGACGCCGTGGTCGGTGGACTGCCGAGAGCAGCCTGCTGCCCTCCCAGCTCGTCGAATACCGAGGCCTCGCCGCTGAGAGGGTCGCTATCAGGGCCGACGGTCCCCTCACGCTCGTCTCCATCTCTGCTCTGTCTGAGGGTGGGATACTTAACGGCGCCGTCCGCTATCTTATTCTGGGAGTTGACACTCGTCGCCGCACGCGGAGGCTCCTGTACTTCTTCGGTATCGCGCAGCAGCTGCTTTAAGGATGGGAGGGGGTCGCCGTTCTCCTCGTCACCGGCCGTGAGTTGGGGTACAATCGAAGGGTGACCTAGAAGTCGTTATTAAACGGCCATTAACACCAAAGACAGTGTACCTTACCTGGGGCGTTTTCCTTGGCTTCAAAACCCAGCGCTAGCTCACCAAATGGGTCGCCGACAGTTTCCATCGGCTGGGGGGAAGTCAAATCAACGCATTCGGTCAGATGCCAGTTTTCGATGCCAGCGCTCGTGGAGATCTTCAGTGCAGGGGCCAGAGAGTTGCGGCGCTGACCGTGGAAGCACGCCCCTTCGAGCGTGCTTTCAGAAGCCTGCCCGCAGAGAGCGGAATTTGAAGGGAATGTATAGCATCCAAAGTAATATAGACCATTATAGACTGCGAGAGCAAATAAGGAGAATTGGGGAAATCAGCTGAGCTGTTGCGTAGAGGGTTCGAGAGAAGTCAAGAGGCCGATAACGTTTTTCAACGACACGGACTGCCCCACCTCCTCCAATACACCGCCGCTTACGCCCATCTTGACCTCCCAAACTCCACGTCGCATCCCTCGATGCCCTCGCTGCCACACAAAAACCCAGTCAGCGCCGCCGCAGCCACAGGCTCTCGCAATCTTCCCCAAAAATTAGTCTCAGCTGGCGACATGATAAAAGATACGCCCCTTTACGGGC
>JAABUS010001340.1_pt1 | contig 54383 bp, 42 predicted proteins | sample 5560161 | NCBI WGS metagenome assembly JAABUS01 (sample SAMN10711885, study PRJNA513376) | rock metagenome | isolation source: Antarctica rocks | place: Antarctica: Victoria Land, Trio Nunatak nord | collected 2016-01-04 | reverse complement strand
ATGATGAAAGCAACAATACAGGTCGGATTTTTAAAATCATTTACACAGGAAAGAAGAAATCGACAGGCGAAACCGCACCTACAGCTAACAAAATCAAACAGATGAATCCTGGAGAGCTTTGTGGGCTGCTTGGAAATCAGAATCACTTTATCCGCGAACTAGCTCAACGCACACTCGTTCAATCAGGTGCTGCAGCACTTGAACCGCTTGGTCAGGTTATGAAAAATGGTAATGCTTTCGCTACGGCCAATGCAATTTGGACATTAACGAGGATAAGTTCCATAGCGGCCACGCAAATAATGTCCCTTGCATTAAAACATCCTGATGAGCGCGTTCGAGCTCTCGCGCTTCGCCAACTTCGACAAGCGGCAGGACAACAGTTTGGAAGCATCCATTATACATCCTTTGTTACTGGCGGTGCCGAGTTTAAGCCGTCTCACTTACTTAGTTTAGAAGCGCTTGCTAAGCTTGCTGAACCTTTAGTCCGAGACGAGGGAGGAGAGGTGCGGGTAGAAGCGGCGCTTGCACTCAATTCCTCAGAAGCAATAAGTGAGGGTTTACTCACTGCATTGGAGATAGTCACCGACAAGAGGCTCCGTTATCAAATTGGCTTTGAACTTGGAAGGTACGGCAATTTGGCTTCACTGAAAAAACTATATGCAGACCCCAATCCTGATATCCATAAAGTTGCATTAATCGCAGCCGAAACCGCAAGGAACGAAAAATCCAACATCGCTGCATCTATAAAGGATTGGGGCTTGACACTGGCAGATCAGGATTTGGCTGGGAAACTGCTCGGGCAGATTCAAAAAGGCAAGGCAAATCTGACTGCCAGCGAACAATTAATGGCATTGGAGTGGTTGGAACAACATCCGACAATACCGAGCAAACCCTTATTAGAATTCCTTTTGCTTTCTTTACAAAATGGTGATCACCTGGTTCAGGCAGCTGCGTTACGTACATTGCGCCTAAATGCAATACTACATTCGCCGGACATTAAGTCTACAATCTTAAGTATTCTTCATAATACCAAAGGACCAGTATTGTCATACAATCAATTAGAGGCACTTTACACATTGGGATCTTTTGCAGATATTGGAAGGCCAGAGGAGTGGTTGCCTTGGTTAAAGGACTCTTCGAAAGTAGTAGTAACCGCAGCGTTACGTGCACTTCGCGAGCAGGGGCGTAAACCTGAATTCATGAGGGCGATATGGCCAACTGCACTGGCTGCTGCTCAACGCAATCCTCTCCTTGCAGAAGAGGTATGGGATACGTTCCAAAAGTTAGATATTCCAGAAGCTCAGGTGGGGAAACTTCCTGTCCGTCCAGTTCGTTCCGCCGACAAAAATCAATTTGCTAAATTAATCTTGTCAAACTTGAAAGGCGCTTCTTCTCAACGGGGAAAATGGAGTTTCACTACTAAGTGTAGTTCCTGCCATTCAGCACGATCAGGAGAGGGAGAGTTGCTATTAGGCCCAAACCTTGCAAATATTGGAGTCGCCTCACAGCCGCAATATTTGATCGAATCTATTTTGCAACCTAGTAAGGTTCTCAAGACAGGATTCCAAGTCGAAACCCTTGAAACGAAAGATGGTCAGACCTTCAGTGGTCAGATGGAAACTAGGGATCAGAAAATAATTATAAAGAGAAGGGGAACTGAATCCTTAAAGATACCGATGACCAATGTGAAACGACGTACAACAAGTCACATATCTCCTATGCCAGAAGGATTGGACAACACCATGCCTGTTAGTGAGTTAGCTGATCTCACTGCGTATCTACTTACATTAAAAGGAGGTGATTGAAAGTGTATCTTACACTTTTAAAGAGGAGACGATATACTGTTTAGTCCTAGCCAGTCATTGCGACTTAGAATTATGCTGGCTATGACTATTTCCTTTAGAAAAAGAAAAGAAATAGTAAAAGAAGGATGCAGGTGAAGTGAAGGACTAACTAAGATAAATTGATGATATTTCAGTAAGATAAATTAATATTGACAGCTATATATACTAAGCGACTATTCGTATTGATAACCGTCAGCCAAATAAAGATTTATTAAGATAGTCGCTTTTTAAATACATCACAATTAACACTAAACCAATGAGCAATAGAAATAATAAAAAACCTACTGAACTTGTTAAAGAGCAACTGGAAAAGGGGTCAAATAAACGTTTCATGAAATGCTCATTTTATTGTTTGATATTCAGTCTACTCATAACCGCTGGTGCATTTGCGATGCCTTCTCATAGAGCATCGAAGAAGCCTATTTGTGTACTCATCGTTACAGGCATGGACCATCCAGCTCACGATTGGCGAAAGACCACGGAAGCACTCAAGGGGGAGTTGACTAAGGATCTGCGCATGAAGGTCGAAGTGCTCGAAGACCCTTACAGATTGGATTCCGTGGAACTGAAGCGGTACGACGTTGTGTTCCTCAATTTCAACAACTGGCAGAAGCCTGATCCGGGCGCTAAGGCTGAGGAGAATTTAAAGCAATTCGTTGCTCGAGGCGGTGGCTTGGTGTTGATGCATTTTGCATGTGGTGCCTTCGGAAACTGGAGTGAGTTCCCGAACCTCGCGGGCAGAGTTTGGGACCGTAAAAACACCCACGATCCGCTAGGATATTTCCGTGTCGAGTTGGTCAATAAACTACATCCAGTCACAAGCGGAATGGAATCGTATGATACTGACGATGAGCTTTACATCTGTCTGACGGGTGACAAGCCAGTGGAACTTCTCGCAGAGGCGCGTTCGAAAATAACTGGCTACTCTCATCCTATGGCCTTTGTGTTTACTTACGGCAAAGGCCGTGTCTTTCACACCACATTAGGCCACAATGCGTATGCCATACATGTGGCAGGTACAGCTGAGTTAATCCGTCACGGTGTAATATGGGCCGCAAGGCAATCAGTCGTCCCATTAAAATGAGTATACTAAGGATAGTAGATGATTAGAATTTTTTTATAAACCCTATTAAATAATCATAGAAGTTGTTGATTTTGTTTAAATCATAAAGAGTTTCTTAAAGTCAGATAAAACTTCGTCTCAATATGCTCGATGGAATTCTTCAAAACCAGTTCTGCAGCTTTTTCACCCATCATTTGAAAATCTGTTGATATGGTTGTAATCCCATTTAAAATTATTTTTTTTATGGCCGTTTCATTATAAGAAATCACGCCTACATCATGACCTATTTTTAAATCTTCACTTAAAATTTTTTCGACCAAAGTGACTAAATCATCTTCCATAACATTTATATAAACTTCACCTTTTTTTATTTCTTCATTTTTGATGCAGGGAACTACTTTGGAGTTAAAGGCATACTGTTGGCAGAAGTTATTCAGGCCTGTTATAATTTCGGCAGGGTAATAAGTATTGTGAGGTAAGATGATGTTTATAGTATGGTATTTACTTAAGTGAGGCAATGCCTCTTCGAGCGCATTATAAATATCTTTTTCAAAATTTTCATAAATAGCACCATAATTACCTGTTACACCAGGTATTATTTTATCGAGGAGAATAAGTTTTTCTTTAGGCAAAGTATTGATGACGTTATGAGCATTCTCCTCACCATTTAAAAAGTGAGGAATAATAACATAGTAATCATAATTCTCCTTACAGTTTTGAAGCAATTTTTTAAAAAAAGAAAAGTCATTGTTGTAAACATAAAAATCTATCGCGGCAGCATCTCCGAGGGTGCCTGCAAAGGCATCATAAATAATTTTCTTATGGGCGCTTAATTTATTAAACAGCAAAAAAATTTTTATCTTTCTTTCTACATCGCTGGTTTTAATAAAATACCCTTTCCCCGGTACGGATCCTATTATTCCTAATTTCTTCAAATACTTATACCCCTTTTCCGCAGTGTCTCTTGATATATCAAATTCAATACTTAATTCATTAATAGAGGGAAGAACGTCATCAGCCTGCAGCTTTCTGTTTTCAATCGCTTTTATAATTGAATTAGCCAATTGCTGATATTTAGCTGTAACCGAAAACTCATCAAAATAAATAAGCTTATGAAACGGGGCAATATTCATAGTATCGTTAGAGCTATCAAACGTACAAATTTCAAGTACATTTTCAAATAATTTTTTTCACAATCCGGGAGCATGATAGTACATGATAGTAAAGCGTTTATATACTTCTATTTTAGCATTACATTCATTGCTCAGGCCATAAGAAAAATATATGCAGATCATCCTTGGCGTTATCTTCCATTTTATTGGCGGTTTTGCCTCAGGCAGTTTTTATGTTCCATATAAAAAGATAAAAGGTTGGGCGTGGGAAAGCTACTGGATAATTGGCGGACTTTTTTCGTGGCTAATTATTCCACCCCTGGCAGCATGGTTAACTATCCCAAATTTTACTGAGATTATTTCGCAAACACCTTCCTCTACTATTGGCTGGACTTTCTTTTGGGGGCTTCTTTGGGGTATTGGCGGTTTAACTTATGGTTTAGGAATGCGGTATCTTGGCATGTCACTTGGCAACTCTGTATTGCTTGGTTTTACCTCTGTATTTGGTGCATTGGTTCCTTCTATATATTATGACATTGTTCATACACCAGGAAAAACAACGTTCACTGAACTCATTACAACTTCATGGGGACGTATCGTTCTCGCTGGTATTGTGATTTGCCTGGTTGGTATTTATATCTGCGGAATGGCAGGTGTGATGAAGGAAAGAGAACTTCCTGAAGAAAAAAAGAAAGAAAGCATCAAAGAATTTGATCTTGTTAAGGGTTTAATCGTATGTACAATTTCCGGCATTCTAAGTGCATGTTTTAATTACGGTATAGAAGCGGGTACCCCTATGTCGGAGGCAGCAAATAATTTGTGGAAGGCGGCACATCCCCGGGAAACAACGCAATTTTTATATCAGAACAATGTTATCTATGTAATACTATTATGGGGTGGTTTGACAACCAACTTTATCTGGTGTATGGTATTAAATATACATAACAAAACATTTGGTGATTATATCAATAAAAAAGCACCTCTTACCCGAAACTACTTTTTTGCAGCTCTTGCAGGCATTGTGTGGTTTTTGCAATTTTTCTTTTATGGTATGGGAGAAAGTAAGTTAGGCAATGGTGCTAGTTCCTGGATACTTCACATGGCATTCATTATTCTTGTTGCCAATCTTTGGGGTATTGCATTAAGAGAGTGGAATGGGGTAAGTAAAAAAACAAAAACAACAATTACTATCGGTATATTGGCTATCTTTCTGTCAGTGATATTAGTAGGTTATGGTAATGCAATAAAACCATCTAACCAGTAAAGGGGAAACTAAATATAAATGTTATAACTCAATGCCCTAATTAAGAAAGAATGTACAATACTCAACTTTCAATGTTCAATAGTCAATAAAGGAAAGCCGTGTATTATAAATTATAAGAAAAAGGGGAAATGATGAAATCGGTAATAATTGAATATTGAGCATTGCTTATTGAATATTTTGGAGTATGATGTTTTTGAATTCTAATAAGTTAATTACATTAATATTAAAATAATATTTAAAACTATATTATGGAAAATGAAATATTAACCCGCCCTGATAACTCCCCGTTAGGGGCTAAAAGTTTCAAACACGTAAGTTACCTGTGGGATGAAGCTAAAGCATCACAACTTGCCGGTGATGAAGTAGCATTACTGATTTATCGTTCAAATTTATTAGGCGCAGATCTTCGCCTTACTAACTATGGCGGAGGAAATACATCGTGCAAAGCGATGGCAAAAGATCCTTTAACCGGTGAAGAAAAAGAAATTATGTGGGTAAAAGGCTCAGGCGGAGATTTGGGAACTTTAAAACGGAGCGGGCTTGCTGCATTATATACAGACAGGTTGCGAAGTCTGGTAAACGTATACAAAGGCATTGAACATGAAGATGAAATGGTAGAATTATTTAACCATTGTATTTATGATCTTTCATCAAAAGCGCCTTCAATAGATACGCCTTTACATGGCTTTTTACCTTTCAAACATATTGACCACTTACATCCTGATGCGGCTATAGCTATTGCTGCCGCAAAAGACGGAAAGAGAATAACTGAGGAGTTATTTAATGGTACAATTGGTTGGGTAGAATGGCAAAGACCAGGATTTGATCTTGGTTTACAACTAAAGCAATGTCTTGATGAAAACCCTGGTATCCGTGGCATTATGTTAGGTTCTCATGGTTTATTTACATGGGGTGACACTGCTTATGAATCCTATCTAAACACTCTCGAAGTTATTGAACGTTGTGCAGAATATATAGAGGCTGCTATCAGCAGGCAAACGGCCGTTTTTGGAGGAACTAAAGTGCAGTCTTTATCAAAAGAAGAACGGTTCGAAAAAGCAGCGACATTAGCTCCTGTACTGCGCGGCTTTTGTTCAAGCAATACTAAAATGATTGGTCATTTTAGTGATGATGAAAGGGTGCTGCAATTTATTAATTCAGACGACCTCCATAGATTGGCTCCCATGGGAACAAGTTGTCCTGACCACTTTCTTCGCACCAAAATAAGTCCCCTTGTTTTAGACCTTCAACCTTCCGAATTTCTTACAGATATACCATCCGTTAAAGAGAGACTTCAACCTGCATTTGAAGCCTATCGTAAAATGTATGCGGATTATTATAACAATTGCAGGCATTCTGATAGTCCGGCAATGCGCGACGATAACCCGGTTGTTATTTTATTTCCCGGAGTTGGTATGTTCACCTTTGCTAAAGACAAACAAACGGCAAGAGTAGCAGCGGAATTTTATACCAATGCCATAAATGTAATGCGTGGCGCTGAAGCTATTTCAGAATATACTTCACTGCCAAGACAGGAAGCTTTCAATATTGAATACTGGCTGTTGGAAGAGGCCAAGCTTCAGCGAATGCCAAAGCCGAAACCGCTAAGCGGCAGAATTGCGTTGGTCACCGGAAGCGCAGGTGGAATAGGTAAAGCAATAGCTAAAAAGTTTGCTGAAGAAGGCGCTTGTGTTATTATAAATGATATTAATACAGAAAGAATGGAAGGAGCCATGGCAGAGTTTCAAAAACTTTTTGGCCGTGATACTGCTGCTTCCACATTGCTTGATGTAACAAATGAAGAAACAATAGACAAAGCTTTCGATAACGCTGCAATAGCCTTTGGCGGTGTTGATATTATCATTAATAACGCCGGTATCAGTATATCAAAAGCGTTATTGGATCATACTACAGAAGATTGGGATAAGTTATATAATATTCTTGTTAAAGGTCAGTTCCTGGTATCAAAATCGGGTGTAAGGGTTTTACGTAAACAAGGTTTTGGAGGAGATATTGTAAATATCGTATCCAAAAATTCTGTAGTTGCGGGACCTAACAATGCAGGCTATGGTTCTGCAAAAGCTGCACAGGCTCATCTTAGCCGTTTGCTTGCAGCAGACCTCGGTCCTGATAAAGTTCGGGTGAATATTGTAAACCCTGATGCTGTAATAGCGGACTCAAATATCTGGGCCGGCGGCTGGGCCGAAGGACGTGCAAAAGCATATGGAATTACCGTGGAAGAATTGCCTGCGTATTATGCAAAACGCACTTTGATGAATGAATCGATATTGCCCGAAGATATTGCCAATGCGTGCTTTGTATTTGTAGCCGGCCTGTTAAATAAATCAACGGGCAATGTATTGAATGTGGATGGCGGAGTTGCAGCGGCATTTATGAGATGATAGAACCACGATTGTTTGGATTAAGAAGGATTGGGAGGAGATAAGAACTGCGATTGTTTTGATTTAAAAGATTGTTAGGATATTGTACTATATTTTTGAAAATATCTCCATCTAAATCTGTTGCCTTTATGTCTTTGTGTTTTAAAAAGTTTTAAAATGATTTCATCAAAATCAAAAAAAAGTCCATTAAATCGTGGTTCTCGTATCGGTTTTAAAATGCACTTATTCAAAGGTTTTGAAGAAGAGTATAAGAAAAGGCATGATGACATATGGCCCGAGCTTCAAAGTTTGTTGAAAGAAGCGGGAATTAGTGATTATTCCATTTTCTTCGATATCACAACAAATAGCTTATTTGGAGTGATGAAAGCTGAAGACCCTGCAAAACTGGCTGATTTGCCATCAACTCCTGTACTGCAAAGATGGTGGAAGTACATGGCAGATATTATGGAGACAAACCCGGATAATTCTCCTGTACAAATTTCCCTGGAAGAAGTTTTTTATTTACCTTAAATTTCAAAAGGTTGTCATGCATATAGAAAAATATAAGATTGATGAATTCAATCAAAACAGTTTAGATGAGCACCAAAGAAAATTTAAATTCATTGCTTCTTCTGTCCGCAATGTTGACAACCTTCTCCAAAAATTAGTTGATTTTCAGATTGCCATTCCTAGCTGGGCATTAGGTACCGGCGGAACAAGGTTTGGACGTTTCCCAGGTGGAGGAGAACCTCGCAGCCTCGAAGAAAAAATTGAAGACATAGGTCTTCTTCATAAATTAAATAATTCAAGCGGAGCTGTTTCTTTACACATTCCCTGGGATATTCCTTCCAACGCTAATAACATAAAAGCGCTTGCTGCTCAAAATGGTTTACGTTTCGATGCCATGAATTCCAATACCTTTCAGGATCAGCCGGAGCAGGAACTTAGCTATAAGTTTGGTTCTATGCAGCACGTGGACAAAGCAGTTCGTAAACAGGCAATAGAACATAGTATAGAAGTTATAAAGTATGGTGCAGAATTAGGTTCTGATTCATTAACTGTCTGGCTGGCAGACGGATCAAATTTTCCTGGTCAGTTAAACATGAGAAAGGCATTTCAAAACACCCTGGAAAGCTTACAGGAAGTTTACGCTGCACTTCCGGAAGACTGGAAAATGTTTGTAGAATACAAAGCATTTGAACCTAATTTTTACTCGACAACAGTGGGCGATTGGGGACAATCATTTTTATATGCCAGTAAACTTGGTCGAAAAGCTTATACGCTTGTAGACTTAGGCCATCATTTGCCAAATGCTAATATTGAGCAAATAGTTGCTTTATTATTAATGGAAGAAAAACTGGGAGGCTTTCACTTTAATGACTCAAAATATAGTGACGATGATTTAACTGTAGGCAGTATAAATCCTTACCAGTTGTTCCTGATATTTAAAGAACTGGTTGAAGGCATGGATGCAAGAGGAATGAGTCATGCAACAGATTTAGCATGGATGATTGATGCCTCCCACAATGTAAAAGATCCGCTGGAAGATTTGCTGCAATCTGCAGAGGCGATAATGATAGCCTATGCGCAGGCATTGCTGTTAGACGGGAAAGCGCTTGAAGAAGCGCAACACGCAAATGATGTCGTACGCGCACAGGAAATTTTGCAAGGCGCTTATCGCACAGACGTCCGGCCGATAGTGGCTGAAGCAAGACTAAGAGGCGGAGCAGCCTTAGAACCACTACAGATGTTTCGATCATTAAAAGTGAGAGAAAATTTTATTAAAGAAAGGGGATTAAAAACGGTTGCTACCGGATTATAACGTATGTCAGCTACACGAGTGATTGCTATATTCGACGTGGGTAAAACTAACAAGAAACTATTTCTTTTTGATGAGAGTTATAAAATAGTTTTTGAACGATCTGCCCGTTTCAATGAAACAACTGACGAAGATGGGGATCCTTGTGAAAATCTTGAAAGCCTCCGTTTGTCGGTTTTCGATTCTTTGCAGGAAGTATCTCGTAACAAAGATTTTGAAATCAAAGCAATTAATTTTTCTGCATACGGTGCAAGTTTTGTTCATATAAGTGAGGATGGCGAACCTATGGCTCCATTATACAATTATTTGAAGCCTTATCCGGAATATTTGAAGAAACAGTTTTATGATACTTATGGCGGCGAAGAAGAATTTTCTTATACAACAGCTTCCCCTATTCTGGGCCATTTAAATTCAGGAATGCAACTGTATTGGCTGAAGTATGAAAGACCGCATGTTTATAAAAAAATCAAATACTCTCTTCATCTGCCCCAGTATATAAGCTATTTGATTTCAAAGAATCCATGTTCGGATATTACGAGCATAGGATGTCATACAAATCTGTGGGATTTTCAGAAAAACAATTATCACGAGTGGGTGTATAAAGAAGGAATTATAGAAAAATTAGCTCCCATTGTTTTGGCGGATCACGTTGTAAGCGGCGCTTTTGCGGGAACTATTTATAGTGTTGGTATTGGCTTGCACGACAGTTCTGCAGCATTAATACCATACTTAGTTAACTTTCATGATCCTTTTATTTTAATATCAACCGGCACATGGTGCATCAGTCTAAATCCCTTTAATAATCAGCCGCTCACACGTGAAGAATTGGAATGTGACTGTTTATCTTATATGACCTTCCAGAAAAAGCCGGTAAAAGCATCGCGGCTGTTTGCAGGAAATGATCATGAGCTGCAGGTTAAAAGAATAGCAGATTTTTTTAATCAAAATGCTGTTCATTACAGGACAATGGAATATAAACCTGAAGTAATTACTGCTTTACAAAAGAAAATGTCACTGGTTAAGTCGGGAGATACAGCAGAACTAATTAAAAAAAGTTTATTTGCTAAAAGAGATCTTTCAGAGTTTAATACAGATGAAGAAGCTTATCACCAGTTGATTCTTGATATAATTATCCAGCAAAAGGCTTCAACCAATTTTGTGCTGAAAGGCACAGAGGTAAAACATTTGTTTGTAGATGGTGGCTTCAGTAAGAATTCTATTTATATGAATTTGCTTGCGTCTGCCTTTCCCGATTTGGAAGTTTTTGCAGCTTCAATGGCACAGGCAACAGCAGTTGGAACTGCCCTGGCTATACATAAAGTATGGAATGATAAATCATTGCCTGCCGATTTAATAGAGTTGAAATATTATTCTGTCGTTCAGAATGTTTTATAAATTAAACAAACGAAAAGGATGGGAAGTGTTGATAAAAACGAGAATATTCAATACTATCTAATCGAAAAGCTTTTTAATAAGACAATTACAATAATTGAAAAGGAAGAAAATGAAAAAATATTTATTACTGGTAATATTATTTGCAGTACTGTCTTATACGTCTTCGTCTGCTAAGTCAATTACAACAATTAACGATAGTGTCTTCATGTTTTGCTATTTTAAAATAATGGAGAAGACGGTCTTCATTTAGCTTTCAGCAACGATGGTTATAACTGGAAAGCTTTGTTTAATGATAGTTCTGTTTTAAAACCGGCTGTTAGTAAGGATAAGCTCATGCGTGACCCATGCATTATAAGAGGCAAAGAGGGCAAGTTTCATATGGTGTGGACAGTTAGCTGGAATGATAAGGGAATTGGTTACGCTTCATCTTTCGATTTGCTTAACTGGTCAGACCAAAAATTCATCCCCCTAATGGAGTATGAAAAGAAGGCAAGAAATACATGGGCTCCGGAAATTACTTACGATAATAAAAAAGACATTTACATCATTTACTGGGCTTCAACTATCACCAATCGTTTTCCGCAAACAGATACTTCTGCCGAAAGCAAATACAATTATAGAATTTATTACGTACTTACTAAAGACCTCAAGAAGTTCAGCCGTACCAAATTATTATACAATCCTTCGTTTAGTGTTATTGATGCGACCATAAAAGAAGACAACGGACGATATGTTATGTTTCTCAAGAATGAGACCCGGAGCCCTGTTGAAAAGAATTTAAGTGTTGCTTTCGCTAAAGAAATTACAGGTCCGTATAGCAAAGCGAGCAAATCAATAACAGGAGATTATTGGGCAGAAGGTCCTACGGCTATTAAAACAGGAGATCAGTGGATAATTTATTTTGATAAATATACCTTGCATCAGTATGGAGCAGTATCTTCAAAAGACCTGGTAAACTGGAAAGACATTTCAGACAAAATACATTTTCCGGAAGGAACGCGGCACGGAACAGTTTTTAAAATATCAAAAAAGGAATTTCAAAATCTCGAAAAAGGAAATAAGGATATTGAGGATCGTTAGCGTTTGAACCATAGAGATATTACGATATAGTGTAAGGGCAAAACATTCTAATTATAAATTATAAGGATCTATTACTGTCAATCCCTGGATGCTTTTAAAATCCTTATTGTTGTGGCTAACTAAAGAGAGGTCATAAACCAAAGCAGTAGCGGCAATTATAGCATCGGGTATTTTTATTTTAAATTGTTGCCTGAGCAAAATTGTTTTTACAATAACATTTTCATCTAAAGGGTATATAAAAGCATTATTAACAAAAGGCAATAATTTAGCTATTTTTTCTTCGGAAGCGCTGAACCAACCTAAAATTTCTATTCTTGATATGATTGAAATAACCGGCTTAATTTATCTACAAAAGCAGTTCCGGCAGGCGGTAATTTTTGACCGAGATAATCAATCACAACATTAGAATCAATTATATATTCTTGTCCCATTCTTCCCGCAATTGTTTTACGTACATCTGCATTGATCAGCTTCTTCTTGTGTTAAAATACCTTTATATAAAGACATTGTTTTTGGCTGCGACGCACTTTCCGATAGCTCATCAATAGCATACATTAATACCTCTATTTTTTTCCCTACATACTCCTTTGGTATGGACAGCAAAATACTGTTGTTTTCCGGGGTAATTACAGTCTTTGTCATTTATGCTGTCTTTATTGTAAAATTTTGAATTGAAGTTGATAAGAATAAATTATTATTTCAATCTGAAAGGGTTCAGGCAATACTAATCTGCATGAAGCTAAAGGGGGCAAAACATCCTAATCAACTCCATAAATCCCAGTTCAAACCTTTTTTTGAACCACAAAGGCACGAAGACACGAAGTTGCACTAAGACCTTGTGTGTACTTTGTGCTCTTGGTGTCTTGACGGTTTTTTGAACCACAGAGGCACAACGACAGAGAGATTCACAGAGATTATGTTTTTAAAAAATAACAATTTCCTCGCAATCCTTTCAATCCCTAAAATCGTGGTTCTAAGCCCATTCAGCAATCCTCAGCCTGCTCAATCTGTCCATTTCTTTATTTAAAATAGATGCAAGTGATTTTGCTTTAGCATCTTTGTTGCGGTAAATCAAACGATGGTCTAAAACCGCTGAAGTTATTTTTTGCAGATCATCTTCTGTCACAAAAGTTCTGCCGTTGATAAGGGCAAAGGCTTTTAAACATTTCAAGAAAGTGATGCCGCTGCGGGTAGAGGCACCGAGTACAATATCTGTATGACGACGCGTGTCCCAAACAATATTTCTTACCGCTTTTACAATTTCTTCGTGTACAAAAACTTTTTCTGCTTCATCCTGCAAAAACAGTATTTCGTCCATACTTAATACTTGGTGAATATGGGCAAGGTTATTGGCAATGCCAAGATAGTTATTGTAAATATCCAATTCGGTTTCTTCATCTACATAACCGAAAATGATCTTTATAAAAAAGCGGTCAAGCTGGGCAGCAGGCAGGGGATAGGTTCCTTCCATCTCAACCGGGTTTTGTGTTGCTATGGTAAAGAACATTTTTTCGAGCGGATAAGTTGCTTCACCTACGGTTATCTGATGCTCAGCCATACATTCCAATAAAGCCGACTGTACTTTTGGTGATGCACGGTTAATTTCATCTGCCAGCAGTACATTACAAAACAGCGGTCCTTTTTTAAAAATAAATTCTTTTTGTGCATCATCAAAGATGTGAGAGCCTATCAAATCCATAGGCAACAAATCAGGTGTGAATTGTATGCGTTTAAACATAACTCCTCCCTCATTGCTTCTGCCGGAAATGCTTTGTGCCAATGTCTTAGCCATAACTGTTTTACCAGTACCGGGGTTATCTTCCATCAAAATATGTCCTTTAGCCAATAATGCAGTAAGGATAAATTGGATCTGCATACGTTTTCCACGGATTACAGTTTCTATATTATCTACCAGTTTTTGAATATTCTCAAGCGCCTCTTCTATCTGTATGTTTTGCTCTATACTTACTTGCTCCATATTTAACTTATTTTCGTTTTAGTGAAGAAATGCAGGGTATTGTATATGTTCACAAAGCTGCTTACTCTTTTCTTTAATGGAATATTATTTTTTATCTTTTGTATGAATGGGCTATAAAAATTTTGAACCACTGTCTCTTCGTTAGCTGTTAAAGGCACACTGCTGTATTTTATCTTCTGGTAAACATTAGCGAACCAGTTAAAGTTTGAATCAAATTTTTTGTCTGTTTCTTCAGCAAACTGTTGCGGGCTTTGATTTTCTCTTGCTATTCCCATTTGATTTAGATAATACGTACTTGCCGTGTAAATATTATAAGCTTTTGCTCTTGCAGTTGTGTTGCTTTTGGCTTTATTATTTAAATATTGCCAGATAAGCCAGGGCAAAGAGAACAATAATAATATAAACACTCCTATCGCAGCCAAACCAATCCATAATGCTTTTACCCAATCAAAAGGTTCAGGTGCTTTTGCCTGTTCTTTTTGCCGCTCTTTTTTCTGTTCTTCTGTTTCCATAATCTTTATTTCATCAACCGGTGCCGGTTTTGGAAGCTTTACTATTAATGATGCAAGATTGTCAGTTTCATTTGCCATAACATTTTTCATAGCTTCAGCATAAGATACCGCTACTATATTTGTTCCTGTTTTTATATCACTTAATTTGCCTTCACCTGTATCTCGTGTAACGGAGGCAATTGATACATCCATTAATAAGTCTTTTGTCTCAGGTGCGGAAATATTTTCATCGTGAAACATCATTTTTTTCACTTTCATTATTACCCTTTTTGCTGCTGTGTCCACACTTACCGCCTGGCCATCTGCGACCATTAATGCTTGTTGGGTATTCATAGGCGGCGTACCATCAGGTTGAGGTGACTGTTGTGTATTTTGATCAGGAACGGTGGTATCAAAATCTATCCAACCGTAACCGGGAAAATATAGCTGAACCCACGCATGCGCCTGATCTGCATAAAACCAATACCATCCGGGATTTTTGCTGCTTCTGTCAACTGTTAAAAATCCGGCAGCAATACGGCTGGGAATGCCGAGCGAACGAAGCAGGAAAAGAGTAGCGCCAGCGAAGTAAGCACAATATCCTTTCCGGTTTTCAAACAAAAAATAATTCAGTTTGCTTGCGCTTGGCAAGCCCGGTATTCCCGGATTATCGCTATACCTGAAAAGAGGCTGCCCAAACTCATCCTTCTGTGTAAAATAATTACGGATGGCTACCATTTTGTCTACCGGAGTTTTTGCATTTCTTGTTATTTGATTAGCAAGTACCCTTATACGATCATATTCTTTATTACGGGGCATAAAAGTGTAATAATCCATAAACCTCTTATCAAGCCACGCGTATGAGTCGGCCACGCGTAAACGATCAAATCGCTGTTGCTGAAAAGCCTCCAGTTGTTTATTCCCGGCAGGATTGTAAATAAAATAAGCACTATTCAGTTCGCTGACCCACATCTTAGCCCGATACGCACTTTTAAATTGTGACTTGTATTCATTTTCGACAGGAAGAGGCTGGCAAAAGAATGCAGTTGATGGAGCAATATATTCTTTGGGTGAAAGAATAACCTTATAAACGTCGGCGGAAACAATTTTTCTGTTTAAAGTTGCCATAGTATTCCTGATGGCGGCAGTATCAGTTTTAGCAAAATACAAAGGTATTTTAGACGGATCCGGATTGAAGAGATCATTATAAGGAAGGCTCTTATCTTCTTCAAATGTTTGCGTCAGGGTATCGAATTTGGTATAGTAAGTTGATGTAAAATAAAGCGGATTAGGCGTTTTGCCATCAGGAAAAAAATTGTCGAGTTTAGCAACAAAAACCAGTCTTTTGTCTTTACTTAAAGAACCGCTCATCTTCATCTGATCCTTATTGCTGAGGCTGCCGTCTCTGTTTTGTTTGGTCATACTTTCTTTGCCGCCCTTATTCTTTCCCCCCTGTCCGCCACCCCAGTCCTGCTCAATGCTTTTAAATTCTTTTTGAAAGATCAGCAGCAGGCTGAACAAGACAATAACAGCAAGGCTGATAAAACCTGCAAGACGTTTCGTAATAAACCATCCAAACTTAGACTCATCTTCATTCATATTTCTGATAAGCTCCGCAGTATAAATGATATAGAAAGCATACACCAGCACAGGAGCAAAGGCAGATATCAAAGCATTGGCAGTTATATCAGCAGTTTTACTTACTACAATTATCTGCATTACCAAAAGAAATACTGACCAGAAAATGGTGAAATATCTTGATCTTGAAAATCCATATCCCGCAAGCCAGCCTGCAGAAAAAAGTAAGGCGAAAATTAAAAACTTAACAGAAATAAAGAAAGCATCGAACTCACCAATAGTTAATCTGCTTAAAAACTTATAAGCTATAAAATAAGCGCCAAATAACACTAAAGCAGTAGTAATAAAACGAAACCTGTATGCATAGAAAACAAGTGACACTATAATACCTGCTGAAAAGTATATTCCCTGCTCTGACCAGTTATCCTGTAATAAAGCGAAATACTGGTTTGCATTGTACAACAAGTATAAAACAAGCATTACCGTCGGAATTGCCAACAAGAGCAATTGAGCAGTTACTTTTTTCCAGCTATGTATTCTTCCAATTTGCATTTTTAATTTTTTTTTAAGAAAGCTGCAAGCTGTGAGCTTTTTAGCTGCGAGCTGCGAGCCTCTACCGTTTGGCTTTACCTTACGCCTTAGACCGTATTTCCTCAATGCCCTATTGCCCTAATGCCTGATTGCCTTATTGCCCCAATGCCTTATTGCCCTAATGACTTATTGACTTAGTGACCAACAATTAATCCCTCCTCCTGGTACTTTCCAAGTATAGCAGCGAGTTTTTTCTCATTTTCCTTGATTTTAAAACGCAATGGTGATAAAGCCCAGCTTCTTTTATATACATCAATATAATCTTTCTGATTATGTACAAAAACCCATTGAACCCAATCAATAATATTTTGATTTTTAAAACTATCTGTCAACCTGATAAAAATGAAAGTTATGTCTTTGCCATAGTTCTCCATCAAATCTTTCACTTCATCAGCATCACTTAACGATGAAACAATCACAACAGAAGCATCCTTTGTCTTTACATAAGTCCCTACATCTTTTGCGTGTTGCCAGTTACTGGTGCTTATACTGTATTTTACCCATTGCTGTTCATCTGATGTATTATTTTTTGCCGCTTCCTGGTCTGGAATGTATCTTACCTCAAATCCCCGTTTTACCAGGTTTTGATAAACAGACCATATAAGGACTTTAAAATAATTTAAAAAGGGAATTTCAACTGCAGCATTTCCTTCCATATTAAACTTGCTAAAGAAAGAAGCATACAAATAAACATGAGAAGCATAAGGGTCCATTATTTCCGGTATCCTAACAACAAGTTCTTTATTTTTCGCATAAATTTTCCAGACTATGCGTCTTACGTCATCATTATTTTCAAAATTCTTGTAGTTCAGATATTCCCCTTCCACTTTTCTTAACTGATCTATACGTGTATTAATTTCTTCGGTTTTTCTTGGTGATACGTTTAAATCTTTAAAGCCTTTTGATGTTGGTTGTGTAAAGAAATGACTGCTTGTTAGCAGATTGACAGCAATTGAAAAAAACTGGAAAACATCTTCAAAATACAAAACAGCTTTTTCTACATGATACTCTTTTATTTGCGGTAATGTCCAGTGATAAGTTCCTTCAATACTCGTACTGAAAAACTTTCTCTTACTATTCTCAAGAAGTGAAAACTTTCTTGAATAATGTTTTTGATCGTATAGTAAGCGAAGTTTTATGAATCCAAATACAGGTTTTAAGACAGGACTGATTAAAAGCCGAACGGTTTGCTTCTGGTTCAATTCACTTTCTTCGACATCAGTAGAAATATTGAACTGGATGCCCTTTTTTCTTTGCTGATATTTAAAATATAGAAATGAAATAAGAACCGGTATAAATGCAATTGAAATGATGGCAACTGTAAACCCTAAAGCTACTTCGAGCAATAATCGAAAGATATCTGCAAATGAAGAATATGCATTTATTTCATCGTTGTCAAGCATTTTGTAGCCAATAAATGCTGCAATGGCAAAAACCACAAAATAAATTGTAAAGGGAATATAAAAAGCGGCGAGCTTTATTTTATCTGTCGTTCGTGAAAAGTTCATGTTCATTTGAGCGGTTAAGGTAAATAAAGATAGAATGATAGAAAAAAGAGATACGGATTGAACAGTATTTTTAACCGGCTTTTCACTTTCTTTGTGGCAATATCATGGCTTCTAAAGTTAATTACGATCATTGTTTATGTTGTGGCAGCGCTGCTATTAACAAAGTATTTGAATGTAAGGACTACACGGTTTCAAATGAGCAATTTGAAATCTGGATGTGCAATACATGTACCTTCAGATTTACGCAGGATGTTCCCGATGAAACTGCGATTGCTGTTTATTACCAATCGTCAGAATATATCTCTCATAGCGATACAAGACGAGGACTTGTTAATCGTCTTTATCACTATGTCCGAAATTTTACGCTTTCAACTAAGCTTAACCTTATTAAAAACGTGACAGGGCTAAAACATGGTGTTCTATTAGATGTTGGCAGCGGAACCGGCGCCTTTGCATTTACCATGCAGCAAGCCGGATGGAATGTAATAGGACTGGAACCGGATGAAACGGCCCGGGCTAATGCTTTTAAAAATTATAACCTGCAACTCGAAGAATTAAGCAACCTTCATAATTTGCATAAAGATACATTTGATGCTATAACCCTTTGGCATGTATTAGAACATGTACATGATCTTCACGGCTACCTTGAAAAGTTTTTTAAAATATTGAAACCAGCAGGACGATTAATAATAGCAGTTCCAAACTTTACCAGTTACGATGCTAATGTATATAAACAATATTGGGCTGCGTACGACGTTCCCCGGCACTCTTATCATTTCTCCCCTAAAAGTATCAAGTTTTTACTTGAGCAAAAAGGATTTGAAGTGGAAGCTGTGAAGCCTATGTGGTTTGATAGTTTTTATGTAAGTATGCTTAGTGAAAAATATAGGTATGGGAAAGATAATTTTATCAATGCTGTTTGGGTGGGTTTGCTTTCGAATATAAAAGCTCTTTTTAGTAAAAAAAAGTGCAGCTCAATTATTTATGTGGTGAGGAAGAAGTAGGAGTTTAGTTTCTCAAATAATTAACGCTATTTCTTAATCCGCACTTTTCTAATGCTTCTAAAACATCATTTAACTGTTTTGGCGGATTTTTTAAACCTTTCACTTGATTTTTCAATGCTTGCAGTGTTTTTGATTTATCAATACTTATAAGATTTGTAATAAACTCGTCGGGGTGCTGTGCCTCCATGTCATAAAATTTCAAATAATCCAGAGGAAAATCTTTTAAATTAAAAGTAACAATAACATTGGCGTTAATCCTGATAGCGGCAGCAAGAATGTGTCTGTCCTTTGGATCTGGTAAAGAAAGACCATTAATTATTTTTTCATAATTAGTAATATTGAATCTGGGAATGCGGAATCCATGGCATCTCGCCTTTTTTCTAAATTTTCCAGTTTTAAGTCCGTTCTGTTCAATAGAAGATTTCTTATCCACTCTTCGTGGATTTCTTTTGTCCATTTAGGCTTGTACAGTTCTTCCACTTAATGTTAGCCGCCGTTTTGTTCGGTGACGCCGAAATATCTTGCTATTCCCCGTCCGCTGTTGGTGCTTTAAAATATGAATTTCCCTTAATGGTGTTATGCAAAACACGATCAAAAACCTTCATTGCTACTTCTGTATCATAGCTACGTTACTGCATGGCACAACTGGAAGAAGCTTGAACGTAAAAGGAAAAATTCTGATAGGCCTAGGTGTACTATAATCATGCCTATGCAATGAGCAGAACAAGAATGGAAGGATGGGCAGTAGCAGAAAGCCCGATATTGGTAACAACTATTACACTGGAAAGGCTAAAGAAGCGGGGTTACGAACCAATGCTCGATTACTACTTAAAAGTATCTCCGCAACTTAATGAACTGCTGAAGAATAACTTTTCTGATGGCAAAACTAGTAACTTCATCAAAAACCATATTTATGATAAAAGCGGACAACCTTTAGAAGCTATGCAATCCAATAACAAAAAATCTATTAATTTTATTTACTCCTGCAACAATAATAAAAGCAGATGAACGTATAAAACCATAATGAACGAACGATTACCAAACCACCCAGATAGTACATTAGGCTTTCAGCAAAAAGTATGGATGGTTTGCAGCATCACTGCTTTGTTTGTGGCTTTAATATGGTTTTTTAAAGTTACGTTCAGTGTGTTGCTGCTCATTCTTACGGGTGCTTTGGTAGCTTTGTTTTTTCACGGTTATGCACGATTGATACAACGAAAACTTCGCGTTTCTGAAAAGATTGCTTTGCTTATTTCGGTCATTTCAACCTTTCTTATCATTTCATTGCTACTATGGTTTATGGGTGCAAAAATTCAACAGCAAATTACTGAACTGGCCAAAACTTTGCCCTTAACGGTAAATAGTGCAAAATTGCAGTTGTCTAAAACATCTTTGGGTCAAAAGATCTTAGAAAAAATTTCTATAGAAGAAATATCGGATAAAGCCTATTTATATGGCAGCCTGTTTTTCAACAGCACTTTTGGCGTATTTACCAATATATATATCGTTGTATTTTTAGGTATTTTTTTTACCATATCCCCCAGAGTTTATATAAGTGGTTTTTTATCACTGATACCTCCCAAAGCAAGGTCACAAACAAAATATACCCTTGACCGGATTGGCTTTACCCTGACAAAATGGTTAAAAGGACAGCTTTTTGCAATGGTTATAATAGCTGTGCTCAAATGGATAGCCCTTACGGTTTTGGGTATTCCTATGGCTATCGCTCTCGCATTAATAGCAGGTATTCTTAATTTTATTCCAAATTTCGGCCCTTTAATATCTATGTTCCCTGCTATACTTATTGCCCTGACCATAAGTGTTGACAAAGCAATTGTAGTGACAATTGTTTATTTACTTCTTCAGATCGTTGAGGGAAATGTAATAGCTCCCTCTATTCAGCAAAGACTTATAAATATGCCTGCGGCTCTTATCATTATTGCACAACTATTTATGGGAATAGTCTCAGGGGGATGGGGCCTGGTACTTGCCACTCCATTGGTTGCTATATTAATTGTAGTGATACAGGAAACTTATATTAAGAAGATGGATATTGATAAAAAGAAATAAAACTGATGCAGAAGGTGCTACCTTTAGCATTATGTCTATACCTATTTTGTTAAGTTGAGTTTATAAGGTTTTTTTAAGTATTTGGTCATATAAAAATTCCTTTAAGGTTTATTCCTTCCATTTAATTGTTTTGCCTGCTGCAATTGTTCAATTAAATCGGCAAGTTTTAATTGCATTGATTTATTCAGTTCCTTTTCAACATCCTTATCAAATTGTTTGGTAACAGTAACTTTTATTAACAGGGAAGTTTTTTCAGAAAGCTATTTGTGTCAATCATCTCTTCATATTCCGTTTCTTCCATAAGCCTTCCTAATACAATATCTTCCTTATCATCGTCAGATAGAATACGCCCTTTTAATTTATGTTCCTGCAGAAAAGATTGAACAAGTTTTACTTCTTCGGGACTTTCAGTTTGTATTAATATAGTTTCCATTGAGACAATTTACACACAATATTTAAATATTTGCGACTAATAATTGATTAGAATAAAATCAGTTCTTCTTATTCATCTTTGCTCTGCCTAACAATAACATTCCCGTGCCTAATCCGGCTATAATGAGTACACGTATGAAAGTTTTTTTACGAATTTCATAGTCAGCAGGAGAATTCCATCCGCCATGTATACTTGTACCATAATTAACAGGAGCAAACAGGTTTCCGCTTGTTTCAGGAACACGGTCTGCTTTCTTCAGATAAGTTTCCACCGCTTTGGCAGTAATGGCTCGTGTAAAAACAGGCATTATAAAATGTGCCAGTCTGAGAAAAGTGGCTGCACTTCCTACGGTTACTGCTCTTTTAGGTCGTTGTGCAACAGCTACCATTGCACGGGCAAGACGCTGAGGGTCATAAACAGGAGGAGCAGGCTTTAAAATATGACCTGTATAATTTGCTGCATGCTGTATACCCGGAGAGTCTAAAAAAGCAGGAAATAAATCACAAACATGAATATTTTTATACTTAATCAACTCACCTTTCAGCGCTTCAGAAAAGCCACGCAGCCCGAACTTACTGGCGCTATAACCAACACCATAGGGCACAGGTACCCATCCCCCCACAGAAATATTATTAATAAGAATACCATACTGCTGTGTCTTAAAATAAGGTAAAACTGCATGAGCTCCATGCAGGTATCCCATAAGATTCGTCCTGATCACCTGGTCGTGAACCTCAACAGGAGTTTCTGTAAATTCTCCTGCCGCTAACACGCCTGCATTGTTTACCCAGATATCTATTGAGCCGCCAAAATCATTAGCCGTTGCTGCCAGCTTTTTCATTGCTTCTGCATCGGTCACATCTGTTTGCACTGCGAGAGCTAATGCTCCCATTTCACGGCATTCGGCCTCCAATTCATCAAGCGCTTCCATATTGCGGGAAGCAAGTACAAGTTTAGCTCCGTGCCTTGCAAATTCCATTGCAGCAGCCCGGCCTGCACCACTCGATGCCCCGGTTATGACAACTGTCTTTTTCATTAAGTCATATTTCTGAATATATCTTTTCATAACGGTTTTATTTATAGTTAATTAGTAAATAAGTATGCCACAAAAAACTCTAATATATGTGCTATCTGGTCCTCCTTCTTATAACTATTATTTCATCAAACTTGTTTATAAAAAGCTGGTATAAAGGTGAAAAACATTCTCTATAATTGATTTGCAAATTCCTGCAATCTCTTACAAATAATCTTTTGAAGTTGAATAAGTCTTTTATTGTCTGGATTTTCTATTGTGTAAGAAACCCTGTTTCTTCCGTTAATATCAAAAATCAGATCGGCAGGTAATTTCTTCGCTAGTTCAGGATCTGTTAGCTCAACGTTGATACTGCCCTTATCATGAGGCCAGTTTACTTCTGCTTTTCGTCTTTGTTCTTCAAATTCAAAATATAAAGTCATTATGTTAATCTGTTATGAATTGCAAGAATTAATATTTTTTTTAAAAGTGATTTTAGAAAAGAGTAAAAGCTTGTGCAACAATTTTATTGCTGCTTTGTTGTACTTAAAAAAAATTTAAGTTATGAAAAAGGGAGATAAAGTACATTGGAACTGGGGGAAGTCTCAGGCAGAAGGTACCATAAAAGAAAAATCTGAAAAGACAATTGCTAAAAAAATAAAAGGTACCGAAGTAAAACGAAAGGCAAGCAAAGAAGAGCCTGCATATATAATTGAGCAACAAAACGGAACCGAAGTGGTTAAGTCTGAAAGCGAGTTGAAGGAAGGTAGCAAAGAAAAATAATTAACTGCAGAAGAGATTTGAACCTTAAATAATACAAGTTTTTCTATTTCAACAAGCTTTAAAAAGTATTTTTTGGGTAAATAAGAGTTACTGATATGAGAGAAGCAACATTTTAAAATATAACGATGGCAATAAAATAATGATGTTAAAATGTTGAAATAAAATCACACTTTATCTTTTATCTTTTTCTAATAATTATCTGAGGCACGATATCTTTTTATCCAGGGGTTTTTCAACGGGTAAAGAATATCGGCTGCTGTTTCGTATCCTTCCTCAGCAATTTTGTCAAGTCTTTGCAGCATTCTGTCTTTTTTGGTTTTTCCGGCTATAAAGACAGCTAAACCTACAGCCAATACTGCTGTAATTCCTATTAATACTACTTCCTTGTTTCTCATCATTATATTTGTCTGATAGCAGCAAACATTCTGCCAGACAAAATTAGGAATTTACTGATAATAATTCGTTGTTATTTACTGTACTTTAATAAAGCGGATATATTTCTTTTTTCAATTTTATAAGAGAATAAAGTCTCTTACTTGCCTTTATACATTTGAAAAAAAATATACAGGGAGACAAGATCGTAAGGCTTATTGATATAAATGTAATAAAAAAAAGAACAGGGATAAAAAGTACAAAGTGTGTTCGTGATAGCTATCTGGACAACGGTGTTGAACAGAGTTATTTTGAGGGGCAACAAAAAATAACATTTAAAGGGATTATTTACTTATGAAGACAATAACAAAAGAATAAAAAGTATTGACTAAGCACCGTAATATGCTTAACTATTTTTTTGCTGCTATATTTGCCCCTACAGAAAAGTATCTAATGCATTCGTTCGATGAGTTAGCTAAACAATTTTCGGCTTTTTTTAATGTTCGTCATTTTCCTGAAGTGCCTGCATCTTTGTATGACCCTTGTGAATACTTTTTAGGATTGGGCGGAAAGCGGATCAGACCGGTTATGTGTTTAATGGGTAATGAATTGTTTGATAAAATATCTGCCGATGCTTTTGAAATTGCAACTGCTATAGAGCTTTTTCACAACTTTACTTTAATACATGATGATATTATGGATAAAGCGCCTCTTAGAAGGGGTATGCAAACTGTTCATACAAAATACAACGATAGTACTGCTTTGCTAAGCGGTGATGTAATGATTATAGAGGCTTATGAATACATAAATAAAATAAGGACAAGTTATATACATAAAATCCTCAGCCTTTTTAACAGAACAGCCCGGCAGGTTTGTGAAGGCCAGCAATTAGATATGGATTCTGAAAAGAAAGAAACAGTAGCCCTGGATGAATATTTAAATATGATTGGTTTAAAAACGTCAGTTTTAATGGCTGCAAGTCTGCAGATGGGAGCGATTGCAGGCGGAGCGGGAGAAGGCAATGCAAAACATTTATATGAATTCGGTTTAAACCTCGGTATAGCTTTTCAGGTGCAGGATGATTATTTGGATGCATTTGGTGATCCGAAAAAATTTGGCAAGCAAACAGGCGGAGATATTGTTGCCAATAAAAAAACTTTTTTAATGATACATGCGCTTGAGGTGGCAAGCAATGAACAAAAGGAGGAATTACAAAATCTGATAAGAAATAATCCGAATGAGAAAGTGAACAAAGTACTTTCTATTTATAGAAGCTGCAGTGTGGATGAATGGGCAAAAAGTCTTAAAGAGAAATATTTAACCCAAGCTTTCCAGCACCTGGAAGACATAGCTGTTCTATCGGTTCGCAAGAAACCTTTGCAACAGCTTGCATCATTTCTGGTGCAGCGGGAGTATTGAAAGTTATTTCTTAAAAAGATTGAATGAACTTTTTAACTAATTTCCCAAATTATCACAAAACTATCTTTCATGGCCCATCCCTTGTTTCGTAAAAAATCAATTGACAAAATACTGGCCGATGCACAAACTGGTTTAAGCGATAGTCATGCTAATTTGAATAAGGTTTTGAAAGTACGTGATCTCACTTTTTTTGGTATCGCTGCAGTAATAGGAACGGGCGTATTTACAGCTATTGGCTCTGCAAGTTATCACGGAGGCCCTGCTGTTATTTTACTTTTTGCATTCACTGCTGTTGCCTGTGGTTTTGCAGCATATTGTTATGCTGAATTCGCCTCTACTGTTCCTGTATCCGGCAGTGCATACACCTATTCTTATGTTGCCTTCGGAGAATTATTTGCATGGATAATAGGATGGGATCTGTTGATGGAATATGCTATCGGAAATATTGCGGTAGCTATTTCATGGAGTCAATATTTTGTTCGTGTGCTGGCAGGGTTCAATATTCACATACCACCTTATTTAACCATGGATTATTTTAGTGCGAATAAGGGATTTGGCATCGTAACGAAAGCTATGGGAGATGGGACCGGCAAAACGTTGAATGTACTGGATGAGAGTCTTACAAATGCTTATTACGCCTGGCAAACTGCTCCGACAATAGGCGACTTTAAATTAATTATGAATATTCCCGCTTTGCTCATAGTTGTTATCATTACTGCAATCGTTTATATAGGCATACGCGAATCGCGGACAGCAAACAATGTAATGGTAATAACAAAACTTGCCATCATATCTTTAGTAATTATTACAGGAAGTTTTTATGTAGACCCTGGTAACTGGAGCCCCTTTATGCCTAATGGATTTGCAGGTGTAATGAGTGGTGTGTCTGCAGTTTTTTTTGCTTATATCGGGTTTGATGCTATTTCTACCACTGCAGAGGAATGTAAAAATCCGCAACGGGATCTTCCAAAGGCAATGTTTAATACCTTATTTATCTGTACAGCTCTTTATATTGTTTTGGTATTGGTGCTTACAGGTATGACGAACTATTCAAAACTAAACGTTGCCGATCCGCTTGCCTTTGTATTTCAGGATCAGAAATCGAGGGTTACCAACTGGATAGCAGGCATTATTTCAGTAAGCGCCATTTTTGTAATAGCCTCTGTTTTACTGGTGTATCAATTAGGACAACCGCGTATATGGATGAGCATGAGCCGCGATGGACTGCTTCCTAAAATATTTTCCCGCATTCATCCCAAATATAAAACCCCGTCTTTTTCTACCGTCCTGACTGGTTTTGTTGTCGGCATTCCTGCTTTGTTCCTTAACCTCGATGTAGTAATTGCGCTTACAAGCATCGGTACGTTATTCGCTTTTGTTTTAGTTTGCGGAGGAGTGCTGGTTTTACAAACTCAGGCTAACAAACCAGAGTCAAGATTTCAAGTGCCTTTTGTAAATGGTAAATATATTGTGCCGTCATTATTTATAATTGCAGTGGCTGCTATTGCACATTTTGTTCCTTCGCACTTTGCAAACATTCTTACAAAAGAAGGTTTTCCGATGCTTATTTTTTGGATCGTTGCTGCAATAGTCAGCGTATTTTCGTTTAAAAATTCATTTTCATTAATACCGGTTCTTGGCTTAATAAGTTGTTTTTATTTAATGGCCCAGGAAAGCCATACGAACTGGCTTCGTTTTTTAATTTGGTTAGCGGTTGGTTTGATTTTTTATTTTAGCTATGGCTTCCGTAAGAGTAAGCTGTCTTTAAATACTGTATAATGGAGAATATTTCAGAATACGTGAAAGAGAAATGGAACAGGTTAACATCATTCTCAAAAAAAGAGGATATTAAAGAGCAGATGTGGGAGGAGATTGTTTATCGTTATTCAGGGCAGCATCGTCACTATCATAATTTAAATCATATAGCTCATTTGTATAGCTTGTTGGATAAATATACCGGCAAGATTACTAATCCTGCTGTCATAGGATTTGCAATTCTTTATCATGATGTGATTTATGATACTTACAGCGCAGATAATGAAGAACAAAGTGCTTCGTTTGCAAAAGCCCATTTGCGACAGTTAAATGTAACCACTTCACTGATTGATAATGTAAAGACATTCATTAAGGCAACAAAAGATCATACAATACCGGAAGGCACATCGTTGCGAAATGATCTTACATTGTTTCTTGATTTGGATATGTCTATTTTAGGGGCTGAAGAGGAAATGTATAAATTGTATAGCGAGAAAATCAGGCAGGAATATTCAAAATATCCTGATAACGTGTACAAAGAAGGACGTAAGGCGGCCCTGCAAAAAATTCTTGCTGCGGAAAGCGTTTTTTCTACAAATGCTTTTAAAGAAGAAATGGAACAAAAAGCACGGGAAAACATTAACAGGGAAGTAAACCTTTTGTAAGAGCAATAATTCCTATTCAGATTTACTTATTTGTTACTACTCAGGTTTTTTTTAAACGCAGAGTTCCGGGGAGTTTTCGGTCATTTCCTGCCATTATTTCTATTGTTTGTCTCTGTGTTTCTCTGCGTGTATTTTTCTCTGTGCACTCTGCGTTTAAAGTTTTTACTATTTATGCAGACCAGGTAATTACACTTATTTATACCTTTGCCAATTAATTTCAGCTATTAATGAAGTACCAGGTAGGAGACGATATTATAGTAGTTCACAGCAATGATGAAGGTAAAGTGATAGAAATAGTGAATGACAAAATGGTGATGATCGAAGTAAAAGGAGTAAAGTTTCCGGCCTATATGGATCAGATAGATTTTCCTTATTTTAAACGTTTTACACAAAAGAAATTAGTTCTTGAAAAACCTAAACCAAAGGTATACGTAGATCAGGTGCAAAAAGAAAAACGAAGGGACGAAGTTAAAGTAGCAGACGGTATCTGGTTAACCTTGTTCCCGAAATTTGAAACTGATATTTTTGGTGATGATGTGGTAGACAAGTTTAAAGTGTACCTAATTAATAAAACTGATATTGGGTATGAGTTTACCTATAAGCTAAACTTTTTTGGCCGCACAGATTTTGAAATTACCAGTGACCTTGCAGCGTTTAAAGATTTTTATCTTCATGATGTGGCATTTGAAAATTTGAATGACAATCCTTCTTTCGATTTTGAATTCAAATTATTGCAGCCCGATAAACATAAGGCTGATTTTTGCGAAGCTCATTTTAAAATAAAGCCCAAACAAATGTTTCAAAAGATTGAAGAGCTGAAAGAAAAGAATCTTCCGTCTATTAATCATCGTTTGATAGAAAAGTATCCTGATAAACCATACGAAGAAGATTTGCTCGATATATCAAAGCTTACTGCTGCCGGATATAAAGTGTATGATGCCGGCAAAGCAAGACAGCATTTGGAGCCTGCAAGAAGTGTAGTTGATCTGCATATTGAAAAAATAAGCGATGACTGGAAAGGCCTGAGCAATTTTGAAATTATAACTTTGCAGTTAAAGGAATTTGAAAAATGGTATGACCTGGCTGTTGCGCACCATCAGCCTGATCTTATTGTGATACATGGAGTAGGTAAGGGGCGGCTTAAAGACGCAATACACGATATTTTAAAAACCAGGCGGGAAGTAAAGTATTTTGTTAATCAATACGATCCTCGTTTCGGTTATGGTGCTACAGAAATATTTTTTCAGTATTAGACCCCGATTTGTAAATGGAGAATATTTGAACCACAGAGGCACAGCGAGAGGGAGGAGCACAGAGTCTCTGTGTATCTTTGTGCTCTCCGTGGCTCTGTGGTTCAAAAAAAAGTTAAGCCTCTTTAAGGGTTGGGATAATAACTACCAACCGCGCTATCGCCTTTGGTAACAGGGGAGGAAAGTCCGGACAGCAAAGAGCGACCTACCGGTGAATAGCCGGCTATTCCATAACAGGAGTAAGAGACAGTGCCACAGAAAATAACTACCTCTGCCTGCAGAGGAAAAGGTGAAAATGTAGGGTAAGAGCCTACAGTGCCATTGAGTAATTAATGGTACGGGTAAACCTTGGGTGCTGAAATGCCATGTATAGGATTGGTTTGAGAGCTGCTCGCTCGATCCTGCATCTGCGGGAACCATCCAGGGTAGGCAGAAACATCCCGATAGTAATATCGGGAGCAGATAAATGATAGCCTTGAACAGAATCCGGCTTATGAGTTGGTAGTTTTTTATTTTGTCTGAACTGAGATTTATGGGATTATTGGGGATTGAAAGGAAAGGAGAAACTTTATTGAAACTAAATTAAGTAGAATTAGAAACTAATAAAAAAGCCGTTTACTTTTAGCAAACGGCTTTTTAAAATTTTTTTTTTAACTTTACTCAGCGATTTTAAGAGAATTGAATAATTTATCTCTTAAAACTGCATTTTCTCCTTTCTGTCCCGGTTTGTAGATAATGGTTATTCCATATTGTTTATAAAATACGGTTCGTTGATTGATCGTACCTTTATATCCGTCTTTGTCAACCTGAAGCGTCATCTCGTAAGAAGTATATTTATCATTGTATTTTCCTGATTCATTTTTTATCAGCTTCATACCGGGTTGCATAGATACACCTGTCTCTATCTGTTGCTTAAAAGCATCTGTGCCTGCCATTTGCTGCAGCATTTGTTCGTTCATGCCGAAGGTTGAATAATCCAAAGCAAAAGCATCTATTTCAGTACTATCAGTCAATACTGCTTTGTGCATAGTTATTCCTTTGCTTTTATCTTCAGTTGCTGTGACTGGAAGGCTGACCGTTACTTTATCAATAAGTGTAATCGTTTTCCAATCATCTGCAATAGTTGTAAATGAGAATAAGCCTATTACTGATAGAACAAGAATTTTTTTCATCTATTTTTTATTTTTACAAAGGAATGTATTAAGAGTTCAGGGAGCAAGTAATTTTTGTTAAACTCAAACCATGATGAGATTCAACACAAATGAGGATAGTAACAGCACTTGTAAGAATCTAAAGAAAATTCAATAAGATTTGCAGCAAATAAGTAACACTAAAAGTAAATTTAGACTAATCCCACAAATCCCATTAATCCTATAAATCCCAACTGAGACTATTCCCCACAATCCCGGTTCAGACTTATTCCATACTTTTATCAGGATGATTAACAAATTGATACTTCTATTAATTGTCTGTTGCTGTATATCATGCAGCGTAAATAAAATTGCACGTCCTTTGAACTATTTGCAAACAAATGTTCTTGATAGTTTACTAAAAACTGCTGAACCTCTTCAATCTGTATTACTCAATAAAGACACCTTCAATCTGCAAATCATTTATACAAAAATTGATCGTGATGCGAATAACAAACCAATATTTACTGATTATGCTTTTAATGAAAATCCGCATAAATATTTTTATCCTGCCAGCACAGTCAAATTACCTGCCTCGTTACTTGCTCTTGAAAAACTAAATGTGATAAAAAAGAGCGGGATTGACAAGTATACAACAATGATAACCGACAGTAATTATAATAGGCAGGAAATAGTTTTAAATAATTCAAGAGAAAATAATGGAAGGCCAACTGTTGCAGAATACATTAAAGAAATATTTTTAGTAAGTGATAATGATGCTTTTAACAGGTTGTATGAATTTTTAGGACAGGATTATTTTAATAAACGGTTGCATAAAAAAGGGTATAAAGAGGCAGATATAAGACACCGCTTAAACGTATTTTTAACCGAAGACCAGAACAGGCATACAAATGCTGTTTCTTTTTATGACACTGCTGGTACGCTGTTATACCGTCAGCAGCCGCAGTTCAATATAAAACCCTTCATCAAAAGAGACAATAAAGCAGGAAAGGGTTATTACAAGGGCACTGAATTGATTAATGAACCTTTTGATTTTTCTGCAAAAAACAGAATCTCGTTATATGATTTGCATAATATCCTTCGTGCTGTTATTTTTCCTGAAGCTGTACATCGAAAACAAAGGTTCAATCTTAAAGGTGAAGATTATCAGTTTTTGTACAAGTATATGAGTGCGAAACCACGGGAAAGCAAATATCCTCACTATGACAGCAGTGAATATCATGATGCATACTGCAAATTTTTGATGTTCGGCTCTGAAAAAGGAACTATGCCTGAAAACATCAGGATCTTTAATAAAATAGGAGACGCTTACGGCTTTTTAAATGACGTTGCGTACATCGTTGATTTTGAAAATAAAATCGAATTTATGCTCAGCGCTACCATGCTTTGTAATACCGATGGCATCTTCAATGACGATAAATACGATTATAATACTGTTGGTTTCCCGTTTATGAAAAACCTCGGGCAGCTGATTTACAATTATGAAAAACAGCGGCCGCGAAAGTATGCTCCTGATCTAAGTAAATTTGTAATGGATTATAAAGAATAGCATATTCAATGTCTCATCAAAAATATTTTTCTACATTTGCGTCCAAAATAAAAATTTCATGCCTCTATCAAGCATATTAGACCGCTTTAGCGAACCAGAAACCCTCAAAATGGCAAAACTTGGCCGGCAGCTAAGAAGTGAGGGAAAAGATGTTGTAGACCTTAGCCTTGGCGAACCTGATTTTGATACACCTGACCATATAAAACAGGCAGCCATACAGGCTATAAACGATAATTATTCGCATTATACTCCTGTCGGAGGCTTTGCAGATTTGAAAGAAGCGGTTTGTTTTAAACTAAAAAGAGATAATAATCTCGATTATAAACCTGAAAATATTATAGTATCAACGGGGGCAAAGCAAAGCATTGCAAACCTTATCCTTGCTATCGTGGATAAAGGCGATGAAGTAATCATTCCAACTCCTTACTGGGTTACTTACTCAGAGCTTGTAAAAATCGCAGGGGGCGTAGTAGTGCCAATCGAAACAACAATTGAGAGTAAGTATAAAATAACGCCTCAGCAACTTGAAGCTGCTATAACAGATAAGACAAGGCTTTTCATGTTTTCATCTCCGTGCAATCCATCGGGAGCTGTGTACACTAAAGATGAATTAAAAGAGCTTGCAGAAGTTTTCAAAAAGCATCCGCAGATATACATCATGAGCGATGAGATATACGAATATATAAATTATGTTGGCGGGCACGAAAGCGTTGCGCAATTTGATGAAATAAAAGACAGGGTAGTGATTGTGAACGGACTGAGCAAAGGTTTTGCAATGACAGGCTGGAGACTAGGTTATATAGCTGCATCAGCCGAAGTGGTAAAAGGTTGCGAAAAATTGCAGGGACAAATTACCAGCGGAACAAACTCAATTACCCAAAGAGCTGCTATAGTTGCTTTAAAGAGCGGCCTTGAAAGTACTTATACAATGGTAAAGGAGTTTGAAAGAAGACACAATCGTGTACAGGAACTGGTATGCCACATCCCTTCCTTCAAATGTTATGTACCCGACGGCGCTTTTTATATCTTTCCCGAAATCAACAGTTTATTTGGAAAGACAGATGGTGAAACCAAAGTTGAAAATGCAGAAGATGTTTGTATGTACCTTCTTCATAAAGCAAATGTTTCCACTGTTACGGGCACAGCTTTTGGCTCACCCAATTGCATCCGTATAAGTTTTGCCAATAGTATGGAAAACATTGAAAAAGGTTTTGCAAGAATGAAAGAAGCATTAGATCAGTTACAGTAGAAAATTTTGTACCATAGGCAAGAGAGTGGTGATAGTATTATTTAATTTATACAATGAACCGCTCTTTTTTTATTTTGGTAACCGGCAGCAGTTTTTCATAGCGTCATTCTTGTGTCACTCTCTTGTACGACAAATCATTAGGAGCTTTTTTTACCTTATCAACTTGTCCGGTTTTAGTGTAACAAGTAATTAATTAAAACTGGATGCTTTGTATGGCTAAATTTCGCGACCTTCAGGTCAATTTCATTTGGTTAAGCCCGAGGACTTAATTTGAGTAGACAAGGTGAAACCTGTGGAAATCGTCGAACAAGTTCAACCACTTCGTGGTTGGTGGTTGTTTGTCGTTTTTTCTATGGGTTGCACCAATAGCTATTCAAATTTTACCCTTTCAGGGTAATCTATACGTTAATTAATTAAATGACATTGACCTCAAGGTTGTGGCAATTACAGCTTAATCATAATAAACCGCACTATCCGTCATAAGAACCATTAAATTTATAGAGTTCTATTATCATTTTTTTTTGCCATGTGACATAGTAATAAATTAATCATTATTCTTTAAACTTTTTCTTATCGCATTTACTTCTTCAGGTTTTATGCTACCTGAATTATTGAAGTGTTGCCTGATATATGATAATACCTCAGCTAAATCTTCATCTTTCAAAAAGCTATGCGACGGCATTAAGTTATTATAAGGTTTTCCTTTAACCTCAATTGGCTCATTTAAACCATTTAGTACTACTCTCATCAACCTTTTTTTATCACCCGTTACCCACTCTGAACCTTCCAAAGGAGGAAAACGATTTCCATCACCTTTGCCATTGCGTTGATGGCAGGAAGAACAATAAGTGGTATAAACCTGCTCTCCAGGTACTGCTTTACCTTTATACAGGTTATCGTTGTTCTCATCAGGAGTCTTCAGGTGTGGAAGGATTTTTCTCTTTTCCATTTCTGCTAATTCTGCCTGGCCAAATTTGGTTTTATCTCCTTTGTACATAATACGCCAGATTTTTCCTTTTTCTGAATCAGTTACATATAGAGAACCATCTGGTCCCATAGCTATTCCCATCGGTCTGAATTTCGCATCACTTACATTCACTATCGGATCTGCTCCTGCAAAACCATCTGCAAAGACCTCCCAGATGCCTTGGGGTTCTCCATTTACGAAAGGAACAAAACATACAAAATAACCAGCCTGAGGATAAGGAGAACGATTGGTGGAACCGTGAAAAGCAATAAAAGCTCCATTTTTATAATGCTCAGGAAACTGGTCACCGTGATAAAACATGAGATCATTAGGAGCCCAATGTCCTGGAAATCCCATTACCGGCTTATCCATCTCACTGCACCTGCCAACTATATTTCCATCGCCTCCATATTCGGGAGCAAGAACTTTCTTCTTTTTCATTTGATCATAGTAGCAATAAGGCCAGCCAAAATCAGAACCATCTTTTATTCTCTGAAATTCTTCAGATGGAAGTACTGCACTTTGCCACCGGGAAAACTTATCGGGCCATAACAAATGCAGGTCGTCCCTGCCATGCATCACAACATATAAATTTTTATCAACCGGGTTCCAATCCATTGCGAGAACACTTCTGATGCCTGTTGCAAACTTACGCCCGTCTTTTTGCGTCAACCCTGTTTTATCAGCATCAAATTGCCAGATACCACCATGTTTTTCTAATTCAGGACATGGATCTAATCCTGCAATACCAGGTGTTCCGCCGGGAGTCCTTGAGATGTCCAGGCAGGCATTGGTCGGTGCGCCGAAAGGAATATACATTTTTCCCTTGTCATCGAAAGAAACAGGTTTGGTAATATGCCAATGCGAGCCGTGTGGATGATCATCTGTAAGTACCACTTCTATTTTACTTTCAGGTATCAATTTTCCTGGTGTTAACTTATTTCGATATACTACCAGTTCAGAACTAAAATACAGGTATCCATTATGTATACGCATTCCATTGGCGAGGCTTCCATTCTCTTTATAATCGCCAAATTTTTTTATAATATCTGCTTTACCATCATTATCACTATCACGAAGAGCAACATTTCCTTCATGTTCATTTTTAGTAAACCTTAATTTCACATAAATATCTCCATTATCATTTACGGCAATATGTCTCGCTGGTCCTATGCTATCTGCCACTACCACTGCTTCAAAACCTTTAGGCAGATAAAGACCTCCATTACCAGGATCTCCTGGAGGCAGTTCACTTTTTTGATTACATTCAATAGAAGTTATAATTAACAGGAATAGAAAAAATCGCTTAAGCAGGTAGTTCAACTTCATAAATATTCCTATAAAATTCATTTTATTATACGAATAATGCTTATTTATCTGATGCTGCAATACCATTAAGATCCCAAACAATTTTTCCTGCCCGGATGGTTAACTCCGCTTCAAGTTTTTTATCGCCTTTTATTTTTTCTCCACCGGAATCCATAAATCCAAATTCTCCTTTTCTTACTCTAAGTACAGCAATATCAGCAACAGCTCCTTCCGTTAAATGTCCGAGGTCTTCGCGTTTAATTGAAAGAGCTGAATTCCAGGTAGCGCGATAAATTATGTTCTGCAGACTCATTCCCAGATTTAAAAATTTTGACATCACATTCAGTATATCCTTCATTCCTGAATTCATGCTAAACCTATGCAAATCGGTTCCGAATGAATTTGGCAAAAGGCCTTGTCTAAATGCCGGCACTGCCTGGCTAAACCAAAAACCGGCGCCTCCATGACCAACATCGAATCTAATTCCTTTTTTCAGCGCATTCTTCACAAAAGGCCGAAGGTTTCCTTGTTCATCCACAATTGGTGTTCTTTCTGAAACCTGCTCAAATGAATGTGTAATAATATCGCCTGGCCTCATTCTGTTTAATTGTTCTTCTAAAGACAGTTTTGGCAGATGGCATTCAACCAAAAGAGGCACATTAGATTTCTGTCCTGCTTCTAAAGCTCTTTCAAACGGAGTCCATTCACTTCCTTCATAATGGCCTATTTTTATTCCTACAATTATATCAGGATATTTTTTAACTGTAATAGAAGTCGAATCAGGATCCATATCATCAATGTTTTCCTGGGTTGGCTTTCCACTCATACCCGAACCCGCAATATTTAGAAAGGCCAGGATGCGCGTTTGTGATTTATCAATGACCTGCTCTTTAAATACCGGAAAATTTCGCCAGCCTGAAGTTCCGGCATCTGCTACAGTAGTAACTCCAGACCGAAAAGTAAAATCATCAGGTGATAAGCTATAAACTCCATCTGCAAACTTTTCGGGTTTTGTTCCTACAAAAACGTGGGTATGTAAATCTATTAAACCTGGAGTTACAAATAAGCCTGATGCATCTACAACTTTTTTTGCTTCTGAAGCTGAAATACTTTTAGCTACTTTAGCAATTTTACCTTCTGCAATTGCAACATCCATCTTAGTGTCTAACTGATTTTTGGGGTCAATTAAATGACCACCTTTTATCAAGATGTCGAATTGTTGAGCATAAGTTTTTGAAATTATAGCGAGAAGAAAAAAGCATAACATTAGAGCAGGCAATGCAACCTTACTAATCGTTTGTTTATTATTCCGGTTCAATCTGCAGTTCCGACCCATACTATTTTTATTTCAATGCCTTTATTAAAAACAAGGCGCATGTTTTTGAATGTTTAATGAAGTTCAGACTCCCAGTTTGGTGTGCTGATACCGTTCAAATCCCAAACTATTTTTCCCGCACGTATTGTGAGTTCAGCTTCTAACTTTTGTGTTCCTTTTATTTTGGTTCTGCGTACATCTGTAAATCCAAAATCTCCTTTTCTCAAATTAAATACTGCAATATCTGCCTCAGTGCCTACACTTAAATTTCCTAACTCTGTTCTTTTAATAACGTTAGCAGGATTCCAGGTAGATCGCAATATGACCTCCTGGAGAGACAAGCCTATGTTTAAAAACTTTGACATAACGTTGCTCATATCTTTCATTCCTCCATTCATGCTTTCGGCATGAAGGTCGGTGCTTATTACATTTGGTTTAAAACCTTGTTGCACTGCTGGAATTGCCTGGCGCCATGAAAAAGCTCCGCCTCCATGACCTACATCGAAAATGATTCCCCTTTTTTGAGCCTCGAATACAAATGGTTTAACTTTTAATTTTTCATCAACCACCGTTTGCCGTGCTGCAGGGCCGTATGCGAAAGTATGTGTGAATATATCGCCGGGACGAAGGTGTTTCCTAAACAGATCTTCAATTGAAAGGGGAGGATCATGCTCACCAAAGTCTACCATAACAGGTACGCCGGCCAATTTACCTGCTTCAACAGCACGATCTGCCTGTGTAAAATCGCCCCAGTAATGAGCTGCTTTTATACCTACTATAATTTCAGGATATAGCCGTTTTATCATATGAGCTGTCATAACAGGGTTCATTTCAGTTACATTCTGTTCTTCAAAACGACTTACCATGCCATTACCAACAATATTTAAAAAAGCAAGCACCCTTGTCTGGGCTATATCAATTGTTTGTTTTTTAAAAAGCGGAAAATTTCTCCATCCGGAAGAACCGGCATCAACTACTGTGGTAACACCGGCCCTAAAAGTGAACCCGTCTGGCGGAAGACTGGTTAGTCCGTTAGCAATATAAACATCGGTTTCTGTTCCCTGAAAAACGTGCACATGCATATCAATAATTCCCGGCGTAACGTATAAACCGCTTACATCAACTACCTTTTTTGCATTACCGGCAGCGATGTTTGGAGCAACAGCAGAAATTTTACCATTTACGATCGCTACATCCATTTGAGAATCTATTTTATTTTTGGGATCAATTACATGACCACCTTTTAATAAAATATCTATTTGCTGAGCAAGAAGTGTATGGGCAGGTACAAGACAAACTACGATAGCCAGGATAAATGTGATAATGTTCCAATGAGCACTATTATTTAAAGTCTTTTGATTTACCATTTATCAATTCCTTTTAAGAACATTTATCAATTCCTTTTAAGAAAATGTATTATAAGTGTGCATTGAAAAGTGAACCAAAATTATTTAGATCTTTTACTGCCTTATTCCTTTTAGGAATAAGGCTTTTTAAAGTTTCTAAAGCTGTGAGCATTACACTAAGTTGCTAATGGAGGCCCACCGGGAATAACTATTGGGACATGGTTACCCCGGGAATTGGTATGCCTGGCAGTAAATTTCGCATTCATGTATTCACCCATATAGATATTTCCTGAAATGGTATCGCCGGATAAAGTTCCTGAGAAGAGGAAGGTGATAGAGTCTCCTGTAAGGCGATCAACGCTTTTTAGCTTTACCTTATCACCCTCGATAGTACCGGTTAAATCCCGTGAAGAAAACTCTCCCTTATGCGATCCCTGAATCCAATTGCCGTCCTGTTCTATAAATAATGTGTGTTGACTATTACTGTTAAAGAATTCAATGTTAGCCTCCCAACGCCCATTAAGAGAGGCTGCAGGAGCCGTCATTTCTGTTGATTTGGGACTGCGCTTTTGAGAAAGGATGCCATAAATTCTGTCAGCCACAGCCTTGTCATTTCCCGGTTGCATCTGGCCCGTAGTAATGTTTATTGAGGTAACTCCTGTCTCTGTTTGGCTGCCTATCGCAATCCTTGGTTTGTTTCTTCCTGTTTCCTCGGCTACTTCTTCACCAGTAATATGAAGTTTATCAGGATCCCATGAAATTTTCAGGACAGGAGAGCGGTTAGAAAATTCTTTTGGCTCAAAGACCAATGTTGTTACCCCCTCAATTGAAGTTACTTTTTTAGAAATATTATTCAGCCATCCAAGCCACGTCTTCCATTCGGATGCATGATCCCGCTTTCCCCACGTCTCAACTGCGGCTAACATACCCATCATTTCTTCACGGCCTACTTTATTATCCCGGCCCGGCCCATGATGAGGTGAACTTGCCTGCCAGGCCGCCATCATAATATTTTTATTACCTAATAAAAGGCCTGCGCATTGGGGACCGCAAATTGCCTTCCCGCCACTATAGGCAACAACGGTTGCACCACGTTGTAAATGTCTGTTAGGAATGGTAAGTATCTCAGCAGCGGCATCAACCAGGATGGGAATATTCTTAGGTTTAGCTATAGCAGAAACAACTTCTAAAGAAAGCGGTTGAGGTGAATCAGAAGGTTCATCAGCCATAAGATAGATGAGCGCTGTCCGCTGGCTTATTGCATTCGTAAGTTCTTCGGGAGAGTTAACTGTGATAATCTTTACACCAATGTTTCGAATGGCATGATCGTACACATTTCTTGCTGACTTTGGAATAATTACCTCCGTCTTTTCAAAACCGGTCAAATCAGGAATGCGTATAAGCTTTTCAGGGTTGCCTCCTGTGACACATGCTGCGGTTACATGCTTTAATCCGGCAGCACATCCTGCTGATACCATTCCATACTCTGCTCCGGTAATCTCTGCAAGACGTTTTCCTATGCCTGCAGCTAATTCGTCATATTGCACAAAATCTTTTGAAGCTGCTTCCATAGCTGCTCTCACTTCGGGTCTTTCGATAGAACCACCAATTATGGTAAAGGTACCGCGGCAGTTTATAATAGGCTCAACACCTATGGATTGAAATATCTTTGGACCAACTATAAGCGGACCCGCTTCGCCCGCTTCCAAACCTTCAAACAGGTTAGGTATAGCTAAACCTTCCTCTGCCTTAGGAGCAGCTAAAACAGACTTCAAGGGAATTAAGCTTCCTAATGGAAGCAGTGAAAGTCCTTTAATAATGTTTCTACGTTTCATATAGTTCAGTGGTTTTAGGAAGAATGCTTTTTTACTAATGCCGCTTTTCCATTTTGTATTTTATCTGTTGGAAGAATGATCTTCCATATATCTCCGCCTTTGCCGCCATAAGTAATAATATATACCTCATTTCCTATCATTACCGCATCTGTAGGTTCTTTAAAACCTTCAACAATACGGGTTGTTTTAACGAAATAATTATCAAATGCTTTGTCATAAGTTAATTTAAGGTGCAGCAAATCTTCACCCTGGTTTGTAAAGGGCTGCATTATAGAGGAAGTCGCACCTAATGAATACCGAATTACAAAACCATCACCATTAAAATCTTTAGAGAGAATTTTTTTGTTGTCAAAAAATAATCCCAACGGACTGCAATGAGCAGTAAAGGTACTTACGGGAATACCTGTTAAATCACCGTCAAGTATTTTTCCTGAATGTCCCCTGTATTCATTTGCATCAGGTCCTAAATTTGGAACCCCCGGAGAAAACGTAACACCTGCGGGAATTTTTGGAAATTCCGGGTCAGTATGAAAATATTTTACTTCCCACGAATGAGAAGTTTTGCTAATAAATGGATCTGTATCAGGGTCTGGCTTCCAGTCATTGTATTGCTGCGGGTTTTCAATACCGCCCATTACCCATGGAAAACCATAATGATGATTTTGCCTTATCCAAAACATATCTTCAGGCATGTCATAATCAGGAGAGTTAGAAACGGCAAAAAGATTATTCTCCGGATCAAAAGCAAGGTCATAAGCATTTCTTATACCTTCCGCATAAAGATATCCGTCAGCCAATAGTTTTGCTTTATCATCAGTTAACATTAAATCTTTTGCATCAACAGGAAACCTGAAAATTTTTGATGTCAAATTATTATCACGTGCATTAGGATATAAACCGCCGTCATCTTGTACCTCTCCATGATCAGTTCTTGCCCCGCTGTTTACATAAATGTATTTTTTATCAGGACTTATTTCCAGGGCATTCCATCCATGATCAAAAATAGTTTTGTTTGCGCCATAATCAACCGTATTAAATACGACTGTCATCTCCGCTGGCTTTGATGATTGCATGTCGTAACGCACCATTCTTCCCCTGGTGCTCTTGTTATCAATTGTACTAACATTGCCGCATAAAAATAAGCTGTTATTTAGAAAAGCTGCGCCCTGCAAACGGGGAATACCATGATCTTTAGCTGTAAAAATTTCCTCTGCAGCAGGTTGCCCGCTTTTTAGATTCTTTATTCGGAAAACCTTTCCATCGAAAGTTGTATACCAAAGATCACCGGTAACAGGATTAAGCAAAATCCGTACTGCAAGGGAATCAACTTCCATTACATGTTCAACTTTTATATCAGGGCGCAGTGCCACAGGAGGTTTTACAACTGCCTTTATATTTGGTAGCTTTCGAATGTAAGAAACAAGTTGCCACCTTTGTTCTTCAGATAATGAATTTTTGAAAGCAGGCATACTTCCCCTGCCGTTACTTAACTTATAAAATATTGCTCCATCAGTTTGGTTTTGGACTCTGCCTCTATGAAAATTTGCCGGTTTAGGATCAAGACTTGTACCTGCCGCTCCATCGCCAAAACCAGTTTCGCCATGGCAGGTTCTGCAATAGACATTGTAAAGATTTTGGCCTTTTTGTTCCATATCGGGGCTATTCGGAAAAGAGCTTTTCACATTGTCTGCGGACTCAGGCGCTTTCCAGGCTTTATTCTTATCTGGTTCACTCGCAGAATTACAAGCAGCAAATTGACAAATAATAAAAAGATAGAAACCAGCCATTAATAAAAAAGCTTTAAGCTTTTTATCCTGCATAAATTTTTTATTCGTTTAAGTATATTAATAATTTTAGAGGCTTCACATTTATTAACACCCCTCCGGTCAATACTGCAAAACGAATCAATTTTGATAACAAATACTGCTAAAACCTTTAAGTATCCCGTTGTCTATAACGACAGAAATTGTTTTTTTAAGTTTCTAATTAAATAAAAGTATTAGTATTTATTAAAGTACAACAAGGCTTAGTTTGTATTTCAATTGGTTCTTTATATAATTTAACAACTATAAATTATAAGTTTAAAGAGGTTGATTAAAATTTATTTCAATAGCTTTTGAAACCATATCGAAAAATACAAAAGAAAATCAGGTATGGACAAATTTATTTTCTTCAATTCTTAAATAAAATTTGCGCAAACGTTTGCGATAAAATTCTTATACTTATTACAATTAAAATTCTTATTTTTATTTCCATATCGTTTAAGCTTTATTACGGCGCTCATAGTTTTCAGTCTTATTTGAAATTGTAATACTTTTTCAAATTTTAGCGCAATGTTTCAATTCCTATTATTACTGCATTATGTTTAAATCTATTTGAAATAAAAATTTTTATAAAGCAGCTAAAAAAATTTCTGATGTGTCTGTTTTATATTGGCTTCTTGAAAGTTTTTCTTATTAAATAATTTAATCTAATCAGTTGTTTGCATTTGAAGGGAAGTATAGTGTAGTATTTAGTAATTTTAAGAGTGATAATAAAAATTAATTAAATTCGCTCCTGCTTAAAAATGGTATAACCATATAACTAACCTGTAACAACAATCTATTATGAGAAAATTAAAAAAACTCTTTTTTGTGCCCTTACTGCTGTTGGCGGTTATAGTGAACGCCCAAACAAGAACAGTAAAGGGCAAAGTTATCTCTGCACAGGATAACCAGCCTGTTTCCCGCGCTTCTGTCCTGGTGAAAGGAAAATCCTCCGGCACTACAACGGGTAACGATGGTTCGTTTTCCTTAAATGTTCCGGCAGGCAATGCAATCCTTGTTGTTTCCTCTGTTGGGTTTACTCAGAATGAAGTTGCAGTAGCAAATGATGAAACAACGGTAAGTGTACAACTATCGCCTTCTTCCGTGCAACTTAATGAAGTAGTGGTAACCGCTCTCGGTGTTACTAAAAACAAAAAAACCCTTAATTATTCAACGCAGACGGTAGAAACAAAAGACCTGACAAAAGCCCGTGAAACAAACGTAGGAAATTCATTGGCCGGAAGGGTTGCAGGACTTGATGTAGTAAGATCTTCGCAGGGTGTTGGATCGAATGTGCGGATAGTTCTGAGAGGAGACCGGTCTTTTGCCGGAAGCAGCGAAGCTCTCGTAATAATTGATGGAATTCCTGGTGATCTTGGCAGTTTAAATCCTGATGATATAGCTTCTATGAACGTTTTGAAGGGTTCTTCCGCATCAGCTCTTTACGGAAGTGACGCTCAAAATGGCGCTATAATTATAACTACGAAAAAGGGTGTTGCCGGTAAAAATCTTGCCGTTAGTATCAATAGCAGCTTTCAACTTGACAAAGCTGTTAATCTTCGTGATTTTCAAAATATATATGCGCAGGGAAGCGGAGGGAACTATTTGCGTGACGCTGAAGCTGCCTGGGGTCCCAAAATGACAGGGCAAACGGTAAGAAATTGGAGCATTGATCCTGCTGATTCATCTTCTTCGTATGCCCTGGTTGCCCATCCTGATAATTATCAAAACTTTTTCAGTACCGGAAAAACCTTTACTAACGGCGTTGCTGTTAGTGGCGGAGGAGAAAAAATCCAGTCATATTTCTCTTATACAAATATTTCCGGAACGGGGATTATTGATAATAATAAATTTAATCGTCATAATTTCAACTTCAGAGTAAGCGGGAACATAACCGATAAGCTTTCATTTGACACAAAAATTACTTACTTCAATCAAAAAGCAGATAATTATATAAGATCAGATGAAGACTTTACAAATGTTAACCGGCAAATAACCCGGTTACCTTCTAACATAGATTTAGAGTATGCCCGCAATCATTATCAATTTATAAATGCCGATGGAGAGCTAAAACAAAATTACTGGCACCCGCATTCCAATGGTGGGGAAAATCCTTTCTGGGTAAAAAATAATGTCTCAAATTTTTACGAATCTAATACTATTAAAGGGTTGGCATCATTAAATTATAGATTTTTACCCTCTTTAAGCTTACTGTTGCGTACTGGTGTATCTAAATATATGAATAACAGTGAGGACCGCAGATTTTTTGATACGTATATTTTGGCCGACAATGGGTACTATAATGTTTCTAATAACGCTTTTACAGAGACTAACTCGGATTTTTTATTAAGTTATAATAAACAGTTTGGTAATCTCAATCTTTATGTAAATGCGGGCGGAAATGTGAAAAAAAGTGAATCAAGGTCTTTGAGTTCAACAGCTTACCCTCTTGTTAATGAAAATGTTTTTACTTTAAATAATGCTGCAGGAGGTTCTTTATCTTCAACAGAAGGTTTATCTAAACGCGAAAAGCAATCATTGTATGGAAGTGCGGATATTAGTTTAAAAAGTTATTTAACGCTTAGCCTTACAGGAAGAAATGACTGGTCTTCAACTTTACCTAAAGATTATCAGTCTTACTTTTTTGGATCTGCAGGCTTAACTGCTGTAGTATCTGACATGGTAAGCTTGCCTGAACCTGTCAGTTTCTTTAAATTAAGAGGTTCTGTTGCACAAACGGGTAATGATCCCGGTCCTTACCAAACCTCAGAATACTTTAGTATAAGCCCTGGAGGCAGTATTGCTAAAAGCTCTACTAAGCCGGCTGACACTCTAAAACCGGAAATTACTACTTCCCAGGAATATGGTTTCGATGTAAATTTCTTTAAAAACCGTTTTGGATTTGAATTCACCTATTATAAAACGAATTCCAAGAATCAGCTTGTAAATGTAGCTACTCCTCCGGCTTCAGGCTATTCAAGTAAATTTATTAATGCAGGCAATGTACAGAATAAGGGAATTGAAATTACAATGAATATCACCCCTGTAAAAACAACATACTTCACATGGTTAGTCAACGTTAATTATGCTAAAAACGATAACAAGGTTATATCTATAGCACCAAATTCACCTGAATTTGTGCTGAGAGGAGATTTTATTAATTTAACTAAAATCGTAGAAGGAAGACCTTATGGTGAAATGTATAGCAGAGGGTTGTTAAGAGATTCTGCAACAGGACAGCAAATAGTGCTGGATGATGGAAGACCAGCAGTCACAGGCGCTCAAAATGTATATCTCGGTAATAGCAGGCCTAAATGGACGGGAGGTATAAACAACAGGTTTACATATAAAGATTTTTCTCTTAGTTTTCTCATATCGGCCCGTATGGGTGGCAGGATTACTTCTTTCACAGACGCAAACCTGGAAGGTGACGGCCTCTCAGCCCGGACGTTAGCCGGAAGAGAGGGTTTTATTATCGATGGAATCAAAGCCGACAAATCAAAAAATACGACCTCGATTACTGCTGAACAATACTGGAATGTTTTAGGCGGACGAAATACTCCCGCAGGAGAATTATTTACATATGATGCCTCTAATATCCGGGTAAGAGAATTAGTTCTTACTTATAGTATTCCGCAAAGCAAGTTGAGCCGAACTCCTATTAAAGGTGCAAGTATATCATTTACCGGGCGCAATCTGTTTTTTTTGAGAAATGATGCAAAAGGATTTGATCCGGAGTTGGTTGTGTCAACCGATAAGGGCTCAATTGGAACGGAGTCATTTTGTTTACCGTATACACGCACTTTCGGTCTTAATTTAAATTTAAATTTCTAATTATAAAAGAACAAAGAACTTTATATGAAAAAATATATAACAGGTGTTAATCTTTTAACAGTCTTGTGCGTGATGTTATTTTTACCATCGTGTACCAGAGATTTTGAAGAATTAAATTCTGATAAAACCCGGGTTACAGCATTAAAAGGTAAAGAATTAGACAAATTATTTACTACCGCAGAGTATGCCGGCATTACAAATACAGATGAAGGTGCGGGAGGTTATCAATTGCTTCATTCACTTTATACAGATGAACAGTCGCAGTTCTTTGCCTGTACTCAGCCACGTTTTCCAAGTGACCGTAATACAATGGTAGGTCGATGGATTGACGGCGGATGGGGTGCTTTCCTGTCAGGTGCTACTACCCTGTCTGTAATTTTAAAACAAACAGGACCTGACGCTGCTCTGCCAGATCCGGTAAGAGAGGCGGTAGCTAAAATATGGAAAGTATATATTTTTATGCCAATGACAGATCTTTTTGGCCCCATTCCTTATTCTGAAGTAGGCAGTGGTAAAGATGAAATTCTCTATGACAGCCAGGAAGCCATCTATGAGGATTTCTTTAAATCACTAGCAGACGCCACAGCAGTACTAAGCCAAAACATGGCTAAAGGAAAAGTGTTTGCGGAAGGAGATGTAATATATGAAGGAGACTTAGCGAAATGGCTCAAGTTTGGGAACAGCTTGCGTTTAAGGTGTGCTTTACGGGTATCAAAAAAAATACCTGACAAAGCAAAAATTGAAGCAGAGGCTGCGGTGGCGGCTGCAGGGGGCATGATTACTGCAAATGCGGATAATGCATTTATGAAAACTTCACCTCCAACTTATCTTAATCCCCTTGGCGTTATATCCGACTGGGGTGAATTCAGGATGAGCGCTTCCATGGAAAGCGTTTTAAAAGGATATGCTGATCCAAGGATGCCTAAATATTTTGAACCTGCTGAAGCAACCGGCGGATTTAAAGGAATACGCAATGGTTTAACTATTGAGCAAATGTCAGATGCCCCTAACAGCAATGAAAATAATTCTAACGTAGTATCAAGATTCCGGAATGCATCAATGGCTACAGAGCCATTTGGTCTTATGGTTGCTGCTGAAACCTGGTTTAATTTAGCCGAAGCTGCATTAAACGGATGGAACGTAGGTTCATTAAGTGCCAAACAATGCTATGAGAACGGGATTGCAGCTTCAATGGCCCAATGGGGAGTCACAAGCTTCGCTGATTATATTTCAAGCCCTAATACTCCAATACCATATGCATCACCTAATCCGGTGTATAATGCCCCGGCACTATCTAATATCCCGGTAGCATTTGGGGGTTCACCGGAAGTGCAAAGGGAGCAAATTGGCACACAGAAATGGCTTGCTTTATACCCTTATGACAGCCCAGAAGCCTGGTCTGGGTTTAGACGTACAGGCTTTCCTAAATTATACCCAAGACTTAATAACGAGAACCCTGATGCTTCTGTTGATCCGGCTAGTGTTAAACGCCTGGTTTATCCTCCAAATGAACAGATTATTAACCCTAAAGGTTATAAATCCGGAGTTGAACTCCTGGGCGGTCCTGATAAAACCAGTACAAAACTTTGGTGGAATCCATAGAATATTTTGTCTTTGACAGATTATAAAAAAGGTCACTTCAATCAGGAGGTGACCTTTTTCATATTGTAAATGAGATATGTTGTAGAAATTAAAAATTCTGTTTCCCATGATGAGGCGAAATTTTTTTGAATTCTATACTCCGCTTCTTTGTCAATCCTTATTATATTTATTTTTTATTGCTTTAGTATACACTATTGCAGGATGCCGTCAATCAAATGATAAATTATTTACTAAGGTTTCATCTTCCACGTCAAACATCAACTTTAAAAATATTTTAGTGGAAGATGAGGAATTCAACGTATTGAAATATCCGTATTTCTACAATGGCGGAGGTGTTGCCGTTGGTGATATTAATAATGATGGCTTAACCGATATTTTTTTTACAGGTAACATGGTTAAGAACCGGCTGTACTTAAATAAAGGCAATTTTAAATTTGAAGATATCACGCAAAAAAGTACTGTTGCTGATAAACAGGGATGGTGTACAGGTGTGACGATGGCAGATGTTAATGCTGATGGGTGGCTGGATATTTACATTTGCAGAAGTGCAGATGTAGATCCTTCAAAAAGAAAAAACCTTTTATTCATCAATAACCAAGATAATACTTTTACTGAACAGGCAGAAAAATATGGTATAGCTGATGCAGGTTACAGCACCCATGCTGTATTTTTTGATTATGATAAGGATAACGATCTGGATCTTGTGGTTATCAATCATAGCCTGAAAGAATACATGAAGGGAGCACAGGAAAAGCCAGGCATCCGCCAGCAAGCCAACCCGGATTTCAGTACACATCTTTACCGCAACGACAATGGTCATTATTCAAATGTGACAGGTGAAGCAGGCATTACCTCTAATGTCCTTACATTTGGTTTAGGTGTTTCTATAAGCGATCTCAACAACGATACATGGCCTGACTTGTATATCAGTAACGATTTTAATGAAGCCGACTATTGCTTCATTAATCAGAAAAACGGAACATTCAGAGAGATGAGTCGTGAAATTTTTTCCTACACAAGTTTGTTTAGCATGGGAAATGACGCTGCAGATATTAATAACGATGGATTGGAAGATATCATCACTTTAGACATGCTGCCAGAGGGAAACTTTTTGCAAAAAATGCACAATGGCTCCGAAAATTTTGATAAATTTCAAATTCTTTTTAATAATGGTTTTTTCAGGCAATACAGCCGGAATATGCTTCAGTTAAACCGTGGAGACGGAACATTTGATGAAGTGGGACAATTTACAGGAATAAGCAATACCGACTGGAGCTGGGCACCGCTTGCTGCGGATTTTGACGATGATGGCAAGAAAGACATTTTTATAACTAATGGCTATGTGAAGGACTACACTGACATGGATTATATTAAGTACAATGTTGATATTATTATGGAAAAAGATCCTGCGAAGCAGCAGGAAATGATGACAAACAGGATGAATAAACTTCCCACAATCAAAAATCCGAATTATATTTTTAAGAATGAAGGTGATCTGAAATTCTCCAATAAAACAATTGACTGGGGATTAGATGAACCTGTTATTACTGCGGGAGCCGCTTACGCTGATCTTGATAATGACGGGGATCTCGATATTATCACTAACAACTGTAATGAAGTTGCCAGCGTTTATAAAAACAATATCCGCCAATTAAATTCTGGAAGCAAATACCTCAATATTAAACTTGTAGGCGATGGACTGAATCCATTTGGAATAGGCTCCAAAATAACTTTGATCACCACTTCAGGTTTACAAATGCAGGAGATGATGCCATCAAGAGGCTTTCAGTCCAGCGTTGATTATATCCTCCATTTTGGCATCGCACCCACTGATTCTGTGAAACAGGTAAAGGTTAGTTGGTCGAATGGTCTTTTTTCAACAATCAATTCACCTGGCATTAATAAAACACTTACTGTTACTATCAAAGAAGCGTCTTCTGATTCTGCACAATTAAATGTACCTGGAATCAAACCACTTTTTACATTTTCAGATTCATTGAACTTTAAGCATACAGAGAATAATTATAACGATTTTACTCAACAGGGTTTATTGCCGCAATGGTTCAGCAGGCAAGGCCCGGCAATGGCCAAAGGAGATATTAATGGCGATAAACTTGAAGATTTTTTTATCGGTGGAGCAAAAGGTCAGGCAGGTGTGTTCTTTATTCAAAATAAAGCCGGAAAATTTACCAGGTATGATGATCCAACTCTCAGTCGTGACGCAGCATATGAAGATATAACAGCAGCGATTTTTGATGCAGATGGAGATGGAGATAATGATTTATTTGTTGGAAGCGGCGGCTATGAACTTGATAGCAGTGATACTTTATTACAAAACAGGCTTTATATAAATAGAGGTAAAGGTTTATTTACAAAAAGTAAAAATGGCTTACCGAAAGATGTAATAAATGATAATACAGTAAGTGTTGCAGATTTTAATGCTGATGGATTTCCGGATTTATTTAACGGAGGCTTTTGTGTACCAGGAAAATATCCTGAACCAAGCGGATCACAGTTGTTATTGAATAATGGGAAAGGGAATTTTTTAAAACAAAATGAGTCATGGCTTCCGCATTTCAATAAACACGATTTGGTTACATCATCTGTTACCACAGATATTAATAAAGATGGTAAACCGGATTTGATAATTGCCGGCCACTGGATGGGTATTGAAGTATGGTTGAATAAAACAAATCATTTTCAAAAGGACACTTTATTCATTCATAATAATCAGCATGGATTGTTTAATACAATTGCAGCAAGTGATGTTGATGATGACGGGGATGTAGATATTATTGCAGGTAATCAGGGTTTGAATGATCAGTTTATTACTACTTATAAAGAACCTATGGAAATGTACTATAGTGATTTCGATGGTAACGGGACTTCAGAACCGGTTATCTCTTACTATATTGATCACAAACTCTGGCCTATATATAGCCGGGATGATTTAGTTCAGCAAATTCCTTCTTATAATAAGAGATTCCTTTACTATAGTGATTATGCAAAAGCTGATATGAAAGATATTTTCGGTGAAAAGCTAAAAACAGCCATACATTATACAGCTTCGGAAATGAGCAGCCTTTTACTTGAGAATACAGGTAATAGTTTCACTGTACATCAGTTGCCAATGCAGGCACAATGGTATCCTGTTTATAGCATTAATGTTTTGGATATAAATGGAGATGGTAAAAAGGACATTATCACCGGTGGCAACCAGACATATGCGAGGATAAAATTTGGTGCATATAGTTGTGGAAAAGGTGACGTATTTATCAACAAAGGCAATTGTCATTTTGAAAGATTGTCTCCTATGCAATCAGGAATTAGAGTTACAGGAGATATACGAAATGCTATTGCAATAGGTCAGCAATTGATTTTCGGTATTAATGATATGCAACCGTTATGCTATAGCTTTCATAAATAGCATTGCAATTGTATTCGTATTGTTTTAATTTACATGAGCACCGTAATCATAATCAGAGTATCCATAAATATAACAACATGAGAAAAGCTAGGCTGACAATCCTTACACTACTTGCAATAAATACCTTTCTTTTAAATAATGTTATTGCTCAGAAATCGAACGATTCTTTGCTTGTGAAAAAATGTAATGATTTTAATATAACAGGCAAGGGAAACAATGCTGAATGGGGAAAGACAGAATGGAATCGTATGACTAAGCTTGATACCGGCGGACAGAATTATGAAAGCAAATTTAAAATACTCTATTCCTCCACCGGGATTTATGTACTGTTAAATGGAAAAGACAACAAAATAACCACAAAGTTTGATCAGGATTTTCAAAACCTTTACGAAGGTGATGTATTCGAAGTTTTTTTTCATACCAACCCACAATTGCCTTTATATTTAGAATACGAGATTAATCAACTAAATAAAGAACTGGTTTTAATCATCCCCCATCTCAAAGGAAGTATTTATGGATGGATACCATGGCATTATGAAAAGGAGCGGCAAATGAAAAAGATGGTTGATATAACAGGAGGAAAAATGGAAGCAAATGCAACAATCAATTCCTGGAGCGCAGAACTATTTTTCCCGTATAAGTTATTCAATCCATTAGAAAACGTCCCACCGAAAAGCGGCTCTGTCTGGAATGCAAATTTTTACAGGCTTGATTACGATAGCGGTAAAATGATGAAATGGTCATGGGCGCCTGTAAAAAATTCATTTCATGAATTCGAAAAATTTGGGTCTATAAAATTTGAATAATTTTAAAAGTCTTACATGATTTCAGTTTTTTGTTATTCGTCTTGCAACAGTAATAGCATCTATTCAAAAAGAAGTAAGTGGAACATTAAGTAATTCAGATAGAAAACAATAAATCTGAATTAGTAATTTATGGAAAAGACGGTAAAATACAAGATAAAGATAGTTATGGAAATGACCCAAATGCCTAAAAAAACAAAAATCTGTGAGCAGTAAGATTTAACAACTCTTATAATTCATACCTGATTTTTATTTTTCATCGACGACAAAACCTAAACGGATTATTAGATGCTATTGATAAAGTATTACATTAACCTTTTTTCAAAACAATTTCACTTGCCTCATGATTTTCTTTTGATCTGAATAAAACAGTTTTCGAATTGCATCTTCAGGAGGTAACCATCTGATTTTTCTATTTTCTTCATTTTGGGAATAAATTGCTTTGAATTTCATCAGGTAAAAAGCTGCAATTTGCTTTTTAAAATTCCACCGCAACCTCTCTGCATTTCCAACTTTACTAACAATTGAAACTTTCATTCCTGATTCTTCTTTTACTTCCCTGATGGCGGCTTCTGCTTCTGTTTCTGACCGTTTGATGTGTCCCTTAGGCAAGACCCAAATAAAGGAAAAGTGTTTTGCTGAAACCAATAAAAACTCTTTAATTCCATTTTTTTCCCTGAAAACAATACCACCTGCATGTGTTGGTTTTGCATCTTTTGGACGGGAAAATTTAAGTAACATAGCTATTGGTTATTTAAGGTATTGATTAACCTTTTTATTGAAAATGAAGGTTTCTCTTTATTACTTTCAATCTCTCTCCAGAGACATAAACAACTTTCGCTATCCCTAAAGCTTTACTTTCGAAAATAATTAATAATATTTTAATTATAAAAGTAATTACAATGCAAACAAAATTAATTCCTATAGGCAATTCTTTCGGGATACGATTGCCTAAATCAATTATTAAACGGTTTAATTTTGATAAGAATAATTTAGAGATTGTGGTGAAAGAAGATGGTATTCTAATTACTCCGGTTTCAGATGTACCTGCTTTAAAGGATTGGGATAAGCTTTTTTTAGAAGCAAAAAAAAGCGGATTTAATTCTAAACATAATGCCGCTGAATTTTCTGACTGGGATACAACTTTAGCAGATGGCATCGAATGATTTTTTTAAATGGCAGGGGTACTTGTTGACTTAAATCCTGTGAAAGGAAAGGAAATGAGTAAAGTAATACCTTGCCTTATCATCTCTCCCACTGCTGCCAGAAAGCATTTGCGTAACGCAATAGTTGACCTTTAACTTCCACAATAAGAAATATTCCAACCAGGTTATATCCTGTCTTTGACGAAAAGCCGGGAGAAATTTGTTTTGATCAAATGAAAGCAGTTGACAAAACATGGATAATTAAAATACTAGTCACTTTAAATCAACCGGAAAGAAAGCGTGTTAATCTCTCTTACTTATAAATATGTTTAGTGAGCTTTAATTATCTGCACACATATCTTTGCACACCTTTTTTCATTTTACAATACCGGTCGTATGAAGGTTTTTAAGTTTGGCGGTGCAAGCCTGAACACTGTGGAAAGAATACAAAATGTTGGCAGTATTTTATCGCAATACATTAATCAGCCAATAATCGTGATTATGTCTGCAATAGGTAAAACCACCAATGCTTTGGAAAAAGTTGCCGAAGCATTTTACGCAGGCAATAAAGAGGACGCTTTAAAGTTGTTTCAGGTTATCAAACAAAATCACATTACTACTGCAAAATTTTTGCTGGTTACTTCTTACAATGCAGTGCTTGATGATCTTTCAGCTTTTTTTACCGAGGTTGAATGGCTCCTTCACGATAAACCTGTAAGGTCTTTTGATTATTATTATGATCAGATTGTTTGCAGCGGTGAATTGCTGAGTAGCCGTATTGTAAGCGCCTATCTGAATGAAAAGGGAATAACTAATAAATGGCTTGATGTAAGAGACATAATCCGAACTGACGATAATTTTCGGGACGCCAATATTAATTGGCCTGTAACGAAAGAAAATTTAATACGCTCGGGCATTCAAAATAACCCTCATATTTATATCACACAAGGTTTTGTCGGCTCTACAGATCAAAATGAAAGCACCACTCTGGGACGTGAAGGAAGTGATTATACTGCAGCCATTTTTGCAAATCTTGTTGAGGCAGATAATCTTACTATATGGAAAGATGTAGAAGGCGTAATGAGCGCTGATCCAAAATTGTTTCCTTCCGCTTCTCTAATAAGTGAACTAAGCTTTAACGAAGTAATAGAAATGGCTTTTTACGGAGCGCAGGTTATACATCCAAAAACAATCAAGCCTCTGCAGAACGCAAAAATTCCATTGCATGTGAAAAGTTTTCTTGACGCTTCTTTGCCTGGCACGGTCATCAGCAATAAAGCAAGCAAAAACCTGCCTCCGGTTATTGTCATCAAAACCAACCAGGTGCTGGTTCATCTGCAAAGCCGCGATTTTTCATTTGTAGGAGAAAAACTTTTAAGTACCCTTTACCAATTGTTTACAGAATTGAGCATAAAGCCAAATTTGATACAGACCGCAGCAATCAATCTGCAGGTATGTCTTGATGACCGGCAAGACAAGGTTGATCATCTTGCACAAATGGCGAGCGATGTTTTTGATGTGCAACTTGAAAAAAATCTAACGTTATTAACAATAAGACATTATAAAGAAGATTTATTGTCAAATATGATCTATCAGAAAGATATGGTACTTATGCAAAAAAACAAGGAAACAGTACAGGTGCTTTACAGGTAAAAGTATTCCACCTGCAAATGGATTTTATAAAAACACTTTTAGTGAAGCAATATTTGTGTCACTTACAATTCTCCCTTAATACAAATACCTTTTTTTAAACGAGAAGCGTTTAGTAAACACTTATATTTTATTGTTGCTTTTCAATTATTTGCAAAGTTCTGCTGTCTTTTGTTCCCTTGAAAACTTTTCTAAAAAATTATGCTTGAGTAGCTTAAATATAAATAGAAGAATAAAGAAGATTAGAGCTAAATAAAGAAGATTAGAGCTAAATAAAAAACTATTATGAAGTAGATAGAATGATATAAAACAAAAAGGGGCCAGGATAGAAATCCAGCCCCGTTTTAATCCAATATTCTATGAAAAAACCAATTATATAGAGTGAAAACTCAAGTGAAAGGTTGCAACGTAAGCCATCAGGCAAGTACATCTTTTTTTCCCACTTAGTCCACCCTTATTTTGCTAATAAAAATTTATGCAAAAAGATGAAAATGTACGTCAGCGAATGTTTAGTATGATTACTTCGTGGC